>Ga0134124_10002055_pt1 | contig 16205 bp, 22 predicted proteins | sample KB304_FD_96880 | JGI IMG/M metagenome (GOLD analysis project Ga0134124, IMG submission 96880) | Terrestrial soil microbial communities without Nitrogen fertilizer from Kellogg Biological Station, Michigan, USA - KB3-0-4 | ecosystem: Environmental > Terrestrial > Soil > Unclassified ...
ACGCTTCAAGAAACACCTCGCGGTGTCCCCAGCAAGACTCGAGGTCAGGATGGATTCGCTACTTCCTTTCCTGTAGGGCTCTTGCATCCCCTACAACATGCCGGTTTAACCCGGCGCACTCCGCTTTGCCCGTCATCCGCCCGCAATCGGAGACTATACCGGTTGGTCATAAACTTAACTGATATATTCCAGATAATATTTGGGCGAATTGGGGTGTTTGCCGCCTTCATTTGGAGCAGGTTGTCCAACGAAAAGAGCTGAGATAAGAAGTCGCAGAAATATGACCCACGGTAGGGCCAGAGGTACTCGACCCGATCTTGCACCCCTTAAATTGAGCCCTTTCGATCGAGCGGAATTGAAATCAATAGTGCGCCGATGCTGAAATGAGAATGAGAATCATCAAGGCCAGTCCCTCAACCGCAAAACCCAACAACATGCCGATGACTGGTTCCCGTTTTTTCCGGCGAGCGGAATAAATCGCGCCGCCAGCGAACCACAAGACCTGGATGGCAAAGGGTGCCAGCAAGAAAGCAGGTGCGATCGTGCTTCCCACTATCTTCTCGCGATTGTAGATTGGCATGGCGACCGCAAAGAGACAGAACGATAGAGAGAAAGTCAGGATCGCCCAGATAGCCAACTGCCCTTTGTGCACGCGTTCTCCCCTCGACATCCGAATCAATCATAGCCCAACGAATGGGTCTCGAAAGTCGAGAAGTCCAACTTGTTCCGCGTTGGCCACACTCGGAATGGAGGCCTGCGATGCCGTCGGCAGCGCGTTTAGGCCATAGTGGAGGCGAGTGGCCAAGCAGTGGGTACCGGACGCGCGGCCTTGTTCGAGCAGAGATAGCCTGGCGAAGACAGCCTTCTACGCACAGCCTCGTTGGCGGGGACATCCGTGCGGGCGGCAACGCGGCGGCTGAGTCTATGTGCCTCGGCCACGATCGCCCGCAGCTCTTCCGAGCTCGGCAGAGCGCGCTGACTTGTGAGACGTACTTTGATCAGGTCCGCTCCTAGCGACACCGAGTGCGGGGCCTGCTCGCGTGCATCGTCGGCCCCATCGTACTCCAAAAAGCTCGGAGCCATGTACGCGCCAGGAGACTTCTTTACCAATTGCTGTCCCGCGGCAATCACGTGGGGACCAGGGAACTTTCTACTGTCAATTTCCTTTCGTACCTTGAACACGAACGGAGCAGCCTACATCTCGAATCGTAGTAAAGCCTCCAGCCAAATCCGGGCGAGCGTCGTCGAGGATCAGTTCTCGCAGTTTGTCAGGCGTTGCCCACTCTCCCGGCAGCTCCCCAAGTCTCCCAGTCCGACGTCTTCGAGATGACAGTGGCAATCAATCAGACCGGGGAGGATGAACTTCCCGGGGGCGTCGATGACACTGGCGCCTTTGGAATGGGCAACGGCGCCATTTTTGCCGAGGGCACGGATAGTTACCTTCGATGAGGATGACAGCGCGGGATGCGGCAATAGTGCCTGACGCTGGAAACGTTGCTAAGCCGGAGTGAAAGTGCCGATGGAGGGAGCAGGCCAGAGCGTAGTGGCCCGGTGCAGTAGTCCGAGGAACGGAGACTCAATAACCAAAAACTCGTTCAATACCAAGCGTGAAAGAAATACCGGTCATTGTTGAAATCCCCAGACTTTCTCGCCGCCTTGTCTCATTCGCGACATTATGCCCGGCGATATCCTGTGCGGTGTGTGATGCGCATAGAATAAACGGTGGTTGATCTATGTCTACTCCCAGGCTCCCCGGATCCCAACTCGTAAACGAAAGCAATTTCTTTGCGGCCCTAATGCCGAATCAAGGGCGGACTAGGTTTCTGCGCGGTGTCATTCTGTTTTTTCTATTTGGTGGCGCACTCGGATGCCTTTCTGTGTCTGTAAGGGTTTGGTCGGAATTTCATGCCCGGCATACCTGGCCCGTTGCTCAGGGTTATGTAACTGCTGTGCACGAGAAGTCCTACACTGGTCCTTCCTTAAGAGACCATGTTGACCATTACTTTGTAGAATATGAGGTCCGGTTTGCCGTACCCGCTGCGCAATGTCTCACCGGCACAACTTTCGTCATTGATCGGAAGCCCCCACTATGTGAGGGAATCGTGCGCACGCGCAAGACAGACTCCCAGATCCTCGCGAATACTTGGCTGGAGAGGTATCCGCTCAATTCAGCGGTCGGAGTCCTGCATGATCCGAATGGACCGGGCGTCAAGATTGTGGGTGAATCGACTGACCTCGTGTACCCGTGGCAAGAGATCTTCGGAATGTCTGGTTGGATGATCTTTTTTCTGATATTTCTTACCGTCACGCAGCGCCGATTGCAATTCTTAAAGACCCTTCCCGAAGATTACGATGCATCTCCGCCGCCCTCTTCAAAACCTCCAGGACCGAATGATCTAATTAGCCTGAAGCTCTCGTGATTGGAGCCTGTGATGAATGCTTCCAGTTGATCTGTTGGTCTCTTGCGGCTATGTCGGCGCTTGTGGCTTGCTCGGGCGCCACCTTATCAGAGCAAAACAGCACTAATACCCGGCAGTCGGACTTCATTGAGGCATTTCGCCGAGCCCACGACACGCATGACGCTGAAGCCATGCGGAAGCTTTTTTGCTGGGACGGAGCCACTCCCGAGATTCGAGAATCGACATTACGAAACGGCTATGCATTCGAAGAAAACATCGTCAGCATCAAGATGACCAGCGAACATCCTGCAGGGCGCGTGAATGAATTCACAAAGGATGGCGTCACGTACGTATTCAACCTTCCTGCCGCATCAGAACTGGTTGTAGAGCTTGAGCCACTGACAAGGGGAGCCTCCAATACTAATTATTACCGGTGGGATTCAAGGACCGCCGCTATCTCATAACTCTCAAGGCTCCCAAACTTCGATGAGGCCGCGCTTCCGTTTGGAAACGGATGCAATCTTGCTCGGACAGACAGGCGAACGGCCAATCAGGAAAACACGGGAGATTCGAATAGGAGACTGAGCACTGTGAAACGGGTTAGCTTCGGAGAGAGCCCGTTACCTGTTATTGTTTGCGCATAGCGAAATAATATCGGCCATCTTTTTTGGCGATGGGAAATTTCACGGTAATCACCCCACGCGAGTCATCGTAGAGAACCTCGAGGAATTTCTCAGGCGGGATGTTATACAGCGCGCTGAAACCTGGAGGTACGGCCGGCATACTTTCGGTCTTTGCCGTAATCTTCACCCCCAGGCCGGACTTAAGTTCGCCAATGAAGTGATTTCGGGAAGAATCTGTCACATCGTCCCAATCCACGAGCTTTTCTTCCGCATCCAAATCTTTCTTGTCATGAGCTGTTAAGAATGCCTGCACAAATTCATGTTCAGCAGGGTCGATCGACGTGCCACCAGCCTCCGATGGGGTGGGATTCCCGGAGTGATGGCATCCTGCCGTACCCGAAGTCAACGCGACGGTGCACAGAACCTGCAATAAGTAACATGATCTCGACATCTTGCTGGTCTCCCGGGCATTCGAACATAACCTGCAAACTGCGTGACACACAAGGAAATGGCAACGTAAGTGTTTGAATCGTTATCGCTACCGAACGATTTGAGGAAGGAACTGACGGGATTCTGGGTTATTGCAGATGTATATCAGTAATAACTCTTGTATAACCCGAGAATTCAATGTGATCCGACCGCATTTCAAGTACGGTTTATGGTGATCCGTTTATGGGACGGCGATTTCTCCAGCTTTGAGCAGATGCTTGCTGGCGGTGCCGCAGCAGCTTTTCCGAAAGAGATGTGGCCTTCGTGAGTGCAACCTGGTCGATCGTCGAGGTGCTGCGCGATCTCTTCGGCAATTTCCCCTTCGCGCGCCGGCGAGAGTTTCAACGGCGCAAGGCGGCGGAGAATTTCTGGCTTCCATTCAGGCATTTTCTGCCTCGGTGATGCGATTGATACCAACTACAAATTCGTGCCAGCCGCGAAGCTGCCAAGCGAGGACTCCGCGGCCCTGGCGCGTCAGACGATAGTAACGGCGACGGCGCTGCCCGTTCTTTTCGACCCAGCGTCCACTCAGCCAGCCACGGCGTTCAAGACGGTAGAGCAGCGGGTAGAGCGAGGCGACGTGAAATCGAACAGTGCCGCCAGAGCGTTGCTCGATAAGTTTGCTGATTTCGTAGCCGTGGCGCGGACGGGCTTCAGACGAGCGAAAGAATGAGGAGTTCGGCGCTACCCTTTTTCCATTCCACTTTGTGATGCTGTCTGGTCCATATATGGCATCGCAATATATTGCACGACGGGCGCGGCTTAGGAGTCAAGCGAATGTTTCAGGAGCCAGCTATCGCTGCGGGTTAGTCGCTTCCAATGACAGATAATACAGATAATAAGGTCCTTCAGCGATTGGGAATTGAACAGACGTCCTGACGGATTGCGACAAGAGCTGTATTCGCTAAGCGCTCCGTGCGGTTCCGGGCGAGTTATTGGCGAGCCGGAACTCTAATCGCCGAATCGCCGAAGCGTGGCCACCAAAAACTGTCTCAAAATTGGGGTTCACTCCAGATGACCGAAAACAGAAGGAACGGATTCTGGAATGGGCGGAAATGCTTTAGAATGAGGATAGTTCCTACTGTGGGCGTGTAGCTCAGCTGGGAGAGCACCTGCTTTGCAAGCAGGGGGTCGCCGGTTCGATCCCGGTCACGTCCACCAAACTACTTCTTTTCTTTCTATAGTTTACGCCGCAACTTCCATCGACTCGTTCTCCAAAAGTTTTGGAGCATTTGGAGCAACAAACTTCGGAACGGCGAATCCAGATCCGACGCGTTCGGCCTCCGCGAGGCGCAACTCTGTTTCCTCATGGAGATGCGAATACACTTCCGACATCGTCTTTGGTTTGTGAGCCATCCAGAAATTGTTGATGTCCTCCAGACAACGAGCACCACGAAGGTGCGTTTTACGGAAACGCTTGAAGGCGTGGAAGCCCATTCCCGGCTCGTCTAATCCCAACTTCACGAGTCTGGGTGTGAGCCATCGATCTTCGAGATTGCCGTAGAGGTGCGGCGTACCTTTTGCGGTTTCAAACAACAGCCCAGATTTTCCTTTCGAATACTTCCGCAGGTACTCTGCGACATCCGGGTGCAAATCGATTTCCCTCTTTGAGGCATTGGTCTTCAGGTATTTTACGATTTCGGGACGATCCTTTCGGACTTGCTGCTCGACCTTGATGGTGCGGCCACCATTGATGATGTGTCGCGCTTCAAGACCGAGAGCCTCCGAAATTCTCATACCGGTTGCGGCAAGCAAAACGTATAGAGCCTGTTCCTGCCCCGCGCCTCGGTTGATGAGTCCTGAAACCGTTGTTGCCTTGAGAGACGGTCGCTTCTGCTCCGAATACTCGACAATGGGCAAATCCATCGTCTCGGCATCCCATGTCCGCTTGTGGATTGGTTCGCCGTTCGGACCTTTCAGCGATTTGACGACCTGCTTGATGTATTCCAGTACTTGTTCACCGTTCGAGCGCTCAAAGAGGCTGACATCTTCTCTACCAGCGGCTTGACTGTTAGGTTGTCCACTCCACTCAGCAGAAAGTGCCCAATCGCTGGGTAAACCCACTTGCCTAGGCTCCCTCGATAGAGACCGTGTCGCGGAGCGGATTTCGTTTTTCGTGAGATTGCGGACTTCAAATAAATTTCCGCTTGCTGACGAAACGTCACATCTCCTAGGACAATCTGATTGAACCTGCTCTCTGAGTTCGCACCAGAGCGGTCGATGATTTCCTTCGCCCTACCCCGAATTTCAGGTGACGCCGGTCTAGGGTAACTTGCCTATCGAACACCGCTGGAGCGATCTTCTCGCTCATGTTGATGCGTTGTTCCTGACCTTCGGCATCAATCCGCCAGCGAACTCGATACCAGCCCGATTGAATGACGATGGTTCCGTTCTGACCTCTACGACGACTCATGGACTTTCGCCCTTTCCGTCGTCGTTTCGGTTGCTTTATCTGAAGTGTAGCAAGAGCAGTGCTAAGTACGGACGGTACGGCCGGGGGAGAACTCCCTCCGGTGCAAAACGCATCTTTTGTGGGCATCGGGCGCTCCTTGGAGCACCCGTTTCCTGAGGATCAGGCCGTCGTGGGATGAAATCCAACAGAATGAGGTCTGGTTTGAGTTCCGTTGCTTTCTTCACTGCTTTCCGCCCATCGTCTGCTTCACCGCAGATCTCCCATCCGGGATGCGTTTTGATAAGCGATCTGACAGCCATCCGCATTGACTCGTAGTCATCCGCAAGTAAAATCCTCGCCATATGTGCATACCTCGCCTTCGGGCGTCACTACGAAACGCTCTTGAACTTTGGGTTTTCGTCGCTCTCGGAGACGATCTCCTCAATGCATTCGATGAGCTTCCATGCTTCGGATTTTGGAATTACTCTACAAATGCCAGCGTTACGAGCAGGCGCTTCAAGTCCCCACGGGTCCAACAAGGTGAACAACACGATCGGCACGGAAGGATCAATCGCATGCATTCTCCTTCCCACCTCTATGCCGTCTACGTCGGGCATAGCTAAATCGAGGACAACCAAATCTGGCTCTAGTTCACGGAATTTTCTAACAGCCGAGGTTCCACTGTCCGCTTCGCCGCAAACTGTCCAGCGGGAGCTAACCATCGCAGAAAGAACGCGTCGCGTGGTCTTGGAATCGTCAACGACCAATATTCTAGGGTTCATGGAATCCCCTTTGTGACATTCTTGCGATCGACAGCGTAGGCAGTGCATACCGTTTTTCCTGTAATTTCGGGGTAAGGGTGACGTTTTAAGGACAGACGCCCGATTTCACCGAGCGCGACCAATGCCCGCCGATTCGTTAATCTCATTACTCAAAGCCAAGGCTACCTTCATTGAGCCGATGGACTGCTTGCCTGTGTCGAAGCTCCCAGAAGGCCCGGCATGGGTTTGGGAGAGCTTATGTGGTCGACCACATAAGAGCTCTTCTGTGGCGTTCGACGTTATGTGGCTGTGGAACACGGCACCAGCCATTGAAGCTTACCGAACTGCCGCCGATGCTACATAATTCCACCAGAGGCTTGTCTCAGTTGGGAGTGGGTATAGCCTGATCTGCAAAGCCCTCCTGACTGGGTTCTGTCCGGTTTGCCTGTTACTCGGTTACTTGAAAAATTCGTCTCAACGCTTCGTGGGCTTGCAGTCCAATTCACGCGGTGTTAGGTCGATGCGCTTGCGGCCTATTTCCGTTTTACGCGACTCTCGTCACCGCCATCCTCTTGCGCGGAAAATATTTGCACGACCGGTATTTTGAACGGAAATGGTTCAAGCTGCCCCATCCTAAATTCCCTTATGTCAAAATGAGCGCAGCTGAATACAAGTTAGGTGGATCGGAGATATGAGCTTCACTTCCTCTGACTTCGAGCGTTCCGGACCCAATCGGGGTGGGGTGATGGCCCGCCCTGAAAGGGATACTGAATCGATTGGGATCGGAACGCGAATGGTGAGAGGAGAATTTCCAGTGTTGCGGTTCTGATCTATCCGCGCAGCGGATTTAGTTCAACAAAGCGATGGAGCCGACGCAAAATACGCGCGGCTCATCGCTAAGCCGTTAGGCGTCTAAACGGAGGCAAACGATGACACGAATTTGCGTTGAGGGCTTCACCATCTCGCTCGACGGATACGGAGCAGGTCCGAATCAAGACATCAATAATCCGCTCGGCGTTGGCGGGACGGAACTGCACCAGTGGCTAGTCCCAACACGCACGTTCCAGCGGGCCTTGTTCGGCAAGGACGGCGGTACGACCGGGGTTGACGATGATTTCGCCGCTCGTGGCTTTCAGAATGTTGGGGCCTGGATTCTTGGGAGGAACATGTTCGGACCCATTCGTGGGGACTGGCCGGACACAAACTGGAAAGGCTGGTGGGGAGACAATCCACCGTATCACGTTCCAGTCTTCATCTTGACCCATCATGCTCGTCCCCCCATCGAGATGAAAGGCGACACGACGTTCCACTTCATAACAGGAGGCATTCGCGAGGCGCTCGACCGTGCACGCGAGGCCGCTGCCGGAATGGACGTGCGGATCGGCGGTGGGCCGGACACAATCCAGCAGTATCTTCGTGAGGGCCTCATTGATGAACTGCACATTGCTATCGCGCCGGTCCTGCTCGGCCGGGGGGAACCGCTGTTCGAAGGGGTTGACTTGCGGGCTCTGGGATACGAATGCGTTGAATTCGTAGCGTCGGAGAAGGCCACGCATATCGTCCTACGGCGCCAAGGGCACACGGACGCCTAACGAAACGTTGCAGCCGCCAAACCGCACGTGACGGTAGACCCCGAATTCGAACAGTAAACTCGGGCGCTTGCACGTCTCGCTCAACACTACAAATGTTTATGCGGAAGTGGATCTGGAAATGAAAGCTAAGGCGCTTGCCACTTGCGAAGTCCATGGGGCTGTTCCCTCAAAGCACTGGAAGAAGGACGCCTCATTGATGCAGTTCCTGCAAAGCCTTTGATAGAGAATTATGTGCCGTTGGGCACAAGGCCACGTTGGTCTGTTTTGCCAACCGATCGCCAGCGCCACATAACGCGGGAGGCCACAAAAGAGATCAAGCTCGACGGCTACCGAGCGGTAGCCGTGAAATCCGCAAATTCGATGACGCTCTACTCGCGCAACAAAAAGACCCTGAACAAGAGATTCCCGCACATCGTTGAGCCATTGCGCGGGCTGCCGGATGGAACCGTCGTCGATGGCGAGATCGTAGCGCTCGACGACGACGGGCGACCAGTTTTCAATTTGCTCCAGAACTTCACCAGTGAGTCGGGTCGGATACGCTATTTCGTGTTCGACCTCCTCTGCTCTAAGAACCGCGATTTCACGCGTCTGCCACTCCTGAAGCGGCGGGAGATGCTGCACTCAATCAAATTCGCTGGCGGAAGGATTGCGATCTCGGAATACATAGAGGTGTCGGCCGAGCAAATGCTGGCCGCAGTGAGAGAACAACGGCTGGAAGGAGTCATCGGGAAACGACGCGACAGCCTGTACGAACCCGGCAAACGGAGTGGCGCATGGATCAAGCACCGCGTCAACCTCGGACAGGAATTCGTCATCGGGGGTTTCACGCCGGGTCCGCATGGCTTGGATGCCATCATCGTTGGCTTCTATCGGGACGATGAGTTGATATACGTCGCCCGCACGCGAAACGGCTTCGTGCCTGCTTCGAGGCGTCGCGTGTTCGAGAAGCTCAAGCCTTTGACGATTTCTACGTGCGCCTTCGTCAATCTGCCTGAGACCCGGAAAGCGCGATGGGGCGAAGCTTTGACCGCCGAGAAGATGAAGAAATGCGTTTGGGTGCGCCCTCAGGTAGTCGCCCAGATCGAGTTTCTGGAATGGACTGACGCGGATCATCTCCGGCATTCCAAGTTCGTAGGATTGCGGGACGACAAGGACCCGAAGAAGGTGGTGAAGGAAGGTTAGAAATTCGACTGGCCATATGACACGTCCATTGTGCGTCACGTCTAGCTCCCTAAGTCAGAGTGAGATAGAGTTGCCTACGGAGGATTGATGACAATTCTAGCGGCGATTAGACGAGAAGAAAGAAAGCTTGAGAAGAAATTGGGCCAGCTGCAGCATCGGCTGAATGGTATAAGAACCGCCGCAAAAGCCTTAGGCCACTCGGCTGAGCGCGAAGTAGTCGGAGCAAAGAAGCGAGTCCTGTCGGCTGCCGGTCGAGCTGCGATTGTGAAAGCGGCGAAAAAGCGATGGGCGAAAGTTAGGGCGAAAGCCAAGAAGGTCGCGAGCTAAAACTCCTCGAGTAGGCAATGCTCCCAATTCGTTCCGGCAAAATGATGTCCGGCGCTTAGCGTTCAACTCGCTTTTTTCCCATAACCGAATTGTGGCAATCGACGGTTGGGTATACGCCAGCGGATCTGGGACACCTGACGTGCCAGGACGTAGGCGATCAGGCGTAACAACGCTTCCGTGACAATAAGAGATAGGACATAAGGGAGCGAAACTGTACTATTTATTAGACAGATACTGAGCTAAGAGCGCGCCGCTGCTCAATTGACGGTTAATATTAGCGTCGCAGTGTGAGTCAAATTGCCCGTTACCGGTGCAGAGTGTGCCGGCCTCTCGCCGTTCAGCACCTGGACAAGCGTGGGCACCGGTTTTCCAGCAGCGTAGCCTCCAAAGCCGTGGACGGTCACGCCCGCTGTGTGGCTGAGTAGTTTACGGAGCGTCACTTTCCTCTCTTGGGTATACCTGTTCGTGGGTAGCTTCCAGCTCCTCAGGTATTGGCTCACGTCAACGTCGAGATTCAGTTTTCCCTGCTCCACAAGTCGGAATACAGCCACTGCCGTTACCGGCATGCTGACGGAACTAGCCTGAAACAAGGTCTCAGGCTTTACCGGCTCACCGCCGACTCTGGCAACGCCGAAAGCCTGAGTCCACATCACGGTGCCATTGTGAATATAGGCCAAGCTCAAACCTGCAACACGGTAATGAGCCATGCGGTCAGGCACAAAACGCAACGATAGTTCGGCTGTGTCAGCCCAACCGGACGTGAGCACGACAGCCAGAAGCAGCGCGGTGAGCCGCATAGCAGTTGTTTCTAATAGACACCATGTGGCACGCAAAGGTGCCTAGAAACTTCCCAACTCCCAGTTAGTAACCGGACATTGGACGTATCAGTACTCCACGTATCCGAGTACGGCGTTTAGTCAGACATCGTCCTGGGCATCGCGTCGCCGCGACAACGAATCGACACTTCACTCGTAGTGCAAGGCAACCATCGGGTCGACGCGAGAGGCGCGGCGTGCGGGAATGTAGCACGCGCAAAGAGCCACGAGCAGCAGAAGCCCGCTGACACCAACGAAGGTGAGTGGATCAGCGGGAGCAATTCCGAAGAGAAGGCTGGACATGAAGCGAGCGAGCATAAAGGCTGCCGGAGCTCCGATTGCTACTCCCAACAAGGCGAGCTTAGCGCCACGGGTCAGAACTAGGCAGAGCAGATCATTGAGGTCCGCACCGAGCGCTATGCGAATGCCGAATTCGGAGGTGCGTTGTACAACGGAATAGGAAATTACGCCATAGATGCCGGCAGCAGCAAGAATCAAGGAGAGTGCGGCAAACGAGCCAAGCAAGACAGTCCGAAAGCGAGGCTGGGCGATGGAGTCTGCGAGCAAGGCGTCCATGGTGCGAACGGATGCGATGGGCAACTGCTTGTCCATGGACCAAACCGTTTCGCGCACGGCAGGCATTAGTGCTGCTTCGCTGGAAGTAGAGCGAAGGACGAGAAACATCTCGCGCGACCATGAGGTCCAGCCTTTCTCGAAGTATGGGACATAAATAGTGGACTCCGGCTTGGCGTCCAGACCCTGATATTTCACGTCGCCGACAACGCCGACGATCGTTTCCCACGGAGAGCGCTCGTCCGCATCGCCGGTTTGCAGGCGCTGGCCGACGGGGTCCTGGTTCGGAAAGTATTGCCTGGCTAAAGTCTGGTTGATGATCAGGATCTGATCCGAGCGCGCGCGGTCGGCGTCGACGAAGAAGCGCCCCGCAATCAGAGGAACCCCCAACGTACGGAAATAGCCTGGGCTTACAGTCATCTCTTCAGCTGCGTGCAATTCCTTGCCGGGAACAATGGGCTCAGCCGGCGTTCGAAACGGGTTTTGTAGTGCGAGGAGATTGGGCGGAAGCGACATGGAAATTCCGGCCGACTGGACGCCGGGAAGGGCCTCAAGTCGCTCAAGGAGTTGACGATAAAAATCTGCGATCTGTGATTCCTGAGGATACCGAGCATCCGGGAGTGCAAGCTGCACGGTGATCAAGTGTTGCGGCGAAAAACCGGGCGTTGCAGAGAGGAGCCGTTCGAAACTGCGAGCCAGCAAGCCCGCACCTGTCAGCAGGATCACTGCGAGAGAAAATTCAGCGACGACCAAGATAGCGAGAAGGCGATGGCGAGCGGCTGGCTGACCCGAGCCGGTGGTGCTTTTGAGGCCCATACCGATGCCACCTCCAGATCCCCGAAACGCAGGCACCAATCCGAAGAGAATGCCGCTGAGCAAGGAAAATATGCTGCTAACCAAAAGGGTGCGGGAGTCCACCGTAACTTCACTCATGCGAGGGAGTGCGTCAGGAGCGAGGGTGAGCATGGCGCGCACCCCCAACTGAGCGAGGGCAAATCCGGCGGTGCCGCCAATTGCTGCGAGGACAAGGCTTTCCGTGAGGAGCTGGCGGATCAATCGGCCACGTCCAGCACCGAGAGCGGTGCGGATGGCCAATTCTCGCTCGCGAGTGGAAGCGCGAGCGACTTGGAGATTAGCGACATTGACAATGGCAATGAGGAGTACCAAGAGTACAGCACCTTGCAGTGTAAACAATGCGATACGCGAATCGCCGACGAGAAATGCTTTCATCGGAACAATGCTTACTCGATCGTAGGAAGATTTTGGGAAGAGGTGCTGCTCATGCTCGGCGATGCGCGAGAGATCGGCTTCTGCTTGGACGCGCGTCACGCCCGCCTTGAGGCGGCCGAAGGGCGCAATCCAATATGGAGGACGAACTTCGCTGGGTCCGAGCTGAAGCAGCGGCCAGATTTCGTCATTGTCCCTGGGACCAAAGTGGAAATCGGACGGCATAACGCCGACGACGGAATACGGTTGACCATCGAGCAGCATGGATCGGCCAATGATGAAGGGGTCAGCGCCAAACTGCGATTGCCAGAATCTAAAACTGAGAACAACTTCACGCGGCTGGCCTGGAGCTTCGCTGGCGGGATTGAATGTACTCCCCAAGAGCGCCTGCACTCCCAGAGCCGCGAAGAATTCACCGGTTGCAGGAGTTCCGCGAACACGTTGCGGCTCGCCGGCGCCGATGTAGGTGAAGGAATTCTGTCCGAGGCCGATGGCAGCAAAATGAGAAAACGATTTCTGGTTTTCGCGAGTTGCGAGGTAGTCCACTATGCCGTAGCTGCTTCTTGAGGACGATCCCGTGGCGTCACCCAGAAACGTGAGAACCAATTGATGGGAATCCGGATAGGGCAGAGGGTGAAGGAGGACAGCGTTGATGACACTGAACATCGCGGTGTTCGCGCCAATGCCTAAGGCGAGCGTGAAAGCGGCTATCAACGTGAAGCCAGGATTCTTGCGCAACATGCGTAGACCGTAGCGGAGATCCTGCAGAAGCGTTTCCGTGAAGCTGACGCCGCGGGCTTCGCGGCATTCTTCTTTTGTGCGTTCGATGCCGCCAAACTCCATATTCGCGCGACGCCGGGCCTCCTCGCTCGGCACTCCGCTGCGCACCAAATCTTCCGCGAACGCGTTGATGTGAAAGCGCAACTCCGCATCCATCTCGCTTTCTATCCGGGACCTCCCCACAATCGCGCGCAGCCAGGACTGAACGCGGTTCCACAACCTCATACTTCCTCAGGCTTGCTTTGCAGGATTCCCGCGATGACATCCGCCATGCGGTTCCAGTTCTCCGCTTCCGTTCGCAATTTACGTCTCCCCGCTGTGGTCAGCCGGTAGTATTTCGCCTTGCGCTTGTTTTCCGACTCGCCCCATTCGCTCGTTATCCAGCCCTGGTGCTCCAGACGATACAACGCGGGATACAGCGACCCTTGCTGAATCTCCAGCCGGTCTTTCGAAATCTGCTGGATGCGCAACAAGACCCCATATCCGTGCAGTGGGCCCAGCGACACAGCCTTGAGAATCAGCATGTCCAGCGTGCCCTTCAACAGATCCATTTGGTTCCCCGTGGAAGCGCATTCTCCTAGACACGCTAGGAGTATAGGGCACAGTATACGGCACTCTCCTAGGCTGTCAAGGAGTGTTAGGTAGCAACCGACATCCGAGCACAATCCCGCTAGCTCGCGAGAGTCAAAGGAAACGAGGAAGACCACTCTCAGGAGTGAATGGAGAAGTGCGCTCAAAAAGAGTTTGACAGAGCCAGCATGGTTAGAGATGTCCAGTTACCGCGTTCTACCAGGCACTGATGCAAAGTCCTAGCGATCCGCATCCAGAACCCCAATACCTCCCGAACGCTGTTCCACCGTCACAATCAATTTGTCTGCTGTTGTGGGCAGCCCGGCCTCCGGAAACATCCGGTAAAGAGCCAGCCCCATCGCCATGTTTGCTCCCGAGCGTTGGAGCGTCTCGAAGATCACGGAAGCGCCTGCCGACCAAATGCGCATGGCTTCGCAAGGACAAGAACTGGAGAGAAAGAGGGCTCGATGAAGGCCAGGACGCCGCGGGGCCGAACCAACTGAGTAGGGTGCGCAGCACAGCTACCGGATCTGGAAGAAACTCAAGAATGAAACGGCCGATCGCTGCGTCAAAAGGTCTGTCATTGGCGATTTGGCCCCCATCGGATTGCGTGAAGCTCGCATTGCGTAGGCAGGAAACTATGGAATCGCGGCTGGCGCCTCGTTTGAGCCCATACTTTCCACACCGTTCGAATCCACTGCGGTCGTGACGTAATAGTACTTCCGCCCGGACTGCACCGTTGCGTCCGTGTAGGTCGTCGCAAAGCGCAACGAGGAGTTCAGCTTCGTGTAGGGGCCACCCGAAACGGTCCCCCGATAAATATTGTAGCCTGCCACATTCGAACTGCTAGGGTTCCAAGATATCAACACCGAAGCAGCAGCCGGCAGAGTCACCTTGACCGATGCTGTGTCAGACTTGGTCGGATCCGCAATGCTGGTTGCCGTTACCGTGTCGGTTCCGGCCTTAGCGGGCGCGGTGTAGTATCCAGAAGATGTGATATTGCCCAGCGTTGCTTTCCACGTCACTCCCTTGTTGGTAGTCGTGCCCTGGACGGTTGCCGTGAACGGAAGCGTACCCGAAGTAATCGAAGATGCTACTCCCGGATTAACGGTCACCGAAGTGACGCCAGTGGAGGTGGGAGCTGCCGGTTTGGCGCTGACCTGGGCGGAGTTGGCGCTTTCTGTCGCAGAGACTACTGCCGAGACCACGTAGAAATAAGTGACCCCATTCGTGCGACCGACATCCGTGTAGCCCTGCCACGTGGGGGTAGCGATCTGCGTGTAAGGCCCGCCGCTGGTCGTGGCGCGCTTCAGCTGATAGCTCGTAGCGGCCGTAACGGGCGACCACCTTAGGGTGACCACACCATTTCCCGGCGTAGCCGTGAATCCCGCCGGGACAGCTGGACCTGCCGAGGCACTCGGCTTAGCACTAACCTGAGCCGAGTTGGCGCTCTCCCCACTAGCGTTTACCGCCGAGACCACGAAATAATAAATGGTCCCGTTCTTGAGGCCGACGTTGGTGTAGCCTTGCCACGAGGGGGACGCAATCGTCGTGTAGGGCCCGCCGCTCGTTGTGGAGCGCTTTAGGTGGTAGCTAGTGGCACCACTCACTGCCGTCCAGACTAGACTTATTTGGCCGTTTCCCGGGGAGGTCTTTATTCCAGTAGGTGTTCCGGGCTTAGCGGCCGCTGGCGCCTGCGGAAGTGGTTCGGCTCCGTTCGAAATCTTTGTGTCGCTGAACAACTGCATTATAGATAGCCCGATTAACGCACACATTAAACTGGTTTTGTTTTGGAAGCCAACGCTCATGGGGACCCCTGCAGCCGCACCGCCGCCAGTAATCTCGGCGAGCTTGGGGTTTTCGATGCATTGTGGCAATTGCCCTGGTGGACAGTATTAGACCAATTCGTGACCGAGGCACTCGCCTGGGCGATCGTGTTCGCCGTGGAACCCGCAAATGACACCGACATCAGGACCAAACAACTCTGGAACAGGTTGGTAGTTCTCCGACGTTTAGCAACGTGGGATACCGCAATTCCTCTTGAGGCCGCAAGGGCTATCCACATGGCGTTCACCCGTTTGATCCGATCTGGGTGGTGAGGTTATTGCAGAAATCGCGTGAAAATGAACTGGCGTAGGAGGCAGACTTGGGACAGGTGCTGGATCCTGGCCAAAACTAGGCGACGAGGTCAGGATTCGCATTCGGCCTCCTTCGTTCTCCTGGTAAGCCATAACTGCGTCTTCGACGCGTCGCTAGTGCCAGGAACTTGCTTAGAACGATTTCTTGATTTAAAAGGACTTAACAACAAGTTCCTGGAGAGAGTCGCGTTACCGGAAATCAAATGGGAATCTGGCCGACAAACGCACAAGTGGCACTTGATGGTGTGGAGTCGAGGTGTGGCGCGGTGGTTTAGGTGGAGCCTATCAGTTGCCGACCCTTTCCGTCCGAGTAGAGGAAAGCACGACGGGCTGTAGG
>Ga0134124_10002056_pt1 | contig 16200 bp, 12 predicted proteins | sample KB304_FD_96880 | JGI IMG/M metagenome (GOLD analysis project Ga0134124, IMG submission 96880) | Terrestrial soil microbial communities without Nitrogen fertilizer from Kellogg Biological Station, Michigan, USA - KB3-0-4 | ecosystem: Environmental > Terrestrial > Soil > Unclassified ...
TCCACACATAAAATAATATAGCAACGCGCTTGCTGCAACAGCTAATGTGGTAATCATTGCTGCTGATGGGGACATAAATGCCATGCATATAATCATAATAATTATGATTACAAACACCATGGCATCTCTGCTCAAATTAAATGATAAATGCATTTGTATATTAATAGTATGCAAGGAATAAAAAATAATTTCTATTCTTCTAATAACGGCGCGAACATACATTCAAAGAATAATCATATTCATTTGCGTTTTCCTTTTTTGCTTTTCTTATCGCTCAACCCCATTTCTTGCATAATTTCATCTACTGATTTATTTGCGTTGCGTTCTCTCGCCTCCTTAAATTCGTCCTCTTTTGTGACAGTGGGCAGAGATGTCGCATCAGTATCAGTTGCGGCCTCTACTTGGTCTTCCGGGTCAATATACTCAGACAATTTCCCGCGTTGAATGTTTACAATATTATTTGCTTGGTTTTCTGCCTGGCTGAATTGTGTGTTGACTTGATCGAACAAAGCGCGCAATTGTGGATTTTGAATGTTATTCTTTGCCAGTGTTCTGTAATGTGAGATGATTTTTCTGAATTGCTGCATTAATTGAGGATCCGACTTGGTGTTGTTATTTGACACATCAAGAATGAAATTTTCCATAATGATTGTTGAATTTTTTGTTTCGAGGAAATCTTTGTAATAATTTGAAAAATTCTCCTTTAGCATGCCTACTGATTCTTTGATTTTGTTGAATGCTTTATCGCATCTGGATAAGTTTGGTTGATGTTTGATTTGATCGATAGAACCGATGATTACATTCACAAATTCATCAACATCAATATCAGGGCTAGTTATCACCTGATACAAACTGTAAGTTATTTTGTACAGTTTATGGAGCACTACCATGCAATACTCGCATAATTGTTTATTAATGTTCTCCACGCGCAATCTTTCGTCCCTGTCGGAATATTTGCTTTGATCCTTTTCATCTTCCATGTTCATTAGAATCTCTTTCAAGTTCAGTGTAGGCGCGAATGGAAATGGGCTAAATTCCATATCGGGCATATTCAAAATGAATCTATGGCTTAATTTATTCTCATCCTGTAGATACTTTCTGTAAATAACTAACTTGTCGCATAAGGTAATAAAAGCCGATGTTAATTGATTTGTTTTTGCATCTTTGTAAGCAGTGGCAATGCGCTTCTTTGTTTCTTCATCAACCAGATCTGGATTCCACTCAAATTCTTTGGATATTTTTTCTGAATACATATCATACACTTGCTCTTTTCCACCAGTGCAAAATTTAAGCATCATTTGGCTATGCGCGGAGTATGCATTACCATATCGTGATAGAAATGGAGACTTAGCGAATTTCTCGATGATTTCAAGGAGTATTTGTGAATACTCTTCCATTTGCAGATACTTCTTGTAAACAATGTTCATATTTACTGTATCGCCAGTGCCAAGCATCTGGTTGAACATGTCTGACATGTTCTTGTCCTTAACAGCCTTTACTTTGCTGGTCATACTGCGTACGATAACTCGTTATCTCGTATAATATAATACTATTGCGCAGGTCTAATATTTAGTATAAAAAATAGTGCATATCAGGTGTGATGTGCTACACATTATGTATGACGCGTAGTGCAACATGTGCATGTGCCGTGCTAGATCAATGAGGTGCATTATGCCATGCGTACATTAAATAATTTCTGAGTAAAGATTCTAACTTAGAAAACAATAATTCTCTTTCTGTATCATCCAGTTCATCGTAAAGTCTTTTTGCAAAACCAAAGAAACGTAAAATTGGTTCTGTTTTATCTTCTTTCTTTAGAGCTTTAATTTCTTCTGCAAGTTTTTTCTCATCAAAACCAGATAAATTATGAGAATTAATCATATCTTTATATTTGATCATGTACTGTCCGGATACGTCGATTATGAAACTGTGTCCGGTGAGATTTTTCGCCAGAATCAACCTTTCTTTTGCGCGTTTAATTTGTTCTTGGGTATTTTTATCCTTGGTGAAATGGTCAGCCGCCATATTTAATATAGAAATAAAATCAGTATTATATTCCGACACGATTTTATCAATGTCCGACATCTTTTTATTAAGCGAATGTGTTAAAATATTATATATTTGGGCAATGTTTCTTTAATCGATAAATTTCGTTTCATCTACCCCTTCCATGAATCTGCTTTCGAACATATCATCTCTATCACCCCCTCCATATCCCCGCATCGGCATAATATTGTTTTCATCGTCGTTGTCGTTGCCGCGCACGCGTTCGCCACCCCCACGTCTAGCGTCCATATCATCGTCCAAGTCATTCCCTCCACCACTGTTGAAACTATTATTTGCGCGAGATGGTGCTTGAATTTTCCTGCGCCCAAATTGTTCAGCAATTCTTCTGTTGTAATCATCTCCATCGTTTGAGAATCCTTCCTCATCTCTTCCACTAGAGCTTTTTTGATCGCGTTTGAACGCATCAAGTGTCATTTCCTTCGAATAAAAATCTCTCACCATTGATCCTGTACTTTCTCCGCCGAAACTATATTCGGGCTCCATTTCTCGTCCGCCTTTCCTTGTATTCGCCGCATTTCGTTGATCTATCCAACTATTATAATCTCGTTTGTTTCTTTCGAATAAATCTTTTATGTCGTCGACTCCATTTCTCGCCTTTCCATTGTCAATTATTAACGCGGGAAATTTTACAGCACCTTTTGATTTAAGAGCATTAACAGTTGTACTATCCAAGTCATCATCGTCATAACTAACTACAATAATTTTTATTCCCATCTCATTAATGATATCTATGTTTTTCAATATGTATCTTAATCCATTTTCAGAGGGTTCTCCTTTATTTCTAATGAGAAGCTTAAATAATCTTATACTGTCGGCCGCCATTGTGCATCAACAATGAATTGTGTATTTGTATATTGTTACACAACATAATTCTAATACGAATTAGCTATGCTTTACCGGGTTTTATATACACATCTATTATAAGCCGAGTTCGAGAGCAAAATTGAATTATCAATTATATATTCCAAGTAAAGTTAATTACACTCATCATTCGTATAGAATATAAAGCGATGCCTGCTGTAAAAGTTTATAACTACGAAGAAATCGCCTCCCAGCCAGGAGACCCTGACGACAAAGAAATTGATGCTTTGCTGGCTCCGGCACGTACATTAAAACAAAAAGAAGTTAGTTTTGATGTTGATGGAGTAAGTAGCGCATTTGTTTGTGCGCTTAGGCACAGCATGATATCTCAGATTAATGTAATCGCATTTAATTTTAAATCTGCGGATTATCAAATAGGGAATGATCCTCATCAAGATATAAACTTCGTACGGCAAAATATACGGCAAATTCCAATATTGCAAAAAGATGAACTAATCGATGCAGAGTTCGAATTGCGGGCGGAGAACAATACTGCAGAAACTCGGGACGTTAAATCTGGCGAATTGATTCAGAAGAAAGGTCCAAAACCAACAGGAGGGAAAGAATATTTCTCGCCGAATATTACGATCGCGGTATTGAGTCCGGGTTGTAGGGTTTATGTATCTCGAATACATGTTATGCAAGGAATGGGTTATTATAAGAGTGATCATGGGGGGCTTAAAATTGCCCATCAAATATGCCATCGTCCAAATGGAATAAAATTATGGGATCAGTTTAATAAGGATGGTGTTCACATAAGTGTGTCTGATCCCCGCAGCCATCATTTCTATTTTCGAACTGAGGGGCAAAAAGAACCCAAAAAAATAATCGCCGCCGCATGTAATATGCTTATCGAACGTCTAAAGAAGTTAAGTGATATCAAGCATAATATGAGAGTTTTTGGAGATTATTATACACTTGAAATTAGCAATGAGACTGACGCCATCGGGAATTTGATTGTTTCTACTTCATATGATTTATTTCCTGAAAATAGTGGGTGGAAATATAATATGGACGACATAAATGAAATATTGAAACTAGAAATGAGGGGAGACGGTGTTGATAAGATGTTGAATAATGTTATTTACGAATGTGAACAACAATTACATAATTTCGTAAAATTCTTTGCGTGACGCTACGCTCCCTTCGGTAGCTTCGCTACGCAACCGCTCGCTAGGGTTTGATCGCTATTGCTCCCTGCGGTCGCCGCGATCAAACGCCGTCGCTTCGCGTCTGATTTTGTACCCAGAATTCGCTCACAGAGTATTACATATATTTTTTGGCATGAATTATTAACTAAAGACACGGTGCCGACACCATTAATTTGCATCAAAATCATAAATAGACTTGAAATAGAGGTGTGCGCGCCTTGTCTTTAGTTGGAAATTCATGCCAAAAAATATTATACTATTCATGTGCAATAGTTATGCATACACATATTTTTCCCCCGAATCATATTTCCATCCAGTTTTGAATCCTTCTCTGCATACATCCTCAAGATCATATAATTCGTTTATCCAAAGTCTTGCACCCTTAAACGGCGGTTCATTTATTATCGACAAATATTTAGCAAACTCTTCCTCCATTCGTTTGAGTTTGGCTTTCATATTATCAAGTGGGGTTTTATGTTTCATATAATCAGTCGTCCTATACAAATAATCGAAACTAATATCGATATTCAACACTCCCTCATATATTACTTTCGCATGATCCGTCCTTTCACCAACTTGCTTCAGATATGTATGATTATATTTTACATAGCCGTGTCTAACTAATATCTCATCAGCTTGATTTGTTTCCATTTTTGTTATTCCGAGGGTATCATATTCAGTGATGTATCTAATGTGCTGTCGGAGGCATCTTATTTTTAAATCTCTGATAGCTTCTTCCCTTTCTACCCTTAATGTATACAATGCTTTCGCTTCTGGGAACCAATCTGCAAATACATCACTATACGTCTTGAATTTTGTTTCTACACTTCCATCTGGACGGGTCATAAATATGTGACTATCCATATGCTTTTTCAATCCAAAGAATCCAACCATGCCGTCGTAATAACCCTCTAATGCATATTTGTTAATTATGTCAATAGGATTCCATCCATTATTTGGTTTTGCAATTGTTATCATTATCTTTATTTCTTCTGACGAAGAATAATTGTATATTTCTCCATCAATTATGCGAACCATATCATCATCCGAGGGAGAAAATGGGCGTTTCACCAGCGCTTTCTCTTTCATGAGTTTAGTTTTGTAATTCTCATGCCAAACGCGCAACGGAAGTTCTGTTATTGTAAGAACTCTCGTTATGGAGTTGTATTCATATCGGCCGAAAGAGTACAATCTTCCTTTAATTGGACGAATTTCCCCAGTAAAACCACGAGTATATGGATTTAATGATGCACATACTGGCGCTACACCATCCTTATATCGTAGAATGTTTGCGCGGACATTATTTATCACACTGAATACGTCTCTCGCATGAACTTTTATTTTGTATCCGTTTGATGGAATTTCAGCAGATTCGCAAATCCCTCGAGGGATTATTCCAATTAACATTTCTTTCTCTGCTGGAATACCATCTTCTAATTTCGTCTTCGCAAACGAGATCAAATCACGCGGATACATTGCAGACAATAATTTTTTGTTTGGCGTAGCGTACACATACCTCGGGCTACCATGATCGGCACCACCCATTGCACGTGTTCCACCCTCTCCAATAAGGACTACAAGGGGGAGTTGTACGCCTCCAATATCATAAAATCCCATACTGAATATACTTTGAAACATGGATGCTTCTCCATGGTGATATTGCATTGATTTCGCGATATCATTGCCTAGTTGAGAAACTCGTTCTTCCACTGTATTCGCATTTCCACGTATGAGTTTAAGCAGACCGCATGCAATCTTCCGGCCAACTTCGTTAAAACCATCATATTTGTTCCAGAGTTTTTGAATAAGATCCTGAAACATAAATTCCTTGCGTTCGAAGTTGAGATGATCATTAAAATTGACACGGCGGGTTACCATTCGCAACTTGGCTTCGGCTTCTGTTGGAGGTGTTACAGGAGTCTCTAATATTATTTTTCGTTTGCTGGCATCCTTGCCGAAATGCGTCTCAAATAAATGTGGAGTCTCCTTATCGCCATAATATGTGATTACGTTTTTGTGGAAATTACTGAAGATATGGGCCATTTCAAACGGTTCATTTGTGGCCATTCCCTTAACGAATTTTACTTTGTATTTCTTTGATGCGACGGCAGGACCACCCACATCTTCAATCCATTTATTATAATCATAGTCACCATAGAATTCTATTACATTTCCTCCATTTTTCGGATAGGCCCTCCTGGACGGTGTTTCTAGTCTTCTAACAAATCCTAATTTGAGCAAATTTGGCCAAAATACCATTATTATATTCGAAAATAATGTGAATATTTTACCCACTCCATCAAAATCTTGATCTGTACATGCAACGAAGGCATCGTAATTCAGTGATTTCATTTCTATAGCGAATGTCGCGGATTCCGGATCATATTTATAATCGAATCTCAGCCCGGCAATTTTTATGAAGTTGGAGAAGAATATATTTTGTTCTAATTTCTCATTAAGAAACATACGTTCCGCGGTGGCTGTGGATACCCGAGTCGATGACCCAGTGTTGTGTGATTCTCGAATAATGTTTTTTCTTGCATTTATTACATTGCCATGAAAAGTATATATTCCTATATAATCAGGATCTAGCATAGATTTCCCTGTTTTTTTATTCTTCGATAACATTGCGTTTTTGCAGCTCGTTTTTGCAGAATCACCTTCCGCAATGAGGAGCAATACGGGTTGTTTACATTTCCCACTTCCCCTTTTGCCTGCAAATTTTGCATGATCATATTTTTCTATATTCATTCCCTTTGAATTCAGCTTATTGTCAAATTCTTTTGAGATTGATACGTTAAATTCTAAGGGGAATAATTCGACAGTAATACGATCCTTTAATGCCTCACAAATACTATCTACGAGCGTATCTGGTACATTATATTGCCCAATACGTTTCTTATCTATTTGAATGCTTTCTTTTGTTTGCCCGCCTCCCCAAACTACATTAGGAATAGTGGAATTCATAAACAAATAGATGTTTTTATATATTTGTGCAGGTGGGATTGATTTAATATCCACTTTTAACTCTTCGGCAAACTTCGCGCGTACTCGTTTGATTATTGCTTCGCGAAATTTGGTAATGTGCCCGCCTCCATTCACAACAACACCATTTACATTGGAAAGCTTATTAAAGTCTTCTTTGTTTTTGAGCGCGGGGATTTGTTCTCCGGCAGCAGATGTAGATACGGCAACAACTAATTCCCATACGTAAGCGGGGGTTGAGCCGTCTGATGATGGAGTAAGGACCCCGTTTCCTGGATTAAGTATTTTTATATCGTTTGGGTGCTGTGTTCCATCTGTGCTAGGATGCCGGAATATGCATTTGGCTATGTCATTCATAGAATTAATGTTAATTTCATCATCATTTACCATAAAATGCAGAGTATTTTTACTTTTGCGAGAATGCTTTCGAGTCATATTTGATTCCGCGTCAAATGGGTGGTGGTTAGATAACCAGCCCATATAAGCCGCAATCATGTGGAGTCTTGCAATAAATAATTGCTTTACTTCTTTCATATCACTAGAGTTTGTGGTTGAGTATCCAAATCTCTCATAGTTGGGCGAAAATGTAATTTTTGTTTTACAATCTTTCGCGCCTACCACGGTTAAATTGGTTTCTGTAATGATGGGAGGGTTAACAATTTTCATTCCCCCCGCCCACATTTGAGTATAATTAACTAATTTTTTCGTTGCATAGTTGGCGTAGGTGGTATTCAGTTCGAATCTATGAGAATGAGTATTTGTAATCTTTATTCCCACACCATTCGTTCCGCCTCCAATATCTAATTTTGTTTCTTTCTTCAAATTAGATCCCTTGAATGCTTCTCCAAACACTAATTGCGGAGTATACATTTTAGCTACAGAATGATAATCTGTGGGTACTCCTTGACCATTATTTTCCAACGATATTGTGCCATCATCAGTTATATTTAACTTTACTAATGTTACAGGTATCGGAAGACTGAATTTCAGTGTTCTTGCTAAATGATCAGATATATTAACTACCGCTTCATCAAACATTTTAATGAGAGCTGGTGATACTGATAGCTTCTTTTTGTATAGTCTATATGATGCGATGCCATTCTGTGGTTTTCCTATCAAATCCGCCACGAGTTCTTCGCTTGTTATGCGGCCAATGCTTCCAGCCCACATTTCTTTGTTTGCTATGTGATCTGTAATAGTCCCATCGGCGGGAAACATTTCTTCTACAGTCATTATTGTGGACATAGCAGCGATATTGGCGTCTGTATAAATACCCTTATTCGGATTCAAATTTGGCGTAACACACTCTCCGGTCGCCCACTGGCTGACTCTATATGCTTTATAGGCTATATAAGGCCTGTAAAAACTATGGATTCGATTTGCACTTTATGTCTTTAATTGGATGCTACGCTCCCTACGGTCGCTTCGCTACGTTCGCTCGGGTTTGCTACGCAAACGCCGTCGCTCACTGGCTGATTCTGCGTCCTTTATCAGATAACAATAATTATGAATGCAATCCATGTTTTATTTGTTTAATTGGATATTCCATGTTGCATATTGAGGCAAAAAATATGTATTGTCCGCACGGTTACTTCGCCAAATTCTTGTTTTGTTTATTCTCTATCTTATTAACTAAATCACCGATCTCTTCCGAGTTATCGTTTTCTGAATCGGATCCAGATGATTTATTCTTTTTGTTTTTCTTACTGCCGGATGTAACACCTTCAGCCGATCCCTGCGAAAAGAATTTGGGATATGCATATGCGTAAATCATGTATAAAATCAATACAATTGCAACTGCTATAATCATTCCATTTCTCGCATTCATCTCCAGGCCAAATTTACCCATTAACCCTCCTATTACACTCTCTTGCTGCGATTGTTCTGCCGCTGCTTCCATTTTTTTATATGTTATTTATGCTTCTCGCTTGAAAAATTATCAAATATATACATATACCGCCATATTTTTTTATATGATAAATCCTCTTGTTGCAGCATAAAAAATATATAACGAATATCAGCCCGCGAAGCGAAGGTATTGTTCGAAGGACAAACCAAGCGAGCAGGTAAAATGAGCGCCGAGTGGCGCTCATTTTACTACACGATATGCAGCTGAATATCCTGTTTCCCCACTAACACGTTTAATTTCAATCACATCACCAGTGCGCGCGCCAAGCCAAACCGCGGGAGGATCCTGCGTAGAAATCGGTGTTCTGCGTGTGTTGTCAGTTAATCTATCAGCGTTGAGTTTTTCTACCTCTTCTTGCGATAAAATTCTATGCAAGGGGATCAATGAATTGTCCGGCATTATAAATAGCTTTTCATACATATAAGCTTCAATATGTAGCTGTTTATATTGCGCGCGAAGGGATTCTATAATTTCTTCATATCCGTTTATCACACTTACTGGTTTTTCATTGGAAATGAATATAATATCTGTATTGTTGAAATAACGTTTTGCTGGCGTTAACATTCGTAATTGATCAAGCAATTTTGTGAAGTTGCCCTTTTTCCGTGCGGCTTCCGAAGTCGGGGAAAATATAATTATCAATGAATTCCGTTCAGGCAATCGCTCGCGTGGTTGAGCAATTCCTTCTGTTACAACATATCCGGTAGTTCTCATAGTTCTATTAAACTCATCGCTGGATATGGGAGCAGATGATGGAATAATATTTCTTGATTTGTGAAATTCAGCTAAGTTAGTGTAAACTGTCCATGCAATATCTCTGAATTCCATACTTTCTGCGATAGCACACTTACTGTGATAAGGTATATTGATCGGCCGTTAGTATCTTTAATACTGATACGCGATAGTGATGCGTGGTGACAGTGTGATAATAATAATATAATATGAATTCAATTTTTTACAGTATGTAATATATTTTCGTACATAGCGTAAATTTTATTTACCATACACCGCAGCGAATTAAATTTTAATTTGCGCGCCGAATTATTTTATAATTTTATAATTTTATATTGATAAAGTATATGTCAAGCAAGATCGGTAGAGACATCGACGTCTATAGCCCTGATTTTAGTAAATCGATCGAAGTTAAACCTTATACATCGCCCGATAGAATGGAAGATTTAGTTCAGAAAACGGTTGGTAGCTACCAAATGCTATCATTTTGGATAATTGTTGTATTAACTATACTTGTTATTTGGTACGTGTGGAAGGATAGTAAGAAGCCTGAGGGTTTCACTGGAGCTGGATCCGCATATATTAGTGGAAATGCTCAAGACCAACCATACTTTAAAGGCAGCGAACGCGGCCGCGCTTTCAGTGCAACTGGCGTTCCTTTCCCATCGATGGAAGGATTCCGTGTGGGGATGGGTGCACAAGGTTACACTGTTAAGCCTGAAGGATTCGCCCCTAGCATGGTTATGTCTGATAGCCAAGGTTCTTACATCTATGATAACGACAACAAGGGATACGGAAAGATTTACCTTAACGGAACCCCCCTTGATGCCCAAGGAAATGTGTTGTCCACACTCCTTGTTGATGCTCAGGGACGCACTTATTATTACTCCAGCCAGCAGGCTAATGCCTTCAAATACAACGGCCAATCCGGTAAATGGGATCGCTTGCCCGGTCTCCTCGGTGGAGTTGAGCCTACTGCCCAATACCTCCTGGCCCCTAACATGTCTGTGAACGTTGCCTCGCTCGGAAACTCTCTTACTCAGGCCCAGTTGACTGATTTGAGCACTGAGCTTGGTTGCCCTGACGTTGCCCCCGAATCCGTAACTGACCCTTGGGGATGGTTGAGCGGCCAACAGCAAACTCTTGTCCACAGCTCTGGCGGATGGGAGGGAATGCGCGGACAAGGCGGAGACAAGCGTCTCATTGCGGCCATGAATGGAAAATAAATCCGCACTGAATCCGCATTATAACCTTACCATCGCGTAAATAAATGTTCTCGAACGCCCGCGGCACCTTAATTTGGAATTGAGATCAAATAAAAAATTTTTTTCCGGCAATACGCAGCGTAGCTGCGCTCCCTACGGTCGCTTCGCTGCGTTCGCTAGGATTATCCTTCGGATAATCCGTCGCTCACTCGGCTGGTTCTGTATACATTGTTTGAGCGCAGGATCAGCGCGAAGCGACGTATTTGGCCGCGGCGACCGCAGGGAGCAAGAGCGGCCAAATACTAGCAAGCGAGTTCGCTCGTCAGAGCGAACTACCAAACACTTCCGCAAATTTTAATAATTTTTGTCTTGGGTCCGAAGTATTATTCAATTCATTCACAATATTAATAGTTTCAGAAATCTTATCTTTCCATTTCTCAACATATCCAATTTCTTTTTCTATTCTATGATAATCTAATTTAAGTAATTTCCAAGGAAATAACCCCACTACATCTACTTCATTATCTGCACAATAATTAATAAACAATTCAACAGCAGAGAGTATATGATCTTCGGTTTCTTCAGTAGGAGTTAACCTCGGATAATACGACGCGGTGCTAGATCTGTGCTGAGGAGGCGCGGTGTAACTGATGGGGGATGTCCATGGGCAAATAATATGATTCTGAAATGCTTCAAATAATATTTCGAGGAGGGGTAGTGAAGCACCGCCGAGATCGCTTAATTCGCAATATTTATGAATAGAGCCCTTCGGGAGCTTACTCAACCGCGAAATTGTATCAAACGCTGTAATATCAATGTATTCTGCACGGAGAGCTATGCATAATTCATAATAACACATTAACAAAGATCTAATACCGTCTACTGTTATTATTTGACCTGGGAACATAAATGCAATATGATCTCGCGAAATGGTAGGCAAAAGCTCCTTCACATTATCGTCTAATAACATTTCTCCAATAGCCATCGCAATCAGTTTTGCTATTCCCGCGGAATGGGTACCATTTGCCTTCTCGACAGTGGTAGATGTGTTATTTGCGTTGCTGTTTGCATTTGATTCCGCGAGCGCGCCAATCAAAGTTGTATCAAATACTTTAAACAATTCCTTGTAATGCATGTTAAAATAAAAACCAATAAATCCATACGCAAGCGGAAATCTAGGTGTAAGATGATCTCCTGGCCATAATTCCCTATCATAATTTGGATTCCGACCGCTAAGATCTTCCCATGTACATTTGCGGAATTGTGCCTCAATATATATTCCATAATCACACATGGACTTGTCCCGTGGTTCACTTTCTTCCAATGAAGGCGGCGAAGTTAATTCCGGATCGGCTTCCACCGGCATTCTGCATAACGCGCCAAAATTATCTCTGATTGTATCTAGACCTGTCTTAACTTGAGGTTCATAATATTCTGGAATCTTTCCATTCGGGAGCCGGTTAAATGGACATTTAAATTCGAATAATGCAATCGCCGGTTCTATTACAGTTTTTTGCTTTTGAACTTTTGCAGTGGTACCTTCGCGGCCTAATGAATCTAGCCCATTATAAGCCTCCTCCATCCATGTTATAGTAGTTTCTGTTTCAACAACGCCAATTCCATCGGGCGAGTATGATTGATTTTGAACAATTCCGGGAATAGAAATCTCTTCTCCCATTATTTTAGTATCTAAATCCCATTCAACAATGGTTTGTATTACTGGTTCAAATAAATTTCCCCATCTAGTTTTTACACTGCCCGCAAATCCTTGTAATCCTACCTTTTGTGCGACTAGTTGTTGTATAGATGAGTACTTATTTAATCCCATTATAGTGGCCATTTCACTACCTCCTATGGTTCGTTTTTTGCTGCGAACCCAATCATGTGTGCCTTGTTGCGGCCCATATTTAAACAAATTCACATAATTATCTACTCGTTTACGCAAAAATTGCGTTAAATGCTTTCCACCACTCGCTTGCATATTTTTTACTCGCGGAATCAATATAAAATATAACGATTGCTAAATTTAGTTGAAATATTATATATTAACAGCATAGCTGCTGCACAAAGACGTCGTGTTTACAGAATGAATTTCTTTGTTATATTGCCAGATCAACTGTTTTCGAGGGAGAAGGATATTAAATTTATATTGGAATATGATGAAATTTATTTGGTAGAAGACCCTGTTATGTTTTCTCTGCGAAGTGATTCACTAAAAAAAGTTATGCATGATGCATTTAGAGCATATTATGCAATGTTAAAAAATTACATTAGTGCAATGCAATCGAATGAAACAACATCGACATCTAAGCGGATTAAATATGTGTCAAGATTAAAAGTAATGGAGCGTGGAGGGTCATACGTAAGCAAGAAGGATGGTGGGGGTGGAGAAAAACAATTCGACCGATGCAATGCGGATGAATATCATTCTTATGGAACAACACCTTGCTTTCTTGAATATTTTGTAGGTATGGGGAAACAATTTAATATGTGGAGGCCCGCTAATCATTGGCTATGGGGGAATAGAATTCGAGAAATGACATTTAACGGCCTTCCTATAAATTTTCACGAATCTCCGCAATTTTTACTTCCATTTGATGAAGTGAGGAAGTATTTTGTTCGTGGAGAAAGCTATTCAGAAAGAACAATCATTAAAAACCTTTTTGAACGTTTTGATCTGAAATATACATCGGCCCCAAATGCTCCCAATGAATATCCGATATTATACAAACTCGACGGCAATCAATTTCCGGTGAATTATGAATCAGCACGGTTAGTATTAGACAAATTTATGTCAAAGTATGCATCAGTTTATTCTCAAGGATACACATGCCCACAGATTGATTATATTTTGAATATAGGTTTAATTACCCCTTTAGAAATTATTGATGTGATACACAATGCGTCCGCGGGTGTTACTAGTGCAGTTGATCCCGAATTCATATATTTTATATTGCGTAGAGAATACTTTAGAATAATTTACTTAGCAAATTCTGATTTAATGAATGTGGAAAAGTTCCCGCATGGGTTAAAAAACAACAAAGATAATAAAATAGTATCCGTAGATGTAACATTATTAAAAGCTATCGAGTCTAGTGGTTTATGTTCAGAAAAACAACTTGCCGAATATATGATGCGGAGTAGTATTGATGAAGTTGGTTCATGGGAAAGTTGCGTTCGGCTTATGGAAGTGAGCGCAAATATATTCCCTTGGAATTCTCTTCCCAAATCTCTCGGGGCGTCTGTAGATTTAAATGCAATAAGAGGGAAATTAAAGCATTATAGAAGTGTTCTCGTACTTCCCCCTAAAGAATGCGCAGAATGGTGGAAGGATAAAAAAATAGATGTGCAATCAAACAAATCTAACAAGTCTAAGGAAACTAAGAAATAAAATCTAAACTCTTTTAGAATAAACCATGCATATCCATCATGTAGTAATCCTTTGACATACCTGTACCAACTACTGCTTTATTCTCTCCGGCGTGGATTCTGCATTTCATGCACCCATGCGCACTATCATGGCAATAATCACATCCAGACACTTTAATAGGCTGAAGACTTGGATCAGCTGCAATTGCATATCGGGGGTAGTTAAATGGATTTGTTAAATAATCGTACATTTTTTTATCCTCTACTAACTCTAGACTGATATTGTTTGAGTGTACAGGGCGGAATGGTGGCTGATGTACGAATGCAGGGGCATGAGTGCCTTTCATGTTATTTCCATGCAAAGTTTGCCAATCGCGAAATACAGTTCCACTCATAGTGGTGCTGATTCCCATTCCAGGTGAACCATCCCATAATCCTTGAGCAGCTGTGCTTGATTCTTCTAACGGGGGTTCAATAACACATCCTTTGCAATTAGGATAACCTCCTCGAGGGGATAAATCTAATGCAAATCCTTCAGTGAGGGAAATTTCATTGCTACGATTGGTTTCATATTCGCTTCCAATGCTGTGGGAAATGTTGCCGCAGCAACCCTCAATTGCTCTAGATTTAAAATAAAATATCACTAAAATAATCGCCACTATTGCTACGGCAATTATTGCTGTTTGCATTTTTAATGTATGAGTGATTTGTATATTGCGGCGATTAAAAAATTGCCAATTGTTAAAAAAATTGGCAAGTGTTAAAAAATACAATAATGTGTTTTGCATTACGCATGACTATACACCATCATGCACTCGAAGCGACAGAGGCAGCACTGAGCATAATTAAAATTATATTGGACTAATTACTGATACAATGCGGCAGATGGGTCCATAAGTGCAGGAGTATGAGCATAAACTCTTTCTGTTGCATTTCTTGCCATAACAGATGCCCTAGCACCTCCCATTGAAGAAATACCCGGAGAAACTACATCAGAGAACAAACCAGCCCCTCCTTTAGTAGATGTAGCAGTTGGCTGTTGATATGATGTGTAGCCCTCAATGGCACCAACCTGAGTGGGCGCCCAAGCGACAGATAAATTTTGCGGAGTAATTACTTTAGATCCAAATTTTTGTTGATAGTATCGAGCAATGTCGGGGGATGTTAATGTAGTTGCCCCAAATCCTTCCATGCCAGCTAAACTAATTCCAGCATCAAGATCTGCGGTCAAACCATGTCGGCCGCCTGTAAGCTGAATTCCGAAATTAAATGCCAATAATCCAATAATGACTATGGCAAATACTATAATAATTCCAAGTAGTTGATTTTCATTCTTAACACCGGGAATAATGTTTGCGAGTTCGGCGAGTAATCCCATTTCTTCGTATATGATCGGGCAGAAAATATGAGAAATAAAAATAATAATTAAAAATACCAACGGCAGCGAATATTACAGCGTGTTTGTGGACAAAGGTGAATGGTAAAGAAAAATACCCGGGCGCATAAAAGAAATGCGGCGAGTGTGCGAGCAAATATTGGAGATCAAAGTAATTCATTTAAATCTTTATATTTTGGAGTTGAACCGGATGGAGAATGGAAAGTTCAAACAAACAAAAAACGGAACCGCAATATAGAATCAAGATCTCGTGCAATTTATGGATCTGTTAATGTTGCACGCGGTGTTGTGCGCGACAGCATTGTTCATGTGCGCAACACCGGCAATGTTTCCATGCACAGGAACAATACCGCACACATCAATAATAGTGTGAGTAGAATAATTACAAGCGGGCAAAAGCAAAATATTAAATCGTGGATGAAGGACGACATTGTAATAGATACATCTCTTAACCGTAGCGGAGCTTCTCATATTATAAAATCAGGTATAGTTAACGGCATTGCTGTTAACAGTGTCGCCGCACAA
>Ga0134124_10002057_pt1 | contig 16198 bp, 12 predicted proteins | sample KB304_FD_96880 | JGI IMG/M metagenome (GOLD analysis project Ga0134124, IMG submission 96880) | Terrestrial soil microbial communities without Nitrogen fertilizer from Kellogg Biological Station, Michigan, USA - KB3-0-4 | ecosystem: Environmental > Terrestrial > Soil > Unclassified ...
ACTTGCCAAGATCAAGCAGAATCTGTTCTGGGCTCTTTTTTACAACATCCTCGGCATTCCGGTAGCTGCAGGAGTGCTGTCCGGCTACGGCATATATCTCAAACCGGAGTATGCCGGTCTGGCGATGGCTTTTTCGTCGGTATCGGTTGTTCTCAACTCTCTTCTGCTGAAACGGATCGTAAAATTTATTTGAGTGCAATAGTCGGTGTTTTTCGGGGGGAACGAGTGCCTTTTCTCAAAATCTATCGAAACCGCCTCGCGATCTGTATTGCTGCGGCGGCATTCGTAGCACTTCTGTCCGGAATATCAGGCGCTGAAGAAAACGGCTCCATTCCTGAAAAACCTGCCGGAGAGGCGACAGCCGAACGACTGGAGTCACTGCCGGCTGCTCCGGAAAACATCAAAACAGCCGCTTCGGGCAGCTATTACAGAATCGACGCGAACAGCTATGCCTATTACGAAAAGCCCAAGGCATTCGGTTTCCTGGTAAACGCCCCGCTTGATATCGCCGACTGGCTAAAAGACAGCTTTCAAAAGAAAAATGCCCTCACCATTGCCGGACTGGCGGTTGTAACGGGCGGTCTGATCGTGGTTGATCAGGATCTGGTCCGGATATCACGCGATGTCGGTCACAGCCTGGGTATTTCCGGCGACAGCGTCATGGGACGTGTTGCCCCCGGCTCTCCTATCCAGTACCCGATCGATTTCGGTACGACGCTTTACTACCTGGGTGACGGCATGATCCCGATTTCGATCACTGTCGGCATGTTCAGCTACGGAATGGCCACCACCGACGTCCGTAGTCTTCAGACATCCAGCCAGCTGGCGGAAGGGCTTCTTTCCGTTGCAATCGTGACGCAAGCCATCAAGCGCGTCACCGGACGTGAGAGCCCTGAAACTGCGACGAAGTCGGGTGGAAAATGGCGGTTTTTCCCGAGTTTCAAAGCGTACGGCAGTAATACTCCAAAGTATGACGCGATGCCGTCCGGGCATTTTGCAACCGGAATGATGACCATCACAGTACTGGCCGATAACTATCCCGAATACACCCTTATCAAGCCGATCGGTTACGGTTTGTTGACGGCGGCCGGGTTTCAGATGATGAACAACGGCGTCCACTGGGCCAGTGATTATCCGCTTGCGCTGGCAATCGGCTATGGTCTCGGCAAGGTTGCCGTCTCTCACGGCCGAAAAGTGGTTTCGGCGGGAGACGTTCCCGAAAAGAGCTCGAAACGATCACCGGTCAGCGACATCGTGATTCTCCCGATGCCGATCAATAACGGCGGAGCGCTTTTTGCCGTCGGCAAATTCTGAATTCCACCCGTAAGGATCTCACGTGACCCGTACAATTTCGGGATGTCATACCTTTTCAACCCCATCTCGGCGCTGCCTTATCGGAATCGCTGTCTTGCACATGTTCGCAGCGACGTTTCCAGCATATGCGGAAACGGTGACGGACCCCGTCAAGGAGCCGGCACCCGCAGCATCCGAACCGGCGCAGCCCGACCGGATCACCGGCGAATACCTCAAAGGTTACTTCACCGACACCGGCAGAATTCTGGCGTCGCCGGTGAACTGGGACGGAAGCGATTGGCTGAAAGCCGGTCTGGTTATCGGAGCGACGTCGGGACTCTTTTTTGCCGATGCCGATATCAGGGACTTCGCCCAGAAAAATCAAAGCTCGACCGGAGGCAGGGGCGCCGCCGTCGGTAATGCTCTCGGCAACCCGCTCTATACCTTGCCGCCGCTCGGACTGTTCTATCTGTATGGCCACTTCAACGAAGACCCGAAAGCGCGCCGGACGTCCCTGCTCGCAGTGGAAAGTCTCGCCGTCAGCGGAGCATTCACCTGGACCTTAAAGGTGACAGCACAGCGTCCCCGCCCCTTTACCGGAGCGGGTCCCGGCACTTGGAACGGCCCAGGCTCCAAGATAGGCGACTACTCTTTTCCCTCCGGGCACACTACGGCCGCATTTTCGGTTGCGACCGTCATTGCCGAAGAGTACGGCTCCAATCCATATGTTCCCCCGATCGCGTACGGATTGGCCACGCTTACCGGACTTGCGCGCATCTACGACAATAAGCACTGGGCATCCGATGCCTTTTTCGGCGGGGCGATCGGCTACTTCGTCGGAAAAACCGTGGTTCGCTACCATTCTGTCCAGAGTGATAAGGCCCTGAAGATACTGCCTGCGGTCAGTCAACAGGGGTTCGGCCTGATGGCCGAATACCGATTTTGATTCGCGCCAGCTGAATTATGAACGGCTGCATTTGCAATACCGGGGATGGGACCGGGTTCCGGATCGAAGTACAGGTGTAACCGGATTATTTCCCTGTCACACCGAAAACGCCTGGAGAACCGGGCGGCGGCACTTTCTTCCTGGCAAACTTCTCCCGGTACATCCGCTCATCGCTCAGTTTCAAGGCAGACGACATCTCCGGGCCTTCATTTGCGGTTGCCGCACCTATCGACATGCTCAAACACAATTCATTGTCCGCCCTGTTTACATCTTCCTGGCATCTTCGAATCCTGTCGACGGCAGCTTCCACGTCACATATGTCCGTTTCCGGCAGGAGCACGGCAAACTCGTCACCCCCGATGCGGGCCACAATGTCTTCGGCTCTGAACGCCTTGTGCAAAACCTGGGCAACCTTCAGGATCAATCTGTCGCCGGCCTCGTGTCCCAGCGTGTCGTTAACCTTCTTGAGCCCATCAACGTCGATTGTTATTATGCTGACCGGAAACTGCCTCCCACAAGACAATCTCTTCAACTCCTCGTCGAAAAAGGCCCGGTTATAGAGGCCTGTCAGAGGTTCGTGACAGTTCAGATAGATGAGTTCTGCTTCGGCTTTTTTCCTCTCGGTTATGTCCTCACCAATACTTGCGACTCCGTTCACCATGCCGTCGGAGCCGTACAGGATGGTCCGATTCCACGAAATAGAGCGCCGCTCGCCACTTCGGGTAACGATCTCATACTCGCCATGACGGGGAAGCGATCCATCTGCGAGCTCTGCAAAGAATTGTTCGGCAAAAACGCTGTTGTCCGGAGTGAAGATCTCGAACCAGTTGCGCCCCAATACCTCTTCCCTGGCTTCCCTGGTCCATCCCGTAAGACTGAGGAGAAAGTCGTTGCAGAAGAGGACGCGGCAGGAGGGATCAAGCTCTACCGCCAGTAGCTGGATGTTTTCCAGGGTCTCCCGGAAGCGCCGCTCCGATTCGCGCAGGGACTGTTCATCCCATTTACGCTCAATCAGTAATCCGAGTTGGCTGCCGAGGGGGGCAATCGCATCAAGAAGCCCCGGGTCCGGTTCCCGGACTTCGCTGCTGAAAAACTCCATTACCCCCACTACAGCACCGCCCAGAACGATCGGAAAAGCGAAGGCCCCATGCAGGCCACTTTGTACCGCAGCCGGACGGCGGGGAAAATTTTCGTCCCTCTGAACATCGGAAATCCAGGCCGGACCGCCTGAGACCCAGACCCTGCCCGGCAGCCCCTCGCCCGGGGAAAAAGACATGGCGCGGCTCATCGCCTCGAACAGTGCGACGTCCAGTTTCGGTTGATGCCACATATCCAGCAGCTGGAGAACTTCCTTTCTGCTGTCTACCCACCAGACTCCGCCAACTTCCCAGTCGATAGCTTCGCAGATCGCTTTGAGCACCCTTGGTATCGCCTCCCCGACCGTGGGGGATTCGGCCAGAATGCTGTTTAATGCATGCTGGGAGGCAAAACGCCATTCAGCATGCTTGCGCTCAGAGATATCCCTGACAAGCTCGACAGCCGCCACGATCATGCCGGATGAATCCCTTACCGGGGAGACGGTAAACTCCAGTTGCCGACAAGCGCCATCGGCACGTGTCGCCTCCTTTTCTCCGCGATGCACCTCCCCGTCCCGCAGCGCCTCGGCCACGAGACACCCCTCACAGGGGACTTCACCACCATGAAAGGCTGTGAAGCAGAGTTCGCCCCCATGTTCTCCCAACATTTCCGTTGCCAATATGTTTTGGTAAAGGATGCGGAAATCAGACCCAACTACGGTGACAGAGTCGCCGATCGCGGCTATGAACGCCTCGCTCCTGGCCTTTTCCTCCTGTGCATCCTTGAGTGCTGCGGTGATCTCCAGAGCAAATTCCTGGGAAATCCTGTGCATCTCCTTTTGTTTGCCGTCGAGGCTTTTCATCATGTTATTAAAGGCGGTTGCCAGTTCCTCGATCTCATCCTTGCTGTCAATCAGGATTTCCTGTTCCGCTCCCCCGGAGCCGGATATGTTCCTGATATGGTCGGTAAGCTTGCAGAGCGGCGCTGTGAAGAACTTCATGCTCAGTGACACGATCAATACGGAAGCAAGGACACCGGCAATCACCGCCAGGATCGAAAAACGCAGGGTTGACCTGATCGGAGCATAAGCCTCCTGGAGCGGGTAATTGGCCGCCAGGATCCAGTTGGTCGTATCCAGTCTTCTGACCGAGGTCAGAGCGTGCAACCCACGGGAGTTGACGGTCTCCTCCGTACCGTTGAAGCCCGCGATCCCTTTGTCGAAGACCCGGTTGGCGCCGGGAGGTACATCCCGCATGAGAATCCTGCTTCGGTCGGGATGCATGATCATGGTCCGATCGGTGTCGTAAATATAGATGTAGCCGGTCTTGCCAATCTTCGTGCGGGCATGCTCGCCGAGGATATTGTCTTTTGTCAGGTCAATGCTCCCCCCCAGGATGGCAATAATTTTCCCGTTGCCGTCGTAGAGCGGGGCGGTAAGCATGACAGCCGGATGGTGATGGGCCTTGGAGGAGAAAAAGGGGGCGGAGACATACGGCTTGCCGGTCTCCATAGTCTTGCGGAAGTATTCGCGATAGGAATAGTCCCGTCCCTGCCTCTTCTGGTCGGGATACTCGGCGATCATCCTGCCGGTGACTGAAAAAATGTAGACACCGTTATCAAAGGTTGTGTAGAGGTCGGATTCGCTGTTCAGCAACCGCTGTGCAAGGGCAGAATCGGTTGCCGCTTCGCCGGGAATGGCCGCGGCCTTGGCGAAGAGGGTCTCTTGCGTACGCCTGATGGTATTGTCGATATCCCTGGCCATTTCGGTGACGAGAGCATACTGCTGAGTAACGATGGCGTCCCGAAAACGCATATCGAAGTAATAAATGATCGGAAACGCCACAGCGACCATCAGCACGACCACCAGCAGGGAGACGACGATGGACATCTTGGTTTTCAGGCCGATGAACCTTTTCACAACTGCTCCATGTTAAGCCAGGCGTTCATAGATGTCGTCAAAGCGGTGTGCAATCCGGGAAAATGCGGCAAGCACTTCCGGGTCGAAGTGGCAAGGGAGGGTCCGTCCGTCACCCCTGGTGATAATATCGAAGGTCTTCCGGTGATCAAACGCGGGCTTGTAGACACGGGAATTTCGAAGGGCATCGTACTGATCGGCGATGTTCGTGATACGGGCGCTGAGAGGGATCTGCTCTCCCTTCAGGCCGTCTGGATATCCTGAGCCGTCCCATCGTTCATGGTGACACCGGGCAATATCGCAGGCCATGTGAAGCATGGGGTGTTCGCCGATTATCCTGGCCCCGTGGGTAGTGTGTTGGCGCATGTCCCCCCACTCTTCCGGGGTCAGGGAACCCTGCTTTTTCAGAATGGATGAATCCGTATGCAGTTTACCCACGTCATGGAGCGTTGCCTGGAAGCGAATCTGTTCGATGAAGGTATGGTCGAGCGCCATCTCTTCCGCAATAAGTGCACAGTATTCCCCCACACGCAGAATATGATTACCGGTATCCTCGTCATTTGCCTCCGCGGCCCGTGCCAGGGCAAACACCACGTAACGCAGCAGGTTCATGGCCTCGATGGCCGCCGAAGTATGGTTCGCAAAGATCTGGCACAGCTCGATCCGTTCCTGGCCGAAGAAATCGGGCTGTTTACTGTAGAGTGCCAGAACGCCGATACAGTCACGGCTGGTAACAAGGGGAATTGCCAGTATTGTCTGATACCCGGGGTTTTGCGACTGGCCGCGCCACGGGTTGAAAGTACTGTCCTGAATGCTCGCCAGTCGCGGTCTGCGGGTCTTGATGGCCATGCCCACCGGTCCGTTACCATTAGCGGAATCATCGCAGGTGGTTAACAGTCCCTCCGTATAGCTGCAATCATCACCTGAACGGGAGATTATACGGACGTGTGAAGTTTCCGTCTCGACCAGTCCCAGCCAGACCATATCGGGAGCCAGCAGATCCCGCGCTTCGTTACAGGCGAACTGGTATACCTCACCCTGGCTTCCCATGGAAATCATCTCGATCGAGGCGCGGTTCAGTTCGCTCAGGGCTTCCGAATAATTCCTGTTTGCCGAGAACAGGTTTTCAAGAGCCGCCGCGGTCTGGTTGAACCGCTCGGTCATGGTGCCAACCTCATTTTGAAAGACGATGGGGAGCCGTATGCTGAAATCACCCTCTATGAGTCGCTGGGACGCGTTCTGCAGTGTAAGGATCGGGTTGACCAGGTGTTTTTTCGAGAAGTAGGCGATCATCAGGAAGATTGGAAGAAAGCCCGTGACAAACAGTATGCGGCGGTTTTGAAAGGAATAAACCTGTGACCGGTAGTGGTCGCTCATCATATTGACCAGGACATCGACGTCCTTGACAAAGTCCCCGGTCAGTTCCCCGAAACGGACGATGGCTTGAGAATTGCCCTCCTGCCTGAGCATCAGTATATTTGCCAGCGGGACAAGTTCATTTTCCCAACGGGCAATCAGGGGCTGCAGATGCCGGATCAGTTGTGCGTGACTGTCGGCATCTTCTAAAAGGTCCTTCCGGACCGACGCAAATGATGCGCGAATCCGCTCGATCTCTCCCTTTGCCGGGGAAGAAGATGCAGATGCACTCTGGAAGGATGGTATATGGGTCTGCTGTGCGAGCGCCAGCAATCTGTAGGAGCGATAGCGGATGCTTCCGGCGATGTTGATCATCTCTCCGTCATTTTTCAGGTCATTGGTGAAATTTGCCCCTGAAATGACATAGCCGACTACGAACACCAGGATCAGCAGGCTGTTGAGAAAATGTTGGGTGGTGATGGAGCGGAAGCGGATCATCCTTCCCCCGAAGTGCATTTCATTAAATTTATTAGTATACATCCATGAGTAAAGCGGTGTCAATTATATTGCCGCAAATACTCCCGACATAAAAACGAGTAAGGCATTGACAGTTTCGCTGTCAATGCCACTTGCCGTCACAGGTGCCGGAGCGCCTTCTATGCCAGCCTGAAACGCCCCACAATCCGCTGCAGATCGGTGGCCAGTGACGAGAGCTGAGATGCTGCCGCAGCCGTATCGTGAGCGCCGCGTGCGGTGTCGTGTACCACGTCGGTGATCTGATGGATGTTGCTGGATATTTCGCCGGTCACCGCGGTCTGCTCTTCGGCGGCTGTGGCGATCTGGTGGACCTGCATGGTGACGTCGTTGATAGCCTCAACAATCTGCTGCAGCGCTTCACCCGACTTGCGCGAGCTCTCCATCCCCTTTTCCACCTCTCTGACCCCGTTTTCCATGCTGCTTACGGCACCCGCGGTTTCTCCCTGGATGGCCTTGATCATCCCGCCGATTTCCCTGGTAGCCCTGGTGGTACGGTCAGCCAAAGCACGAACCTCGTCGGCAACAACCGCGAAGCCCCGCCCCTGCTCGCCAGCACGGGCGGCCTCGATCGCAGCATTCAAGGCCAGCAGATTGGTCTGATCGGCGATGTCCTCGATGGTGCCGACGATTGCGCCGATCTGGTCGGATCTGGCACCCAGACTTTCGACGGTACGGGCGGACTCCTGAACACGCTCGGCGATATTTTGCATCCCCTCAAGTGTTTCCTGTACAACCGCAGCTCCGCCGGTTGCGGTCTGATTGGCGCGGCTTGAGATTTCCGAAGCCAAAGAACAGTTATGAGATATATCGTTTGATGTTGCAGACATCTCCTCGCTGGCGGTAGCCACGGTTACGGACTGGCAGGCCACCTCCTCGGCTGCGGTGGCGATCTGCTCGGCGGTAGAATGCAGCTGGTTTGCGGCCGCCGATACCTGGCCGGTATTGTCTGCTACCTGCGAAATGATGGAATGGATATTGTCGACAAAACGATTGAACCAGTGAGATAACTCTCCGAATTCATCATTACGGTCGGTATCAAGACGTTTTGTCAAATCACCTTCACCCTCGGCGATATCCTTGAGCATGTGCAGCATTCTGGAGAGCGGGGCGGTAATGCTTATTACGACCAGCAGCCCCAGAACAATGGCAATGCCACCCAAAATGACGGAGAGAGCAATGCTGAAAACCAGTGCCCCCCTGGCTCCGGCGGCAAGTCCGTCGGCGACAGTCACGATATCCTTGGCAAGCATGTCCTCTTCTTCCTTCATGATGTTGATTTTTTCTGTGGCAGCCGAGAACCAGCTCTCTGGCGTGATTCCGAAGCCACCGGCCATCCCCTTCGCCAGAACGGCACCGCGCAGATCCTCGACCTTCGAGAAAGCGGGGGACTTGCTCTTGTCGTCAAAGGCGACTTGTTCTGCCGAAGTTGCATACTGCCTGAACAGATCAAGATAGTTTTTTTGAGCCGACAAGATCGAGAGAACCCTTTGAAACGCTTCATCATTGAAACTGTCGGCAGCCAGGACGGCGTTCAGGGTAGCACGTTCCTTGCCGTTTTCTTCCTTGGCCTTTACGAAGGCATAGTATGTTGTAGCCGCTCTCATGATCTCATGGCTTTTGCTGGTGGTTGAAACCGCGGCAACTACGTCAATGTAGGAACCGATCTGCTTTGTATAGAACGAGAAAGAATCCTTCCCCTCTATCTTGAGCGTGTCGATTGTGCCTCGAACATCCTTCAGTGTTTCCAGGCCACCGTTTGCGGCGTCAAGCGGCTTTTTGACATGGTCCAACGCTGCACTGTTAGCTGTCACATACTCTTTGACCTTCACAATTTCACCGTTAACCAGTTCGCGCTGTTTTGCGAGCTCGTCCCGGAATTTTTCTCCCTTGGAGTTGATGAAACCGGATGAGAGCCCCCGTTCCTTCTGAATCTCATGGGAAAGTGACCCGACCCGAACGGCAAGTCCGGTCAGAGTACGTGTCTCACTGACACTCTCAAGAACGTGGTATTTTTCGACGACCTCTCGGGTTGAAAACACCAGCAGGCCAATTACAGGAGCCAGAACCATCAGAAGCAACTTCAAGCGGATACTCATATTTTTCAACATTAAACACTCCTAGTTATTGACTTAGTTACATAAATAATCTCATAAGACTTACACTTATCCATTTTAACAGTAAACAAATTGACTAACATCAAAGCAAAGCTTTTTTCAGAGTTTAATTCAATTTTAATCTTCACTCGATCTTCAGTATTATTCATTATTCTTTGCATTTTCTTCGGTTAATGTCCCTAATTGGGACATAAATTATGACAGGTAACGCTTCTGGAGACAGTAGTTACAGGAATGATACCAAGATACGACTCGTTGTTATTTCAGCATATTATGAGTTTACTTAAAAAAGGAGTGTCCCCGGGAGGGACATATTGTGTCAGAGGCGGACAGTATGCCCAATATTCTCAACAAATATCCATTGCTCGGACTGTCGATCAGGGCCTCAGCCGTTAAACTTGTACGGGTTGGTGCGATTAGCGGAAGATCAGTGCTAATCAGGTCAAATCGCCTCAATCCTGCGGCGGTGGCAAAGTTCGTCATCAGCAAGCTCGTCTGCCCCCTCGGCAGCTTTGACAGGCCGTTACTTGTATTAATAAATTATTCATGATATAAATTGCATAAATTGACTTTAGTCAATTCTTTTTGACGCAGAATAAACCAATGCTAGTTTCCACGGCTCAATGATGTCAAAGATGCCATCACCTCGCAGCTAGCTTTTCATTCTGGCTCAGAATAAACAATACTTGGTTCACAGCTCAATTGATGTCAAAGGTGTCATCACTTCGCAGCTTTCAAAATCTCGAAGGCTCTTGGAAGGGGATTCTATGGCAAGCAGCAGCTATCTTCTCGGAAGACAACCGATACTTAACCGCAGTGAAGAACTTGTTGCCTATGAGCTGCTGTTTCGCTCCGCCGGTTCGCCTACGGCCGACGTAACGGACGCCTCCCATGCTACCGCCAGCGTGATTATCAATACCCTGACCGGCTTCGGCGTCGAAGACATCCTGGGAAAGTACAAAGGTTTCATCAACATGGAGCTTGAACTGTTGATGGACGACGCCTTACATATCCTGCCCAAGGAGCAGGTGGTCATCGAACTTCTGGAAACCCTGAAGGTCACGCCAGAACTGGTGGAGCGCTGCCGCTTCCTCAAGGAAAGCGGTTTCAGCCTGGCCCTTGACGATCATGAGTACAGTCCGCTTTACCACGATTTGTACGAGATAGTGGACATCGTCAAGGTCGACCTGATGCTGAGTCCCCCCGAGCGATTGGCGGAGATGGTGAAGCAGTTTGCAGGCTACCCCCTGCAGCTGCTGGCGGAGAAGGTGGAAACCCAGGAGCAGTTCAAGCAGTGCCTCAACCTCGGTTTTGACCTGTTTCAGGGATACTACTTCGCCAAGCCGTCGGTCCTGGAAAAGAAAAAAATGGACGACTCCGGCTCGACCCTGCTCAAACTGATGCGCCTGCTCGGTGAAGACGCCGAACAGGTTGAAATTGAAACCACCTTCCGCGGAGACGCCGGACTAACCTACAAGCTGCTTCTTCTGGTCAACTCGGTCGGCACCGGCGTTCGCAACAAGATCGGTACCGTCCGCCATGCCATTGCGATCCTGGGGCGGCAACAGATAAAACGCTGGGCCCAGCTGGCTCTTTTCGCGAGCAGCGACGATCGCGGCATGGAAAATCCCCTGGTGGACATGGCGGCAGTCCGGGCCGGTTTCATGGAAAACATGGCCGGCCGTCACCGCAGCCTGAAAGGCGGCCATGACTCGGCCGAGAAGGCCTTCATGACCGGGATCCTGTCGATTCTGGAGAAGGTCTATGACATCCCGCTGGATGAGGTGATACTGAAACTGGACCTTTCCGAAGATGTCAGGGAAGCCCTTGTCTGGCAGAGTGGCGGGCTGGGGAATCTGCTCCATATGGCGGAATTGCTCGAAGAACTGGAATTCGACCATCTCAGCACACATCTGGATGAGATGGGAGTCACCCTTGAAGATGTGCTCGTCTCCCAGAAATTGGCCTTTGGGTGGCGCAAGGGGATGGCCTGATTAAGCACCGCATCGGAATCAGCCCCGCAGATATGCCAGTACCTGATCCGGGTGCTGTTCGGCTTTGGCAACTTTTGCCCACTGTTTCTTCACTATTCCATCCGGCCCGATGATCACCGTCGAACGGACCGTACCGACAGTTTTCCTGCCATACATAACCTTCTCGCCGAAAGCCTCGTAGGCCTGCATCATCGAACAGTCCGGGTCGCTCAGCAGTATGAACGGCAGACTGTATCCGGCGATGAATTTGCCGTGTGAGGCGATACTGTCCTTGCTGACCCCCAGAACCACGACGCCCAATCCGGCCAGTTCCGCGAAATGGTCGCGAAAGCCGCACGCCTCCCTGGTGCAGCCGGGCGTATTGTCCTTCGGATAGAAATATATCACCACCGTTTTACCTGAATACTGCTTCAAGGTGTGCAGCGAACCGTCGCTCCCCTCCAGCGAAAACTCGGGAGCCTTTTTCCCTTCCAGTGCCATGACAGATCCTCCTCTGAAGCAAACAAGACTATTTGCGTCCACTTTACCATTACCAACCAAGACGTCAAGCCGAAAGTAACTGCGATTTAATAGGGCATTCGGCGGATATTCAAAAACCATAAACGGCATAAAATTGACTTCCATCAATTTTATTTGCTCCCGAAGTGTATAAAAACAATTCCAGCAGAATATATGCGGTTATTGTGTAACCCGCGTTTGTTGTGCATCCTTAATTTGATGATACCCTTACACTGGCAGCTCAATATTCAGCCCCCCCTGCATGACATGATTAAAATACAGGCTTTACAGGAGTTCGTATGCCGGTTTCAGGAATAGTAGTCCGCTGCCTTGATGGTTGCGCCGATGCCGTGGCGGGGCGGATTGCAGCGTTTGAAGGAGTTGAAGTGCATGGAGTTCTGCCGGATGGCCGGATAGTGGCCGTTGTTGAAGCCGATACGGTTCAAGGTGAGGTTGACATCGTTTCACGGCTCCATGAGGTTGAAGACGTCATCACAGTCCATCTGGCCTACCACAATTTTGAGGACATCTAATCATTGAGCAGCTTTGAGGCTGCTTTTCGGTATCACGACTACACACCAGGAGGAAGAAATGGGACTTTCCAGACGGGATTTTCTGAAGGCTACCGCAGCTGCCGCGGCATTTGCCGCTGCCGGAGCAGCCGTATTGAAGCCGAAGGCATCCGAAGCGGCTGAGGCCGGGATCAAGTGGGACAAAGCTCCCTGCCGTTTCTGCGGAACCGGTTGCGGCGTGCTGGTCGGGGTCAAGGAGGGCAAAATAGTCGCCACCAAGGGCGATCCGGCAGCCCCGGTTAACAGAGGGTTCAACTGCATCAAGGGATATTTCCTCTCCAAGATTCTCTATGGCAAGGACCGACTGACCAAACCGCTGATCCGCAAGGGAGACAAGATGGTTGAGGCTTCCTGGGACGAGGCCATGACCCTGATCGCAAGCAAGTTCAAGGAGGCCATCGAAAAGCATGGCCCCGATTCGGTTGCGATCTACGGTTCGGGACAGTGGACCGTCTTCGAGGGGTATGCCGCCAGCAAGCTTTTCAAGGGTGGAATCGGCACCAACAATATCGAGGTGAATGCGAGGCTCTGCATGGCGTCGGCTGTCACCGGCTTTATGACGACCTTTGCCAGTGACGAACCGATGGGATGTTATGACGATCTGGACCTGGGCGACACCTACTTTCTTTGGGGCGCCAATATGGCCGAATGCCATCCGGTGCTCTTCTCCCGCCTGATCGACAATCGCCTGAAAAACCCCAGGGTCAAGATCATCGATTTCGGCACCCGCCGTACCCGCACCTCCCAGATGGCTGACAAATACATCAAGTTCAAACCCCAGACCGACCTGGCGCTCCTCAATGCTATCGCCCATGTCATCGTCAGGGATAAGCTCTACGACGAAGCATTCATCAAGAGCCATGTCGTCTTCAAAAAGGGAAAGACCAACATCGGCTACGGCATGGAGGACAAGTTCAAGTTTGCCGACGACCCCAAGCCGATGACCTTTGACGAATACAAGGAGTTTCTCAAAACCTACACCCCGGAATATGTTGCCGAATTGTCGGGGGTGCCGGCTGAAACAATCGTCGAAATGGCGCATCTCTACGCCGACAAGAGCCGCAAGGTCAACTCTCTCTGGACGATGGGTTTCAACCAGCATACCCGCGGCACCTGGGTCAACAACCTGGCCTACAACGTCCACCTCCTGACCGGCAAGATTTGCAAACCGGGAGAAAATCCGATGTCGCTGACCGGCCAGCCGTCAGCCTGCGGCACCACCCGCGAGGTCGGCACCTTTACCCATCGCCTGCCGGCCGACATGGTGGTTACCGATCCCGAACACCGCGCCAAGGCGGAAAAAATCTGGGGTATTCCGGCCGGCAAGATCCCGGCCAAACCGACCTATAATGCTACCGAAATGTTCCGCGCCCTCGACCGTGGCGACATCAAGGTCGTCTGGACCCAGGTCACCAACCCCTTCCAGTCGCTGCCGAACCTGAACCGCTACCGCAAAGGCGCCCGCAAGGGAGATGGGCGTTTTATCATTGTCTCCGACATGTACCCGACCCAAAGCACCGAAGTTGCGGATGTGATTCTGCCGTCAGCCTCGTGGGTCGAGAAGGAGGGTGTTTTCGGTAACGCTGAGCGGCGTACCCACCAGTGGTACAAGATGGTGGAACCGCCCGGAGAAGCCAGGAACGACCTGTGGCAGATTATCGAGCTGGCCAGACGATTGGGGCATGGCAACCTCTTCCCCTACAAATATATAGAAAAAGAAATCTGGGAAGAGTACCGCAAATTCGGTGAGGGGCAAGGGAAGGATCTTGCTCCCTACGAAACCTACACCAAGACGCGCGGACTGCGCTGGCCGGTCGTGAACGGCAAGGAAACCCTCTACCGCTACGCCGAGGGGCATGACCCGTACGTCAAGACCGGTGAGGGAATCAAGTTCTACAAAAACAAGAAAGACGGCGGTAAGGCGGTCATCTGGGCACGCCCCTATGAACCTGCGGCAGAAGCCCCCGACAAACAGTATCCCTTCTGGCTTTGCACCGGGCGCGTCCTGGAACACTGGCACACCGGCACCATGACCGGCCGGGTTCCCGAGCTCAAACGGGCGTACCCGTCGGCGGTCTGCGAGATGCATCCCGATGATGCCAAAAAACTCGGCATTGAGAATCTCCAGAAGGTCAAGATCACATCGCGGCGCGGCACTATCATCTTGCCGGTGGATCTTAATGGTCGTGGCAAGGCCGAAGAAGGCAACATCTTTGTAGCCTTTTTCGATGAAAACAAGCTGATCAACGAACTGTGCATCGACGCATATTGCCCGATTTCCGGCGAGCCGGACTTTAAGAAATGCGCCGTCAAGGTGGAAAAAGTTTAATTCCGGTTCCCGTAAATATAGTTTAATTCAAGGAGGTTTTCCCATGAGAATGCTGCTCCGTTGCTGCGCAATAACGTCACTAATAGCAGCTCTGGCTCTCCCGTGCATCGTCAGTGCCGATGAATCGGAAAATTATGAAAAATACGCCCAACAAGCAGAGAGTACCCCGCCGATGATACCCCACCGCATCACGGATACATCTAATGGCATGTATTGCCTTGGTTGCCATCGAACCGGCCTGAACGGAGCCCCCGAGACGCCACACCCAGAGCGTCTGACCTGTACCGGATGTCACGGGCAAGGGGAAATCAAGGAGATAAAGCATGGCGAAAAGGGTAACAAGTAGTGAACATCAGCCGTAAAGAGTTTTTCAGAAAAAGCCTGACGTCTCTTGGAGAGGCGATCTGCACGGTGAGCGATGCACTGAAAGCACCCGTCGCTCCCCCTCAGGATGTCCGTGAAACGGAAAATTTTACCGCGACCCCCAGCGAAGACCTCGTGGCGGCAGCCCATAACGACCGGTGTCTGGCTAAAAACAGCGGCTGTTTCTCCTGCATGGAGCGCTGCGAATTCGGGGCAATCAAGCTTATTCCTGGAGTTGGCGTCCGGATCAACCAGCAGCTCTGCACCGGTTGCGGAGCCTGCGAACATGTCTGCCCGGTAACCCCCAAGGCGATCAGGATGCAGGCTCGTACCATACACACACCATCTGCCGATCACGCAGAACAACTAACAAAGAAAGGAATATCGACATGCTGAAGAAAAAACTGGCCCTTGCTGCGGCCATCACCGGGGCGGTTGCCGTACTGTCAATCCCCGCCCTGACCACCGCCGTCAACAAGCCGGCCACCAAGCTGGCCAACGATGGCAGAGCAAAATGTTACGAATGCCACGACGAGGTCAAGGCGCTCAAGGAGGGCTCAAAGCACGCCAAGCTGGCCTGTACGGTCTGCCACGACAAGCTCGATGTTCACATGAAGGACCCGGAGAAGAACAAACCGGTGACGGTGATCGACCAGGCTTTGTGCGGCAAGTGCCACAAGAGCCAGTATGAAAGCTTCTTCAAGGTGAATTATGACGGCGGCGCCCGCAAGGAAAAGGGCACTCCTACCGGCCGCTCGCCGATGCAGGACAAACTGCTGGCCCCCTATGGCTTTACCTTTGAGCACAATGAACCGCGCGGTCACGCCTTCATGGTCATCGACCAGTTTGCCGTCGATCGTTTCCAGGGTGGCCGTTTCCAGTTCAAGGACGGCTGGAGAGGCATCGAAAAAACCGGCAAGGTATGGGACGTGCTGGAGGACAAGGGGAAGGACTTCAAGCTGAAGGAAACCGCCATGGCCGGCAACCCGACCTGCATCCAGTGCAAAACTTCGGACCATATCCTGAAGTGGAAGTTCATGGGTGACAAGGATCCCAAGGCCAAGTGGGACCGCACCTCCAACATCGTCGATGTCGCCAAGGACACCAACAACGCGGTCGGCTGCATCCACTGCCACGACCCGCACGGCACCCAGCCGCGCGTGGTCCGTGACGGCCTGATCCAGGCGATCGAGCGGGACACCAA
>Ga0134124_10002060_pt1 | contig 16182 bp, 16 predicted proteins | sample KB304_FD_96880 | JGI IMG/M metagenome (GOLD analysis project Ga0134124, IMG submission 96880) | Terrestrial soil microbial communities without Nitrogen fertilizer from Kellogg Biological Station, Michigan, USA - KB3-0-4 | ecosystem: Environmental > Terrestrial > Soil > Unclassified ...
CGGCGAAGCTCATTGCGGCACCCTCCCGCTTCCTGGGGTGCTAGTCCCATCGCGCCCCCTTCGCAGCGGCCGTGCGGGGGCGCTCATGCGCCCTCCTGACGGCGCAGCCAGGTGCGCACGATGGCCGCGGCCAGCGGGCTCGCCACCTCGTTGGCAAAGCGCGTGAAGTCGATGTGCGCGCTGTCGTCGGCGCGGTCGGACACGGTGCGCAGCACCGCGAAGGGCACGTCGCAGTCGTGGCAGACCTGCGCGACCGCGGCGCCCTCCATCTCGACGGCCAGCGCATCGGGCAGCTCCGCGCGCAGCCCCGCGCTCTCGATCGAGGTGGCCACGAAGCGGTCACCGCTCACCACGAGCCCCTCGTGCACCTGCGGCGAGCGGATGCCCAGTGCGCCCATCGACACCGCCAGCCCGATGCGCTCGGCCGACAGCGCGTCGCGCGCCGCCTTCGCCAGCGAATCCGCCAGCACGGCATCCGCGGGGAATCGGGAGCGGCCGGTGAGCGGCACTTCGTGACGCGGGAACAGCGGCGAGGCGTCCATGTCGTGCTGCAGCAGCTCGCGCGCGATCACCACGTCGCCCACTCGCACGCCCGCGCCCAGGCCGCCGGCGGTGCCGGTGAAGACGAGCGCGCTCGCGTCGAAGCGCTCGACCAGCATCGCCGCGGTGGTGGCCGCCGCCACCTTGCCCACGCGCGAGAGCACGAGCACCACGTCGCGCCCGTCGAGCTTGCCGCAATGGAATTCGCGTCCCGCGTGCATCACGGTGCGCGTGCCGACCAGCGCCGGCATCAGCAGGTGAAGCTCCTCGTTCAAGGCGCTCATCAGGCCCAGGGTGCCCACTGTTCAATCCGTCCTGATCGCCCGGCGCTGGGCCGGCGTGCATGTGTGGAAAACCGCAAGCGTACGCCCCCGGGCGAGGGCCTATGGCGAACGGGGCGGACTCGCGCCTTCAGGCCGCGGGCAGCCCGAGCAGGCGACGCGCCTCGCGCGCGGTGACCGGCCCCTTGGCGCGCTCGATGTCGCCGACCACCTCGATGGCCACGCGGCGCAGCTCGGCCAGGCCGCTGGCGCGCTCGACGGCCAGCGTGTGCTTGTAGCCCTTGAGCAGGCCGAGCTGCTCCTTCACCAGTGCAGTCAGACGCTCGTAGAGCGCTTCGTAGCCGAGGCCGTCGGCAGGAGGGTCATCGGACAGCGTCGGGGCCGGCGCGCTGTCGGGCGCGCGGCTGCCGGTGTCGATCACGGTGATGAGCCCGGCATCGAGCAGCGTCTGCAGGTCGGACTCGCTCGCGCCGTTCACCACCGAGATCCAGCTGCCGGCGTCCTTGGTGCCGTCGATGATGAGCAGCAGGTTGCGTGCATGGCGTGACAGCGCATGGATGCGCGCCTGGATTTCGGCGCGGCCGGTCTCCGTCTTCGCGTAGCGTTGGGCCATGAAAGCTCCTCAGGGCCCGGCACTGCGCGCCGGGCTCCCCTCCATCATCGAACGCGCAACTCGCGCCGAAGGATCTTGCCGACCGGCGTCTTGGGCAGATCGGTGCGAAATTCCACGATCCTCGGCCGCTTGTAGCCGGTGAGGTTGGCCTCGCAGAAGGCGCGCACGTCCGATTCGCTCAGGGCCGGGTCCTTGCGCACGATGACCAGCTTCACCGCCTCGCCCGACTTCTCGTCGGGCACGCCGACCGCCGCGCACTCGAGCACCCCGGCCAGTTGCGACACCACGTCCTCGATCTCGTTCGGGTACACGTTGAACCCGCTCACGAGGATCATGTCCTTCTTGCGATCGACGATGCGGAAGTAGCCGCGCTCGTCCACGGTGCCGATGTCGCCGGTGCGGAAGAAGCCGTCGGCCGTCATGACCTTCGCGGTCTCGTCGGGGCGCTGCCAGTAGCCGGCCATCACTTGCGGGCCCTTCACGCAGATCTCGCCGGCGCTGCCAGCGGGCACCTCGTTGCCGTCGTCGTCGAGCAGCTTCATCTCGGTGGAAGGCAGCGGCATGCCGATGGTGCCGGTGTAGGACGTGCTGTCGGTCGGATTGCAGCTCACCGACGGCGAGGTCTCCGACAGGCCGTAGCCTTCGACGACGGGGCAGCCGGTCTTGTCGAGCCACAGCTTCGCGGTGCCCTGCGTGACCGCCATGCCGCCGCCCACGCTGAGCTTGAGGCTGGACCAGTCGACGGTGTCGAACTGCGGATGGTTGGCCATCGCGTTGAAGAGCGTGTTCACCGCCGGGAAGCTGTGGAAGCGATGCTTGCTCAGCTCTTTGAAGACGGCCCGCAGGTCGCGCGGATTCGGGATCAGCACGTTCGCGCCGCCCACGCGCAGGCTCAGCATCATGTTCACGGTGAACGCGAAGATGTGATAGAGCGGCAGGGCGCAGACCGTCGTGGACTGCTCACCCGCTGGCACCCTCTTCATGGCCGGGGCGTTCCAGGCCTCGGACTGCAGCACGTTGGCCACGATGTTGCGGTGCTTGAGCACCGAGCCCTTGCTCACGCCCGTGGTGCCGCCGGTGTACTGCAGCACGGCGATGTCCTCGCGCGTGATGGCGGGTGCGCGGAAGGTGGCGCGGCGCCCGCGCGCGAGCGCTTCGTTGAAGCGCACCGCGGAAGGCAGGCTGAAGTGCGGCACGAGCTTCTTCACCCGGCGCACCACGTAGTTCACGATGCCGCCCTTAAGCGTGCCGAGCATGTCGCCCATCGAGGCGAGCACGACGTGCTTTGCGGGCACCGCATCGAAGCACGCCTGCAGCGTGGCGGCGAAGTTCTCGATGATGACGATGGCCTTCGCGCCGCAGTCCTTGAGCTGATGCTCGAGCTCGCGCGCGGTGTAGAGCGGGTTCACGTTCACCACCACGCAGCCCGCGCGCAGGATGCCCGCCACCGCCACCGGGTATTGCGGCACGTTGGGCATCATGACCGCGACGCGATCGCCCTTTTCCAGGCCGAGGCCCTGCAGGTAGGCCGCGAACGCGCGCGACAGGTGGTCCACCTCGGAGAAGCTCACCGAGCGGCCCATGTAGTGGTAGGCCGGACGCTGCGCGTACTTCCTGAAGCTCTCTTCCAGCAGTGCCACGAGCGAGGCGTACTGCTGTTCGTCGATCTCACTCGGCACGCCCTGCGGGTAGTGCTTCAGCCAGCGTTTCTCCATCCTTGGTCTTTCTTCGCCTGCGAAATGCAAAACCGGCGGATTCTGACTCGGTCCTTACGTCGGACCATCGGGTGTTTCGATAGGCCGGGCATGGGCGTTGCTGCAGTCGTGACTTGGACTTGAACATGCCGGGCAATCCATGCGGATGAAGAAGCGCGCCGCAATGCGCAAGAGAACTCGCACCGCGCTGGCCGCCGGCGTGCTGGGCATCGGCTGGCTCGCGGGACACGCGCAGACGCCGCCCATCTCGGCGGGCTCCGCGCCCAAGCGCACCGCGGCCTCGGTGTTCGCGGGCTCGCGATGGGAAGCGAGCCTGGCAGCATTCGCGGAGCAGGACCGGCGCGAGGCTCCGCCCGCGGGCGGGGTGCTCTTCGTGGGGAGCTCGTCGATTCGCCTGTGGAGCGATCTGGAAAAGCAGTTCGACCAGAAGCCCTGCGTGGTCAAGCGCGGCTTCGGCGGCTCGCGCATGTCCGACGTGGCGCAGTACCTCGGGCAGATCGTGCTGCCCTACAAGCCGCGCGTCGTGCTCGTCTATGCGGGAGACAACGACCTCGCCGAAGGCGCGAGCCCGCATCAGGTGCTGCAAAGCTTTCAGAGCTTCGTGCAAGGTGTGCGCGAGGCGCTGCCGGACACGCGCATTGCCTACATCTCGATCAAGCCCAGCCCGCTGCGCCGCTCGGTGCTGCCGGCGGCGCGCGAGACGAATGAGCTCATTCGCCAGTACACCGCGCACGAGCCCAACATGGACTACATCGACGTCTACACGCCGATGCTCGACGCGCACGGCGAGCCGCGCCGGGAGCTCTTCCTGGACGATTCACTGCACCTGAACGCCGAGGGCTACTCGCTGTGGAAGCGAGTCATCTCGGCGCACCTGCACGATTAGTCCAACGGTGCTACGAGCGCGCGTGCGCACGCAGGGCGACGCTGCGCTGCGCCAGCCAGGCATCGATCTCGTTGCTGATGCGCGCCACCGCGAACAGCACCGCGAAGCCGCCCACGACGATGCCGATGTCGATGCCCCATGAGCGCTGGGCGTTCGCCTCGCCGAACCAGGCCAGCGCGATGAGCACCACAACCAGATGCGCACAGAACACCGGCAGCGACGCGCGCCCGAGGCTTTCGAGCCAGTGCGGGCGCGGCAGCTTCGAGAGCAAGGCGGTCCCGTAGCGCATCGCCAGCAACAGGAGCGCCATGAACTCGATCAGGCGCAGGGGGCCGAGCTGCCACTTGTCGAAGAGATAGCTCCACTGCGGATGCGCGGGAAACGCGGTTTGCCCGATCCAGTGGCGCCACACGAATCCAGCGAGCGCGACGGCCAGCGCCACGACCACCATCCAGCGCGGCGGCCGCGGCGGCGGCGCTTCGGCCAGCGCGTGCTCGCAGCCCATCCACAGGCCGAGCACCCAGACGAACTGCCAGGCGAAGGTGTCGAAGGCGCCCGTCTCACGGTACGGCACGTGCAGAGGCGTACGCGCGAGCGTCGCGGCATAGAGCGTCTCGCTGAGGTCGAACTGCGAGGCGAGCCACAGCGCGAGGCTGGCAAGGAGGATCGGGGTCCAACCTCCGCGCAGACCCGCCGAGAGCACCACGGGACTCACGAGCATGAACAGCACGTACAGCGGCAGGATGTCCAGCAGCGGCGGGTTGTAGACGAGCGCCAGCCCGCCCAGGAGTGCGCGCACGGGTTCCTGCAGATAGAAGTCCAACAGGTTGCGCACCGCGGGGTGGTCGATGCGCAGCCCCACGGCGGCGATCACCGTGAACAGGAAGACGAGCAAGGTGGCCTGGCAGACGTAGAGCTTGAGCGCGCGCTGCCAGAAGGCGCTGCGCATGGCGGCAATGCTGCTTGCCTGCATGCGCTGGGTGTAGACGAGCCCCGCCATGAAGGCCGACAGCAGCACGAAGCCCTCGGCCGCGGACACGAAGCCCAGCGGCTGGCCGGCGGGCTCGGAAAAGCGCGTGGGCAGGTGCGTGATCGTCATCAGGACGAGCATCAGCCCGCGCGCGACGTCGATCTGCCACATGCGCTGCATAGTCCCCGCGCCTGCAGCGAACGACGTGCCCGTCGAGTCGCGGTCAGCGGCGCGACAGGCTCACTCCACTGCGCCGCGGTCAGCGGCGCAAAAGGCTCACTCGACGGCCTTGACCATGTCCTCGACCACCTTCTTCGCGTCGCCGAAGACCATCATGGTCTTGTCCATGTAGAAGAGCTCGTTGTCCAGGCCCGCGTAGCCCGCGGCCATCGAGCGCTTGTTCACGATCACCGTCTTGGCCTTGTAGGCCTCCAGGATGGGCATGCCGTAGATCGACGTTCCCTTCTGAAGCGCGGCGGGGTTCACCACGTCGTTGGCGCCCAGGACGATCGCCACGTCCACCTGGCCGAACTCGCCGTTGATGTCTTCCATCTCGAAGACCTGGTCGTAGTCGACCTCGGCCTCGGCCAGCAGCACGTTCATGTGCCCCGGCATGCGACCGGCCACGGGGTGGATGGCGTACTTCACGTTGATGCCCTTGTGCGTGAGCTTCTCGGCAAGTTCCTTGACCGCGTGCTGCGCGCGCGCGACCGCGAGGCCGTAGCCGGGCACGATCACCACCGTCTCGGCGTTGCCGAGGATGAAGGCGGCGTCGTCGGCGCTGCCGCTCTTCACCGTGCGCTGCACGGCGGTACCGGTGCTGGCCGCCGTGGCCTCGCCGCCGAAGCCGCCGAGGATCACGTTGAAGAACGAGCGGTTCATCGCCTTGCACATGATGTAGCTCAGGATCGCACCCGAGCTGCCCACGAGCGAGCCCGCGATGATCAGCATGCTGTTGTTCAGCGAGAAGCCGATGCCCGCGGCCGCCCAGCCCGAGTAGCTGTTGAGCATGCTCACCACCACCGGCATGTCGGCGCCGCCGATCGGAATGATGATGAGCACGCCGAACACGAAGCTCAGCGCGAGCATCAGGAAGAACGCCGTCCAGCTCCCGGTGAACATGAAGGTCAGGCCCAGCGCGATGAGGCACAGGCCGAGCACCAGGTTGAGCATGTGCTGGCCGGAGAACTGCACCGGCGCGCCCTGGAACAGGCGGAACTTGTACTTGCCGCTGAGCTTGCCGAAGGCGATGACCGAGCCGCTGAAGGTGATGGCGCCGATGGCCGCACCGAGGAAGAGCTCCAGGCGGTTGCCGGTGGGAATGGGCTGGTCGTGCTCGACGATGCCGAAGGCCCAGGGCTCGGCGACTGCGGCGATCGCAATGAACACCGCGGCCAGGCCGATCATGCTGTGCATGAAGGCGACGAGCTCGGGCATCTTGGTCATCTCGACGCGGCGCGCCATCGTGGCGCCGACCGCGCCGCCGATCACGAGACCGGCCAGCACGTAGCCCATGCCGATGGGCTTGAAGCCCCCGGTGGCGGCACTCGTCTTCACGATGAGCGCCGCGGTGGTCACCACCGCGATGCCCATGCCGACCATGCCGAAGATGTTTCCGCGGATGGAGGTGGTCGGGTGGCTCAGGCCCTTGAGGGCCTGGATGAAGAACACGCTGGCCACCAGGTACAGAAGCGCGACGAGGTTCAGGCTCATGCTTTGGCTCCCTCTGCGGCCGCGGCGGGCTTGCGCTCCTTCTTCCTGAACATCTCCAGCATGCGCCTCGTCACGAGGAAGCCGCCGAAGACGTTCACCGCGGCAAGTGCGACCGCGAGGGTGCCCATGGTCTTGCCCAGGCCCGTCTCGGTGAGCGCGGCAGCCAGCATGGCGCCCACGATCACGATGGCCGAGATGGCGTTGGTGACGGCCATGAGCGGCGTGTGCAGCGCCGGCGTCACCGTCCACACCACGTGATAGCCCACGTAGATCGCCAGCACGAAGGTGGTCAGGTTGATGACCACATGCGAGATCGCTTCCATCCTTCAGCTCCTGAGCAATTGGCCGTCGCGGCTCATGAGACAGGCCTTGACGATGTCGTCTTCCAAGTCCACGAAGAACTTGCCTTCCTTGTCGATCACCAGCTTGAGGAAATCGAGCACGTTGCGCGCATAGAGCGCCGAGGCGTCGGCCGCCACGAGCGCGGGCAGATTGGTCTCGCCGACGAGGGTCACGTCGTGGCGGATCACGGTGGCACCGGGCTGCGTGAGCGGGCAGTTGCCGCCCTGGGGCGCGGCGAGGTCGACGATCACCGAGCCCGGCTTCATCGACTTCACCATCTCCTCGGTGACGAGCACGGGCGCGGGCCGGCCGGGGATGAGCGCGGTGGTGATCACCACGTCGGCCTGGGCCACGCGCTTGGCGACCTCGACCTTCTGGCGATCGAGCCAGCTCTGCGGCATGGGGCGCGCATAGCCGCCCACGCCCTCGGCCGCTTCCTTCTCCTCGGGCGTATCGAAGGAGACCTCGATGAACTTCGCGCCGAGCGACTCGACCTGCTCCTTCACCGAGGGCCGCACGTCGCTGGCCTCGATGACCGCGCCCAGGCGCTTGGCGGTGGCGATCGCCTGCAGGCCCGCCACGCCCACGCCCAGGATCACCACCCGCGCGGCCTTCACCGTGCCGGCGGCGGTCATCAGCATGGGGAAGAAACGCTGGTACTTGTCGGCCGCGATCATCACGGCCTTGTAGCCGGCGATGTTGGCCTGGCTGGAGAGCACGTCCATGCTCTGCGCGCGCGTGGTGCGCGGCGCGGCCTCGAGCGCGAAGGCGGTGAGCTGCGCGCCGGCCAGCGCCTGCAGCGTCTCGCGGTCGAAGGGGTTGAGCATGCCCACGACCACCGCGCCGGGCTTCATCAGCGCCCGCTGCGTCGCGTCGGGCGCGCGCACGACGAGCACCATGTCGCAGCCGAACGCGCCGGCGGCGTCGGTGATCTCGGCGCCGACGGCCTCGTAGGCGGCATCGGTGGCCGCGGCCTTCAGTCCGGCGTTGCTTTGCACTCGCAAGGTGTGCCCCTGCGCCTTGAGTTTCTTGGCCGTCTCAGGGGTGACCGCCACGCGGGTCTCGCCCGGGGCCGTCTCGAGCGGGATACCGATCAGCATGCAGGCTCCTCTTCTTTTTGAGCCGACGCAGCTTACACGCAAGCCGTTACGAGCTGCCCTAGGGATAGGCGCGAGGCCACGCCCCAAGGCCCGCGGACTAAAGTGCCCGGCCATGCGACAACGATGGAAGCCGAGCGTCACCGTGGCGGCGCTCATCGAGGAAGGCGGTCGCTTCCTCCTGGTGGAAGAGCACACCCCCGAAGGCCTGAGGCTGAACAACCCGGCCGGCCACCTCGACCCCGGCGAGTCGCTGCTCGAGGCCGTGGCCCGCGAGGCGCTGGAAGAGACCACGCGACGCTTCACCCCCGAGTGGCTCGTGGGCATCTACCTGGCACGCCTGCAGCGCGCGCAGCGCAAGGAAGACGTGACCTATCTGCGCGTGGCGATTGCCGGACGCGTCGACGCCCCCGACCCGGCCCTGCGCTACGACCACGGCATCGTGCGCACGCTGTGGCTCACGCCGCAGGAGATCGAGGCCTCGCAGGATCGCCACCGCAGCCCGCTCGTGTGGCGCTGCGTGCAGGACCACCTGCACGGCCCGCGCCTGCCGCTGTCGGCGCTCGTCGCGCACGACAGCATCCGACTGCCTCCGCTCTGAGGCTTCGAGCCCCCGCGCCGGCGGGGCCTTAGGCCGCCTGCCTAAAATTTCGGCATGTCAGCGCAAAAGAAACGAGTGGTGGTGGGCCTGAGCGGCGGGGTGGACTCGGCCGTGAGCGCGCACCTGCTGAAGCAGCAGGGCCATGAGGTCGTGGCCATCTTCATGAAGAACTGGGAGGACGACGATGACGACGAGTACTGCAGCTCGCGCCAGGACTTCCTCGACGCGGCCAGCGTCGCCGACGTGCTCGGCATCGAGATCGAGCATGTGAACTTCGCGGCCGAATACAAGGACCGCGTCTTTTCCGAGTTCCTGCGCGAATACGAGGCCGGCCGCACGCCGAACCCCGACGTGCTGTGCAACGCCGAGATCAAGTTCAAGGCCTTTCTCGACCATGCGATGCGCCTGGGCGCGCAATGCATCGCCACCGGCCACTACGCCCGCGTGCGCGAGCGCGACGGGCGCTTCGAGCTGCTCAAGGGCCTGGACGATTCCAAAGACCAGAGCTATTTCCTGCACCGGCTCGACCAGGCGCAGCTTTCGCGCACGCTCTTCCCGGTGGGTGAGCTGCGCAAGACCGAGGTGCGGCGCATCGCCGCGGAGATCGGCCTGCCCAATGCGCGCAAGAAGGACTCCACCGGCATCTGCTTCATCGGCGAGCGCCCGTTCCGCGAGTTCCTCAACCGCTACCTGTCGAACAAGCCCGGGCCGATCCGCGACGACCGCGGCCGCGTGATCGGCGAGCACGTGGGCCTGAGCTTCTACACGCTCGGCCAGCGCAAGGGCATCGGCATCGGCGGCGTGAAGCAAAAGGGTGCGGCCCGCGGCGGCGGCGACCACGAGCCGTGGTTCGTGGCCCGCAAGGACATCGCGGCGAACACGCTGTGGGTCGTGCAGGGCCACGACCATCCCTGGCTGCAGTCGATGGCCCTGAGCGCCGACGACGCGAGCTGGGTGGCCGGCGTGGCGCCGCCCGCAGCGGTGCTGGCGGCGAAGACGCGCTATCGCCAGAGCGACGCGCGCTGCAGCCTCGGCGCCGCGGCCAACGGCGCCTTCGAGCTTCGCTTCGACGAGGCGCAGTGGGCCGTGACGCCGGGCCAATCCGCCGTGCTCTATGACGGCGAGGTCTGCCTGGGTGGCGGAGTGATCAGCGCCGCGCAGGCCTGAGGGCCTCAGGCCCGAGGCCACGCCGCTCAGCGCGGCGTGGCGAGTTCGAGGGTCCAGTAGATGCGGTAGGTGCTCGCGTCGTTGCGTGCGCAGGCCATGCCGATCTCGCGGAAGCTCGCGTTCATCAGATTCGCGCAGTGGCCCTCGCTGGCCATCCACGCATCCACCACCGCCTGCAGGTCCGGATAGCCCGCCGCGATGTTCTCGCCCGTGCGGCTCCACACGTAGCCGGCCGCGCTCACGCGCTGATCGGGCGTGCTGCCATCCAGGCCGGTGTGGGAGAAGTAGTTGTTCGCAGCCATGTCGAACGAGTGCACGGCGGCGGCGTTGGTGAGCTGCGCGTTCCAGGCAATGGGCGCGGCGGGTGCGAAGCTGCCCTGGCTGCCGCACACCGCACCGGCCGCGCGGCGCGCATTGATGAGCTGCAGCGTCTGCGACTGGAAGTTGGCGATGCCGCAGGTCGCGTCGGCGGCCGGGGCGGGTGCCGGAGCAGGTGCTGGCGCAGGCGCGGGTGCGGGCGGGGCTGCGACGGGTGCCGGGGTATCACCGCCGCCGCCACCGCATCCCACAAGGCCCGACACGGCCAGCGCACCGGCCAGCGCGAAGACTTTGAGATGTGAGCTCATGGGCGCCAAGCATGCGCGCACATGGGCGCGCGCCCGCTTCAAAGTGCAACGTCGCGCTCGCGCGGCTCCAGGGCGGCCAGCACCGCGGCCGAAAGGATCAGCCCGCCCCCAAGCAGAAGGGAGGTTGCGAGCTTCTGCGAGCCCAGCAGCACCGCCGACACCGACGCGAAGCCGACCTCGCTGATCATGACCACCGAGGTCGCGTTCGCGCGCAGTCGCGAGGCGCCGTACTGCAGCGCCATGTTCGACGTCAGGAAGGCCAGCGCCAGGGCCAGTGCCGGCACCACCCACTGCGCCTGGGGCACCGGCGGAAGCGCCACCGCGCCGGCGGCCGACAGCACGATCGCCATGCCGCCCGCCACGAGCACGCCGCCCAGGAACATCGCCAGGCCCTTGGCCTGCGCGCTTCGCTGCGCCTCGCGGCGAAGCATCACGTTGTTCAGCGCGAAGAAGAAGCCACCGGCCACGCCCAGCCAGTCGGCGAGGCCGGAGGGCACGGGCCAGGCCGCGGTCGCGTCGATCGAGCCCGGCGACAGCACCGCCAGCGCGCCTGCCAGCGCGAGCACCACGCGCAGCGCCGCGAGCTTGCCGAGCCGCTCATCCAGCAGCAGTCGAGCCAGCAGCACCGTCCACAGCGGCATCAGATAGAACAGCAGCACGACGCGCACCACGTCGCCGATGCTCACCGCCCAGTTGAAGGCGGCATTGGTCGAGCCCGAGGCGAGGACGAGCACCCACAGCACCGGCGTGCGCAGCAGCTCGCGCATCGCACCGGGCCAGCGCAGCGCGATGAGCGCCACCGCCAGCACATACACGAGCGCCGTGGTCCACAGCGGATGCAGGCCCAACCCCTGCAGGTAGCGGAACGGCCACCAGGACACGCCCCACACGAAGGCGTTGAAGAGCAGCGCGAGCACGGCCATGCCCGGGTGCCCGGGTACGGCCTCGTCCGATGGCGTCAGGGAGCTTGCGGATGCGGACATGCGGGGCGCGCCGGGCGGCGCGTTCCTTGGGCGGGGTCTTGGGCGTTGGAAGGAGCGGGCCTGCTGCGTGCGCGCCGCCAGGGGCTCAGGCGTGGTGCAGCTTGTCGCTGCGCGCCACCTCGTAGAGCCGTTCGAGCTCGGCCGCGTGCACCCGCGTGTTGCGCTGGTGCCAGCGACCGATGCCCCACATGGTGAGCGCGACCAGCAGGCCGAAGATCGTGATCGCGCCGTACGAGCTCAGGCCCAGGCGCACCAGCAGCGTGTACAGCGCCCCGAGCCCGAGGATGCAGGCCTGCTCGTTGAAGTTCTGCACCGCGATCGAGCGCCCCGCTCCCATCAGGTTGTGGCCGCGGTGCTGCAGCAGCGCGTTCATCGGCACCACGAGATAGCCGCCGATGGCGCCCAGCAGGATGAGGAACGGGATCGCCACCCCCACGTTGCGGATGAAGACCAGCACGATCATCAGCAGGCCCATGGCGACGGCCAGCGGCAGTACCGCGGTGGCGCGGTCCAGCCGCATGCGCACGGACGCGACGACGGCGCCGACCGCCGTGCCCAGCGCCACGACGCCCACGAGTGCCGAAGCCTGGGTGATGCCGTAGCCGAGCGCGGCCGCGGCCCACGCCAGCACGATGTAGCGCAGGTTGCCCGACACGCCCCAGAAGAGCGTCGTGGTCGCCAGCGAGATCTGGCCGAGCTTGTCCTGCCACAGCCGCTGGTTGCAGCCGGCGAAGTCGCTCATGAGGTCGGTGATGCGCGCGGGCATCGGGCGCAGCTCGGTGCCGGTGATCGGGATGCGCAGGTTGAACACCGCCGCCAGCACGTAGAACACGACGATGGTGGCGATCGCGGCCTCGGGCGGCGTCTCGATGCCGGTGTCGATGAACGGGATGTCGATCGCAAGCAGGTGATGCGCGATGCGCGGACCGATGAGCTGGCCGCCGACGACGTTGCCCAGGATGATCGAGGCGATGGTGAGGCCCTCGATCCAGCCGTTGGCCTTCACGAGCTGCGAGGGCGGCAGGAGCTCGGTGAGGATGCCGTACTTGGCCGGCGAGTAGGCCGCTGCGCCCAGGCCCACCACCGCGTAGGCGGCCAGCGGGTGCAGCCCCACGAGCATCAGCAGGCACCCGGTGATCTTCACCAGGTTGCTGATGAACATGACGCGGCCTTTGGGCTGCCAGTCCGCGTAGGCCCCCACGAAGGGCGCGAGCACCACGTAGAACAGCGCGAACATGGGGATGAGCGCGGCACCCTCCCAGGGCGGCGCGCCGTTGGACCTGAGCAATTCCACCCCGGCGATGAACAGCGCGTTGTCAGCCAGCGAGCTGAAGAACTGCGCCGCCATGATGGTGTAGAAGCCTTTTTTCATTCAGCCTGGCAGGTCGTTGTTCGGCGCGGGAAAGCAGTCGCGGCGCGGGGTTCAAGGTTCGTGCGCGCCGCACCCAGCCACGCGGTGCGCATGCTGCGGCGCACGATGCGTGCTGAGTTCATACGGGGTCGAGCGAGCGGGGCGTTATAGCATGCAGCCTTTGCGGAGCCGGCCCTCGCAGGGCGCCCTCGCCGCCGCGCCAGCCTTCCGATCCGACCCCCGCGCAGGAGCCCTTCCTTGCCTCGCCCGATTCATGCCGTGATCCACGGCGATGCCCTCACCCACAACCTCGCGCGGGCACGCGCAGCCGTCGAGGACGCCCGCGTCTTCGCCGTCGTGAAGGCCAATGCCTATGGCCACGGCATCGAGCGCGTCTACGAGTCGCTGCGCGGCGCCGATGGCTTCGCGCTGCTCGACCTGTCCGAGGCCGAGCGCGTGCGCACGCTCGGCTGGCGCGGCCCCATCCTCTTGCTGGAGGGCTGCTTCGAGCCGCGCGACCTGGAGCTGTGCTCGCGCCTGAACCTGTGGCACGTGATCCATTGCGAGCAGCAGATCGACTGGCTCGCCACGCACAAGACCCACCAGCCGCACCGCGTCTTCCTCAAGCTCAACAGCGGCATGAACCGACTCGGCCTGCCCGCTTCCGCCTTCCGCACCGCCTGGGCGCGGCTGAACGCGCTGCCGCAGGTCGACGAGATCTCGCTCATGACGCATCTGTCGGACGCCGATGGCCCGCGCGGTGTGGCCCACCAGCTCGCCACCTTCGAGGAAGCCACCCGCGACCTGCCCGGCGCGCGCAGCGTCAGCAACAGCGCCGCGACGCTGCGCCACGCGAGCGACGCCAAGGTGCGCGGCGACTGGGTGCGCCCCGGGATCATGGTCTACGGCTCCGCGCCCGACTTTCCCGAGCACGACATCGCGCACTGGCAGCTGCGCCCCACGATGTCGCTGCGCTCGCGCCTGATCGGCGTGCAGACCCTGCGCCCGGGCGACACCGTCGGCTACGGCAGCAGCTTCACCGCCGATCGCGAGATGCGCGTGGGCATCGTCGCCTGCGGCTATGCCGACGGCTATCCGCGCCACGCCGGCACCGGCACACCGGTGCTGGTGGAAGGCGTGCGCACCGCCACGGTGGGGCGCGTGTCGATGGACATGATCAACGTCGACCTCACGCCCGTGCCGGCCGCGCAAGTCGGCTCACCGGTCACGCTGTGGGGCCTCGACGTCGGCGGCGCGGTCCTGGCCATCGACGAGGTGGCCCGCGCCGCGGGAACCGTGGGCTACGAGCTGATGTGCGCGCTCGCCCTGCGCGTGCCGGTCAGCGTGGAATGAAGCCGCAAGGAGCCGACATGACCGACCAACCCGCCCACCAGCTCGCGATGACCGTGCTGATGACGCCAGACATGGCGAACTTCACCGGCAACGTGCATGGCGGCACCGTGCTCAAGCTGCTCGACCAGGTGGCCTACGCCTGCGCGAGCCGCTACGCGGGCCGCTACGTGGTCACGCTGTCGGTCGATCAGGTCATGTTCCGCCAGCCCATTCACGTGGGCGAGCTCGTCACCTTCCTCGCCAGCATCAACTTCACCGGCACCTCCTCGATGGAGGTCGGCATCAAGGTGGTGGCCGAGAACATCCGCAACCAGGTGGTCCGCCACGCGAACAGCTGCTTCTTCACGATGGTGGCGGTCGACGACGAGGGCCGGCCGGCTCCGGTGCCCCCGCTGCAGCCGGAAAGCGGCGACGAGCGCCGCCGCTACGCCGATGCTCAGACCCGGCGCGCGCTTCGCCAGGAATTCGAGCAGCGCCAGCGCGCCATGAAATGCGCGCCGGAAGAGGCCTGAGGTGACGCCCGGCCCGAAGCGGCGCGCCACGGTGGTCGGCGGCGGCCCTGCGGGCCTGATGGCCGCGCAGGCCCTGGCCGCGGCCGGCGTGCAGGTAGACGTCTACGACGCCATGCCCTCGGTCGGCCGCAAGTTCCTGCTGGCGGGCAAGGGCGGCCTGAACCTCACGCACTCCGAGGCGATGCCGGCCTTCGTCTCTCGCTATGCCGAGCGCGCCGACCGCATCGCGCCGATGCTCGATGGCCTGGGGCCACAGGCGCTGCGCGACTGGGCCGCGACGCTCGGCATCCAGACCTTCGTGGGCAGCTCCGGCCGCGTGTTCCCCAAGGACATGAAGGCCGCGCCGCTGCTGCGCGCATGGCTGCACCGGCTGCGCGAGGCGGGCGTCGACTTCCACATGCGCCACCGCTGGCTGGGTTGGGCCGACGACGGCGCCCTGCGGTTTTCCACGCCGCAGGGCGAGATCGCGGTGCGGGCCGACGCCACGGTGCTGGCGCTCGGCGGCGCGAGCTGGGCGCGGCTCGGCTCGGACGGCGCCTGGGTCCCGCTGCTTCGCGCACGCGGCGTCGACATCGCGCCGCTGGCCCCCTCGAACTGCGGCTTCGATGTCGCGCCCACGGCGCCCGATCGCGCCGGCTGGAGCGAGCATCTGCGCAAGCGCGAGGCCGGCCAGCCGCTGAAGTCGGTGCGGCTGCGCTTCACCGATGCGCACGGCGCGCGCTTCGACCAGCAAGGCGAATGCGTCGTCACCGAGACGGGGCTCGAAGGCAGCCTCGTGTATGCCGCCTCGGCGCGGCTGCGCGAGGCGATCGCGGCACAGGGGCACGTGGACATCGAGCTCGACCTGCTGCCCGCGCGCGACGCCGCCTGGGTGGCCGCCGAGGTCGCGCATCCGCGCGGCCCCCGCTCGATGGCCACGCACCTGCATGCGCGCCTGCACGTGCAGGGCGTGAAGGCCGCGCTGCTGTGGGAGACGCTGGAGCCGGCGCAAAGGAGCGACACCGCACTCATCGCAAGCCGGCTCAAGGCGCTGCCGCTGCGGCTGGCCGCGCCGCGGCCGATCGACGAGGCGATCAGCACCGCCGGCGGCGTGCGCTTCGAGGCACTGGACGAGTCCCTGATGTGCCGGACGCTGCCGGGCGTGTTCTGCGCCGGCGAGATGCTCGACTGGGAAGCGCCCACCGGCGGCTATCTGCTCACCGCCTGCTTCGCCAGCGGCCGGGTGGCCGGCGGCGGTGCCGCGCGCTGGCTGGGGCAGGCATGAGCGCCCCCGCACGGCCGCCCCGAAGGGGGCGCGATGTCCCTCTCGGAGGGACCCCGCGAAGCGGGAGGGTGCACCCATGAGCGCCCCCGCACGGCCGCCCCGAAGGGGGTGCGATGTCCCTCTCGGAGGGACCCCGCGGAGCGGGAGGGTGCACCCATGAGCCGCCCC
>Ga0134124_10002062_pt1 | contig 16164 bp, 17 predicted proteins | sample KB304_FD_96880 | JGI IMG/M metagenome (GOLD analysis project Ga0134124, IMG submission 96880) | Terrestrial soil microbial communities without Nitrogen fertilizer from Kellogg Biological Station, Michigan, USA - KB3-0-4 | ecosystem: Environmental > Terrestrial > Soil > Unclassified ...
TACACGGCCACCGGTCCCTATCGCGTCGCGCACGTGCGGCTGGCCAGCACCGCCGTCTATACGAACACCACCCCCGGCGGCGCCTTCCGCGGCTTCGGCGTGCCCCAGCTCGCCTGGGCGGTGGAGTCGCTGATGGACGAGGCGGCGCGGCGGCTCGACCGCGATCCGGTCGAGCTGCGTCGCCAGAACCTGCTCGCCCACGGCGAGGAATTCGCGCCGGGCGACACGCCGATCGACGGCAAGTTCGAGGAGAGCCTGTCGCAGGCCGCGGAGGCGATCGGCTGGGCGCAGGCGCTGGCCGCCGATCGGGGCCGCGGCGTGGCCATGATGATCAAGGCCAGCATCGCGCCCTCGGTCTCGGAGGCGATCGTGCGGCTGCACGCCGACGGCAGCGTGACCGTGCTGGCCAGCACCGTCGAGCTGGGCCAGGGCGCGCGCACGGTGATGGCGCAGATCGCCGCCGAGGTGCTGGCGGTGCCGCTCGACCGCGTGACCGTCCTGCTGCCCGACACCAGCGTGACGCCCTACGATCAGACGACCAGCTCCAGCCGCTCGACCACGATGGTCGGCAAGGCCGTCGAGCAGGCCGCGGGCGACGTGGCCGAGCAGCTCGTGCGGATCGCCGCCAAGATGCTCGACGCGTCGGCCGCCGCCCTCCGGATCGACGGCGGCGCCGTCTGTCACGGCGACCGTCGCCTCGACTACGGCGCGCTGCTGCGCACGCACTTCGGCATGGCCGGCGGCGAGCTGATCGGCCGCGGCGTGGTGGCGCCGGGGCCGAGCGCCGCCCCGCTGGGCGGCAGCACGCCGTTCTGGGAGATGGCGGTCGGCGCCGCCGAGGTCACGCTGGACGTCGAGACCGGGGCGGTGACCGTCGAGGATTACGTCTCGGTCGCCGACGTCGGGCGGTGCATCAACCCGCTCTCGTGCGCGACACAGGACGAGGGCGCGGTGGTGCAGGGGCTCGGCCACACGCTGTTCGAGGAGATGGTCTACGACGGCGGCCAGCTCCTCAACGGCACCCTGCTGGACTACCGCGTGCCGCGCGCCGACGACGTGGCAGGCCGCATCGAGTGCCGGTTCGTCGAGAACGCCGACGGGCCGGGACCGTTCGGCGCGAAGGGCGCGGGCGAGGGGAGCCTCGTCCCCGTGAGCCCGGCCGTCGGCAACGCGCTGGCGCGGCTGACGGGCATCCGGTTCCGTGAGCTGCCGCTCACCCCGGAGCGCGTGTGGCGCGCGCTCCGTCAACACCAGTCGAGGAGGACTCCATGAAGCGACAGAACATCCAGCCCGATGCTCTGGCCAAGCGCGTGGTCGGCGGCCACACGCTCTACTCCCACGTCGTGGTCGTCGAGGCGAGGAAGACGATCTTCGTCTCCGGTCAGCTGGCCCGGGACTCCAAGGGGGAGGTCGTCGGGAAGGGCGACATGCGGGCGCAGATCCGCCAGACCGGCGAGAACATCAAGGCGGCGCTGGCCGCGGCGGGCGCCACGCTGAACGACATCGTCAAGACCAACACCTACGTGACGAACATCGAGGAGTTCTTCAAGCACACGGACGTGCGCATGGAGTACTTCGGCGCCATGCCGACCAGCACGACCATCGAGGTGAGCAAGCTCGCCCACCCCGATCTCCTGGTCGAGATCGAGGTCGTCGCGGTGGTTGATTGACCCTACGCCGCCAGGCTTTGTAGCAGGCGGCCGTAGCCGGTGATCTTCGGGGTCAGCTTCAGGGCGCGGAGGGCGGCCCAGATGCTGGCCTGGTTGGAGGACACGACGGGCTTGCCGGTGCGGCGCTCCAGCTCGGCGACCGCCTCGACCGAGCGCCAGGCCGTGCACGAGCACAGCAGTACGTCGGCCTCGGGCCGGCAGACCTTCGACGCGAAGGCGATGACTTCCTCGGGATCGTGGTCGTTGATGCCCTGATTGCCGGACGCCGCCGCGCCGGGCTCGCCCTCGACGTTCAGGACCTCGAAGCCGAGCGCCTCGAGATAGGCGCGTAGCTGCTTGTTGTTCCAGTCCGGGTAGGGCGTGGCCACGGAGACCTTCCGCGCGCCGAAGAAGCGGAGCGCCTCCACCACCGAGGGGCTGGTGGCCACCGCCGGCACGCCGGCCGCGCGCTGGATGATCTCGAGCATCTCGCGATCCCAGCCGGGCCCGCGATAGAAGCTCCCGGTCGTGCACCCGTAGGCGACGACGTCGACCTTCGCGGTGGCCAGGTAGCGAGCGCCCGACTCGACCTCGCCGTTCATGCGATCCATGCCGGCGGCGCCGGCCGCATCGTTGGTGAGCCAGAGGCGCTGGCCGTGGATGGTCACGTCGCGCGGCGCGACCATCTGGAAGTCGGCCTCGAAGGTGGTGTTGGTCGATGGCACCATGACGCCGATCCGCTTGCGCAGGCTCATGTCACGCTCCCCTGGCCAGCTCGTAGGCCTGGTCGATGAGACGCACGACGCGCACGAGGTCGTGGACGCTGACCGGCGGCGGCTCCCGGCGCCGCACCCGATCGAGGATGTCGCGCACCGCCCTCGGATAGAGCGGCTCGGCCGGCGGCGCCGAGGTCATCTCCTCGCCGCCGGCGGTGATGAGACGCAGCGAGTCGTCGTGGTAGCTGACGAGGATCGCGTCGCGGCCGGCGATCTTGAATTCGCCGTCGGAGCCGGCGTACGGCACCGTGTTGCCGAGCTCGATGGTCCCCAGCACGCCGCCGGCCGTACGCAGCTGCACGGAGGCGTAGTCCTCCACGCGCTGCCCGAGGGCGCGCGCGCTGAGCTGGGCCGCCGTGACCTGCGCCTCCTCGCCCGTCAGCAGCAGGAAGAGGTCGAAGCAGTGCGAGCCCAGGTTGCGCAGGCAGCCGCCGCCGGCCAGCGCGGGATCGAGCATCCACGGCGAGTCCCAGGCCGGATAGCGGGCGGAGGTCGGCCGGTTGAGACGCAGGTAGAGATGCGAGAGCGGTCCGAAGCGGCCGTCGGCCGTGAGCTGGCGCGCGCGGGCGACGAACGGCGAGTAGCGCTGCGGCAGCGGCACCGCGACGAACGCGCGCTTCGCCGCCGCCTTCGCCGCGATGCCGGCCACCTCGGCGGCGTCGATGCCCATGGGCTTCTCCATCATGAAGGGCACGCCCGCATCGAGCAGGAAGTGGGCGGTCTCGGCCATCCGGCGGTGCTGGCCGAGGGCGACGACGAAGTCCGGCTTCGTCTTGCCAAGCATCTCGCGATAGTCGGTGAACGTCGGCGGCTGGCCCAGCGCCGCCGCGCGCCTGGCGGCGATCTCCGGGCTGGGGTCGTGGAGGCCGACGATCTCGACGTCCGGCAGGCCGGCCAGCACGCGCAGGTAGGCGGCGTCGTGGAGGGAGTGCCAGTGGCTGACCTCGATGGCGGCGATCCGCATGGGGCGCCATGCTTCCATTGCCCGGATGACGGAGCAGCAGAAACCCAGCAACTTCATTCGCGAAATCGTCCTGGAGCACAACCGCGCCGGTCGCTTCGGCGGCACGGTGATCACGCGGTTTCCGCCCGAGCCGAACGGCTACCTGCACATCGGCCACGCCAAGGCCATCGCCATCGACTTCGGCATCGCCCGGGAGTTCGGCGGCCGCTGCCACCTGCGCTTCGACGACACGAACCCGGCGAAGGAGAGCCAGGAGTACGTCGACGCGATCATGCGCGACATCCGCTGGCTCGGCTACGACTGGGGCGAGCACCTCTATTACGCCAGCGACTACTTCGAGCAGCTCTACCAGTGGGCGGAGCAGCTCATCCGCGCCGGCAGGGCGTACGTCGATGATCTCTCCGGCGACCAGATCCGCGAGCATCGCGGCACGCTGACCGAGCCCGGGCGGCCCTCGCCGTATCGCGAGCGCTCGGTCGAGGAGAACCTCGACCTGTTCCGGCGTATGCGGGCGGGGGAGTTCGACGACGGCGCCAAGACGCTGCGCGCGAAGATCGACATGGCGTCGCCGAACATCAACCTGCGCGATCCCGTGATGTACCGGATCCGCAAGGCGACCCACCAGCGCACGGGCGATACGTGGTGCATCTATCCGCTGTACGACTGGGCCCACGGCCAGTCCGACTCGATCGAGGGCGTGACGCACTCGATGTGCTCGCTGGAGTACGAGGACCACCGCCCGCTCTACGACTGGTACCTCGACGCGCTCGGCATCTTCCACCCGCAGCAGATCGAGTTCGCGCGCCTGAACCTGAGCCACACGGTGATGAGCAAGCGCAGGCTACTCGAGCTGGTGGAGAGTGGCCAGGTCCGGGGCTGGGACGATCCGCGCATGCCGACCCTGGCCGGCCTGCGCCGCCGCGGCTACACGCCGGAATCGCTCCGCGACTTCTCCGAGCGCGTGGGCGTGACGAAGTCCGCCAACGTCGCCGAGCTGGCCTACCTCGAGCACTGCCTGCGCGAGGACCTGAACAAGCGCGCCGAGCGCCGCCTCGCGGTGCTGCGCCCGCTGCGGCTGGTGATCGAGAACTATCCCGAGGGGCAGGTCGAGGAGTTCGAGGCGGTCAACAATCCCGAGGATCCGACGGCCGGGACGCGCAAGGTGCCCTTCTCGCGCGAGCTGTACATCGAGCAGGAGGACTTCCGCGACCCGGCGCCGCCGAAGTACTTCCGCCTCTCACCCGGGGCCGAGGTCCGCCTGCGCTACGCCTACATCGTCAAGTGCACGGGCGTGACGAAGGACGCCGCCGGGCAGGTGACCGAGGTGCGCTGCACCTACGATCCCGACTCGCGCGGCGGCGACAGCAAGGGCCGGAAGGTGAAGGGGACCATCCACTGGGTGTCCGCCGCCCACGCCGTCGACGCCGAGGTGCGGCTGTACGACACGCTCTTCACGGTCCCGAAGCCCGAAGACGCCGAGGACTACGCGAGCGTGCTGAACCCCGCCTCGCTGGAGGTGCTGACCGGCGCGAAGGTGGAGCCGGCGCTGGCCGGCATGGCTCCCGAGGCGCGCGTGCAGTTCGAGCGGACGGGCTACTTCGTGGCCGACTGGCGTGACCACAGCGCCGCCCGACCGGTCTTCAACCGCGCCGTCGGCCTGCGCGACACCTGGGCGAAGATCGAAAAGGGCAACGGCTGAGGCTCTCGTGCGGGTCGTCGAAGTCCGAGAGCGCTCCGTCCCGATCTCGCGATACGACGATCCCGCTCTCCCGTCGGGCGGGCTCACCACCAGCGCCGTCGCGCTGATCACCGACGTCGTCCGTGACGGCCGCCCCGTCGTCGGCTACGGCTTCGCCTCGATGGGTCGCTTCGCCCAGGGCGGCCTCATTCGCGAGCGCTTCGCCCCGCGCCTGCTGAGCGCGCCCGACGTCGATCTCGTCAGCCCCGACGGCCGGAACATCGATCCGCTCCGTGCGTGGACGGTGATGATGGCCGGCGAGAAGCGCGGCGGTCATGGCGAGCGCTGCGTGGCGGTCGGCACGCTCGACATGGCGCTGTGGGACGCCGCGGCCAAGATCGCCGAGCTGCCGCTCAATCGGTTCCTGGCGGGGCACCTCGGACGTCACCCGCAGCCCGCGGTGCGCGTCTATGCCGGCGGCGGCTACTACTATCCGCGCGACGACACGACGCGGCTGGCCGACGAGCTGCGGCGCATGATGGGGCGCGGCTACACGCACGCGAAGATCAAGATCGGCTCGGCGTCGCTCAGGGACGATCTCCGGCGGCTGGACGCGGCCCTGAAAGTCGTGCGGGCGCCCGAGCGCCTGGCCGTCGACGCGATGAATACGTACGACCCGCAGGCCGCGCTGAGCGCGGCCGCAGCACTGGCGCCTCACGGTCTCTGGTGGTTCGAGGACGTCTGCGGCCCGCTCGACTTCGATACACTTGCCGCCGTCACGGCCATGTACCCCGGACGCATCGCGGCCGGCGAGGCGTTGTTCTCCTCCGACGAGGCCAGGCTGCTCGACCGCCACGGCGGGCTGCGGCGCGAGCAGGACATGCTCCTGTTCGACCCCGTCCACTGTTACGGCCTGACGGGCTTCCTGGAGATCGTCGACGTGCTGGAAGTGCGCGGTTGGCCCCGGAGCGCCTTCTGGCCGCACGGCGGTCACATGTTCACGCTGCACGTGGTCAGCGCGCTCGGCCTCGGAGGGGCCGAGGTCAATCCGTTCTGCTTCGAGCCGTTCGGCGGACTCCACGACGGCGCGGGCGTGAACGACGGCCGCGTGGCGCCGGCCGACGCGCCCGGCATCGGCTGGGAGCGCAAGGCGGATGCCTGGCGCCTGTTCGACTCGCTGACGGACGGCTAGCGCCGCCGGCCCGGCCGACACCTCGTCGCGGCGCGCGCGCACGGGGTGGGGCGACGCACGCCCCGCTCGATCGCCTCCAGCCGGACGTCGAGGCGCTGAAGGCCCGCCAGCAGGATGCCGCGCAGCGGCCCCGTTGCCCCGCGCAGCAGCACCATCTCCGCGCGGAGTGCCTGCAGATCCTCGTGCAGGATGTGCAGCTCCGGCAGGAGGACCTCGCGGATCGCGGCGCGAACTTCGTCTTCGATGCTCACGCCTGGCATTCGACCAGCCCAGCTCCACGCCGTCAATGCCGCGAGTTCGATACACCGCCGGCAGGGGTCGCGCGGTTTCTGCTATATCCAGCCGAGAGGAGACCCACATGGCGACGATCGAGAAGCTGTGCGCGCGTGGCGTGTACGATCCCCCCGGCTACAGTCAGATCATCAAGGTGACCGGCGCGCAATCGCTGCTGTTCCTCGCGGGCCAGGTCCCGTACTCCGCCAGCGGGGGTATCGATCATCCCGGCGACTTCCTCGCCCAGGCCCGCAATGTCTTCGGCGCGGTCAAGGGGCACGTGGAGGCGGCGGGCGGCACGCTGAAGAACGTCGTCAAGATCACGACGTACGTGACGGACATACGCTACCGGCTGGACTTCCGCACGGTGCGCGACGAGTTCTTCGGCGAGCGCGGCCCGGCCTCGACGTTCATCGAGGTCGGCTCGCTCTCACACCCGGACTACATGATCGAGCTGGAGGCGATCGCGGTGATTTGATCGAGATGGGGGGCCTCGAAAGGGCCCCCCAAGCCCCCCAGGGTGGCTCGGCGCGCCCCGGCGGAGCCGTGGCGCGCCTCGATATCCGGGCCTCGATATCCGCCCTCGAGGTCCGCCCGGCGCTAGCGTCGTTGGTCGGAGATCTTGACCGAGAGCTGGCGCAGGCGCTCCAGCGTCTTCGGGCTCAGCATGGCGGCGAACGCGGCGGGGTCGGTGCGGGCGGCGTCCAGGCCTCTGCGCCATCTTCGTGGCATCGCCGCCCGAGGCCTGCGTCAGCTCCTGGAAGACGTCGGCGGCGAGGGCGAAGAGCTCCTGGGTGAGCGCGTCGGAGCCGGTCAGCGAACGGATCTGCTGGTCGGCGGCCCCGGCCTGGGGATTCCCGGCGATCGCCGCGGAGCGCAGCGTGGGATCGAGCAGCATCTTCAGCGTCGTCGATAGCGCCTCGCCGGCCGCCGGATCGAGGGGCTGGGCGGCGAGCGGGGCCGCCGCGGCGAGGGCGCCGGCCAGCGCCAGAGCGGCCGTGAGACGTCGCATGCTCAGAAGACCGCGAGCGGATTGGCCGGCGAGCCGGTGCCGCCGATGACCGGCAGCGGCGAGATCACCAGCATGAACTCGTCGCGGCCTTCCTCAACGCACACCCTGGACAGCGGCTCCAGCAGCGCGTTGTCCAGCAACGCCACCCCGTACGCGAAGATCGCCGCGTGCACGGCCCACGGGACATCGTAGCCGATCGGCAGGTGATCGAGCATGTCCCACACCAGCACGCTCACGTCGTGATCGCGCAGGAACGGCAGGCAGGAGATGTGCAGCCCCGGCCGCGCCGGCGGCGTCGGCCCGAACGGCTTGCTGTACGGGCGCTCGGGGTCCTGCGCCTGCCACGCCTCACGACCGGAGTAGACGCACACGGCATCGCCCGGCTCGAGACGGATGTTGCGCCTGGTGAGGATGTCGTCCAGCTCCCAGCCGTGCACCGGCGTGTCCTGCGTGACGAACTGGATGCCGCGATGGCGGGGGACGTCGAGCATCACGGCGCGGGTGATGATGCCCTCCTGCCAGTGCTCGATCGAGCCGAAGCGCGCGCCGTCGAACGTGATCTCCTTCTTGGGATCGCGCCCGTTCCACATCGCCTCTTCGTCCCACGTGTGACAGAGCGCGTCGATGTGGGTGGAGGCGACGCCGTGATAGTAGATCCCGTAGTAGTCCGCCGAGAACCCGCCCTTGCCGCGGACCGAGGTCTTCATGAAATGGTGCGCCGGCATCGAGTTGTTCGGCCCCGGCTCCTTCGGGAAGGGCCGGCTGAGCGAGACGCTGCGCCCGCTCTTCACCAGGCGCGCCGCCGCCGCCCGCTTGGCCGGCGTGACGAGGTTCAGCACGCCCTTCTGGTCGTCGGCCCCCCAGCGCCCCCAGTTCCGGCGCTCACGAATCCAGCTGAGGACTTCCTTCTCTGACGGCAGCGGCCGTTCGGGCATCGTCGCCTCCCGGTGAGGATGATCGCGCCCGGTATGGTAGCAGCCCCGTCCGCTTGCGGCGACGCCAGCGGATCGCGAGGCCGAGGGCGCCGGCGACGAGGAGCGTGACGTGAGGCTCCGGCCTTGGCGGTTCCGTCCAGCTGCGGGCCGAACGGCGACAGACGACCGACCGTGAGGGAGAAGCTCCGGGCGGCGTCGTCGAGCGAGAAGCTGCCGACAACGCCCCCCGTCTCGCCCGTCGTTCCCGGGAAGCGCCATGACACGGGGCCCCGGCCCCCGCCCTCCGAGACGAGGCCGCCGAACGTTTGCCCGCTGCTCGTGAAGCTCAGGCTGTACACCGGTGCGCCCGGAACGTTGAATGTCCCGATCAGCTCGGGCCGGGCGACGAGCTCGGCCGGGCTCGTGCCGGTGAGGCGGAACGAGTCGAACGACGGCGGGCCCAGGGTCCCGGTCGCGATCCAGGTGAGTTGCCAGTCCGTCGGGACGGACGATTGAGCTCCCGCCGGGGTGGTGAGGAAGAGGACGAGGAACGCGGCGGCCAAGAGGGCGCGGATGGCGCTCGAGCCCAAGAGGTCGAGCCACCCGCACCGGATTCGCGACGATCCCCGCGGTCACCGCGAACGCGACGAGGGCGACTCGCGGCCGGGGGCCGAGGCGCAATCCCCACGCCGCGCCGACGCCGCCGACGGCGCTGGCCAGGAGGAACGGCAGCCCGTTGCACGCTTCGCTCACCTGGAGATCCAGACCGCCGACCGAGAGCGTGAGGCCCTGGCGCACCACCGGGATGTGAAGGAGGTCCAGGGTTGTCTCGGCCACGCCCGCCGCCAGCGTCCGAGTCAGCCAGGAGAGCCGGGCGACGACGGGGTCAGGGAGAGGGACGGCAAGCAGCGGCAGCTTCAGCGGGAACGCCAGCGCGCGTACACCGTCGGTGCCCGAGGCGAACAGCGCGATGGCCAGACCCGCCACGCTCTGCCGGCGCGCAAGTCCGGTGCCTCGCGCGCGGGGCGGCACCGGTCCATCAAGGTGAGTGTTCTGAGAATCGTGCTGCCGGCGATCGGCACTCCGCTTCGCATTTGTCCCACACCTATGCGTGGCGGAGCCGGGTCAGCGCGCCGCCACCGCCATCCGCCGCGCGATCTCCTCGTCGGAGACGTCTTCCTTATGGGTGGCCATCCACCACTGGTTGCCGAACGCATCCTGCACGCCGCCGGTGCGATCGCCGTAGAACTGGTCAGCCGGCTCGCGCAGCGAGATGGCGCCGGCCTCGACCGCGCGCCGGTAGACGGCGTCGACGTCGGGGACGTAGACGTGCAGCATCGCCGGGCGCACCGGGAACTCGGCCGTGGCCTCGCCCATCATGATGACGGTGTCGCCGATGCGCGCCTCCGCGTGGCGCACCCGCCCGTCGGGTGTCGCGCTGCGATGCAGCTCCTGCGCGCCGAACGTGTGTCGGACGAACTCCAGGAGCCCCGGCACGCCGTGCACGACGAGATAGGGCGAGACGGTGTTGTGATCGGGCGGCCGGTAGTCCGTGGTCGTCATGGTGCACCTCCTACCCGAGGGTAGACCCCGGCGTCAATCGATCGAGGGCCGCTGGCCGCGGATTGGCGGTATCGTATCAGGCTAGTGACCGAGCCCAACGCGTCCTTCTTCGCCCTCACGCCCGACCGTGTGCTTGACGCGGTGGAGGTGGGCGGCCTGCGCTGTACCGGCCGCTGCCTGCCGCTGCGCGCCTTCGAGAATCGCGTGTACGAGGTCGAGCTCGAAGATGAGCGCCGTCTCATCGTGAAGTTCTACCGCCCCGGGCGATGGTCGCGCGAGACCATCCTGGACGAGCACCAGTTCCTCGCGGACCTGGCCGAGGCCGAGGTGCCGGCGGTGGCGCCGATGGATCTGGGCAGCGGCTCCACGCTGGGCGAGATCGAGGGCATCTACTACGCCGCGTTCCCCAAGGTGCGCGGCCGCTCGCTCGACGAGCTGGACGCCGAGAACCGGCGCCACATCGGGCGCACGCTCGGTCGCCTGCACGCCGTCGGGGCCGCCCGCCCGGCGCCGCATCGCCCCAAGCTGGACGCGCAACACTACGTCCACGAGCCGCTCCGGATCCTGATGGAGGGCGACTTCATCCCCGGCACGCTGGCGCCCCGGTATCGCGACGTCGCCCTGCGCATCGCCGATGCCGCCGCCAAGCCGCTCGCCGCCGCCCGGACCCAGCGCATCCACGGCGACCTGCACTGGGGCAACATCCTGTGGACGCGCGACGGGCCCGTCCTGGTGGACTTCGACGACTGCGTGATGGGCCCGCCCGTGCAGGATCTCTGGCTGCTGGCCCGGGGGCGGGACGAGGAGGCGAAGAAGGCACGCGAGGACCTGCTGGAAGGCTACGAGGTCTTCCGCGAGTTCGACCGCTCGACGCTGGCGCTGATCGAGCCGCTTCGCGCGATGCGCATCATCTACATGTCGGGCTGGATCGCCAAGCGGTGGGAGGATCCGTCGTTCCCCCACGCCTACCCCAACTTCAAGGACGTGCGGTACTGGATGCAGGAGTACGAGGCGCTGGTGGAGATTGCAGAGCTCCTCGCGTAGCCGGTCGATGTCTCGCCGGAGGGTCGTGCTGATGAGCCTGGGGGCCGCCGCGCTGCGGCCGCGCCTCGCGCTCGGCGCGGCCGCGAGCCTCGTCGAGGACTGGAGTGGCCACACGCTGGGCGCGCACGGAGTGCCGCAAGGCTGGAGGAGCTACGAGACACCCGGCGGCCACCCCCGGTACGACTTCACGGTCGTCGACGACGGCGGCCGGCGCGCGCTCGAGCTGAAGAGCGAGAGCGAGCACTCCACGATCGCCAAGGAGATCGACGTCGATCTCACCGCGACCCCGGTCCTGGAATGGGCGTGGCGGATCGTCTCCCATCCCGCCGGGGCGGATTTGACGAAGCGCTCGACCTCCGACGCCACCGGCCACATCTACGTCGTGTGGCCGCGCTTCCCGGCGATGCTCCGCTCACGGCTGGTCGGCTACGTCTGGGATCCGTCGATCCCGGTCGGCACGCTCGTCAAGAGCCAGAAGACGGGGACGGTGACGTTCGTGGTGGCGCGCTCGGGGAGCCCCGGCTTCGGCGAGTGGTCCATCGAGCGGCATGACGTGGCCGCGGACTACCGGCGCATCCACGGCGAAACAGCACCGAAGCCGGGTGCCGTGGCCCTGTCGATCGATACCAACGACACGCGCGCCACGGCTGCGGCGCGCTTCGGCCGCATCGCGTTCCGGGAACGCTGAGGCGTCGGGAGGAGAGGGGATGGACCTCGGGCTGAAGGGCAAGGCCGCACTGGTCACCGGCGCGAGCGAGGGCATCGGCAAGGCGATCGCGTGGACGCTCGCCCAGGAGGGCGTGCGCGTGGCCGTCTGCGCCCGCACCGAGGGTACGCTGAAGGACACTGCCGCGGAGATCGCGCGCGCCACCGGCATGGAGATCGTGCCGATCCCGGCGGACCTGCGCACCCTGGCCGGCTGCCAGGACGTGGTCGGGCAGGCGGCCTCGCGACTGGGCGGCCTCGACATCCTGGTGAACAACGCGGGGGCGTCCGCCTTCGGGGCGTTCGTCGACCTGCCCGACGAGGCCTTCGTCGACGCGATCAACGGCAAGCTCCTGGGCTACGTCCGTTGCGCCAAGGCCGCCATCCCGCACATGCGGCGGCGCGGCGGCGGCACCATCGTGAACATCACCGGCACCACCCAGCAGGCGGTGCCGCTGCACACCCCGGGCAGCGCCTGCAACGCGGCGATCCGGATGTTCAGCAAGGAGCTCTCGATGGAGCTGGGCCCGCTGAACATCCGGGTGAACAGCGTGGCGCCGGGACGGATCCAGACCGCCCGCGCGGACCGGCTGCTGGAGGCGACCGCGGCCGCCCAGGGCACGTCGACGGACGTCCTGCTCGGCCAGCTCGTCAAGACGATCCCGTCGGGGCGGGTGGGCACCGGCGACGACGTCGCCGACGCCGTGTGCTTCCTGGTCTCCGAGCGGGCGAGCTACGTCAACGGCGCTGCCCTCGTGGTCGACGGGAGCAAGTCGCTGATCATCTGACGATGGATCGCGCGTTCCCGATCGTCAGGCGCCCGGCGCCGGGCAAGCGCACGCCGGTGCTGGTGAGCGTGCCGCACTACGGCACGCAGCCCTTGCCCCACATCACCCGTGAGGACTACGTCGAGCCGCGATTCGAGACGTTCGCCTACGGCTTCGCCGATACGTTCGCCAGCGATCTGTACGGCGATCTGCACGAGCACGGCGCCACCGTGCTGGCGACACCCTTCTCGCGAATGTTCGTCGACGTGAACCGCCGGCGCAACGACTTCGAGCTGCACGACAACGAGGTGCGCTCCCGCCGCGGGGTCGTGCGGACGCACACGATGCGCGAGGTCGCCATCTTCGCGCGCCCGCTCGGTGTCGCCGAGCTCGAGGAGCGCCTGCGGACACTCTACGATCCGTACTACGCCGGGCTGGAGCAGCTGCTCGGCGAGCTCCACCAGACCTACGGCCACGCGCTGTTGCTCGACGGCCATACCGGCAGCCCGCGCCGCATGCACGACCATCAGGTGATCATCGGCACCCGCCACCACGCGACGTGCGACGCCCGGCTGGCCGCGACCGTGGCCGAGATCTTCACGCGCCACGGCTTCGAGGTTCACCACAACGTCACCGGCTATACCGGCGGGAACATCGTGGCGACCTATGGCCAGCCGCGGACCCGGCGCGTCCATGCGCTGCAGCTGGAGATCAACGCCTCGCTGCTGATGACGACGAGCCGCGAGGAGTACATCGCGCACATCACCCGGGGCGGCATTCCGGAGAAGGCGGACGAGAACATCTCCCGCGTCCGCGCATGTCTCCAGGAGGTGGTGGCGGCCTTGCCCCGGATGCTCGCGACCATCAGCGACTCGTAGCGCCACATGGCGGACGGCGCGGCACGCGCGAGCGGACCGATCTTCCAGGTCGAGCGCCTGTCCCTCAGCTACCCCGGACGCCGTGGCCAGCCTCCCGCGCCGATCCTCCACGATGTGACGGTCGCCGTCGAACGGGGCGGCGCCCTCACGCTGGTGGGCCCGTCGGGCTCGGGCAAGTCGTCGCTCCTCCGCTGTCTCAACCGACTCGAGGAGCCCACCGCCGGGACGGTCCGCTTCGACGGCCGGTCGATCACCGAGTGGGATCCGCGCGAGCTCCGCCGCCGGGCCGCGCTCGTGCTGCAGACGCCCGTGCTCTTCGCGGGCACCGTTCGCGAGAATCTCTGCATCCGCGCGGCAGGCATGACGCTGGATGTCTCCGACAGCCGGCTGCGCGAGACCCTGGGCGAGGTCGGCCTCGACGCCGACATGCTCGATCGCGAGGCCGGCACGCTGTCGGGGGGCGAGAAGCAACGGGTGACGATCGCCCGCGCGCTCGTGCGCGACCCCCAGGCGCTGCTCCTGGACGAGCCGACCTCCGCGCTCGACCCGCCCAACGCGACGCTCGTGGTGGAGACGATCTCGCGCCTGCGTCAGGCCCGGCAGCTCAGCATCGTCGCGGTCACGCACTCGCCCGAGCTCGTGCGCCGGCTTGGTGGATCGCTCCTGTACCTGGTCAAGGGCCACGTCCAGACTCACGAGCGCCTCGACGAGGCGCCCGCCGGCTCGATCATGGACCAGCGCCTGCAGGCCTTCCTGGCCGGCGACCATCCATGACGGGCGGCTTCGGCATCGCCGAGCTGTCGTTCTGGCAGCTCGCCCTCGCGCTGCTCCTGGTGGGCGTGGTCATCGCGATCTCGATCAGGCAAGCGCTCGGTCTCGAGCGCGATTTGCTGGTGGGTGCCGTGCGCACGGTGGTCCAGCTCTACCTGGTCGGCCTGATCCTGGCCGCGGTGTTCGCGGCGGCGCGCTGGTACTGGGTGTTGCTGATCCTGATCGTGATGGTCGCCGTCGCGACGCACGCGGCGGTCTCGCGGCTCACCCGGCCGATTCCCGGCATCTACTGGATCGCGGCGGCGCGCTCTCGGTCTCGACGGCGGCGACGCTGGCCTACGTCATCGCGATCGTCGTCCGCCCCCAGCCGTGGTGGGAGCCGCAGTACGTCATCCCGATCACGGGCATGATCCTGGGCAACTCCATGACGAGCGCGGCGCTGGCCGGCGATCGACTGCAGGCCGATCTCTCGGCGCGCCGCGACGAGATCGAGGCGCGCCTGGCGCTTGGCTTCTCCGGTCGCGAGGCGGTGCAGCCGCTGGTGCGCGCCGCGCTCCGGGCCGCGATGATCCCCACCGTGAACGGGATGATGACCGTCGGGGTGGTCCAGCTGCCGGGGATGATGACGGGCCAGATCCTGGCCGGGACGTCGCCCCTGCTGGCGATCCGCTATCAGATCGTGGTCGTGTGCATGCAGGCGGTCGCGACGGCGGTCGGCGCGCTGCTGTTGATCCGGATGATGGCCGATCGGTACCTCACGCCGGCGCACCAGCTGCGTCGGTACCTGCTCTAGAACGTCAGTATAGTCACCGCTCCAGCCACGCCACCTGCAGCCGCCCGCCGTAGTCGTTGCCGTAGTTCGGCGCGTAGTTCTTCAGGACGCCGTCCCAGACGCCGATCGTCCGGTCCGACGGCAGCTCGACGTAGTACTGCTGCTTGGCCAGGTGGCGCTGGATGTCGTGGATCAGCTCGCGGCGCTTGGCGAGGTCGAACGTACGGGCCTGGCGGTGCATGAGGTCGTTCACGACCGGGTCGTTGATGTGGCCCTGGTTCTTGGGCTGGTCGGGGTGGTACTTGGCGTAGAGCTCGCTGTGCGGCTCCAGGAAGGTCGTGTAGGGGCCGAGCAGCATCGCGTCGAACTTGCCGATGACACAGGTCGCCACGTAGGCGCCGTACTCCTTCTGGTCGAGCTTGGCGTCGATGCCGACATCCTTGAGCTGCTTGAGCACCAGCTGCATCGTGTCGATCAGCAGCGTGGAGCCGTAGGTCGTGAAGCAGACGCTGGTCGGGAAGCCGTTGGCGTAGCCGGCGGCCGCCAGCAGGCGCCGGGCCTCGGCGGGGTTGTGCTGGTAGTACTTCGCGCCCTCGCCCAGCTTGTCGATCGGGAGCGCCCAGTCTCTCAGGAAGGCGCGGAGCGGGCCGTTGAGGGCGCCCTCGCCCTCCAGCACGGAGTCGATCAGGCCCTTGCGGTCGATCGCCAGCGCGATGGCCTGGCGAACGCGCACGTCGCTGAACGGCCTCATGTCCGAGCGCATCGCCACGTGGGTCATGACGCTGCCGGGGAATTCGAGCGTGCGGAGGCTCGGGCGGCGCTGCTTGAGCACGTCCTTGATCTGGAGCCAGTCCGTCCGGTTGATCGTGCCCGGCGTCTCCCAGCCGAGGTCGTACTTGCCGGACAGGAACGAGGCCAGGCGCGAGGCGTTGTCCTCGTCCACCACGGCCTCGATGCGATCGATGTACGGCAGGCCGGTGATGAAATAGCCCGGGTTGCGCACGAACGTGGCGCCGACGTTGGGCCGGTAGGAGTCGAGCATCCAGGGCCCGGTGCCGACGGTCGCCTCCGGCTTCTTGAGATCACCGAACTTGTCCACGCATTCGCGCGCCACGATCGGCACGTACCCGGGCATCGCGAGCATGTCGACGAACCAGGCGAAGCGCTGCTTGAGCGTGAAGCGCACCGTGTGGCGATCGACGGCCA
>Ga0134124_10002063_pt1 | contig 16162 bp, 10 predicted proteins | sample KB304_FD_96880 | JGI IMG/M metagenome (GOLD analysis project Ga0134124, IMG submission 96880) | Terrestrial soil microbial communities without Nitrogen fertilizer from Kellogg Biological Station, Michigan, USA - KB3-0-4 | ecosystem: Environmental > Terrestrial > Soil > Unclassified ...
AGGCATCTTTTGCCATGGTCACCAGTTGGGCTGGCGTTCCCGTCCAGTTCCGTTTCAGGTCTGGCTCGTTCCACATCTCGTAATAAGCGATGTGCAGTTCCGGCGCAGACAGCGAATGCTTTACCAGTGCGGTGACGAACGCTTTCCACATATTGTCGCCGCTATCCACATCGGCTGGCGGAGCCGCACAGCCAGGATCCTCAACAAGGTACGGACACGCCTCACCCGGTCTCATCGACCCCCAAGTCGGCACTCTACCGAAGGTGTACATCGCATCCTTGCCGTGGCTCGATACCGATCTCACCCATGTGTCCAATTCGGACCAGCTATACGTCCCGGGGCTAATTTCGACTTGCGCCCAGCTCGTGTTCGTATCCCACAATCGTACTCCCCCAAACGGAACAGTCGGGAAATGCGAGGCGTTAATTTGGCTGATACTCAACCCAAAGAAACTTGGGGGCAGGCTTCCTGTCGATCCAGAGGTCGTGGTCGATGTAGAACCCGTCGGAGCTGTCGGCTTCGCGCTGACCTGCGCCGAATTGGCGCTTTCCCCCTTGGCGGTCATTGCAGAAACAACATAGAAGTATGTCGTCCCGTTGTCCGCCCCCACATCTGTGTACCCATTCCACCAAGGCGCCGCGACCTGCACGTACGGGCCGCCGCTCACCGTCGCTCTCTTCACGTGATAGCTCGTCGCACCCGTGATCGAGGACCACCGCAGACCGACCTGCCCGTCGCCTGCCGTGGCGCTCAAACCTGTTGGACCAGGCGTCGCAGTAACCGCCGCAGCCGGCTTCGCACTTACTTGCGCTGAATTCCCGCTCTCTCCGCCGGCATTTACCGCCGATACGACGTAAAAATAAGTCGTACCGTTCTTGACGCCAACGTCCGTGTAGCCGGCATACGTCGGCGCGGCGATCTGTGTGTAAGGTCCCCCGCTTGTCGTTGACCTCTTCAAATGATAGCTGGTCGCCCCTGTTGCAGCCCACCATTGCAATCCGACTTTCGTATCTCCTGCTGTCGCCGTGAACCCAGTTGGGATAGGCGGCTTTTGCACCTGCCCATGAGACGCCGCGGAAAACGACAAACTTCCTAAGACAATGAGGCCCAATTTGGCCCTCAGCCCGACCTTCATTCGGATTCCCCTCAGAAGACGCTGTTGGTGCGCGACTTACCTGGCGAGAGGTTACGGACTGGGAACGCATGAGACAACTGGTCAGCCGTACAGACTTAGGCCTAGTACCCGCAGCGCGGCCGTGTGGCCAAGTTTCCAGTTACCTTAACTCGAACTTGCGTACTCCCCAGGTGGCAGCCTTGGGGCGGGTCGACAATGCTCCGGCTGGGGAGCGCAGGCAGTTTTTCTGTCAAGAAATGCAACACGGGACAGGACAACACACAGAGTATAGAATGCTTCAGCTTTCAAATCTCCCGTAGCTTAGCAGCGTCCAGGCACCGAAATAGGGAGTCAATGATGCAGGTTCAGACTTAGAAAGCTACTCAGTTCACTATCACACGCAAGGAAGGGAAAGCTCCCGGCACGTTGATCGTCCGTCTCCGCGGACCCTTCACCGCACGCGATATGTTCGGCACTTTCGGGCCCGTTGCCTTGGACAAAAAGCTGAGTTTCCAATCCACGTCGAGCGACGCGCCGCCGGCCCTCAACATCCTCGACCTGACCAATGTTCCCTATTTGGATTCCGCCGGCTTGGGTAGGATAGTTCGCCATTATGTCCACAGCCGGGGTAAAGGCGTCCGGATGATTGCCGCTGGAGCGAGCCCGCGCGTCCTGGAAGTGTTCAAGATGACCAAAGTAGACTCGGTCATTCCGCTAACCGCCACAGTGGAAGAAGCGGAGATCGGATAATGTCGGTGGAAGCGCCAACTACATAAAGCTGAGTGAGTCCTACCAATTTGGGTTCAAAAATCTCTTCCTGAGTTCCGGTAACGGCTGCCGGCTTAGATGGTCGACGCAACACTAGCTTGCAGTTTACTCGCAGGAGTTTCGAAGCCTAAGGTTTTTCTCGGTCGTTGATTCAAGCGCAGCGCGACCTGGTCGAGCTGCGCTTGCGAATAGCCAGACAGGTCGGTGCCTCGGGGGAAGTATTGCCGTAACAGTAGATTCGTGTTTTCGTTGGTGCGGAGCTGCCAAGGACTTTGCGGATCACAGAAGTAGACCTTAACATCGTCGCTACCGTGAAGTCTTTGTGCTTGGCCACCGGAGAGATCGGGCCTTTTGGGCAGTTAGATCGGGCATTGTGACCAGGCACTGAGGCTCACTGGTGCGACGAGGGGCCGGTGAGGCGAGGGTGGAAGGCACTTAAGGCTTGCTTTACGGTCTGTGGCATTCTGTGGCAGGAAATCCAACCGAATGTCCCTCGATCGCGTCCAGCATAATAGTCTCCCGTCAACTTGGTGCCACCCGAGACTCTCAGCATTGCAGTACCGTAATGCATGTGCATCGTTCTCGTCGCGTTGGCAAGGGGCTGATTTTCATATTGGTAGATCAACGCGACGCCTTCCGGGTCGGCGACTTGAATCACTGCCACGCAACTCCGCGATGCGGACGTAGCTGTACTGAGGAACACGGAAATTTGCGTCCAACTCTGGAAGATTTGCACGCACAGATCGTAGCGCTTCGCATGCTTATCAAACGAAGAAGTCAGATAACCCTGCCACCGGCCCGCGAGATTGGGCGTTTTCACCAGCCCCAATTTTTGCATCAGTGGAAGCCGCCAGAGATGCCTATCGAACAGAGAATAGAGAGCGCCGTAGAAAAACATACTGGAGGGAGCGTCCATCCACCAAGGCATCGAGAGATGGACGTAAGCAAGAAGGTTGGAAGACACCCAAGCAAGGGCAATTGCCAGACCCGCGAGGAAGAGAGGAACGACTCTCTTTTCGTCGGAATCTGTACTGTATCCGTGCATACTGCACCTGCTCGGCTTCCCAAGCCGAACAAGCCCTGTGGCCTGTTGATTGCGCACCCACCCAGTTGCTGCTAGAAAGCGGGCCGGGAGAAGGACTATCTGGTCCGGTAAGGTGGCTCCCTGAAGACGGAACTGAACTTGATAGCTACCAGGAGAAAGCAACTGGTAATGGTGGCGCCCTTCTAAATATTAGAGTACTAGGACGCGAAAAGGGTTGGCTAAAGTCTTGAGTGGAATCTACGCCCATGAGACGGTGATCGGGACATGTCCGGTTACGGCTGCGTTAATCGGGAGTTGAGGCGAACGAGCTACCGCATGCGCCATCACTCAGAGAAGAAAAACCAATGCGGAGCTAGACGTGTATACCCGGTCTTTGGGTACTCCTTGCTCAGGGCCATTTCGCCGTCATCTGACCGATACATAAATCCACTGTGACGTAGCGCATTGGAGTTCGTGACGGGATAGGATACGCGTTTTAGAGTATTTTCAACCGGGCTAAGCGGGGACCACGCTTTGTCCCGGATCGAGTTTTCTCCGATCGCTGGATTGTTCTGCGGGCCTAAGCAGCGGTGGCACAGAGGGGAGTGTTCAGGTTCTTACGCGGCGTGCCGACGGACTCTTCTTTGCAACCACCGTAAGCACGGCATCTTTCGAGGAACGGTGCATCCACAATGACGGTCCCAGGTCGTCTCTCGACCCGCGAGCATCGTATTAAATTGAGTTCTTCTTGCGCTGATCGTTGTCCGTCAGCTCAAACCTGAACCAAAGACACGCGCAGTCCAGCTCGGCTAGCTCACGAATGCTAACATAGGCCAGCCCTGCCTTCCGTCCGCGATTATGAAAGGTCTGACCCGATTGGTATGATGCATATGAATCGCTCGGATATCTCCGAACTCTGCGTCTGCAAGCGGGGTGAATTATTCTAATTGTTGGCCTTCTGACCATCCGGAGTAGCTATGAATGGATTCTGGAAGCGACTAGCTATTGCTTTTCGGTGTTTCTTTTCAATTTTGCTCCACGGTGACATTCCGAACGACATAGTACAGAAGTGGGTCAAGCCTGCCAGTAAGGTTCCGCAGACGCCAGCAGGTCAAGCTTCGGTCTCTCGTCCGAAGGAGATGGAGCGGCCAGCCTCGGAAGCATTTGATCGCGCCATGCAGATGCTTGCGCTGCTACAACGAGACGGGCGGCTCATCGATTTTCTGGCAGAGAACATCTCCCCCTATCCCGACGCGCAGCTTGGAGCCGCTGTGCGTACGATCCACGAAGCTTGCCGCAAGGTGCTCGAACATTATGTAAAGCTGGAGCCGATTCTGAACTCCGAAGAGGGTCAACCGGTGACCGTGCAAGGCGGTTTCGATCCGGCAGCCATCAAATTGCTAGGCAATGTTACGGGAGAGCCGCCGATTCGCGGTGTGTTACGACACAAGGGCTGGCACGTGAAGGAGGTGAATCTGCCGCCGTTGCCCCAGGGTTCCGGCCGGATGGTGATTGCGCCGGCTGAGGTGGAACTTTCATAGCGGCTGCGGCACATCTGCCACGTGGTTGTGGATTTGAAGAGGAGATTTTCGTTGGTGGCAAAATACATTGTCGGTATCGACCTAGGAACTACAAATTCGGCGCTGGCGTGCTGGGACGCCACTGCTGCCGAAGGGAAAAGCCAAATCGAAGTCCGCGGCATTCCGCAGCTTGTGGATCTGAAGGAAGTGGCGGAACGCACGTTACTGCCATCGTTTCTTTACATCCCGGGCGAATTTGATTTTCCCAAAGGCAGCCTAGCCTTGCCATGGGAACCCGAACCGAAGCTTGTAATAGGCGAACTGGCGCGCAAACGTGGCGCGGAGAGTCCCAATCGCCTCGTCGCCTCCGCCAAATCCTGGCTCTCTTACGCTGCTGTGAACCGCACTGCGCCGATCTTGCCTTGGCAAGCGCCCGATGAGGTGGCCAAGCTATCGCCGGTCGAAGCGTCATCGCAGTTCTTGCAGTACTTGCGCACTGTGTGGGATAGCGGCGAGGCGGGGGAGCAAAGGCAATTCGCTCTTGCGGAGCAGGACGTGCTCCTCACTGTGCCCGCTTCCTTCGACGAAGAAGCACGCGAATTGACCCGGCGCGCTGCCGAACAAGCCGGTTATGACCACGTCACGCTGCTCGAAGAACCTCAGGCCGCCTTTTACGCATGGCTGGAAAGCCAGGGTGATGCCTGGCGCCACCGCATCAAAGTCGGCGACCTCGTTCTCGTGTGCGACATCGGCGGTGGCACCACTGATTTCAGCCTTATTATGGTATCCGAAGAGAGTGGCGAACTGACGTTGAAACGCGTCGCCGTCGGTGACCACATTCTGCTGGGCGGCGACAACATGGACTTGGCGCTGGCGCGCTTTCTGCAGCAGCACCTGGAAGCCTCGGGCAATCGCATCGATATATGGCAGTTGCAGGGACTGTGGCATCAGTGCCGAATGGCCAAGCAAAAGCTGTTCGAATCGCCCAAGACGCAGACTCTCCCAATCACATTGTTGGGCAAGGGGACGAAACTCGTCGGTGGCACCATTAAGACGGAACTGGCGCGCGAAGACCTCAATCAGATCCTGGTAGAAGGATTTTTTCCTAAAGTTGGAAGCGATGAACTGCCTGCACGCCACCGCCGTGTTGGCTTTCAAGAGTTAGGCCTGCCGTACGCGGCCGATCCCGCCATCACCAAGCACCTGGCGGGCTTTCTCTCGGAGCAGGTTCGCAACAGTCCCGAGGCAGCGGGCATCCGCCGCGGCGCCAGCGGACTCGCGTGTCCCACGCATATCCTGTTCAATGGCGGAGTGATGAAAGCGGCGGTGCTGCGCGACCGCGTAGTCGAAGTGCTGAACAGCTGGTTGCGACAAGAGGGATTTGAGGCGCTCGGGAAGGAGCAGATCTTGGAAGCTCCCGACTTGGAGCACGCCGTTGCGCGCGGCGCGGCCTATTACGGGAAGGCGCGTCGCGGTCGCGGCGTGCGTATCCGCAGTGGTGCCTCGCGCACATATTACATCGGAATTGAAAGCTCCATGCCAGCGGTGCCCGGCATGGAAGCTCCACTCAAGGCGCTCTGTGTCGTTCCCTTTGGAATGGAGGAGGGCACGGAAGCCACGGTACCCGATAGAGAGTTTGGACTGGTGGTCGGCGAACCAGCCGAGTTTCGTTTCCTAAGTTCCAGCGTACGTAAGCAGGACCAAGTCGGCAGCCTTTTGGAAGACTGGCGTGACGATATCGAGGAACGCAGCCCGCTGCACGTCACTCTGAAACTCGATGGCCAGGTGGGAAAGATTGTGCCGGTGCGGCTCGAGACTCGCGTCACTGAACTCGGCACCCTCGAAGTCTGGTGCGTATCCCGCGACGGCCACCGCTGGAAGCTCGAGCTGAATATTCGCGAAAAAACCAAGCGGTGAGTCGTCGGTGTCTTCCCGTTATCTGATCGGAATCGATCTCGGCACGACAAATTCTGTCGTGGCGTACCTCGATACTCAGAACACCGCTGATGCGGCGTCCCTCATTCGTGTGTTCTCCGTGCCGCAGTTGGTGGGACCGGGCGAAGTCCGCACGCTTCCCGCACTTCCTTCGTTTCTTTACTTCCCCACCGAAGATGAGTTGTCTGCCGGCGGCGTGAGCGCTACCTGGAACGAGCATCCGGCAATGGTCACCGGGGTCCTCGCGCGCGAACAGGGAGCGCTTGTGCCGAACCGCCAGGTCTCATCAGCCAAGTCGTGGCTTTCCTATCCTGGGGTGCATCGTCGCGCGAAGATCCTGCCGGCGCAAGCGGAACCCCAGCAGCCGATGATTTCCCCTGTCGAAGCATCCGCGCGTTACCTGATGCATCTGCGCGACGCCTGGAACGGGGCAATGGGGAGTGATGGAGAAACGCGTTTTGAGCATCAGGAAATCGTCCTCACCGTGCCGGGTTCGTTCGATGAGGAAGCGCGTGAGCTGACGGTTGAAGCCGCCCGCAGCGCCGGGATCGAGAAGCTCACTCTGCTCGAAGAACCATTGGCCGCGTTTTATGCGTGGATCGCGGCGAATCGACAGGCGCAGGCCGGGAATAATGAACACCTCCGCGATGGCGAACTGATTTTGATCTGCGACATCGGCGGTGGCACCACTGATTTCAGCCTGGTTCGCGCTCGCGTCGTCAATGGTGAGTTGCAGTTTGAGCGAAGCGCCATCGGCGAGCACCTTTTACTGGGCGGTGACAATCTCGATTTTGCGCTCGCCCGCTACGTGGAGAAGAAGCTCAAAGATGTCAAATTCACGCTTCGACAGCGTTATGCATTACGCCGGACCTGCTGTGCGTCGAAAGAGCGGCTACTGAATGACTCATTCTTGGAGCGCGTGCCAATCACGATTTTGGGTAGCGGCCGTGCTGTCATCGGAGAGGCGCTCAGCACTGACCTAACCCGCGAGGAAGTCCTGCAGGTTCTGACGGACGGCTTCTTGCCAATCACTGCACGTCATGAGATGCCGGCAACTAGCACGCCAACAGGATTGCGCGAACTCGGCCTACCCTACGCCAACGATCCTGCCATCACCAAGCACCTTGCTGCATTTCTGACGCAAGCCGCAGAGGCCATGGACGGTTCGTCGGCAAACCAGCGCATGGCTCGACCCGATGCCGTGCTCTTCAATGGCGGCTTCTGTGCGCCAGCTGTGACTCGCGACAGGATTGTCGAGGCCATTTCCGCCTGGTTGGGAGGAACGCAGAGCGGCTGGTCGCCCAAGCTCCTCAACAACGACGAGGTAGATAGTGCTGTTGCTCGTGGTGCTGCTTACTACGGCCGCGTACGACGCGGCACCGGTTTGCGCATCAGAGCCGGCAACGCGCGTACCTACTACATCGGATTGCGCTCGGACCACGGTCTGCAGGGCATCTGTGTTTTGCCTGCCGGGGTGGAAGAGGGCACCACACTTCCTCTGCTCGATCGCGAATTCTCTGTGCTGGCTAACCGCCCGGTGTCGTTCACGCTTTACAGTTCGCTTACACGGCACGATGCACACGGCGAAGTCGCTGCACTGGACGAAGTGAGCGTACATCGTCATCCTCCGCTAGTGACCTTGTTGCGGTTCGGCAAAAGGCGCGACGTGTACCTGACAATACGCCTCAGAGCCAGTTTCACCGAGGTTGGTACGCTCGAACTCTGGTGTGAATCGCGGGAGACGTCGCATCGCTGGCGCTTGCAATTCGAACTGCGCGGCGAAGAGGCGCAAGTGCAGCAACTCGATACGGTGAAACCACAACCTGTGCCGGCACATTCTTCGGGTGTCACGACTTCCGATGCAAATGTCGAATCTGCTGCGCAACTGATCAAAAATGTTTTTGGCGATTCAGCGCACGACGCTTCCCTGGCGCCCGAGGCCCTTGTCGGTCAAATGGAAGCGGTGCTCGGCGCAAAAAGAGACTCCTGGCCCCTCTCGGCCATTCGCAGGTTCAGCGATGCGCTCATCGAGGTTGCCGATGGGCGCAAAAAGTCCCCCCGCCATGAGATGCGTTGGCTTAATCTATCTGGTTTCTGTTTGCGTCCGGGCTTCGGCGCGCCGGGTGATGATGCGCTCGTCAACCGCCTGCGAACCATCGCCTCGGACAACCTTGCCTTTGTAGACGATCTGCAATGTCAGGTCGGAGTGCTGGTGTTGTTGCGTCGGATCGTAGGCGGCATCAATGCCAGCGAGCAGCATGCGCTCTATCGGAAGCATACTAGCCCTCCCGGAAGCAAGAAGAAGCGCATCAACCGCCAACTCGAGTACGAGAAGTGGCGCCTCCTTGCGAACCTTGAACACCCGCAAGCCAGCATCCGTGCCTCGCTAGGCCATGAGTTGGTGGCGAAGATCAGAAAGGAACCTAGAGATGCAATTTGGCTGTGGTGCCTAGGCCGGCTGGGTGCCCGCATTCCCCTGTATGGGCCGCTGCACTCGGTAGTAGAACCTGAAATTGCCGGCGAGTGGCTGAAAGTCCTGCTGAACTTATCCACGTTCACGGAGGTAACGGGTTCCGCCATCGTTCTGATCGCGCGGCGCACCGACGATCCCTCACGTGACATCGATGATGTAATTCGTGCGCAGGCAATCGCCCGCTTGATGGCGCTTGGGATCGCCGAAGAAACCATCCAGCTTCTGTCAAAATACGTCCCGCCCGAACCGGCGGACGCGGTCCGCACCTTCGGGGAATCGCTGCCGCCGGGGTTGCAAGGTGTCAGCTCTTCGAGCTGCCTGCTGTCGTTACCCGCGTTGTACAGCTCGGGTGCGACATCTTCGAAACCGGCGTGAAAACCGTCCCTTTTCTGATAAGCCCGCAACGGAGCGCCGCAGGCTCGATCTGTGCTTACAGGTCGGCTACACGGCGGTGCCGTTCGGTTTTGAAATTCCCTGAAGCGCGGTCCCTGCCGGGCCGTTCTGTTTCACGGCAAGGTCGCCCAACGAGACAATCCCCATGAGGTGTTTATGCCGATTCAGTACAGCCAGGCGCCGTACCTGTTGTTGGCTCATTCTCTCGGCGGCGGCTTCCGTGGTCTCATCGTCAAAAACATATTTGATGCTGGCTGACATGACTTCGCGCACCGTACACCGATCAGGTGGGTTCCCCTTAGCGACGGCGCGAAGTGTGATATCCCGGTCGGTGATTATGTCAACCAAACGGTCGTTTTCACCGACGGGAAGAGCGCCACAATTGACTTGCGCCATAAGCGTGGCCGCTTTTTCAATGGTATCGTCGGGTGACGCGACCAGTACATCTTTACTCATGATTTCGCGAATTTGCAGCTGAATCCTCCTGGGGACGCGTTAGTTCTTGTAGACGCTGATTGCAATTCGATCGTCGGATTCTGCCCTCCGCACTTCCTCGATGGCTTTTGTTGGCGTGCTGCAGAACGTGGAACTTGTCATACACGATCCGGCAGTTCACAGCCCATTGGGCAATGCTGTTGGTGAACGGTCGCCACATATCCACGCACGCGGCTTCAATGTGCTTCCGCTGGGTTCCGGTCAGTTGTGTTCGGAAAAACTCATCGAGTGTTTCTTGCTTGCGGTCTTGCCCGAACCATAGGGATTCGCCGGTCTCCAAGTTGCTGACCACGGTGATGAACTTCATCTGCTTGCCGAAGTAGATCTCGTCCACACCCATCTGCGCCAAGCCATCCTTGCGGCGCGTGGCACTCCATCGCTTGAGATACCGCAGGTCGATCGCTCGCACCGTGCTGGCAGCCAGTCGAAACTGTCTGGCCACCTGGCGTACCGATGCACTTTCGCACGCCTGTCCCACGGCTTCTTCAAAGCGCTTACTAAAAGGCGCTTTGCTCGGCAGCTGCGGCACCTTCTCCACCCTGATCCCGCAGTTCGGACAGCGCACTCGGTACACTTCGATGATCACCGTCGTCCGATACTCACCCCACGGTAGGTCGCGCACCTCGCGCTCGTTGTAATCATGCGCCTCGCTAAACTTTCGTCCGCATCCTGAACAGATCAGCTTCCGGTTACCCCGCTTGCGCCGCACCCATAAACGCAGCGTCTTGGCGGCTTCATCGATCTCGTGCCGGTAGACTCGGTAGCCCGGCCATCCCAGTATTTTCGTGAATTCGCTGTCTGGCATTCCGCCGAGTCTAGCCGAACTGCCCCTACGACGGAAAACCCCTCTTTTATTGGGTCTCTACGAGTTCCTGCTCAGAGCCGAATAGCCTAATGCAGGAGCGGAAATGGCCAGTTTCGTTTGGCATCGGAGTCACCTTCACGAGCCCGCCGGTATCGGTCGAAGAAATGGTCAAACACGCGGACGAGTTGACGTATGAGGTCAAACGAAACGGTAAAAGCGCAATCGTTTCGCAGGTCGTATGAGCCGGCTGTTCCATCGGTGGAATCAACTCGGCGACCGTCGATCTCTGAAACCTCGGTTCAGTTCAACGCGGACAACATTTTCACCCCTGAGATTTGGGATGCAACTTTTCATCTCGTCATTAGACAGATGCTAGTGGGCCACGGCTCCGGAACGGCGGGTTTAATTCGCCGAAAGAGACGTGGACGTGCTGATGCCCCGGGTGTTTACACCGATTGTGGTGGTACCGGAAGCCTTGGTTGTCGCGAGCCCCGCCTGGATGGGAGCATTCGCAATGGTGGCCACGGACGAGTTGGACGAACTCCAATGTGAATTAATCGTGACATCCTGTATGGTCCCATCGCTGAACGTTCCCGTCGCGGTAAATTGCTGCGTCGAACCGGGGGACACGGAAGGATTTAGTGGGCTGACGGCAGTGCTCACGAGTGTGCCGGTACCGACAGTGAGCGTAGTCGTGCCGGTTACACCGAATGCGGTTGCGGAAATGGTCACGCTCCCAGCCTTCTTTCCGTGCACGATTCCGGATGAACGAACGTTCGCGAACTGCGGCTTTGACGATGTCCAGCTGACGTTCGTTAGTGTGGCCGTGCTGCCGTCGGTATAAGTTCCGGTAGCGGTGAATTTCAGCAAAGTTCCTTTGCTGATCGTGGGATTCGCCGGGGCAATGGCGATCGACGCCAAAGCTACGTTGGAAACGGTAAGCATGGTGGACTGAACCACGGAACCTAACGACGCCTGTACGGTGGTACTCCCGGTGGCGACGCTCGTGACCAAGCCGCTCGCGTTGATAGTCGCAACGGCAGGGTTCGACGACTTCCAGAGCGCGAGTTGGGTCAGGTCTTGTGTAGTGCTGTCACTAAACGTGCCCGTAGCTGTGAATTGCTTGTTCGCTTCGTCAGGCATGGTTGAATTGGCCGGCGCTATCGCTAGCGAAACCAAAGTCGCGCTGCTCACGGTGACCGAGGCGGTGCCCGAAATCGATCCGGAGGTGGCGGTAACGGTCGATGTGCCGGCCACAATAGCGGCGCCCAGTCCTCTGGAGCTTACGGTCAGAACATTTTGCGCGCTTGATGACCACTGCACGGACGGAAGTACTTGCGTGCTGCCATCATCAAAGGTTCCAGTCGCTGTGAACTGCTGCTCGGTTCCGATTGCCAGCGAAGCCGCCGATGGCGAAACGCTGATCGAGGTCAGGTGCGCTGCAACTACGGTCAAGGAGGTGGAATCGGTCAGAGCTCCGACACTCGCGGTGATGGTAGTCGTTCCGGCGGCCAACATTGAGGCCAGTCCGGTGCTATCGATGGTGGCGACAGCCGTCGAAGACGAAGTCCACAGGACGCCGCTAGTAAGATCCGCAGAGGACCCATCGCTATAAATCGCGGTGGCAGTAAATTGTTGACCGATGCCGATGGGAAGCGTCGTTCCTTCGGGGATAATGGAAATCGCGGAAATCGTCGGTGCGGTCACGGTAGCGGTCGTCGATTGTGAAACGTTGTTGAGCGTCGCCGTTATGGTCGCCGAACCCGCAGCCACGCCGGTGAGTGCGCCAGTGGCGTTCACCGTCGCAACGTCGATGGGCGAGGAGTTCCACGTCACCAGGAAAGTCAAATCCGCGCTGCTGCCATCGCTATAGCTGCCGGTCGCGGTTAGCTGCTGTACGGTATTGATCGCTATCAGAGGGTTGGCCGGAGCAATCTTGATGGACGTCAGGTTCGCAGCCGCGCCACCGCCACCGCCCGCGCCGCCTCCGCCTCCGGTTGAACCACTCACGGTCAGTGCAGCCGATCCAGAAAGCCCTCCAGTCTGAGCTGCGATCATCGCTGTTCCAGCTGCCACGCCGGTCGCGACGCCCGAAGGACTTACGGTAGCCACATTCGAATCCGAGGAACCCCACTGTGCTGACGACGTCAGATCTTGTGTACTGCCGTCGGAGTACGTTCCAATCGCCTTGAGCGACGCTGTCGCCGAGACCAACACCGAAGCTGGATTGGGTGAGACCGAAACTTTCGTCAAGGTCGGGCTTCCCGAGCCTTTAGGAGTGTTCTGCACACCACTGCATGCCGCCAGCAGCACGGACGCTAAACTGAGAATCCAAATTGGACTTATGCGTCGCACAGACACCCCTCCACGCAAATCTTTGGCATTTTAGAAATTCTTAATGCGTGCTGCGACTACAGCACCGGGCGGGCCATTCCGAGAATGGGTGTGACCAGAAAGTTAGCGGATGTATTCGCCAGATTGTGCTTGGCTTACCTGTTCACAACCTTGAGCAATACTCTTTCGAGTCCGAAAATCGGCTCCTAGGGATGAAAGATGACACTTTTGGGCATCAGCGAACGACGCAAATAGACCGTGGGTGCAGGAGGGGTTGGTCGGCACATCCGTGTCTCATCCCTTGTGATCATCGGGACACATTCAGTACTACGGGTCTATTTGTCAGCACCTATACGAGTGTTACGTTTCGATCGTAGCCAAATGTGATTGTTAGTGCAGTGGAGCCAGTGCTTTGAGACTACGCACCAAACTTCTTCTTTCGCTGGTAGTCGTCATCGCGGGATTGACCTGCGCGACGCTTCTAGTTGTGCGGCGCAATACTCAAGAGCGAGTGCGCAGGGAAGTTCAAGAGGAAGCACTGAACGCAGTCCTCACGTTTCGCGTTCTGCAGCACGATCACGAGGTGACGCTTAAGCGAAAAGCCGATCTCTTGGCTTCAATGGCTTCCATGCGAAACGGAGACGCAACCGCCGTTGAGGACGTCGGCGAAGATCCATGGCAATCAGAGGAGTATCACCTTCTGTTGCTAGCAGACCGTGAAGGCAAAATCCTCGCTGTGCACACGACGTTTAATGAATTCCCCTCTGCAGCGGCCCAAGCGGCATTGAGCCATTCTCTAAAACACGGCGATCAAACAGCGTGGTGGTATGGCGGGAAACGTCTCTATCAGGTCGTGATTCAGCCGTTTTATGATGGCAGCGGGTCAAAGAAAACGCTCTTAGGAAGCGTTGCAGTAGGCCGCGGCATCGATCCAGCAGAACTTGCACGCCTATCGTCGAGTCAAATCGCCTTACGCGTTGGCAACGATATTGTCTCCAGTACGCTAGGGCCTTTGCGAGAAGTAGAGCTTGCTCGTCATCTTTCCATTGACGGGCTTAGGCGAGAAACCGTTGACATTGAAGGTGAACGTTTCTTCACGCAATCGGTCGATCTCACTACGGGCGTGCAGCCCGCCACCATTTTCGTCCTAAAATCCTACAGCGTCGCTTTCGCCGATCTGCACAAACAAAATCGCTTACTCGCAGGATTGGGACTCGCTGCAATTCTCGTCGGGGTTGCTCTCGCATTCATTCTTTCTGATCGATTCACGCGCCCATTGGAGCAGCTAGTTGCTGGAGTCCACGCTCTTGAACGTGGAGATTTCGGATATGCGCTCAAGTCAAGCGGCACGGATGAAGTCGCAGATGTTACTCGCGCCTTTGACCGTATGCGGAAAACCCTGAAGAGCAACGAAACGCAAAAACAGCAGCTTGAAAATCAGCTTCGACAGGCCCAGAAGATGGAGGCGGTGGGTCGGCTAGCAGGAGGTGTAGCGCACGACTTCAACAATCTTCTCACCGTCATCAAGGGGCATGGCGATCTGCTTCTCGAAAGGCTGCAACCGAACGATCGGCTTTTCTTAAGCGCCCAGAAAATTGATAGGGCCGCTGATCGCGCCGCATCTTTAACCCGACAGCTTCTGGCATTCAGTCGAATGCAGATGCTGCAGCCTAAAGTCTTGGACTTGAACACGCTGGTCTCCGAAATGTCCGGTCTTTTAAAAAGATTAATCCGAGAAGATATTTCGTTCCTCTTCTCTGCAGGCGAGTCTCTTGGACGGGTCAAGGCCGATCCTGGACAAATCGAACAGGTCGTCATGAACTTGATCGTGAATGCCTGTGACGCAATGCCCCTAGGCGGGCATCTAACTGTTGAAACTGAAAACGTTACGGTTGATGAGGATTTGGCAAAAGCCCGTTCCCCGATGCGACCCGGACCTTACGTCAGACTAACTGTCGAGGATACTGGCGACGGAATGGACGCCGAGACAAAAGCGCTCATTTTTGAGCCATTTTTTACGACTAAGGAATTGGGAAAAGGCACCGGCCTTGGCTTGGCAACCGTATATGGCGTCGTTAAGCAAAGCGGCGGCTGCATCTGGGTCGAGTCGGAGCCGGGTAAGGGTGCTCGATTTGAAGTCTATTTTCCAGTTGTCTATGAGCCTGAAGATCGTCTAAGACCAGAGAAAACTGTCTCTGTATCCTCTCATCGTGCTGAAACTGTCCTCATCGTGGAGGACGAGGATGCAGTCCGAGAGTTGGCCTCGGAGTTCTTGAAGTCCGCCGGATACACGGTCTTGGCAGCGAGCGATGGCCAGCGAGCCATCGCATTAGCGGAAGCGGGGCATCGTATCGATGTGCTGCTGACAGACGTTGTGATGCCCAAACTTCGGGGACCCGAACTCGCAAGACGATTGCGGGCGCTTCAGGCTGACACCCGAATCATTTACATGTCGGGCTACCTCGAGTACAACAGCGGCAGCGGCGAATTCTTGAAGGATGGTTACTTTCTGCAAAAGCCCTTCACGCGCGAGACGCTGGCGAGCAAAGTCGATGAAGCATTAACGGCGAAAAACCAACAGGGCGTGCTTAGAGGAAGACTCCGCGAACCGTGAAGGATTGCTTCAAAGTTCTGACAAGCTCGCTGCTGGACGCTAGTGGCCGTAATCCATGTACAGAGTCAAACCCAAGCCCAGAAATCCTGCTGCCTTGAATGGGCCGTTCAATATGTAGTATCTCATGAGACGTCTACTTCCTTCATTAGATGTGTGCCGTTACCGATTTGAGGATACCTCATCTCCTGCCGAGGACCCAAAATGTAACGATTTGTAACAGCCTCGATGCCAATCACCGGCGTTAACCGAGACTAGACCCAGTATTTTCAATTACATGAACACCAGGAGCACTGGAAGCGTGATTGCAGGTTAAGAGATGGACTTATGGCCAACATGCAGTGCCGAACTAGCTTACAGAAGGATTCTAAGCGAAGTCCCAACTTCGAGTGTGGATTTTCACTCTTGGAGTTACTGGTCGTTATTCTGATCTCAGGTATTTTGGCCGCCGTCGCCATTCCACAGTATCTGACCATCGTGCGAAATCAACGGATTCGAGGTGACGCGCATTCCCTGGCGGGGAATACCTCGGTCGCCAAGATGCGCGCCGGAGCCGACTTCACGCAGGCGCGTATCTACCTAGACTTAGGCGCCAACAGCTTTCGCGTGGACGACTGGGACCAAACCAATAATTGCTGGCATCCGGATGCCACTGCTGCGGGTACCTGCGCGAACGGCACACCCGGCCCG
>Ga0134124_10002065_pt1 | contig 16159 bp, 11 predicted proteins | sample KB304_FD_96880 | JGI IMG/M metagenome (GOLD analysis project Ga0134124, IMG submission 96880) | Terrestrial soil microbial communities without Nitrogen fertilizer from Kellogg Biological Station, Michigan, USA - KB3-0-4 | ecosystem: Environmental > Terrestrial > Soil > Unclassified ...
GGTGATCATCAACGGAATCAGCTTTTCCGGAAACTGATAGGGGCCGTAGTTGTTGCTGCAGTTGGACAGCGTGGTGGAAAGCCCATAAGTGCGCGCATAGGCGCGAACCAGGTGATCCGACGCGGCTTTCGACGCGGAATACGGTGAACTCGGGTCATAAGCGGTGGTTTCGTGGAACGACCCGGTCGCGCCCAGCGAGCCGTACACTTCATCCGTCGAGACATGATGAAAATGGATCTCGCTCTGGCTCCGCACTACCTCCAGGAGTTGGTACGTGCCGACGATGTTCGCTTGCACGAACGCGCCCGGCCCGACGATGCTGCGGTCGACGTGGCTCTCCGCCGCGAAGTGCACGATGGTATCGACGGCGTGCTCGCGGCAAATGCGCGCGACGGTTTGCGCATCACCAATGTCGGCTTGCACGAACACGTAGCGCGGGTTCTTCGCCGCCTCGGCTACGTTGTCGGGATTTGCGGCGTACGTCAGCAAATCCAAATTCACCAGCCGCCCCTGAAAGTCGGCTTGCGAGAGCAAGTAACGAACGAACGCGGAGCCAATGAAGCCGCAGCCACCGGTCACCAGCACGCTCTTCGGACTTCGGGGTAAGGACACGATTCTGTTCTACTTCTCTTCCAGCGCGCGGCGCATGGATTGTGCGTATTGGCTCTTGCCGCAGCGGTCAGCGAGCCGCTCGAGCTGCGCGGCATCGATGAAGCCCATGCGATAGGCGATCTCCTCGATGCAAGAGATGGACGTGCCTTGGCGACGTTCGAGCGTGGCCACGAAATGCCCGGCATCGAGCAAGCTCTCTTGCGTGCCGGTGTCGAGCCAAGCCTGACCGCGGCCGAGCACCTCCAGACGCGCTCGGCCCGCCGCGACGTAGGTGTTGTTGACGTCGGTGATTTCGAGCTCGCCGCGCGCGGACGGTTTGAGGTTCTTGGCGATCTCGAGCACCTGGTTGTCGAAAAAGTACAAACCCGTGACTGCCAGACGGCTCTTCGGATTCTTTGGTTTCTCTTCGATGCCGATCAGTTGCCCGTTGGGTCCGAGCTCGGCCACGCCGTAGCGCTCGGGATCGTCGACGCGGTAACCGAACAAGGTGGCGCCATCGAGGTCCGTACGCGCTCGTCGCAGCTGCGGCGCGAGACCGGAACCGTAGAAGATGTTGTCTCCCAAAATCAGGCACACCGGGTCCGCGGCCACGAACGAGCGACCGATGATGAACGCCTCGGCCAGACCGTTCGGCGCGGGCTGCACCGCGTAGCTGAAGCGCATGCCGAGGTCTGCACCGCTACCGAGCAGCCGTTCGAACAGCGGCAGGTCCTGCGGGGTGGAAATGATCAGTACCTCCCGCAGGCCGGCCAGCATCAGCACCGACAGCGGATAGTAGATCATGGGCTTGTTGTAGACGGGCAAGAGCTGCTTGGAGACGACCCGCGTCAGCGGATCCAGCCGTGTACCGCTACCACCCGCTAGAATGATGCCCTTCATACGCGCCGTGTCCTCACTCGTGAGCACGCTAGCATCACGAAAATCCGGCAGCCATCCAGAAAGCGGCGCGCGCCAGGCGAGCGCCTCGCCTGGCGGCGAGACGGCCGCGCTGAGTTTGGCCGCAACTGCCCACCGCTGCCCGCATGGGTGCTGCTCGCGGCGACGCTCCAGTGCTAGCCTGCTCCCCAAATGGCGCTCGATCGACAACTCGCAGAGCTACCCCCGGACGTTCAGGCGCGCCTCGCGCATCACCGCTTCGATCCCGAGCGCTTCAAGCAGCTCGCGGGGCGACTCGGCAGCGAGAGCGCCGAGGACAACTTCGTCAAAGGCAAGATCAGTCCTCCGAATCCGCAGGACTTGCAACGGCTACCCGCGCCCGACAGCGCGGAGTACGCCCGCTTGACGGAACTCGGCGAGCAAGCGCTGCGAGCCGGGCAAGTCGCGCTGTTGGTCCTTGCCGGCGGCATGGCCACGCGCATGGGCGGCGTGATCAAGGCGTTGGTCGACGCCATCCCCGGCAAGAGCTTCCTCGATTTGCGGCGCGCCGAAATGCGCGCGGTCGAACGCCGCTACGGCATCGCACCACCCTTGTGGTTGATGACCAGCCACTCGACGGACGCCGGCATCCGCGCCGCGCTCGGCGACGACTTGGACGGGCAGAGCATCGCTACCTTCACGCAGCACTTGTCTCTGCGGGTCACGCCCGCGGGCGGCGTTTTCTTCGACAAAAAAGGGCAACCGAGCGAGCACGCGCCGGGCCACGGCGACCTGCCCGACGCGCTCCGTGAGAGCGGCCTGCTGGAGGCGTTCGTGAAGCGCGGCGGCAAGGTGATCATGATGACCAACATCGACAACATGGGCGGGACGCTCGACCCGGCGATCATCGGCTTCCACCTCGCCACGGGCAAAGCAGTCACCGCGGAAGTGGTCGACAAACTGCCCACGGATCGCGGGGGCATCCCCGCCTACGTCGACCGCACGCTGTGCATTCTGGAAGAGTTCCGCATCCCGCCCAGCTTCGATCCCAAAGTCGTGCGCGTGTTCGCGACCAATGTCTTTTACTTCGACGCCCGAGCGATCCTCGAGCTCGACATGAAGTGGACGTATTTCACCGTGAACAAGAAGGTCGATGATCAACCGGTGGTGCAGTTCGAGCGCTTGGTGAACGAGGTCACCAGTCACTTGCCGACCGCGTACTTGCACCTGCCCCGCACGGGCACGGTGTCCCGCTTTCTTCCGGTGAAAGACAACGACGAGCTGGCCGCGCGCGAGCCGGAGATTCTAGCGGTCGCCAAAGCGCGAGGCATCGTTTGATGGCGCTTTGCAAGCGCTCTTTGCCGCGCGTTGCTACGAGCACGCTGCTATTGGCCTTGGGTTCGCTCGGAGCCCGGCACGCGCACGCGCAATTTCCGACCGAGCAACCCACGCGGCTACCCGCCCTCGGCCGCAGCGCCGTGAGCAACGACGACTCGACCGCGCTCGTCACCAACCCGGCGAACATCGGCTTTTTGCCCGGCGCGGAGCTGCGTTGGACCGGCATGTTCTTGAACGAGGACGCGACGGCAACCTACCAAGGGCACGCCTTTGGGCTGGCCTTTCCGATTCCGTTCTTGTCCATGGCGACGGGCTTGCGGCTCGACCTGGTGTCCCCGCCCAACGCCGCCGCGCAAACGCTGTTCGGCGCCTCCAGCGGTCGCTACCAGTGGCTCACCTGGGGCCTCGCGTTTCGACCGAGCAACGCCTTCGCGCTGGGTTTTTCCTACCAACATTCCTACTCGAACCAGCCGGTCGCACACGGCCTGTCCGCCTGGTCGCTGGGGCTCACTTCGCGACCGAGTGACTACTTCGGCTTCGCCGTGGTCGGTCAGAACTTGAACGCACCCAGCACGAGCGCGGGCGGCCACATCGATCGCTCGTACAACTTCGCGGTGGCAGTGCGCCCGCTGCGCAGCCGCGCCCTGGAAGTCGGGCTCGAAACGCAATACGTCGACCAGCGCAACGACTATTGGATCCCCAAAGCCACCTTGGGCGTAGACGTGCCCGAGCTCGGTCGCTTGCGCGGTGACTTCTCTTACTCGGATCCGGGCAACGACACCGGCCACCGGCAGTGGCTGGCTTCGGCTTCGTTCGCGTTCAACTTCAACGGCAGCACGGGCTCGGCAGAACTGGCCGCCGGCAGCCTGTTCGGTGACGGGCTGGGCAGTGAAGCGCAAGCCAAGGCGCAGCAAAACCTGGGCATCGAGTTCGCGGTGAAGGGCTTCCGTGAGAGCGCGGCCGCCGAGGCGCCCCGCTTCGCGCTGCGCTTGCGCATCGAGGAAACGCCGAACACGCGCGGTCACACCGCGCTGCTTCGCAAGCTGTGGGACATCGCCGACAAGGAGCCCAACGTGGCAGCGGTGGTGCTCGAGCTGCGCACCTCACCGGCGAAATCCATGGCGCACACTCAGGAATTGCGCGACGCGCTGTTCCACTTGCGCCAAGCCGGCAAGCGCGTGCTCTGTCACCTGGAGGACGGCGACGGCGCGTCCCTATACCTGTGCTCCGCGGCCGACCGAACCCTGCTCAATCCGGCCGGTGGAATTCGCTTCGCGGGCCTGAAGTCGCGCTACATGTACTTCGGCGGCCTGCTCGAGAAACTCGGGATCAAGGCGGATTTCGTGCGCATCGGCGACCACAAGAGCGCGCCCGAATCATTCATGCGCAACGACGCAACCGAGGTCGCGCGCGCCGATCACATCGATCTGTTGCAGCAAATCGAGCGCAATTTCACCGTCGACGTCGCCGCCGGGCGTCACCTCGATGCGCTCGAGCTGCGCAAGCGCATCGCGCGCGGCCCCTTCGTTGCTTCCGAGGCGAAGTTTGCCGGGCTCGTCGATGGCTTCGCGTTCGACGATCAGCTCGAAGACCAGGTGAGTCAGCTCGTCGGCTCGGAGGTACATCTGTTCGACGATCGCCGCGCACCACGCGCTCCCGAGTACTTCGGAGAGAACAGCGGCGTGGCCATCATTTATGTCGACGGCGACATGGTGGATGGCCGCAGCCAGACCATCCCGCTCTTGGGCATGCGCTTGGTGGGTTCGTACACCATCGCGGAAAGCCTGAAGCAAGCGCGCGAAAACCCGAAAGTGGGCGCGGTCGTGCTGCGCGTCGAGACCGGCGGCGGCTCGGCCATGGCAGCCGACGTGATCTACCGCGAGATCCAGCTCACCACCAAAGTCAAACCGGTGATCGTGAGCATGGGCAGCGCGGCGGCCAGCGGCGGTTACTACATCTCGGCGGCTGGCACGCGCGTGTTCGCCAACCCGCTCAGCATCACTGGCAGCATCGGCATCTTCTACGGCAAGGCGGACGTCGCCGAGCTGATGCGCCGCATCGGCGTCAGCGTGGAAGTGTACAAGACCGCGCCACGTGCGGACGCCGAGTCCATCTTCCGCCCGTTCACGGACGACGAGCGCAAGGAGCTGCAACGCAAGGTCGCGCAGTTCTACGACGTGTTCCTGACCCGCGTCGCCAACGGTCGGAAATTGAGCAAGGCCGAGGTCGATTCTGTCGGGCAGGGTCGGGTGTGGACCGGTCAGCAGGCGCTGGAGCGTAAATTGGTCGATGAACTGGGCGGTTTGCGGCAAGCCCTCGCGCTCGCTCGCAAGCTCGGCAACGTCCCCGACTACGGTCCAATCGTCGAACTGCCCCCGCCGGATACGAGCCTGATCGGACGCTTGCTCGGCATCGAAGGCATCAAGGAAGAGCCCCCCGCAGCCGCTGCTCTCTTGCCTTCGCAGTTCTTCGATCTGGTGCGCGCGCTGGCACCGTTCGTCGCGCACACGAGCGACAAGCCGCTGGCGTTGATGGAAATGACGCCGGTCGAGCCGTAGCTAGATGAACGCCAACGCCGCAGATTCGGACGGCGCCGCGCCGACGCTCGAGCTGCGGCAATTCACGCCGCGCTCGCCGAGCGCGGCGTGGAGGGCGCCAATCACGCTGCGCGCAGCTGCGCGCCGGGTCGGCTTGGTCGGTGATTGGCAGCCGCTGTTCCAGGTGCTCGGCGCGCGCGCCGAGGTCGGCGGCGGGCACGCAAGCGTTCTGGGTTGTGCCTTGGAATCGGCGATTGTTCGCGGAATTTTGGGGTTTGCCGCGTGCGATCCGCCGCTGCCCGGCTCGTTTTCCGTCACGGAATATCTGCAGCACGCCGCTCGGCTCAGTCACGGCTCGGCGAGCCGCGCGGCGCACGACGCCAAACGCGCGCTCGATCGCTATGGGCTCAGCGAGCTCAGCAAACGCAAGCTCAGCGAGCTCGCGCTCTATCAACGCCGCGCGCTCGGCATCGCGCTCGCCACCTTGACTGAACCCGCGGTCGCCTGCCTAGAGACTCCCCTGCGCGGCCTCGACGCGCCCTCTGCCGACTACGTGGCGCGGCTGTGCGTCGAAGCTGCCGCGCACAGTCGACTCGTGCTCTCGGCAGACCTGCCCAGTTCACCCAGCCCCGAGCGTAGCTTGCTCGACACGTGCGACGAACTGTTCGTGCTCGTTCAGGGTGTGCTGGTCGCGCAGGGCACGCCCAGCGCAGTCTTTGCCGCAGGGTCCCGCTATGCGCTGCGCGTCCAGGGCGACAAACTCGCAGATTTTGCCGACGCTTTGCGCGCGCGCGGCGTGCGGCTCGAAGCGCGTGCCGAGCTCGGCCGATTCAATGTCGAGCTTCCTGCGACGAGCAACGAGAGCACCGACGTGCTGCTCGACACCGCGCTCGACCATGGCCTGGTCGTGCTCGAGCTCGAGCCGATCTTCGTCGCCTGAGCGTGCCGCGCTTGGCGCTCAGTCCGCGGTCGGATCGGGCTTGGCCGCGGTCGCGCCGGCGCTGCGTGGCTTCGGCTTGGGCTGCTCTTCGTCGCCGCCATCCGCGCCGCGAGCTGCAACCTTTTCCATGCCGCGGCGCACGGCCAAGATCGAGAGTCTGCGGTTTTCTGCGGCGAAGGGTTCGTCGGGTTTCATCAGCGCGGTGGCGCCGTGCGCGAATACGCCGGACACCTGCCCGGTGCGCAGCCCGCTCTTCTCCAAGATGGCCCGCGCCCGATCGGCTCGTTCGAAAGACAGCTGCCAGTTCGAGCGGTTCGAACCCGCAGGGAACGGCCGCGCATCCGTGTGACCGTGCACCTGAATCTGGTTGCTCAAGCGCGCCAATACCGGCGCGATTTTGCCCAAAATTTCGACTAGCTTGGGCTTGAGCTCGGCGGACGAAGAATCGAACAATAGGTTTTGCCCGCCGTCCAAGATTTGGATCAACAGGCCTTCCTCGGTCACGCTGACTTTGATCTGGTCGCGGATGTCCTTCAACCCGGGGTCTTCGCTGACCATCTGCGAGATCTTCGAACGCACCGCGAGTGACACGCGCTCGAACGTGATTTGCTCTGGCTGCGTGTGCGACGATCCCACGACGTCGAAGTAGCCGCGGCTCTGAATGCCGCTACCACCGTTGAGAATCGAGGGCGCGCCGGTAAACACGCCGGTGCGGAAGTAGTCGGACAGCTCCGTGCGCGTCTCTTGGTCGGTCTGCGAAACCAACCACAGCACCATGAAGAAGGCCATCATTGCGGTCACGAAGTCGGCGTAGGCCACCTTCCAAGCGCCGCCGTGGTGCGCCGCGTGGCCGCCCTTCTTCTTGACGATGATGATACGCGGCCCGCCACCGCCGCTCGGAGCAGGACCACCGGCCATTACTTGCCTTTCAACTCCGCGAACGCCTTGTCGAGCTCCGCGCTCGTCGGTCGCTCGTCGGAAAAGATGGCACGACGGGCGAACTCGATGGCAATCGCCGGGTTCACGCCGCGCGCGGCAGCCACCACCGCCTCTTTGACGCACATCATGTAGCGCCCTTCTGCGGCCACCTGAATCTCGACACTGGTCGCCATCGGACCGACCATGCCGTAACACAGCAAAATACCGAGGAAGGTACCGACCAAGGCGGCCGCGACGTGATGCCCGATCTCTTCCGGGCCGCCGTCCAAGTGCGCCATCGTGATCACGATACCGAGCACGGCCGCGACGATGCCCAAGCCCGGCAATGCGTCACCTGCCGTACGAATCAAGCCGATCGGCTGCGCGTCTTGCGCGTGGTGCGTCTCCAGCTCCGCGTCGAACAGCATGTTGAGTTCCTCGGCCGAGCAACCGTCGACGAGCTGCTTCAAGCCGTCGACCAAGAAGTCCATCGCGTGGTGACGCTTGGTGACCGTCGGATACGAGCCGAACAGCGAGCTGGCCGCGCGGTCGCTCACGTGCGGCTCGAGCGCGAGCACGCCCTCGCGGCGAATCAGCGCCAAAATCTGGTACAGCAGCTTGAGCAAATCGAGGTAGTCGGCCTTGCTGGGCGAGTGATTGGAGAACGCCTTCTTCAGCGAGGCCAGCACGCGCGACATCACCTTGCCGGGCGCAGAAATGATCAACGTTCCGACGGTCGCTCCGCCAATCACCACCAACTCCGCCGGCTGCAGCAACACGGGGAACGGACCGCCACCCATGGCGAACCCAGCGAGCACGCAACCGAACATGACCACGAGGCCAATGAGAGTCGACACGGGAGACTAGGTCGGCCAAGGACACGAAAGGTTAAGGCTCAGCCTGGGACGAGTGAGGCGCTGTCTCGAGCTGCGCCGCGCGGGCGGATTTCGCGTCAGCCACGCGGGTGAGCAGATGTGCGCGTCTTTGCCATTTTTTCAAGAGGGCGGCGTCAGCGCGTTGACGCGCAAGTCGTCGCGTCGCGGGCAGTCAACTCTCACCCGGTTGCCCGCCGAGCGGACCATCGCCCGGCCCATTCGGCGCCTGATCGGCCGGCAAGTGACTCACCAAGCGGAACAGATCCGTGCGCCGATCCAAGCGCGGAGTCACGGAGCCTCCGGAGCGCGCGCCGTGGAGTGCGTTGAGATCGACGTCGCAGATCAGCACGGTCTCCTCGTTGGAGTCGGCCTCGGCCGCGATGCCGTCGCGCGCAAACGCGAAGTCAGACGGCGTGAGCACGGCGGCTTGACCGTAGTTCACGTCCAAGTTGCCGACCGAGGGCAGATTGCCGACCGTGCCGGCAAGCGCGACGTACACTTGGTTTTCGATCGCGCGCGCTTGCGCACAATAGCGAACGCGCAAATACGCCTGACGGCTGTCCGTGCAAAACGGCACGAAGATGATCTCCGCGCCGTCGTCGGCCAAGTAGCGACTCGCTTCGGGGAACTCGATATCGTAGCAAATCAGCACGCCGATCCGGCATTTGGGCGTGTCAATGGCCCGCAGTGAGTGTCCGCCGGAAATGCCCCAATGCTTGCGCTCGCTGGGCGTGATGTGCAGCTTCGGCTGACGCACGACTTCACCGCTCGGCAGGCAAACGCAGGACACGTTGTACATCTTCGAGCCGTCAGCGACGGGGTGACTGCCCGCGATCAACGTCAAGCCGTGACGTACGGCGAGACTCTGCATCAAATTGACGAAGGGCTTCTCGTATCCAGCGAGGCGCCGAATGCCCTCGAGTGCGGATACCGGAGGCTCTTGCGACAAGAGCTGCGCCGAAACCAACTCCGGTAAAAGCACGAAGTCCGCGCGGTACTCACCGGCCACGCCGACGAAGTAACTGATCTGCAGCGCAAATTCCTCGAAGCTCTCGATTTTGCGCATCTGATATTGCACGCAGGCGATGCGCGCTTTGCGATCAGTGGTCGCAGGTTGGCGGTAGTCGGGATTCAACCATTCGACCAAGCTCGCGTGGTTGTGGCTCATCGAGTCGCTCAGGTAGTGCGGCATCACGCTGCGCAGCACGAAGCCTTCGCGCAGCTGGAAACTGAGCACTTTGTCCTTCAACTCACCGGCGGCCACGCGCTCGGCATACTCCTCCGGCGACATCGCGGCGGCATGCGTGTGGTAATTCCAAAGCCGCCCGCCCGCCAGAATGCGCCGTTTGTTGAGCCTTTTACACAACTGCCGCCGCGCCTCGTATAACGCGGCTCCGACGCCCAGGTTGTGATGCGACGGGTCGACGTACACATCGGCGCCGTACAACGTGTCCGCGCGTGGATCGTGATTGGTGAAATAGCCGCTGTCGGTGATGCCGGGCCACGTATGGTGCCGAAGCGGATTGGCGCCGAGGTCGACGACCAAGGTAGCGACCGCGCCGACCACGGTGCCGTCGATTTCGGCGACCAGCTGCCCCTGAGGGAAAATGCGCTGATGGCTGATCAGGTGACGCTCCCCCCAAACCACGTCTTCTTTGGCCATCACCGGATAGGCGACGCGGTTGATCTCGACCAGGCGCGCTACGTCCGCGCGCGTCGCCTCACGAATGATGATGTTCGGCTGAGTCATCGCCCCGCACTCTAGCGCAAGTGCTCCTGCGACTCGGCTCCAGCTGGGAAACGCATTCAGCGCATGCGCAGAACCGGCACGACTCCGCACGCAATCGTAACAATCGCCCGCCAAGCCCTTCCGGAATGGGCGCTCGCGATCCAGCAACGCACCTCTGAGGGCGCGATGTCGACGCTCAGCGCGGCACCACCCCCTGGGTGTGCCCGTCGTTCGCGCCACACCCTAGTCGCGGTCGTTGTTGCGTGCGCTCGAGCACTCGGCCAGACCCGATGGGCTGCCAGGGTGCGCCTTCTCGGCGAAAATCATACTTCGGATCCGAAGCATATTTTCCGGACGCAAACCGCCTCGCCTGCACCCCAGGTCACCCTGGGTGTGCCCGTTGTCCGCGCCCACACCCTACGTATGCTCGTTGTCCCGACACACCCTACGTATGCTCGTTGTCCCGACACACCCTACGTATGCTCGTTGTCCCGACACACCCTACGCATGCTCGTTGTCCCGACACACCCTCGGTACGGTCCGTATCCGAGGTCCGCTTTTCTCGGCAAAAATTATACTTCGGATCCGAAGCATATTTTCCGGACGCAAACCGCCTCGCCTCGGGCGTGAACTCAGAATCGTCGCTCGCGCATCAGCACCACTTCACGCGCACTTTGTAGTTCACCTTGGTCTTGCCCCGCGCGGGGACTTTGATCGTGAAGATGAAGGTGTTTGCGTCTTTTTTCTCCGAGGCTTGGCTCGCGGAGACGATCGTCCAATCACCGCCGATGGGCTCGTAGTCTTCGACTTCGACGGCGGTGTCCTTGTGGTTGCGGACTTCGATCTCCCAGGCGCTCTCCGAGGCGCACGTGCCGAGCGCGGTCCATTCGGTTTGTTTGCGATCGCCCACGACGTCGAATGATTCGCCCATTTTGACGCGGAATTTTTCGTCGCGCGGGGTGTGATCGATGGCGTCTTCGCCGACGAATTGCTTGGCGCCGCTCTTGTCGGCCTTGTACACGCGCAGCGTGCCTTTGGGCAGCGGCATGCCCAGGTGGTTCTGTTCGCTGTTTTGAATATCGAGGTAGGCGCCGACCTTTTGGTTCGACATCACCTGCCCATACTGACCGCGGAACCAATACTGCTGACCGAAGAAGATCAGCTTCTTGTTCACGCCGATGCCGGGGGCGCTGAGCAGGCTGACTTGTTTCTGCTCATTTTGCAGCACGTTGGTCGGGCGCTGCAGCGAGTACAGGTGATACTCGAACAAGCCTTGCTCTTGGAATTGTGGGGCGGCGGCAGCCTTGGCATGGACCGCACCCGAATAGGCCATGGGCCTCGCCTCGGGCTGCACGCGGTTGACGTCGCCGGCAACCAACTTGAGTTCGGCGTTCTTGTAGCTGGTGCCGGATTGATTCACGAGCGTGACCCAGCCGTTCAGATCGCCCTTCTTTTCCGCGTCGTCCACGACCAGCACGTAGTCGGCGGACCAATTCAGGTTCTGCGTCAGGTACGTCACTTCCACGGTTTGCTTGGCGGCAGCGCTGTCCACGAGCCAGACCAACGTCGGCTTGGCGATCAAGTTGTCCGGCACTTGCGGGAAGGCCAAGCGCGCGGGATAGCCGAAAGTGATCTCGTTGTTGAACTTGAGTATCGGACCACCCTCGACCGACAGCAGGTCAGCGTCGACGACGTCTTCTTTCGCGGTCTGCTCGTGGTAGCGATAGGCGCGCACGCGCTTGCCGACGTACTTCTCGAGCAACGTTTGCGGCGTGAGCAGATCGAAGCGGTAGTTCTGCTCCAGCACCGAGAACCCCGCGCCCGCGCCCAGCGCTTTGATGCTGACGGTCTGCGGCTGAATGTTGGCCGCGACGTCGCGGAACTCGAGTTCCACTTTGCCGCTGCCGAGTGACGGCAGCTCGCGAACCTCGCGCACGAGGCCGAAGTTCTGGTTGTAGACGGTGATGCTCACCGCTTTGCGATCCTCGGCGCTGGACACGCTGTGGGCGACGGCGGCTGGGTTTGCAGGCGCTTTTGCGTCGGCGAAGGCGGACTGGTTAGCGAGGGCGAGCAGCGCCGCCGCGAGCGAGAAACCAAGGATCGATTGCTTCAGTTTCATGATTTTCGTCTTTCTCAGCACCAGCGCACACGCACGCGGTAAGTCAGTTTGGTTTCCGAGCGCGGCGCGAGCCGCACGTCGAAGGTGAAGGTCTGCGCGTCCTTCTTGGTCGCGGGCAAACTCGAGGACACGATCTCCCAATCACCACCCGCGGGCTCGTTCACTTCCACGCTCTCCTGGACGTCCTTGTGATTGCGGAGTTTGATTTCCCAATCGCTCTCGGCGCTGCAATTGCCGAGCGTTCGCCAAGCGGTCTGCGTGGGTTCGACCACGACGTCGAAGGCCTCGCCGAGTTTGATGCGCACCTTTTCGTCGCGAGGGGTGTGGTCGATCGCGTCTTCGCCGATGAACTGCTTTTGCCCGCCCTTGTCGGATTTGTAGACGCGCACCGTGCCCTTGGGCAGCGGCATGCCCAGGTGGTTTCGCTCTTCGTTCTTGAACTCCAGGAAGGCGGAAACCTTCTGGTTTTGGATGGGACCGCGGATCTGACCGTGAAACCAATACGGTTGCCCGAAGAAGATCAGCTTCTTTTCCAGCGCGATGTTCGAGGCTGAAAGCAGGCTGACTTGCTTTTGCTCCTTGTCGAGCAAGCTGGTGGGACGATCGAGCGTGTACAGGTGGTACTCGAAAAGTCCCTCTTCTTTGAAGGGCGGCGGCGCTGGCTCGGGCGCCATCGGCGCTGCCATATCCAACATCACCGGTGGTTGCTCGGGCATGACCCGTTGCACGTCACCAGCGACCAGCTTCAATTCGGCGTTCTTGTAGCTCGTGCCGGTTTCGTTCTTGAGCGTGACCCAGCCGTTGAGATCGCCGAGTTTGTCGTCGGCGTCGACGGAGAGCACGTAGTCCGCGTGCCAATCGAGCCCTTGGCTGAGGTACGTCACTTCGACTCGCTGCTCGGCCGCGGAGCTCGCCAGCAGCCAGACCAACGTCGGCTTCTGCAGCAGATTTTCCGGCACTTCCGGGAACGCGTAGCGCCCCGAGAAGTTGCTCGTGATTTCATTGTCGATCTCGAGCACGGTGCCACCCTCCACGGACAGCACCTTGGCTTGCTTCACTTCATCGGCACCGGTGTGCTCGTTGTAGCGGTATACCTTGATGGTTTTACCGAGGTATTTCTTGAGCAGCGTGTCCGGGCTCAGCAAATCGTAGCGATAGTTTTGTTCCAACACCGTGAGGCCGTCGTCAGCGGTGAGGCTCTTCAGGTGCACGGTCTCCGGCTGGATGTGCGCGGAGACGTCCGCGTACGCGAGCTCGACGTTGCCCGTGCCCAGACGCACTTTGCGCACCTCGCGCACGAGCCCGAAGTTCTGATTGTAGACGGTCAGCGCGACTCGCTCGCTCGCGCTCGCGTCCGAGTTGCTGTGGCTGGTGGGGCCGGTGTTGGGAACGGCGGCCGGCTTTTGGCCGCACGCGCTCGCCAGCAGCAGTGCGGCCGAAGCAGCCTGCCGCCTGACGGAGAACGATGAGAATCGCATCATGATCGCCTTTGAAACTCCTGAGGCCGAGCAAACCTTACAGTCCCGGCCTGCCGAATCAACGGGCACGCCCGGGTTCGTGACTTGAACACGGCCAGGTGGCCGCCCATTGGACTTCTTATGCTAATGAGCGTCCGTGGCCGAGCGTCCCGAACTCCTGAAGACCCGACGTCTGATCGTCAAGATTGGCTCGCGAACGATCGCGAACGATCCCGAATTCCCGGCGCGGCTCGCGCGCCAAGTCGCGGACCTCGCGCAGAACAAGTGCAGCGCGGTGGTCGTCACCAGTGGCGCGGTGGCACTCGGTTGGAATCGGCTCGGCTACAAAGCCAAGCCCAAGGAGGTCGCCCAGCTGCAAGCCTCCGCCGCGGCCGGCCAGAGCGTGTTGATGCGCCGCTACGACGAAGCCTTTGCCACCGTCGGACTCACGCCAGCACAGGTGCTGCTCTCGTATGCCGATCTCGCGGATCGCGAGCGGCTGAACAACGCGCGCGCAGCGCTGGGCGCGCTGCTCGATGCCGGCGCGGTGCCGATCATCAACGAGAACGACACGGTGGCCACCGACGAAATTCGCTTCGGTGACAACGATCAGCTCGCGTCGATGGTCGTGCCGCTGGTGGGGGCAGATTTGCTGGTGTTGCTCACCGACGTGGAAGGCGTGCTCGACGAAAGCGGGCAACGCATCGCGACCATGACGCCCGAGCAGCAGATGGTCGTGCTCGCGCCCAAAGCGGACCGCATGGGCTCCGGCGGCATGGGCAGCAAGGTGGAAGCCGCCCGCAAAGCTACGCGCTCCGGCGCGTCCGTCGTGATCGCGCCGGCCACGCGCGCCGGCGTGCTCAATGACATCGTCGCGGGCCAAGACGTCGGCACACTCTTCCCGATGCTCGGCACGCCGCTCAAAGCCCGCAAACATTGGATCGCTTTCACGCTACGCCCCAAGGGCACGTTGCTCTTGGACGCAGGCGCCGTGCGCGCGATGCGCGAGGGCAAGAGCAGTCTGTTGCCGATCGGCATCGTCGGCGTGAGCGGTGAATTCAACGCGGGCGACGCGGTGCGCCTGGTCGGCCTCGACGGCCTGGAAGTCGCTCGCGGGCTGACGCGCCTGGGAACGGCGGACGTCGCCCGCGCGGCCGGCAAGAAGGGCGCTGATTTGAGCGCCAGCTTCGGCGAGAGCGCGCTCGAGCTGGTGGTTGTCCACAAGGACGACCTGGTCGTCTCGCTCTGAGGCGGTCGGTCGAGTTGAGAGGTGCGTTGGGGAGCCTGAGGGCGCCCCCCCCAACCCCCATCGGCGCGGCAAGAGGCCGCCAGGTACGACAACCTGCGACAAATGCGAGCTGTGTCGCCGGCTCGGTAGAAAAAGAGCCAAGGGTGGGCGTACATCTTTTGTCTGAACTTTTGGGCGCGCGAGCTGTCTGTAGAAAACCACGTGCTGTCATTGGGTCGATCTTGGGCAGTTTGCGTAGGGGGAGCGCTCCTGCTCTCGCTGCCCGGCTGCGCTCGGCTGTTTGGCGGCGAGCGCCGGGCGGCCGCGCCAGTGCCCGCGGCGCTCGGCAATCAATCCGCGCCGATTTTGGACGAGGCCATGCCGCCGGCGCTCGCCAAAGATGACGACTACGTCGTGCGCATCGTGGTCGGCTCGGTCACCTGTTCCGGCGCGTTGATTCAGGAGGACCGCGTGTTGACCGCGCATCATTGCGTGGCCGCTCGCGATCCCGAGGACAACCCGCTCGGTCGCAACGTGCGCCCGGAGCAGATTCGCGTCGAGCTGGGCGGGGACTATTTGCCTTGGGGGGAAGTGGGCGTGCGCGCGGTGCTCGCGCCGACCTGCGGCTATGTTTCGGGAGAGGGCGACTTGGCGGTGCTCATCCTGGAGCGAAAGCTGATCGGCATGGCCACGCGGGCCGCGCGGTTGGAGGCGCCTCCGGGCAAACGCGATCAGATCGAGCCCATCGGCTTCGGTCGCTGCGCGCTTTCGGCGGATGGCGTGCATCGAAAACACCGCGCAGGCGGTCCGATCGAACAAGTTTCCGAGGGCCGCTTCCGGCTTTCTGCTGCGATTTGCCCGGGTGATTCAGGCGGGCCCGCGGTAGCCAGCGAGGGCGGTGAAATCTTGGGCGTGATCTCGGCCAGCGCCATGGATGGCGACGAGCGCACGCTCGACCGCTCGGAGTTCGTCCGCGTCGACCGCTGGCGTTCGCTGTTTGCCTATGCCGCGTTGGTCTCGAGCGGCACGAGCCCGAGTGAGCTCCCGCCCATCGAATGCAAGTAGCCTATCGAATGTAAGTAACGGTAAGCCAAAGCGGATTTGTCAGAAACGCGCCACCCGGCTAGATTGCTGAGCGATGTCGAAGTTCCTGCGCTTCTCGGCTTGGACTTTGGTCATCGTGGGCGCAATCATTGGCATTGCGCGGCTGACGGTGATCCGCTGGTGGCAAGTGCCAGTCGGCGATCCGTACCTCGAGGCCTCGCTCGCCCCCACGTTGCGCGGCGGTGATTGGATCATCTTGTGGCGCGGCTCAGCGCCCATCGAGGGCGCGCTCGTACTCTGCCCCGAGCCCAAAGCCAGCGGTCGCGTGGTCATTGCGCGCCTGCTGGGTGAAGCCCGCGATCACATCAAAGTGAACAGCAACCTGCTCGTGAACGAACGCGCCTTCGAAACCGAGAGCGGCTGCGACGCGTTCGCGGTCACCGATCCGGGCACGAAACAGGAGCTCAAGCAGAGTTGCCGCCGTGAAGTGTCCGGCAGCCGCACGCA
>Ga0134124_10002068_pt1 | contig 16147 bp, 12 predicted proteins | sample KB304_FD_96880 | JGI IMG/M metagenome (GOLD analysis project Ga0134124, IMG submission 96880) | Terrestrial soil microbial communities without Nitrogen fertilizer from Kellogg Biological Station, Michigan, USA - KB3-0-4 | ecosystem: Environmental > Terrestrial > Soil > Unclassified ...
CCTGTCCGACGACTTCACCCAGATCGCGATTCAAGGTCCGAAGGCTGTCAGTCTGCTGCAGAAGTTGACCGATGCGGACTTGTCAGCGGTGAAGTTCTATTGGGTGACTCGCGGGACGGTGTGCGGACTGAAAAACACCTTAATCGCTCGCACCGGTTACACCGGCGAAGACGGATTCGAGATCTACGTCCCCAGTGATGAACTAAACAGTGCCCGGGTGTGGAACGAGATTCTGGAAGCGGGTAAAGAATTCGGAGTCGTGCCCTGTGGTCTCGGCGCCCGCAACACGCTGCGTCTCGAAGCCAAACTGCCGTTGTACGGCCATGAGATTTCCGACACGATCAACGTCTGGGAGGCAGGCCTCGATCGCTTCTCAAAGATGGAAAAGCCGGACTTCATCGGCCGGGCGTCCCTCGAAAAGACGAAGGCTCAAGGGACAAAGCGCGCCTTGGTGGGACTGGAAATGACGGAACGCGGCATCGCCCGTGATGGCTACAAGGTGCTCGATCAGTCCGGCCGCGAGATCGGCTACGTTACCAGCGGATCGCCGGCACCATTTCTGAAGAAAAACATCGCGCTTGCGTATGTGCCCACCGAATTCGCCGCCCTGGGCAGCGAACTGAAAGTTGAGATTCGTGGACAGGGAGTGAAAGCGCAGGTGGTGCCGACCCCGTTTTACAAGAGACCGAAGAAGAATTAGCCACAGAGGACACGGAGAAGCACAGAGGAACCCGAAAGCCAGAAGCCAGGAGCCAAAAGCTGCCATGCCCTTTCCAACCGACTACAAGTACACCAAAGAGCACGAATGGATAAAAGCCGACGGCAACAACGCCACGGTCGGCATCACCAGCTATGCGCAGGAGTCACTGGGCGACATCGTTTTCGTCGATCTGCCCAAACCCGGCATCGAGATTACTTCCGGCAAGACTTTTGGCTCCGTCGAATCCGTGAAGGCAGTCTCAGATCTGTACGCGCCTGTTTCCGGGACGGTCACCGAAGTGAACGGCGAACTGGCGACGGCGCCGGAAAAGATTAATAAAGATGCGCATAGCGCCTGGATGATCAAGATCACCCTCAAAGATCCGGCTCAACTGAATTCTCTACTTTCCGCCGCCGATTATGGGAAGTTCGTGGCTGAAGAGGGCGGGAAGTGATCCATCGCGGCATCTCAACAATCGAACTGCTCTTGAGGGACATCTAAGAAAGTTCTATGCGTTATCTACCCAAATCACCCGCCGACCGAAGAGCCATGCTGCAGGCCATGGGCGCGCGCTCGATCGATGACTTGTTCTCGCCGATCCCCGCGGAATACCGGCTGGAACGTGACCTCAAAGTACCCCGCCAGATGGCCGAGTCCGAGATCGTGGACTGGTTTCGCGAGCGCTCCCGCGAGAACGGCGACAGCTACGCCACGTTCCTGGGCGCCGGCGCCTACTACCACTACCGCCCGGTCATCATTGATTCGCTCATCTCGCGCGGCGAGTTTTTAACTGCCTACACGCCCTATCAAGCGGAGATCTCGCAGGGGACCTTGCAGGCGATCTTCGAATTCCAGACCATGATTTGCGAGCTCACTGGCATGGAAGTTGCCAACGCTTCCATGTATGACGGTTCGACCGCCGCCGCCGAGGCTGTGATGATGGCGGTGCGCCTGACCGGCCGGCGTTCGGTGATCATTGCGCGCAGCGTCCATCCGGAATATCGCGAGGTGCTCGCCACTTATGCGCATCACCAGAACCTGCCGCTCTCCACGACAGCGTTTAAAGACAACGGCCGCCTGAATCTGGAAGATCTGGAAAAATCCATCACCGCGGACACGGCCTGCGTCCTGATTCAATCGCCGAATTTCTTCGGAACGATTGAAGATGCCGCTGCCATCGCCGAGATCGTGCACAAGAATGGCGCGATGCTGGTGGTGTCCATCGCTGAAGCGGTTTCGCTTGGCATCGTCGAACCTCCCCGCCAGGCCGACGTGATCGCGATGGAAGCGCAATCTTTTGGCGTGCCTCTCGGCTTTGGCGGTCCCTATTGCGGCGTGATCGCCACTCGCGAAAAGTTCGTCCGCCAGATGCCCGGACGCCTGGCCGGACAGACCACCGATCGCAACGGCAAACGGGGCTTCGTCTTGACCCTGGCGACGCGCGAGCAGCACATCCGCCGGGAGAAGGCGACATCGAATATCTGCACCAACCAGGCTCTGGTGGCCCTCATGGTCAATATCTTCATAACCATCTACGGCAAAGTCGGGCTAAAGGAATTGGCCAAGCAAAATCTGGCCAAGACGGCATACGCCGCTGCTCAGTTCGGCAAGCATGCCAAAGTCCTCTTCCCTGGCTCTCCGCGTTTCAACGAATTCGTTGTCCAGACCAGCGAAAATCCCTATGCCATCAACAGCCGCATCCTGGGACACAAGATCGTGGGCGGCCTTCCGCTCAAGAAGTTTTATCCCGAGCTAGGTAACGCCGCCCTGTGGTGCTGTACCGAACTGACGACGCGCAGCGCGATCGACACCGTGGTGGGACTGGCCGCAGAAAGCGAACGCTCCGTACGATCTGCGAAAGAAGAAGTGGAGGTGGCACAGTGAAGCACATGACGCGCAAGGCCACCCGCCACGTCAACCAGAATGAAGGCCTGATATTCGAGAAGTCGTCGTCAGGAAAGGCAGCCTGGAAACTGCCCCCGCTTGACGTTCCCGAAGTGGATACGGCGGCGCTGCTCGGGACAGCGGAAAGAAAAGACCTGGGCAACATGCCCGAGGTCAGCGAAATCGAAATCATCCGCCACTTCACCCGGCTTTCTACCTGGAATTACGCCATCGATCTCGGCATGTATCCGCTGGGCTCGTGCACGATGAAATACAACCCGCGAGTCAACGAACTAGTAGTGCGCCTCGAAGGCCTGGCCAACGGACATCCCTACCAGCCCGAGCGGATTTCCCAGGGCGCTCTGCGCATCATCAAGACTTTGAGCGAGTGTCTCATCGAAATTACCGGCATGGACGCCATCACCTTGCAACCCGCCGCCGGCGCCCACGGCGAGCTCACGGGACTGCTGATGGTCCGCGCCTATCATGAGTCGAAGGGCGATCCCCGCAAGAAGATTCTGATCCCTGATTCAGCGCACGGCACCAATCCGGCGACGGCAGCCATGGTCGGCTACGCGGTCGAGAATTTGAAATCGAATGCCCAGGGCATGGTGGATGTGGCCGCCCTAGCGTCACAAATGAAGGAAGATGTCGCCGCCCTGATGCTTACCAATCCCAACACTCTGGGAGTGTTCGAGCAGGAGATCCACAAGATCGCCGAGATCATGCACGCCAAGGGTGGCCTGCTTTACATGGATGGGGCCAATATGAACGCCCTGGTCGGTAAAGTCCGCCCCGGCGATTTTGGTGTCGACGTAATGCACCTTAATCTGCACAAGACGTTCTCCACTCCTCACGGCGGTGGTGGTCCCGGTTCTGGCCCGGTGGCCGTGAAACGGAAGCTCGAATCATTCCTGCCCACGCCCGTGCCCATCACCAAGCCCGACGGTACACTTGGCTTCGACTATGACCGTCCGCAATCGGTCGGCCGGGTGCGCGCTTTCTACGGCAATTTCGGAATGTTTGTCCGCGCGCTGGCCTACATTCTGGCCAACGGTCCCGACGGACTGCGCCAGACAACTGAAGACGCCGTACTCAACGCCAACTACATTCGCAAGGGACTGGAAGACGTCTACGATCTGCCTTATGCCACGCCCAGCATGCACGAGGTGGTTTTCAGCGATAAGCTGCAAGCCAAAAAAGGCGTGAAGACGATGGACATCGCCAAGCGCCTGATTGACTATGGCTTCCATCCCTATACGACTGCATTCCCGCTGATCGTGCCCGGCGCGCTGATGATCGAACCGACCGAGAGCGAGCCCAAGGAAGAACTCGACCTGTTCGTCGAAGCCATGAAATCAATCGCCGAAGAAGTTGAGGAAGATCCGCAAATGGTGCTGGATGCACCCCACTCCACGCGCGTCTCCCGCCTGGACGAAACCGCCGCAGCACGCAAGCCGATCCTTCGGTGGAAACCAGGGTCTTAGCCACTGAGGGCACGGGGGGCACGGAGTCGCCCTGCACCATGCGGCGAATCCTATGGCGCAGGTGCGCCACATTGAAGTTGATCAGCAGCCTACAAATTTCCCGCTCAGCTTAAGAAGAGTAATCAGTTGTGCCAGATGGGGGCATAGGAAGCCGCGACGCAGTTCGAAAACAACGGCGCCGCTGATTTCGTTAAAGTGCATAAACTCTGTGTCCTCCGCGTCCTCTGCGGTTCTACTAGAAATGCGGGAGAGAGTCTGTGACGGCGGTCACATGACAAAAAAGGTGCCAAAGAACAGAACCTCTGTGTCCTCCGTGCCCTCTGTGGTTAAATCCTTTAGTTGCCGACTCCCGCGCGAAAACCGGTTAAACAACCAGCGAGTATTTTCTCGTCGCCTGAAAAGCGCAATGTTGTTCTATGCCTCCTTCTGGTGGTGGCCACGTTGGCCGTTTACAATCCGGTCAATCGCCACCCTTTCGTCAATTACGACGACGACCGCTACGTCACCGAGAATCCCCACATCCACAACGGCGTGACCTGGGAAACGATCACCTGGGCCTTCGCCGCCATGGAGCAGGGCAACTGGCATCCGCTCACGTGGCTGTCGCACGCGCTCGACTATCAGTTGTTTCATCAGAACGCCACGGGACACCACTTCACCAGCCTGCTGATTCACGCTGCGAATGCTGTCCTTCTATTCTTATTGCTGATCTACGCCACTGGCCGCGTCGGGCCGAGTTTGTTAGTTGCGGCGCTGTTTGCGCTTCATCCCATTAATGTTGAATCGGTGGCCTGGGTGGCCGAGCGCAAGAACGTCCTCAGCACCTTCTTCTTTTTTTCGGCGCTCATTGCCTACTGCTGGTATGCCAGAAAACCAGGCTGGCGACGCTATCTGGTGTGTAGCGGCCTGTTTGCTTTCGGGCTGATGTCGAAGCCCATGATTATTACTCTTCCGTTTGTGCTCTTGTTGCTGGACTATTGGCCAGTGGGCAGGATTCAGGGGAGTCCGGCTGGCACGCCGCCAGTTGCGCAAGCGCGGCTGTCCAGGTTGGTCGTCGAGAAACTGCCGCTACTCGCTCTCTCCGCCGCCAGCGCGGTAGTCACAATGCACGCCCAGAAAGCGGGCGGAGCCGTGCGCTCCACCGCTCAATTCTCTCTCAGCGTTCGTCTGGAAAATGCCGTGGTAGCTTACGCGACATATTTGTGGAAGATGATCTGGCCGTCGCACCTGGCGCCGCTCTACCCTCATCCGGGAAATTCGCTGGCCGCGTGGCAGGTGCTGATATCCGCGCTGGTGCTGCTGGCAGTGACTGCTGCCGTGCTGAGGTTCCGTCGAAAGCGATATCTGCTGACCGGGTGGCTGTGGTTTCTCGGCACTCTGGTGCCGGTCATCGGACTGGTGCAAGTCGGCGACCAGGCCATGGCTGACCGCTATGCCTATATAACCCTCGTTGGTGTTTTTGTGATGATCGCCTGGGGAGCGGCGGAGCTGGCGGATTCGCGTCAGATTGGCCTGAGCGCGTGCATAGTTCCAGCAGCCTGCGTTCTGCTCGCTCTCTCTTTCGTCACCTCTCGGCAGCTGGGTCACTGGTCAAGCAACTACGATCTTTGGACGCACGCGCTTGCCGTGACCGACAGAAATTTCATCGCGCAGAACAACCTGGGCGGGGCACTCCTGCTGCTCGGCAAGCCGGACGAGGCCTATTCACACTTTCAGGCTGCAGCCGAGATTAATCCCAACGACCCCATGAGCCACTCCAACCTAGGCGCCTATCTTCAGGAACATGGAAAACTGACGGAGGCAATGGAGCAGTACGATCGCACCATCAGTCTGACTTCTGACGCCGGTTTGCTGGCGGCGACATACTCGAACCTGGGTACTGCATATCGAAAGTTGGGAGAAGACCAAAAAGCCCGCGATAGTTACAACCAGGCCCTGCGGCTGAATCCTAACCAGTTCAACGCCTATCTGGGCCTGGGGGAGTTGCTGGAAAAACGAAACCAGTTGGATGACGCCATCCGAAACTATTCAAAGTCGGTTGAACTGCGACCGACCGATACAGGATTTCTCCTGCTCGGTCATGCTCTCGAGACTGCGGGCCGCCGCCCAGAGGCACTGGTGGCTTACCAGGCCGCCCTCAAGCTGTCACCCGAACTGCCGGAAGCCCAGCGTGCGGTGGATGCGCTGTCGGGAAAATCGCGTTGACCTGCCGCACCCGTTGCGATTCTCCGCGCCTACTTCTTCTCGCTGATGTTGACTGAGGCCCGCGTCTTCTCCCAGTCCAGGTGCATGGCACAAGTCGAGCCAGTCTGATCGAAGCCGATCGTGAAATTCTCCACCGGCGAGGGCAACGGCGACACAGTCATGTCCACCCGAGCAAGGTCATCTCCCTCCCCCGGGTAAGGGATCCCCCACTCGCCAGTCTTCTTGCTGATGATCAGGACCCACTTGTCGGCGTTCGGAATGGCAAAAATCGTGTAGCTCCCGGCGGGAACATCCTTCCCTCCGATGTTGAGGTTCGTGTCCGTGACCAGCGTGGTGGCATCGTTGGCTCCGGCCCGCCACACTTGACCGTAAGGCACCAGCCCGCCAAATATCTTGCGGCCTTTCATGCGCGGACTCGAGTAGTCAGACTTAACAGTCTTGCCATCCGAGAACTTGCATTGGGCTTGGGCTGCGGGGCTGGGACGCTTGCTCGCGTCCTGGGCGCAGGCTAGCAAGGCGAACACGGGAAGCAAGAGAGTGACGAGTGCGATGCGTATTTTCATGGAGATCTCCTCAAGCAGCATTTAGTAATTGGCACTTGGCAAGAGGCATCGGTCGCTGAGCGTGGCTCGATGCCAAGTGCTAATTGCCAATTGCTATGTGTTTGACGTAACCCGGAAAACTTGGACACCGGACGTTCGCAATTATGCGCTACGCAACCCGCCCGATACAATCAAGCCATGCCGGTATTCGACGAAAAGCAGGAAGAACTGGAACATTACGAAACCATGATGGGCGTCCCACGAGGTCGCCTGGCCGTGACCATGGACATGATCACCGACGCCATGGCGCTGGTGGGTCAACATGGTGTCTACTGCCAGAGCCAGCGCTGGCCGGGCAAGCCGGTTCTGGACATCCAACTGGTGATGAAAGGCCTTACGGACGCGAAAGAGTTGATCCAGAGCGTGATGGCCGAGTTGAGCAAGCAGCCCCAAAAAAGCGTCTAACCTTTGAGAGCTCCCGGCCCACTGCCATCCGACCCGCTAATTCTCGCGCCCCAGCTTCTGATCGAAAAATTTCGCCATCAATTCCAGACACTCCCTGGTTTCAGGCAGTTGGAAGTGATACCAGAATGCATGCGGCAAGGCCTCGAACACAACCAGCTGCGCATCGTTCCCGGCGCGGAGCAACGCGCGATGGAACAGGGCTGTATCGCTTAACAGAAGATCGCGAGTGCTGGTGACCAGCAGCGTCGGCGGCATTCCTTTAAGGTCCGCGAATAGAGGAGACAACACCGGATCACGGCGATCGATGGCGCCCGGATAAGGATCGTCGGGCGCGCGCTTGGGGTCGCGTGGCTCCAGCAGCCCAGGGAACCCATCCAGGGTGAAGATTTGCCGGGAGTCACTGGGACGGCTGAAGTCGGCCAGCACGGAGAAGGCGCCTAGCGCTGCCGGGAGCGGCAGTCCCAGCTGCTTGAGGCGGACGGTGACCTCGCAAGTCAGGATGGCTCCCGCTGAAGTTCCGAAAATGCCGATCCCGTTCGGGCGGTAGGTTTTCAACAATTCGCGGTAGACGGCGACCACGTCATCGACCGCCGCCGGAAAAGGATTCTCCGGCGCCAGCCGGTAATAAACTGACACGACTTTGATCTTGATCAGGTTCGCGATGGGAACGCCTTCGATGAGCGATCCCGAGTCCGAAACAAAGCCTCCACCATGCAGATTGATCAGCACGCGGCCGCGGTTCTCCTTCGGCATTGCCAGCGGGGTGACGATATCGGTGCGAACCCCCGCGATGCTGGTTTCCTCGACATTAATCGGATAGAGCCTGCGCGCCTCGGCGGACCCCCATTTGCGCCAGGCGTCCGTGGCCATGCGCCTCTCAGCCAAAGTCTGCGTCTGCGATTTCTTCTTGGTCAGGGAAGCTAGCCACTCCTTCGCCTCCGGGCTGACCGTGGACGGCATGGGAACGACGCGGGTCACATGCGCGGTGCCGTCGGGATCAAAGCTGGCGGAGTCGGCCGCGGGAGTTGACTGCGCGGTTGCTGGCAGGCAAAGCGAAAACCCGACTGCCGCGAGGTAACAATAATAATTGAGGAATTTCATGCCGACATTTGTAACAGAGTGGGGTAAGGAGCGAAATATAAGGAGCGAAATAGAGGTGCGCGGCTCACCGAGCGATGAGTTATAGTTCCGATTTTCCTCTGTGCGCTCCGTGTCCTTTGTGGTCAAACCTGGTTTACGCCAGCGTGTACTTGCCTCGCTCAATCACCTTCTGTGCGACCTGCTGCCGCAATTCAATCGTGTTAAACGGTTCGTGCTTAACCAGCCGGCGCAGGATTGCCAGCTGCGTGCGCAGCACGTCGCCCTCGGCCACGGCCGCAATGATCTGCTTCGCGGCCGATTCGATCTTGTCCATGGCTTGCGAGAGATATACCCGGGTCATTGCGATTGCAGTCGCCGATGCCGCCTCACCCTTCTGTTGAACCATCTTCTGCGACCGCAGCACGGCTGACTCCATGGCATAGGTCTCAATCACCATGTCGGCGATCGCTCCCATCACTTCCTGCTGGTCTTGTATCGCCTGCATGTATTTCTGGGTGGCGGCGCCGGCGGCAAACAGGCTCAGCTTTTTTGCTTGCGCAACCAGTTTGCGTTCTTGCTCCAACGGACCTTCCAGTTCTTCGCCCAGGCTGGGCCCGGCGAGCACTTCGTCCATCAGTTTCTTGATCGCTGGCATCAGCGGCAACTGTCCCGACATGGCGCGTTTCAGCAAGAAACCTGTGATGATCAGGCGGTTGATCTCATTGGTGCCTTCGAAGATGCGATTGATGCGCGCATCGCGGTAAGCGCGTTCGGCAGGATATTCTTCGACAAATCCGTAGCCGCCGTAAATCTGGACCGTTTCGTCCACCACGTAATCGATCATCTCCGAGCCCCAGACTTTGAGGATCGAACATTCGACCGCGTACTCCTCAATCGCCTTGCGCGTTTCTTTTGCCGCATCGGCGCCGGTTTTGTCCACTTCATTGAGCGCGACATCCATCATGCCTACGGTGCGATAGACGAGCGCCTCGCCGACATAGATCAAAGTCGCCATGTTCGCCAGCTTTTCGCGCACCAGGCCGAAATCAGCGATCACTTTGCCGAACGCCTTGCGCTGCTTGGCATAAGCGATGGCGTTCTCCAGCGAAAGCCGTGCGCCCCCAACGCACATCGCCCCCAGCTTGAAGCGTCCCACGTTGAGGATGTTGAAAGCGATGACGTGGCCCTTGCCGATTTCACCCAGCAGATTTTCCACTGGAACCTTGCAGTCGTTGAGGATCAGAGGACAGGTAGACGACCCGCGGATGCCCATCTTGTGCTCTTCCGCACCGACCGAGAGTCCGGGAAAGGTTTTTTCGACGAGAAACGTACTGAATTTCTCGCCGTCCACTTTAGCGAACACGGTAAAGAGGTCAGCAAAGCCGGCGTTGGTGATCCACATCTTCTCGCCGTTGAGGATGTAGTACTTGCCGTCGGGCGAGAGCTGGGCGCGAGCGCGGCAGTTCAGCGCGTCTGAACCAGAGGACGCTTCCGACAAGGCGTAAGCTCCGACGATCTCCCCGGCCGCGAGCCGCGGCAGATATTTCTTCTTCTGCTCTTCGGTGCCGAAGTAAACGATGGGCAGCGTGCCGATGCCGGTGTGTCCGCCCCAGGTGGTAGCGAAGCCAGCGTACTTGGCAATGTGATCGGCGATCACGGCGGCGGTGACTTTGTCCATCTCGAGGCCGCCGTAGGCTTCCGGAATTTCGACGCCGCTCAAGCCAAGGTCCCCGGCCTTCTTCAGCAAATCGCGAGTGATGGAGAAGTCCTTGTGTTCCATCTTCTCGGCGTTGGGCAGAATCTCATTGACCGCGAACTCTTCCGCCGTCTGCCCGATCAACTGGTGCTGTTCGGTAAAATCCTCAGGAGTGAAGACCTCGTCAAACTTGCGCTCTTCGAGCAGAAAGCTGCCGCCAGAGATTTTGGTGCCGGGAATTGCGGAAATCGTTGCCATGACTACCTCACTTGGTTTCGCGGAAAAAGCTGCCGGGGAAACGTCGCGCAACTCCAATTCTAATTCGGTTGTCGGTCCAACGATAGGCCCGAAACCACGATGGTCATAGGGTTTTTCTACCTGTATTCTCGGTGTCCTCTGTGCGCTCGGCGGTTAACTCAGATTTTCAAATATGCCGGCCGCGCCCATCCCTCCACCAACGCACATGGTCACCATCCCATAGCGGGCCTTGCGGCGTTTCATCTCGCGGATGATGGTGGCGGTCAGCTTCGCCCCGGTACATCCCAGCGGATGTCCCAGAGCGATCGCTCCGCCATTGGGATTCACCCGCTCCGGATCGAGCCCGCCTTCCTTGATCACAGCCAGCGCTTGTGCCGCGAACGCTTCATTCAATTCGATCACGTCGATGTCAGAGAGTTTAAGCCCTGCCATCTTCAGCGCCTTGGGAATGGCGAATACCGGGCCCAGCCCCATCTCCTCGGGCTTGTATCCAGCCGTGGCAAAGGAAAGGTAACGCACAACCGGCTTGATTCCCAGCGCCGCGGCCCGTTCCGCGGACATGACGACCGCAGCGGCCGCTCCGTCGGAGGTTTGCGAGGAATTGCCTGCGGTCACGGTTCCCCTGGCATGAAAGACCGGCTTCAGTGCCAGCAAAGCTTCAAGCGAGGTGTCAGCCCGAGGGCCTTCGTCCACCTTGAATATCATTTCCTGCCGCTTGGGTTTCGATCCGTTCGGCGTCGTGAAGCTCACGTTCACCGGCACCGTTTCATCGGTGAACTTCCCCGCCTGGATCGCAGCCAGCGCCTTCTGATGGCTGCGCAGCGAAAATTCATCCGCTGCCTGCCGCGTGATGCCGAAACGCTGCGCCAATCGTTCGGCGGTCAGTCCCATGGTGAGATATGCGTCGGGATAGTGATCAATCAACCAGGGATTGGGTGAGATTTTGTGCCCGCCCATGGGAATCATGGACATCGATTCCGCCCCGCCGGCCACGATAATGTCCGCCCCGCCGCTCATGATGCGCTCAGCCGCCATGGCTATGGCCTGGAGCCCGGACGAGCAGAAGCGATTGATGGTGATCGCCGAAACCTCGACCGGCAGCCCAGCCCGCAGCGCGGCGATGCGGGCAACGTTCATCCCTTGCTCAGCTTCAGGCGTGGCACAGCCGAGAATCACATCTTCAATCTCTTTGGCATCCACCTGGGGCACGCGCTCGAGCGCGCCTTTGATGGCAACTGCGGCCAATTCGTCAGGGCGGGTAGCGCGCAGCGTGCCTTTAAAGGCGCGTCCCACAGGAGTGCGAACGGAGGAGGCAATGACTACTTCTCTCATAGCGGTTTCCAGGGGCTGATGTGATCAAGTCTAGCACTCGGCCATCCCCACAACGTTAGAGGCGTGCACCGGGTCTGGGCGAGCGAGGGAAGCTCGCCACTGCGGACTGCGTCCGAGGGGCGGTTGAGGAGACCCGCCCTAGGTGTGCGTTCAGTTACGCAGCGTCTTTCCCGTCTTAAGCGTGTACTGAATCCTGTCCTGCGTCTTTCTCTCGCCGCTCAGCGATTTAAACGCCTCGCGCTCCAGATCGAGAATATACTGCTCGCTCACCGCCGTACCCGAGGTCACATTTCCGCCGCACAAGACTTCCGCGACTTTGGTGGCGATCTTCACTTCGTGGTCGGAGATGTATTCGCCCTGCCGCATGATGTGCACCCCCAGTCTCAATGCCGCCAGAACACTCTCTCCGGGCGCGGGAATATCGGTGCGGGGCTGCGGAGGTTCGTATCCGGCCCGAACAAGTTCCAAGGCACGCGCTTTGGCGTCGGCGAGCACCCGCTCGCGGTTCATTGTGATGTTGTCAGACTCGTGCAGAAAACCAAGGCTACGTGCTTCATGGGCGGAAGTCGCAACTTTGGCGGTGGCGATGGTCTCGAAAGCCTTCTTCATGGCTTCCATAAGTTCGATGGACTCGCCGCGCCCCGGACGAATCGCCGCCGCGCTATCCAGCGCGCGCAGCAACATCTCTTTGCAGCCGCCTCCGCCGGGCAGCAGGCCGACGCCAACTTCCACCAGTCCCGCATAGAGTTCGGCGTGAGGTTGACGCGCTGCGGCGTGCAGCGTGATTTCGGTGCCGCCGCCAAGCGTGAGGCCGAAAGGCGCCACCACCACCGGTTTGGAGGAGAATTTGATGGCCTGCGTCATGCCTTGGAACTGGCGAATGGCGAGGTCAACCTCGTCCCACTCTTCTTCCTGGACGGACATGAGCAGCAGCATGACATTGGCGCCAACCGAAAAGTTGTCGGCGTCGTTGGTAATGACGAAAGCGTCGAACGCGTCACCGGGGCCGTTAGGCTTTAGGGTCTGACTGATAAGACTGACAATGTCGCCGCCCAGAGAATTCATCTTGGAATGGAACTCGATGCAGGCAACTCCGTCGCCAAGATCGACCAGCGACGCGCCTGAGTTTTTCTTGACGACACCGTTGGATTTTTTCGCCACTTCAGTCGACCACACGCCCGCAGAGACTTTCACCGCTTCATACTTCGCGGTTCGCAAGTCGAAATATATACGCGCCGAAGCGGATTTGGGATCGTTCAAGTACCAGGATTTTTTTCCTCCCGCAAGTAATTGTTCGACATTCGCCGCTACAGGCTGTCCTGCTTTCTTCATGCGGGCCACGGTGGCTTCAACTCCAGCGGCGTCCCAGAGTTCGAAGGGGCCCAGCTTCCAGTTGAAACCGAGACGCATGGCGCGATCGATCTCGACAATGGAATCGGAAATTTCAGGGATGCGGTTGGCAGAGTAGTTCCAGAGATCGGACAGTACCGACCACAAAAATGCGCCTGCTTTATCACCCTTTTGCGGGGCGCCCTCGAGGCCCAGCAGCAGGCGCAGACGCGCCCCGGGATCCTCGATGTTTTTCGCCATGTCAAGGGCAGGGAACCTGGGCTTCTGGCGGGGACGATATTCGATGCTCTTCCAGTCGAGCGCCAATCGGTCTTCTTGTTTGCCGGAATCGGCGGGCGATGACGCCCGCCCTCCACTTTTCTTGTAAAAGCCGCCCTTCGTTTTGTCGCCGAGCCACTTGCGTTCCAGCATCTGCTTGTAGAAGTCAGGCAACGGGCTCGTGCCGGGTAGGGTCTCCTGCCCGCCTGCCTTCTCCATATTGCCGACCACATGGCCGAGAATGTCGAGTCCCACCAGATCAATCGTGCGAAATGTGGCGGACTTCGGCCATCCCACAGCATCGCCGGTCAGCGCATCCACATCTTCGATGCTCAGGTCCATCTCCTGCATCAGCCGCATCACGTTGAGCACGGAAAAAGTGCCGATGCGATTGGCGATGAAGTTGGGCGTGTCCTTGGCAAAAACCACGCCTTTGCCGAGATTCACGTCACAGAAGTGGGCAACGGCCTCGATCGCCGCTGGATCTGTCTCCGGTGTGGGGATAGTTTCGAGCAGCCGCATATAGCGTGGAGGATTGAAAAAATGCGTGCCCAGCCACGACTTGCGGAAATCATCCGAGAAGCCCTCCGCAATCTTTGCCACGGGCAGGCCACTGGTGTTGGTCGAAACGATCGTCCCCGGCTTGCGGATGGCCTCCACCTTCTTTAATAGTGCTCGCTTAATCTCGAGATTTTCGACAACGGCTTCGATGATCCAATCCACCTCGCCCAAGTGCTTGAGATCGTCTTCAAAGTTTCCAATGGTCACCAGGCGCGCCACCTCCGGTTTGAAGAACGCGGCAGGCTTGGATTTCTTTGCCGCCTCCAGGCCGGCGGCGGCGATTTTGTTGCGGGCGGCACCATCCGCATCCGGAGGAACGATGTCGAGCAGGTAGCTGGGCACGCCGGCGTTGGCGAAGTGGGCGGCGATGCGCGCGCCCATGGTTCCGGCGCCAAGAACGGCAACTTTGTGGATGCGCTTCATGGAAATACCTCAGAGATCACCGACGACAACGTCGATTCTATCTTTAGATTTAGCCGAAGGGGCGAAATAGCCTGTGGTTTGGTATGGAGATCGGGCGTCCCGCCCGTCGGGCTCGGTCTCTGCACTGGGTCTCTGAAGAAGACGGGCGGAGACGCCCGTCTCCATTGTCATGGGAGCTTATCGACGGCCCACTCGTCTTTGCCAGCGAGAACCACCACGATTTGCGATCTCTGTGGACGTACGCCATCGCTCATGCCGGCCACCGGTGTGAACAGGGCCACCGGAAAGGCATAGGACCCTGCCTTCAGCTTTTTTCCGCGCGCGATCTCGTAGGCCGCGTCGTGCCCCGAAGTGAAGAAAGCCTCCAGCCGATCCTCGGAGCTGTTCTGTTTTGCCGCGTCGGTCAGCATGAGCAGGCCAGTTTCGTGATCTTGATTCTGCCATGCCTGAAGGAAGCGATTGGCAGCGGCCAAGGCAGAAGCGTATCCGGGGTCGGAGGTCGCGGCAGGGGATGAAATCGAATGCCTGGCTTTGGCGACGGAGATAGTGGATGCCTGTAAAGCCAGGGAGAGAGCTATAAGCGGGACAGCAAGGAACGCCGGCGCTACCAATTCACGATTCACTCATGAATTATGCCGGAAACTGCCATGTCTTCCAATCACCACCCAGGTTCTCTCTGCCGCGCGCGCGGGGGTGCCCGCGCCAGGTCGACCTTTTACGAAATCAGTTTGGCCAAGGCAAAAGCCGCTGCTGCGGCCAAGCCGCCGATCGCCATGGTTTGTAACGCGCTGCGCCCCGGCCCGGTTCCCGTGTAACGCCCCTTCAGATATCCGAAGAGTCCGAGCGCGGCCAGGGTCACGACCGCCGAATACGCCAGCCCATGCACCGCACTCGAAAGAACGATGTAAGGCGAAAGCGGAATCATTCCGCCGGCAATGTAAGCGGCGGCGATGGTGGCCGCGCTGGTGAGCGCACGGCGCGGGTCGGGCTCCTCCAGGCCCAGTTCGAAGCGCATCATGAAGTCCACCCAGGCGTCGGGACGCCGGCTGAGCGCTTCAACCACTGGGGTGCTTTCGGCCGCAGTCATGCCGTAGGATTGAAACACGCGTCCTACTTCGGCCATCTCTTCCTCAGGAATTTCCTTGATCTCGCGATACTCGCGTTCCCGCTCCTGCTCGTAGTGTTCGGCATCGCCTCGGGCCGCCAGATATCCGCCCAGGCCCATGGCGATCGAACCAGCCGCGATCTCAGCCAGCCCGCCAACCACGATCAGGCGCGTGTTCTGCACCGCGCCCGAGAGTCCGGCGGCGAGAGCGAAGGGCACAGTGAGGCCGTCGGCCATTCCGATGACGATGTCGCGCACGAGATTGGTCGCCATAAAATGGGTTTCGACATGTTCGTGTGGCATGATCAGACCTCGGGATGAGATTTCAAATATAGAAGGGCGCGCCGGACCACCTCGCGTTCCCCACGGTACGCCAATTTGCGCGGCGCCTCTTCCGCGGGAATCCAGTACGCTCGCCTGACCTCGACCCGCATCTCGCGAGATACGTCATCAATCTCTCCGGACTGATAACGCAGCAGGAAAAACGACACGATCTTGAACACCCGTTGCTGGTCTCCCCATGAACGTACGTAAACGTACTTAATGTCCGCCAGCTTGGTGATCGAGGTCGCGATCAAGCCGGTTTCCTCCCGGACCTCGCGAAGGGCCGTCTGTTCAGGCTTTTCGCCGGGGTCCAAAAGCCCCTTGGGCAACGCCAGTACCACTTTGCGTGAAGTCTTTTTGGCCGGACGCGCCGAAGCAACCTCGGTTTGGGGCTCGATAACAGCCATTTCCCAGCCTTGGCCGGACCGCCTCACCACCACGCCGCCCGCTGAGATTTCCCGAACCATGGCCCCCAAG
>Ga0134124_10002069_pt1 | contig 16144 bp, 7 predicted proteins | sample KB304_FD_96880 | JGI IMG/M metagenome (GOLD analysis project Ga0134124, IMG submission 96880) | Terrestrial soil microbial communities without Nitrogen fertilizer from Kellogg Biological Station, Michigan, USA - KB3-0-4 | ecosystem: Environmental > Terrestrial > Soil > Unclassified ...
ACGCCCATGGACCAGCCGTCCGAGACGATGTGATGCATCGTCAACGATAAGACGTGTTCTTCCTGTCCCAGCCGTAGCAGGCTTGCACGGAGCATCGGGCCGCGCGCGAAGTCGAACGGTTGGGAAGCCTCTTGCGCGAGGAGTCTCTGTGTCTCAGCCTCTTGCTGCTGCGGTGGCAGGTGGCTTAAATCTGTGAGTGGAAGTTCGAGCGGCTGTGTGGTGGCGATCAACTGTACCGGCTCACCATCCAACGCATCGAAGGTCGTGCGCAACACTTCATGACGACGGACGATTTCATTCAATGCTCGCTCGAGCGCAGGTATGTCGAGTTGCCCCGCTAGGCGCAAGGCGAAAGGCATATTGTAAGCGTTGCTCTGCGGGTCTAAGAGATGTAAGAACCACAGACGCTGCTGCGCAAACGAGAGTGGGAAGACAAAGACTTCTTCTTCACCGGAGAATTGCTCTACGTAATGCTTGGATTCTGACATGTCTAGTGAGCTGCGGAGTTACGATACGCCACAAAAAAGCGCGCAGTTAATGAGGGGTTAACTGCGGACAGGCTACCGCCATATCGATCAATTTTCGTCCTTTTTACTTCTATCGGGAGGAATAGAATATATCACTTGCGATGAGCTTGAGCCATGAATAACTGTCGTGTCCAACAATCGATCCTCCTCTGCGCAACCTCTGCGTCCTCTGCGGCTCTGTGGTTATTCATTCGCTTATCACCGCAGAGACGCAGAGGACGCGGAGGTTACGCAGAGTCTGTTGCACGACTCGAAGCGCCGGCAAAATAAAGAAGCCGCCGGAGTTTTCCAGCGGCTTCTTCATTCTGTTCTTCCTTGTTCCTACTCGTATCGCAAAGCGATTATGGGATTCACTTTCGTAGCACGCCGCGCTGGAATGTAGCTGGCAAGCGCGGCAACGCTGATGAGCAATAGAGAGATCAACGTGAACGTTATCGGATCAGTCGCGGTGACGCCAAACAATAGTGTCGACATCACGCGAGTTAACGCAAAAGCCGCAATCAGGCCGATTGCGATACCAATGATCACGAGCTTCATGCCGTATCCGAGCGCGAGTTTCAGCACAGCCGTGGTCTGTGCTCCGAGCGCCATGCGAATTCCAATCTCGCGTGTCCGCTGGGCCACCGAATAGCTCATCACGCCATATATCCCAACGGCGGCAAGCACCAGCGCGACCCCGGCGAAGATCGCCAACAACACCATGCTGAAACGTTGTTGCGCAATTGAGTCGGCGAGGATCGCTTCCATCGTCTGGATATTCGATACCGGCTGGTCCTTATCAATCTCCCAAACTGCGTTTCGAACCGTCGCAGCCAGACTGGCCGGATCGACGTCGGTCTTGACTACCAGATCCCGCGGATCAAAGAACCCGAATTGCAGGTACGTCAGATAGGCTTGTGGTTTTGGATCCGCAGCCAGCTCAATTTGCCGCACGTCCCTGGCGACGCCAATGATATTGATCCAATCCTTATCAGATTCAATCTCTCCAATGCCAAAGCGTTTCCCGACAGGATCTTCGTTAGGCCAGAAGGTACGCGCCATCGTTTCACTAATCACCGCGACTCGCGGAGTTGTAACTACGTCCTGATCGCTGAATTTTCTTCCGCTCAAAACCGGAATGGTCATTGTGTCGAAATAAGCGGGACTGACAATCCTGGTAACGACTACAGGCTGCTGCGCGGGTGGCAGCTCCGGCCTGCCCTGGATGCGAACCGACATCGAGTTGCCCTGGTGATACAGGGGCAGATTTGAGGTAATCGCTACGGATCTAACTCCCCCCAGAGACTGCACGCGTTGCAGCAAATCGTTGTAAAAGGCAATGCGACGTGGGCGATCTAAATACTTCGATAGCGGCATCACGATCTTCATCGTCAAGAGATGGTCAGAGCGAAATCCAGGATCCACATTTCGCAGCCGCAAAAAACTGTTTATGAGTAGACCCGCTCCAATCAAAAGCACTAAAGATATGGCGACCTCCGCCGACACCAGCAAACTACGAAGGCGTTTGCCACTGCCTCCTGTGGCTGCGTCACGCCCACCTTCTTTCAACGTCTCACTCTGTTTGAAGCGAAACGCCTGAATCGCCGGCGCCAAACCAAAAATCACCCCCGTTGCAACTGAAACAAAGAATGTGAAACCGAGGACCTTGAGATCGATCGAAATATCACGCGCCCGAAGAATCTCTTCAGGCATCAAGATTCTTAGTAGCACTAGTCCGGCGTACGCGATGACCAATCCTACAACTCCACCCAGCGTCGACAGCAAAATACTCTCTGTCAAAAACTGCCTGATCAATCGCACGCGTCGCGCACCCAATGCGACTCGCACCGCAATCTCTTTTTGCCGCACCGCCGCTCGCGCCAGTAACAGATTCGCAACGTTGGCGCATGCGATTAAGAGCACCAGTCCGACGGCGCCGAGCAAAATCAGCAGGGCTGGTTTGATGTCGCCCACCAGGTGCTCGTGTAATGAGGTGACTGCGGCGCCGACATCGACGTTTGTTTCCGGATACTGCTGCTGTAAACGAGTTGCGATCGTGCTCATCTCCGCCTGTGCTTGCGGTAACGTTAGGCCGGGCTTGAGTCTCGCAACGACCTGAAGAAAGTGAACCTCTCGGTCCGCAGCTTCCTGTGAAGTAAACGCGATAGGCACCCAGATCTGATTGTCAGTTGTCGGAAACTGGAACCGCGCCGGCATGACGCCTACGACGATGTAGCTTTCGCCGTTGAGAGTTAACGGCTTGCCGGCGATGCTCGGATCGCCGCCAAAACGGCGTTGCCACAATCCGTAACTCAATAGCACAACACGCTGTGAACCGGGTTGGTCTTCGGCAGCGGTAAACACGCGGCCGAGCTGCGGCTCAACTCCGAGTAGCGGAAACAGGTCGGCCGAAACACGCATGCCCTCGAGTCGCTCCGGCTCGCCGGCGCCAGTCAAGTTGTAACTCTCGTCGGTGAAAGCGGCCATGCCTTCGAAGACCTGGTTCTGATTACGCCAGTCAACGAAGTTGGCGGCGGTGGGGGTGTCGCGCGGATGGCCAGTCTTGCTTGCATCTTCCCAAACCATCACGAGCCGTTCGGGATCTTTGTAAGGCAGCGGTCGCAGTAATACGGTATTCACAACACTGAAGATGGCGGTGTTGGCGCCGATGCCCAAAGCCAAAGCAATGACGGTAACTATAGTGAAGCTCGGATTCTTCAACAGCATCCGCAGCCCAAAACGCAGGTCGTGTAGGAAATCAGCTAGCAAGTTATCCCTCCCCGAATTTTCGACGATTGGTGTTTCGCGGAATGGTTTTTTAGAACGTTGTAGGTCATGAAGAAGATGGTCGCCTGCGAGTTCCAGGAGTGCGGTCTGTCTTGCTTCAGCCTCACTGGCCCCGCCTTTTAGCGATCTCTCGTAGACTTCCTCGAGGTGTTGCGCCAATTCCTCGACTATCTCGTTTTCCTGCGACGGCGCGAGTCTCAACCCACCGACCCGCTTTCTAACTTCTTCCTTCCACTCAGGCATGTTCGATTCCAGTGATGCGGTTGATTGCTTCTACGAATTCGCGCCAACTGTGTCGCTGCGCGGCAAGGACTTTCTTGCCCTCGGCAGTCAACCGGTAATAACGACGTCTTCGCTGGCCCGCTTTTTCAACCCAACGGCCCTGAATCCAGCCGCGTTTTTCGAGTCGATAGAGAAGCGGGTAGAGTGAAGCGACGTTAAATCGCAGCGTACCCTGCGAACGCCGCTCTATCAAGTTACCAATGTCATATCCATGCCGCGGCTGATCCTCGACGAGCGAAAGGATCAACAACTCAGCGCTTCCCTTCTTCAACTCCCGATCGAGCACAGGCGAAGTCTTATATGGCATAGCGATATATTATTAAGATGTAGTACAAGCGTCAACTCACGGATCTCGCATTTATAAGATCCAAACTTTGGGTAGTGCGTCAGTTTGAAATTGAATGAAACGCCGAAGGCGTTCGCTAATCTTAGCCCAGGGTTCGAGGAACGAGAACCCTGGGTATGCGACAAATAAAACGGATTCAACCCTGAAAGCATAGGACGTCGGCCGCCGACGTCATCACTAAAAGGTACAAGACGCGATTTCCGGCGCTGTTGAAATCATTAGACTTACGCGTCTAGTACCTTAGGAGGGTTTGGCGATTGGCGAACCCTTTCAGGGTTAGAACGCCTCTTGTGTGATCGTCCCCAGGGTTCTCGTTCCTCGAACCCTGGGCTGAAATTAGCGAACGCCTTGGGCGTATTTCAAACTGAGGCATTACCGATTTTTGACTTAGTTGCGCTGACTAGCCAGCGCCATTCGAGCGATTGCCGGTTTCAATAACGAGGCTGAAGTAGCGTTCGTTTTCCTCGAATACCAATCCTCTCTCCTTAAAGAACCCCAGTACTTGTTTGGCGTCGAAGCCCTCAACATCACGGAATTCTCTCGCCAGATCTACGAGATCTCGTGGCTTAACGGCCAGATACCTCAAGGCCCTGGTAGCGTTTGCTCCAAGAGGATATTCAGCCACCTCCTCCGAGCGCGAATCGTGGACCACGCTTTGTTTTCCATTCTGACGGAGGAAGAGTTTCGGACGGCCGTGATCGCTCTTCCAACTTTCTATCCAGCGATCAACCTTCTCTCTGATCTTTGTGATCCATTTAGACATTGTCTGAACGTACTCGCTATGAATGTGCCGGTCACTGAAGTAGTAAGCGAGGTTATCGATCGCGTCCTGAGGGAATGGATAGATCATCGGATAATAGTCCAATGGGTGTAAATCTAATCCGTATTCACCGGCCTTCACGAAGTAGGGGCTATAGCGGTCAAAGCGCACCGGGTAGACGCCACTCGGTGGAAACAAATGCACCAATAACGGCAGGTCGTTAACGTACTTCTCGTAAACGGGTGCGCCCTCACCGGGAAATCCGATGAGCAGGTTCCAGGCCGGCTCAATGTCATACATCGAACAGAACTTTAGCAACGCGAGATTTCGGAATGCCGAGGTTCCCTTCTTCATCAACTTCAAGGTTGAAGTAGCTAATGATTCGATTCCGGGTTGAATCTGTTTGACTCGAGCCTTCGCGAGGACTTGCACGTCTGACTCGGTTAAATCAGCTTTGACCTCATAGAATATTTCGACGTTTTCGGGCGTCTGCATGAAGGGCAATACTTCACGGAGATATTCCCTGGGGAGGATGTTATCCACCGCTTCCAGACGCGATACTTTCGGGGCATAGGTAAAGAGCGAGTCAAACTGCTTGAGGGCCAATTCGGGATTCATCGCTCGATAGCCCATCGTCGTTCCGTTCAAACCACAAAACGTACAATGGGCGCGTTCACCCCACCAGCAACCACGCGACGTCTCAAACAGCAATACGGGATCGACCTGGCGTTTGGGGAAGTTTTTCGAGAGCGTGTTAACGAAAGGTCCATAATCAAGATCTATCGGAACGTCGATGCTCAGCTCTTCACCGATAGCTTCCGGTCCCGAGTGGAACATGTAATTCTTCTTCGTGAAGACTCCTTTGATCGAACCACACTTCCAGACCTCCTGGGCCAACTGGTGCTCGACAAACTCCGGAAAACTCTTAAGCCCCGGACCGGAAAACACGTAATCAATCGCATCGGCATAGCGGACGATTACCTGCCCCATCGGCGATTCGCAATTAGCGCCGCCCATGATTGTCGTAACGTCCTTATTCTTATCTTTGATCTTTCCGGCCAGCGAGAATGACGCTACATTCTGCATGAACATCGACGTGAATCCGACGAGCTCTCTTTGATCGAGATTGTATTTACTGATCAGGCTCTCCAGAAAACTACTCAAGCCGCGGCGCTTTTCCAGGACCAGGGCCTTGAGCTGGTTCATCTGCTCTGTGTGAAACGGAAAGTAGCGCGAGAGGTAGTCATCGGCGTTGTCAGGTAAGCTCGGAAACGCGGTCTGTCGAAAGAACCAGTCTCCCAGGCCCGAGTTCTGTGACTCTTTGGAATTGACTATGAGGTCGTACAGATCCAATCCCAAATAGTTGGCAAAATCGTGATTCAAGTAAAGCAGATTGATTGACACCTGCTCTGTGAGCCGGCTTTCCACCACGGCCTTCAACTGTGTCAGCGCGATTGACGGTATCGACAGGTTCGCAAACGGCATGTTGATCAGGGTGATCCTATACATAGCGCTTCCCCTCATAAATCCGGAGCCACGGAAAACACGGATTGAAGTCCGTGTTGTCCGTGGCCAGGAATGATCCAACCACTAGGCGCTCGCAGCCATTTTTTGGCGCAGGCTCAACGGCCGCATGTCTGTCCAAACCTCTTTGATGTACTCCAGGCATTCGGCCTTGGTCCCGGTTTTTCCAGCGTCATTCCAGCCGAGCGCATTCTCGCGATCGGCGGGCCAGATTGAGTATTGCTCTTCGTGATTGAGCACTACTTTGTAGATTGTTTTGTCTTCCGTTTCGTCCATATCAGTGTTCTCCTCTTTGAAATTTATTAAGTCTAGAAGGTTGAGCCACCGTCCACTTCGACCACGCGTCCGGTGAAGTAGTCGCACTCGATGATGAACTTGAGAGCGAGCCAGATCTCATGAGGCGTTCCGATCCGTTGCAAAGGAATACCGGCGATGAGCGAGTTTCGTGTGTCTTCCGCGAGCTGGCCCAACATCGGCGTATCGACCAGACCCGGCGCAATGCCGGCGACACGAATGCCAGACTGTGCGAGCTCGAGGGCCCAGGTGCGCGTGCAAGCGTCGAGAGCAGCTTTTGAAGCGGAGTAGTTTGACTGGTGCGGATTACCGGCACGAGAGAGCGAAGAGATGTTGACTATCAAACTGGTTTGCTGCTGTCGCTGAAGAGCATCCGCAACCATTTCACGTGCGAGAAAATACGGCGCGGTCAGATTCACTTCCAGCACTTGCTTCCAGACGGCTGTCGGCAGTTTTCTGGTCCAGCCGCCTTCCTTTTTTGCGAGCGGACCGTCACGAAGAATAGCGGCGTTGTTTACGAGGACATTGACACCGCCAAACTTTTCCGAGGTCTTGTTCATGAACAACACGACCGCGCTTTCGTTCGTGACGTCGAGTTGAGTTGTGACCACGTCGCCTTTGAGATCGTTGGTCTCGGCGTCGAGCTCTTGCAGACCACTCCCGTTCACATCCACTGCTGCGACTGACGCGCCGTGACGCGCTAATTCCGTCGCAAAACAACGGCCGATGCCACTGGCGGCTCCAGTGACCACCGCTCTGACTTGCTCGAGTTGCATGGGTCTTATGCTCGCGGCGCTCGCGGCTTTATGCTTACGCCTGCTTCGTAGGCTAAGACTTTGTCTTCAAGACTAAGAGCAATTGGATTATCAAACTCGATGAGTCCGTAATTGAGTTTTACGACTCGATCGGCCACGTGGTAATACCTGTCGTCATGGCTAATCACGATCACAGTCTTTCCCGCCTCCTTTAACCGGCTTAACAACTCGAAATAAAAGATCTCTTTGAACTGCGGATCCTGGTCTGCCGCCCACTCATCAAACAGATAAATCGGCCGGTCCTCCAGGTAAGCCGTCAACAGCGCCAGTCGCTTGCGCTGGCCTTGCGACAGCTCGAGAGTAGAGAGGGTTCGGTCTTTGATCTGCACACAGCGATCGAGTTGCAGTTTTGCCAGATAGTCTTGCGCCTTCGTGTCGATATTGAATTCGCTCAAGCCCAGGAGATTCTCGAAGAGGTAAAAATCGGAGAACACAACTGAGAAGAGTTGCCTGTAATTGTCTCTGCGCTGATCGGTGATTGTTTGCCCGTCGAGACGTATCTCGCCCTGCTGCGGGATGTACAGGCCGATCAGTAGCTTCGCCAAAGTGGTCTTGCCGCTCCCATTACCACCCGTAATGAAGACCAGCTCGCCGGGCCGGAAACTCAGGTCGAGTGGTCCAAGTGAGAATTCCTCTTCCTCATTCTCACGGCGGTAAGTGTGTTGAATCCCTACCAGCTCGAGTAAATTCCATGATGGCTTCGTCTCCACATCGGCCGCGGCTTCGGTCACGAACTGCTCGTCAATCGACTCGGTTATCGAATCGATCTTTTTCATGGCCACATTGGCCTGAGTCAAATGCGGGACGAAGTTCAGCACAAACTCCAACGGCCCCATCATGTACATGACGGTCAGCGTGTAGCCGGTGAGGACAATCGAATTCCTCGGGCCCAGGGTGGGGACGAGAAAAAGCACCAGACCGATAAAGATGAAAAACAGAATCTGTCCCCAACTGCCGGCGGCAGTCCAAATGATGTCTCCGGTAGCAAGCTCCTGTTGCGAAGCCCGTGCGGTTGGCTCCAGCAGGTCAGAGTAGAAGGCGTTACGCCGGCGGCGATGCAGCTTGAGCTCTTTGGCGCCTTCAACCACGGTGCGTAGATGCTTGAATAGAGCATCAGTGTGCTCGCGAGAGCGCTCAAAGTATTTCATCGCCTTCTTCACCGGTAGTTGATGAGTGACGATGCCAAGGGCCATAAAAAGGACAGCTCCAAGGAGCAATAACGGAGAAAGCCAACACAGGTAGATCAAGCAGCCCAGCAGGATTGCGAGATTCATGCACAAGATCGGAAGCACAATGAAGGCATTTGCAATACCCGGCACGTCACCGGTAAGAGTCGCATATAACCGCGGTGAACCAAGTTGCTCCAACGCGCGCAACGGGGCCGTTAGAATTTTGCGGCACAGTTGCATGCGCAAACTCACCATGACTTTTTTCATCAACACGACTAACACCGCACCTGAAACGAACCGCATGGAAGCCAGCAACAGACAAAGCCCGCCAAAGACCAGCACCTGGGTAGACGTTGGAGCCCCGGTTCTGTTCAGCGTCGAGTTGATGGTAGCGATTAGGACCGTGTTGCTGAGACCGCTGATGATGCCGGCCACAATTATGATCGTCACCAGGAGCCTGGAATACTGAATCTCTTTGGTGAGACGCACTAATAGGATTACAACTTTGAAGAGTTCGGTCATGGAAATTGAGCCCTCCGGATTACGCTCTTCTCTATGCAACCTCTGTGTTCTCTGTGTCTCCGTGGTGAGTAACCACCGAGACACAGAGAGCACAGAGGTCGCACAGACAAATCAATTACACGGATAGATACGTTTTTACGTGTCCTGCGAGAAGAGTGACGTTGGGTTCGGTGAGCAGGGTGTAGTGATCGCCGGGGAGGCGCTGGACCTCCACTACTTCAGCAACTTTTTGCCAACGCTTTAATACTGTGGTTGCCTGCCGAGGAGGAGCGTCCTTCGCCTGCAGCAGGACTATTTCCTGCTCGGACTGCGCCGGCCGGTAGCGCTCACTTGCGTGAACATTGACTTTGAATAGCTCAAAGAGATGTCGAAGCTGCGGGATTCCGACTTCAAGTGGGAATTGACTATAACCGGCAGCCTTTTCAAGCAGGAATCCAATCTGCTCTTCGAGACTCAGAGAACGCAGATCATCAAACACGTGGTCATCCAAAAACAGCCCGTGATGTTGCGCCAGCGCCAGTAACAACGAGACATCGTCCCAGCCGTTCTTCCTGACTCGACCTGTCTGAATCGTCGAATCGATTATCACGACCGGCGCCACACTCTTGCCATGCGCGGTCAGTTGTCGCGCCATCTCAAACGCAATTACGCCACCCATGGACCAGCCACCCAGATGGTATGGACCCTCAGGCTGCACCGCCAACAACTCCGCGAGATACTCTGACGCCATGTCTTCGACGCGCGCCGTTGCTTTGCGGTCGGGATCGAGTCCTTTCGATTGCAGACCATAGACCGGTTGTTCCCTTCCCAACCTTCGGGCAAGGGCGACGTAACTCATCGCATTTCCCGAAGCTGAGTGCACCAGAAATAGCGGCGGCCTCGAACCTTCAGGCTGAATGCTAACCAGCGATTGTTCGCTAACGTTCTGAACCCGCTGGCGCAGCGCTCCCGCTAGCTGTTCGACAGTCGGTCCCTGGAACAAGATCGAGAGCGGTACCTTCTGCCCGACATATCGCTCGACCTTATCAATCAGTTGCACAGCCAGCAGTGAATGACCACCCAGATCAAAGAAGTTGTCTCTCAAACCGATCTGCTCGCGTCGTAATACTTCCTTCCAAATTTGACTGAGCTGCAACTCGAGGACGTCGCGAGGCGTCGTCAACTCCGAATCACTTGATTGATCGGGCGCCGGCAATGCGCGGCGATTGATCTTTCCATTGGGCAGCAGCGGCAGCTCGTTTAGCGCAACAAAGAACGATGGAACCATGTAGTTAGGCAATTGCGACTTCAGATACGCGCGTAACTCGCCGGCCTGAGCATCGCCTACCACGTAAGCCACCAGCCGCTCTTCACTAAGTTCCACCACTGCTTCGCTGACCTGCTGGTGTCGCCGCAGCACTGCTTCGATCTCACCCGGCTCAATGCGATAGCCTCTTAGCTTCACCTGTGCGTCTACTCGGCCCAGAAACTCCAGGTTGCCCTCCTCGTCATACCCCACCAGATCTCCCGTGCGATAGAGCCGTGCTCCAGCTTCCCCGCTGAACGGATCCGGCACAAAGCTCGCTGCCGTCAACTCAGCCTGTCCTGCATAGCCACGCCCTACGCCCGCTCCACCGATGTACAGTTCTCCTGCCACTCCCACCGGCAGCGGCTCCATCTCTCGGTCCAACACATACAGCTTCGTGTTCCCAAGCGCTCTGCCCATCAACACCCGCTCTGCGCCTGACTCACAGGTCCACTCCGTCGCTGCGATCGCCGTTTCCGTTGGCCCGTACGAGTGGTGCAACTCAGCTCGGCTTAGCTTCTGAAACTCCTGCATCACTTCCAGCGGCAACTTCTCTCCGCCACTGATCACATAACGCAGCGTGGTCACCTCACTCAGCCGCGTCTCCTTCACCAGCACGTCCAGATGTGACGGCACAAAGTAAGCACAGCTCACTGATTGATCTGCCATGAACTTCAGCAACGTGCTAGTCTCCGGAGTGCCCGCAGCCGGAGCAATTACCACTCGCCCGCCCACCATCAGAGGCCAGAACACTTCCCAGACTGACGGATCGAAGTTCAGCGACGTGTGCATCAGAAACGCATCCTGCTCGCTCAGCTCATAGCGCTGCTGCATCCACTGCAGACAGTTGACCACCCCGGCATGCGTAACCATCGCTCCTTTAGGTTTGCCACTCGATCCGGACGTGTAAATGATGTAGGCAAGGTTCTCGGGAGCGGGGGCAAGGGGGGCAAGCTCTTCCTGACTGGTTCTCTTTTGCGACGTTCGAGGAGTGAACAAGTCAGGAAGGGTGGCTTGCCCCCGCTCGTCAACAAAGAGCACCTCAACTTCTGTTTCAGGCAGGATTGAAAATAGTTTTGGTTGCGTCAGCAGCACGCGCGCCTGCGCATCCTCCAACATGAAACGCAAGCGCTCACGTGGATAAGCGGGATCGAGGGGCACGTACGCGCCACCGGCTTTGAAGATCGCAAGCAGCGTCACGATTGTTTCCAGCGAATGCTCCACCAACACGCCCACCGGAACTTCCGGACCAACTCCCGCTGACTTCAGACGATGAGCAAGCTGATTCGCGCGCGCATTGAGCTCCGAGTAAGCCAGCTCAGTATCTTCATACGTCACCGCCACGGCGTTCGGCGTCCGGCTTACCTGCTCCTCGAAAAGCTCATGCACACACTTGTCGGTGGCGAACATGGCGCTCGTATCGTTCCATTCGACTAACCTGCGCCGGTCTGCATCGAGCAGCAATGGCAGTTCTGAGAGTTGCCGCTCAGGCTGAGTCGCTATGTCTCCCAGTAACAATTGGTAATGTTGCACCAATCGCTCGATCCTCGCCGCATCGAACAGATCAGTGCTGTACTGCAACGAACCGTTCAGCTCGCCATTGATTTCAGCAAGGCTCAGCGTCAAATCAAACTTCGCGGTTTCATCACCGCTGGTAATCTCGCTCGCTTCCAGCCGCGGCAACTCCAGGATTTCTGCTGTCGCATTCTGAAGCATGAACATCACCTGGAACAGCGGTGAGCGGCTCATGTCTCGCTCTGGTTGCAGCTCCTCGACCAGCTTCTCGAACGGTAAATCCTGGTGCGCGTATGCGCCCAGCGTCACTTCCCTCACTCGGTCCAGCAACTCACTGAACGAAGGATTACCTGACAAACTCGTGCGCAGCACAAGCGTGTTCACGAACAGTCCAATGAGTCCTTCGGTCGCTAAATGATTACGACCTGCGATCGGCGTCCCGACCACCACATCGCTTTGCCCGCTGTAGCGCCACAGCAGTATCTTGAAAGCCGCCAGCAACGTCATGTAGAGCGTGACGCCTTCGGCATTGCTCAACTTCTTCAACTCCGCCGTCAACTCCGCCGGCACGGTGAAGTCGATACTGCGGCCATGATGACTCTGCATCGGCGGCCGCGATCTATCAGCCGGCAGTTGCAGCACTGGCAACTCTTCCAACTGCTGCCGCCAGTACGCGAGCTGCTGCTCCAACACTTCGCCTTGCAGCCACTCACGCTGCCACACCGCGTAGTCTGCATACTGTATTTCCAGCTCCGGCAGCGGCGACTCCCGTCCTTCTGTATATGCTTCGTAAAGCGCCGCCACTTCCCGCACCAGGATCCCTGTGGACCAACCATCGCTAATGGTGTGGTGCAGCGTGAACAGCACCACATGATCGTCCACAGCGAACCGTAACAGTTGCACTCGCACCAATGGCCCAATACTCAAATCGAATGGCTGGGCCGCCTCTGCTTGCCGCAGTAAGCGTGCTTCTATCTCGCGCTGCTCTTCCGGCAGCTTACTCAAATCCAGCACCGGCATCCGCAACTGACCGGCAGGCGCGATCACTTGCACCGGTTGGCCATTCACCGCCACAAACGTAGTCCTTAGCGATTCATGTCGTCGCACCACTTCGCTAAACGTGCGCGAGAGCGCTTCAACATCCAACCGCCCTTTCAATCGTACTGCTCCCGGAATGTTGTACGTCGCCCTCCCAGGCTCCAACTGGTCCAGGAACCACAAACGCTCCTGCGCATGCGATAGCGGCAACTGCTGCTCGCGCGACACCGGCAAGAGCGGCGGAGCCATCACGCTCACTCCGCCACGCAGTTCTGCTTCAACCAACTCCGCCAAACCTGCAACCGTTGGGCGCACAAACAACTCGCGCAACGGCAACTCCACTCCAAACGCCTCACGCACTCGCGACATCAACTGCGTCGCCAGTAGCGAGTGCCCGCCGAACTCGAAAAAGTTATCGTTTACTCCGATCCGATCCACGTGCAACACGCCTGCCCACAAGCTAGTCAGCAAATCTTCCGTCGCGGTGCGTGGCGCCTCATGACTTTTTGTCTCGACGCTCTCCACCGCCGGCAACGCACGCCGGTTGATCTTGCCGTTCGGCATTAGTGGCAGCTCGTTTAGCGAAACAAAGAACGATGGCGCCATGTAGTCAGGCAATCGCTCTGTCACATATTCACGTAACTCACTAGCCTGAGTATCACCGACCACGTACGCCACCAGCCGCTTATCTCCATCCTCCTCTCTGAGGACCACTACTGCTTCTCTTACCTGCTGGTGCCCGCGCAGCACTGCTTCAATCTCCCCCAACTCGATGCGAAATCCGCGCAGCTTCACCTGCTCGTCCGCTCTTCCCACAAACTCCAGGCTACCCTCCCGGTCATATCTCACAACGTCTCCCGTGCGATACAACCTCGCGCCCACTTCCACACTGAACGGATCGGGAACAAACCTCTCGGCGCTCAATTCAGGCCGCCCTAAGTAGCCCCTTGCGACGCCGGCGCCACCAACATAGAGCTCGCCGGGCACGCCCGCCGGCAACAACTCCATATGCTGGTCCAACACGTATCCGCGCAGGTCGCTGATGGGACGTCCGATCAGGCTGCCGGCATTAGTTGCGAGATCCGCCGCGCGCACACGTCTCTCAGTTACGTGCACAGTCGTCTCAGTGATGCCGTACATATTCACGAGCTGCGGCTGCTCGTCGCCGTGATCTCGAAACCACTGGCCCAAACTCTCGAAGTTCAAAGCCTCACCGCCGAAGATCACGAGACGCAACGCTAACGACTGCTGCACCTCGCGCGTCGACTTCTCATCGATCTGGCACAGTTGCAGAAATGCGGATGGCGTTTGATTGAGCACCGTCACCCGTTCACGAATCAGCATTTCGTAGAACGCGTCCGGCGAACGACTGACAAAGTAAGGCACGATGACCAGTCGCCCGCCATACAACAGCGCCCCCCATATTTCCCAGACGGAAAAGTCGAACGCATAAGAGTGAAAGAGCGTCCACACGTCGCACTCGTTGAAAGCGAAGGAATTCTCCGTTGCCGCGAACAGCCGGCAGACATTATCGTGCGTAACCATGACGCCCTTAGGATTGCCGGTGGAACCTGACGTGTAGATGATGTAGGCCAGGTTCCTGGGATCGACGACTCTTGCATCCAGGTTCTCCGCACTTTCCTCCTCTACCCACGAATCATCCAGATAAAGCAACGTGCCAACACTAGGCGCCACTTCCGTCGCCAATTGCTGCTGCCGTCGCTCAGTCAGCAAAACACTGACTGCCGCATCCGCGAGCATGTACTCCAGCCGCGCGTGCGGATAACGGGGATCGAGAGGCACGTACGCTGCTCCTGCTTTCACGATCCCGAGCAGCCCTACTACCATCTCCAAACCACGATCCACCAACAGACCCACGCGCGCGTCCGCGCCCACACCCAACTTCTGCAAGTGCCGCGCTATCCGGTTGGTGCGCTCGTTTAACTCGCCATAAGTTAATTCTGTCTCTCCGCTTACGACCGCTACGGCCGCGGGATCTCGCGCCACCTGCCGCTCAAACAACTCCGGAAGCGTCACTTCCATCGCGTATGGCGCCGCTGCTTCATTCCACTCAAGCAACTGCCGCCGTTCTTCACTATCCAACAGCGCCAGACGCGACACGCGCTGGTGCGGCTCTCGCACGATGCTGTGCAGCAGTCGTTCGTAGTGGCCCAGCATTCGGTTGATCGTATCTTCCGTGAACAATGCAGTGTTGTATTGCATGCCGCAATTTAGCTGGCCACTCTCGAGCTCACTCACGTGCAAGGTCAGATCGAACTGGGAGGTTTGGTTATTGACGCGGACTGTACCGAGCTCTAATCCCGTGAGCGTCAATCCACCCAACGCTGCTTCTTGCCAGGTGAACATTACCTGGAACAGCGGGTTGTAACTGAGATCTCGCGCCAACTGAAGCTCATCCACCAGCATCTCGAGCGGTAAGTCCTGATACGCATACGCCTCGAGCGCGTGCTTTCTAAAGCGGGTCAGATGCGTCAAAAACGTCGGGTCATCGTCGAAGTCGGAACGCAGCACGAGTGTGTTGACAAAGAATCCGATGAGAGGCTCGGTCTCGACTTGCGTGCGGTTCGCGACCGGCGTTCCGGTGACGATAGTGGCCTGGTGTGCATAACGGTGCAGGAGGACGTGGAACGCCGCCAACATAGTCATGTACAACGTTGCCCCGGACTGTTGGGGCAGCGATTTCAGCTCCGCCGTCAACTCGGTGTCAAGGAGGTGCGTGTAAATTGCGCCTTCAGTCAGTTGTACTTTCGGTCGCGGGTAATCAGTAGGTAATGCGAGTAGCGGTGGAACGCCTTGCAGTTTGCTGGTCCAATAATCGAGTTGGCGCGCCAGCACATCGCCTGACAACCACTGCCGTTGCCATACCGCGAAATCGCCATACTGGATCGCCAGATCAGGTAAAGGCGACGAGGCTCCGGTCTTGAAGGCGTCGTATAAAGTCGCCACTTCCTTCACCAGGATATCGTTAGACCAGCCATCACTGATGATGTGATGCATGCTGAACAGGAGCACGTGATCCTCAGGCCCGAGCAGCAGTAGAGTGGCGCGCGTCAACGGACCCGATTGCAAGTCGAAGGGACGCTGTGCTTCGGCTGCAGCGAGTCTCGCCGCCTGGGTCTCGCGGTCCTTAGCCGATAACGAGCTCAGATCAATCAAGGGCAAGTTGAGGCGCCGGAAAGGAGTGATGACCTGAATCGGATTGCCGTCAACCTCACGGAAGGTGGTGCGCAGAGTCTCATGACGGCGCATCACCTCGTTGATGCCTTGTTCCAACGCTGCG
>Ga0134124_10002070_pt1 | contig 16134 bp, 14 predicted proteins | sample KB304_FD_96880 | JGI IMG/M metagenome (GOLD analysis project Ga0134124, IMG submission 96880) | Terrestrial soil microbial communities without Nitrogen fertilizer from Kellogg Biological Station, Michigan, USA - KB3-0-4 | ecosystem: Environmental > Terrestrial > Soil > Unclassified ...
ATGCGGGCGGATTCCAAGTGAAAGTCGCGCCTGATGATTGGACATTCATCACGTCGGACGGAAAATTGTCCGCTCATTTCGAGGATACGATCGTCATTACGGAAACAGGTGCGGATATTGTCACGAGAGTATAGGATTTGAACTTAAAATTTTCAAGCAATATTTTTTTCTTTCTCCGGTTTCGGCGGTAACATTTACGATGAGTGCGCCGCTAGAAATGGTTGTGATGCGACTCTTGGAGCCCATAAGACCATTTCTCGGTCAAGCGAGTCGAAAATGTTCGACGAAACAATAGGGTAAGAAAAAAGTATTCTTGAAAAATATTAAGGGACTGTAATTTTAAATTTTTTTACAAGCAACCTTTCCGGGAACCACTTGCTTCTCCCAGCGAGAGAAGCTGCGTTACCAGAATTTCTCGCTCTTTTGACTTCGTCAAAAACCTGCCCGCTCAAAATTCTGAGTTTCCCCGAAAGATTCTTGTTAAAATTTAAAATGAAGAAGAACCTTTCGAAAATACATGAAAAATATTATGGAGAATAGTGAAAAAAACTTTTTAGGCATAGATTGGGGAACCTCCAAAGTAGGGGTGGCTTTGGCGCATGCGGAAACGAGATTGGCGCTGGCATATAAGACTCTTCCGAATGACAAGCTCTTCATCGCGAATCTTGGCGAGTTGATAGAGAAGGAAGAGATCGGAACGATCGTTATCGGATTGCCACATCATGACAAAAGAATCGAGGTATCATTCGAACAGGAGAAAATCGGGGATATGTTGAAGTCCCGATTCCCTGTGGAAGTCGTTTATCATGACGAAATGTTTACGACCAAGATGGCACAGTCTGCCATGATTGAACGCGGTGAAAAGCATGTCTCAGCTTCTGATGATGCGGAATCCGCCCGAATCATACTTCAAAGCTTCCTTGACCGTATCGTTTCATAAAGAACGATGCATCGAGACCTTTTTTGTGGTACAATACTCACATAAGATATCTGGATAACTATCCGCTTTTTTTGTATGGAACAGCCATTTCTTTCAGTCATTATCCCCGCCTATAAGGAGGGGGAGCGCATCGGCAGGAATCTCCTCGAAATCGATAAGTATCTTCGTGCCAAGAGCTATACCTATGAGATTCTGGTCGTGGTGGATGGATCGCCGGACAATACGGCTGAGGTTTCGCGCAACTATGGGTTGCAAATTCCTCACTTGCGAGTGATCGAGAATAAAGAGAATCACGGAAAAGGGTACGTTGTCCGCCAAGGACTGTTGGAGGCTGCTGGGAAGTATCGGGCTTTTTTGGATGCTGATGGTTCTACCTCTATCAATCATTTGGAAACGTTTCTGCCTCAGATGGAATCAGGATATGATCTCGTGATCGGGTCGCGGAAAATCGAGGGCTCTTTCATCCAGGTTCATCAACCGAGGTACCGTGAAGTGATGGGCGAGAGCGGCAACTGGCTGATCCGCATAATTCTCGGACTCTGGAGCTACCCGGACACACAGTGTGGTTTCAAAATGTTGACTGATGTCGCTGCCAAAGAAGTGGCGAGCCGCATGGTTGTCGACCGTTTCGGTTTTGATTTTGAACTGATATCGATTGCTCTTTCACTCGGATTCAAGATAAAGCAGATGCCGGTGCGATGGATGAATGAAGAAGGTTCTACCGTGAAACTTACAGGGCCGAATGGATTTATCCAGGTACTGGTCGATCTGTTCAAGACAAAATGGAGATTTATAGTCGGTGAATATCATGTCCGCGAATATATCCGTGAACGGAAAAGAACCACTTAGCGAAAATAAATAAGATGCCTCATATACAAACAGAAAATACAAAAAAGACTTCGACAGAGTCCGAGCTGCGACAAGACATCGTGACCGGCGATTGGGTTGTCCTGGCAACGGGTCGCGCCAAGCGCCCTGACGCTTTTGTGCAGACCGATAGAGCTGTCGGTGTAGATGCCGTGGACCCTTTCGAGAACCCTGATGAATCCGGCCAGGAAAAAGATGTTTTGATCTATCGATTGGAAAACGGAGATTGGAGCTTGCGTGTCTTTCCGAACAAGTATCCTGCTTTTTCTCGGGGGAAAGCGGTGAGAGAGATCTCAGAAGGACCGTATTTTTCCATGAACGGTGTCGGTTACCATGAGGTTATCGTCACGAGAGATGCTCATAAATCGTTGGCTCAATTGGAAACATGGCAAGTCGCAGAGGTGATCGATGCCTATCAAGAGCGCTATCTGGCGCTCATGAATAAGAAAAGCGTCAATTATATCCAAGTCCTGCATAATCATGGGAAGGAAGCGGGAGCGTCTTTGTCTCATCCGCACTCGCAGCTCATGGCTATCCCGGTTATTTCTCCTTATGTCGAGCTTGAGCTTTCTGGCTCCGAACAATATTTCAAGAGTAATAAGAAGAGGGTATTCGAAATTATAGTTGAATACGAACGCGCTCATAAGAAGCGGGTCATTTTCGAGAATGAAGACTTCGTTGCTTTTTGCCCTTTTGCCTCGCGGGCCGCATTCGAAATTTGGATAGTCGGCAAGAGGAATAATCCATATTTTGAAAGAATCACCGATACGGAAAAATTCGCAGCAGCCGAAGCATTACAGAAATCTCTTCAGGCACTTTACAAAGGACTCGATAATCCTGCCTATAATTTTTATATCCATTCGGCACCGTGTAATGGGCAAGAATATCCCCATTATCAATGGCATATCGAAATCATTCCTCATACTTCCGTTTGGGGAGGACTTGAATTGGCTACCGGCATCGAGGCATCGACTATAGACCCGGAAGAGGCGGCACAATATCTGCGTTCGAAAATAAACGAGTGAATGAATGCTATGGCAAAATTCTATGTGGTGGGCAATCTGAAAATGAACATGCTTTCAGGAGAAGAGGTTTCTCAGTATTTGTCTGTTCTGAAGAGAGAGTCGAAGGGGAGGTCGTATCAAAACGTGAAAGGTATTCTCTGTCCTTCTTTCCTCTATCTTGAAGCTTTTTCCCATCTGCCGGAGGGCGTAGAACGGGGAGCACAAAATGTGTTCTGGGAGAAGAGTGGTGCATTTACCGGTGAAATCTCTCCAGTCATGCTGAAGAATGCCGGTGTCAATTATTGTCTCATTGGTCACAGCGAACGCCGGTCCCTGATGGGCGAAACGGACGAGATCGTGAAGCAAAAAATACTGGCTACGTTGAAAAATCTTCTTATCCCGATCGTCTGTATAGGCGAAACGCGTGGAGAAAGAGATAAGGATGAAACAGGGGCTGTTCTGGAGAAACAGGTAAGAAACATTTTTTCGGGCCTTTCGAAACTTCAGGCAGAAAAAATAATCCTCGCCTATGAACCGCGCTGGGCGATCGGAAGCGATGAGTTGCCCACGACGCATGAGATACTTCAAGTGAAAGTTTTGCTCCGAAAAATTCTTTCTGAAACTTTTGATTCGGAGACGGCAGAGAGAGTATCGGTTCTCTACGGGGGATCGGTGAAAAGCGCTTTTTTGCCTAGTGTGACATGGGAGGCAGAGATGGATGGAGTGCTCGTCGGTCGCGAAAGCCTTTTCCCTTACGAGGTGATCAAGATGATGAACATGCTCGAAGAACATGCCGAAGCAGAAGCGAAAGAAAAATAATCAAACCCGATTTTACCGACACTACGTTCGGAAACAAAAGGAATATTTGTTTCACTCTCCGCCGCCTGGCGGATCGTTGTAATAAAAAATAGCTAAAAAGAAAATATGATCGAGAATGTCAAGGAAATGCTTGTCAAAGCCAAGATGGGCGGCTATGCGGTGGGGGCGTTTAATACGGTCAATCTTGAAACGACGCGCGCCATCATCGATGCGGCCAAAGAACTCTCTTCGCCGGTCATCATTCAGTTGACCGAAAAAACATTCGATTACGCCGGAGGACGGGCGATTTTCCATCTGATAAAGAATATGGCGGAATTTTATGCTCCGGAAATTCCGGTCGGAATTCATCTTGATCACGGAAAGAGTTTCGAAGCCGTTGAGCGCGCCATGGAGATCGGCTTTGCGTCAGTGATGTATGATGGTTCGCGCAAGGAGTATGTCGACAATCTTCGGACAACCAAAAAAATCGTTGAGATCGCTCATGAAAGAGGCATCGTTGTCCAGGCAGAGCTCGGAAATGTGCCGTATATAGGCGAAATGCAGATGGAAGAAGTGGATTGGGATAAATACATGACAGATCCGGATCAGGCTGTCAGTTTCGTGGAAGAAACGAACATAGATACCTTGGCTGTCGCGATCGGGAACGCACATGGATTTTTCCGTGAACGGAGCGAACCCGATTTCGATCGACTGACTGTTATCAGTGAAAAAGTATCGATTCCTCTGGTGCTCCATGGCTCTTCGGATTGGAACAATGATCGCGTTACGGAAGTGATAAAAAGAGGCATCAGTTGCTTCAATGTCGATACAGCTCTCCGTCTTTCTTTTATCGGGGGGTTGAGGCATGCGCTCCAATCGGAAGATGAGACGGATTTGCGTAAAGTTTTGGGAAAAGGGAAAGAGGCGGTGCATGAAGCGGTCAAGCAAAAAATGCTCGCTTTCGGCAGTAACAATAAAGCGTAATAACATTATCTTACTCACATGGCTAAAAAACGAATTGCGATCAATGGATTCGGTAGGATTGGTCGAGCGGCATTCAAAATTGCCTTAGAAAAAAATGATATCGAAGTGGTGGCGATCAACGATTTGACGGAAGCCTCTATTTTGGCGCATCTTTTACAGCACGATACGGCATACGGCCATTATCGGAAAAATGTGACGGCAGAATCCGGCAAGCTTTTCGTGGACGGAAAGGAGTATCCGGTTTTTGCCGAGCCGGATCCGGAAAAACTTCCTTGGAAAAAACTTTCTGTAGATGTCGTGCTTGAGTGTACAGGGCGCTTTACCGATAAGGAGGGATCTTCCCAGCATATCGCAGCCGGCGCGAAGAAAGTGATACTTTCGGCACCGGTGAAAGGAGACGATGGTTCCGTTCCGACTTTCCTCATGGGAGTGAATGATGATACGTATGCAGGAGAAGAAATCTTTTCAAATGCATCATGTACCACGAACTCATTGGCCCCTGTGGCGAAAGTCATACATGATCATTTCGGTATCGCGAAGGCCCTGATGACGACGGTACACTCATATACTGCCGATCAGAATATCCAGGACGGACCCCACAAGGATCTGAGAAGGGCCCGAGCCGCAGCCCAGAATATCGTTCCTACGACGACAGGGGCAGCGATCGCGGTAACGCAGGTCCTCCCGGAACTTCATGGGCTTTTTGACGGACTCTCTCTTCGCGTCCCGACTATCGTCGTGTCGCTGACGGATTTTACTTTTGTTTTGAAGAAATCGACCACGAGGGAAGAAGTGAATGACGTCTTGCGACAAGCGTCATCAGAACCGCGCTATAATAAGATACTGGCAGTGACAGACGAACCGCTGGTGTCCTCTGATTTCATCGGAAATCCCTTTTCCAGCATCGTTGATCTCAGCCTGACGAAAGTCGTGGGTGGAGATTTGGTGAAAGTCGTCGCATGGTATGACAATGAGTGGGGGTATTCAAATCGCCTGATCGAATTAGCGGAAAAAATATAGATTATAATCAGAGATATGGTGCAAAAGAAAAGTCTTCAAGATCGTTTGAAAGAAATAGCTGATGCCACGTTTGGCGAACTTTCCGATGAGGAGGTGCTCCGTCTTTTGGCAGAGCGATCCCGGTTAGCGGAACAAGAGAAAGAATTCGAGTTACAGCAGAAAAAGAATGCCCATCTTGAGGCTGTTTCCGCGGAAAAGACACAACTTGAGGCAAAGCTCTCGGAATTAAACAAGCTGATTTCTCCGGAGAAGCCGGATGACGAACTCCTGCATCTCATAAAAGAACGGAAAGAAATCGAAGCCACATTGGATACGGTAAATGCCGAATTGGAAATGGAAAAAAGGGGAGGGGCTCCCGCAGAAACATCTGCCGAAACGCCGGAAAAAAAAGGAGAAGAAAAACCGGTTCCAGAAGCAGCCGTATCGGAGCCTCTGCAGCAGGAAGAAGTAGAAGTCCTTGAAAAAGAAGTTACGGAAACCGAAGAGTTCGGCAGGGAAAAGATCGTCGAGACGGAACTTTCAGAAACCAGCGATCTTCGAAAGTACATTGATCGCATGAAAAATAATCCATCGCAACTCGGAACCATTCTGGATCAATTGCCTGCGTCTGCCAAAAAGGATAAGGTCTTCATGCTGGAAGTAGCCAAGATCGATCCGGCATATGCGATGCATTACGCCGATGCCACGACGCTTAAGAAGGAGGAAGATTTCAATATACGGGTGGCCGGAATGAAAAATGAGAGAAATACCGGCAACGCATTGGCAGAAATGTTGCCGGAAGCCAGGACTTCGAAAGTCGTTTTGTCTGCCGTCAAGAGAGACTATATGAATGTCCGTTTCGTTCTTCCGCAGATGGATGATTATGATGAGATATTGGACATCGCAAAAAAGGGAACTTTGGAAGCGGTCAGGAAACTGAAGGATGGCGCGGATATCCGGCTGCTGGTTCCGAGACCTCTTCAAAAAGATCAGATTTTTATGGAACAAGTCGAAAAGATAGCGGGTAAAGCGTAACAAGAAAGCCGGGTATGTTCGATATTTTAATTAAAAATGGCACAGTCATAGATGGGAGCGGTCGCCCCATGTATCGTTCAGACATAGCCATCAATGAAGATCGTATCGTGGCCATGGGAGACCTCGCTCATGCCAGCGCAGAGAAGATCATTGATGCCACCGATCATTATGTCGTGCCTGGATTCGTCGACGTGAATAATCATTCCGATACCTATTGGCAGCTCTTGGCGGAGCCGGAACTTGAGAGTCTCGTGCGTCAGGGAGTCACGACCATTATCGGCGGCAATTCCGGTTCATCGCTGGCCCCTCTTACCACCCCGAAAGATATCCGATCCATCCAGAAGTGGACAGACATTGAAAAGATAAATTTCAATTGGCTGTCTATGGCAGATTTTCTCAAAGAAATTGAAAAACGCGTCCCCGCTGTGAATTTTGCGACACTCGTCGGGCATGGGACGATCCGTCGGGGAGCCATGAAAGATGAAACCCGGAACATTACGCCCGATGAAATCGAGATAATGAGGAAATTTCTCAAAACCGCTTTGAAAGAAGGAGCTATCGGCCTCTCAACCGGGTTGAAATACACGCATGCCAGAGGGGCCGGAATCCGAGAAATCACATCATTGGTAGATACGGCAAAAAAGAATGAAGGCGTGTACGCTACGTATCTGCGAGATGAACAGGAGAATCTCGTAAAAGCCGTCGAGGAAGCCCTGACAGTAGCCAGAGAAACGAAAGCATCGATCCACATCTCACACCTGAAAGCAGTGGGTGAAAAAAATTGGCCGCTGATGGATGAGGTATTCAATCTTATCGAGACCGCAGCGCTCAATGATATCGATGTGACATTCGATGTCTATCCGTATACCTCCACCGGTTCGGTACTGTATACGCTTCTTCCGGAATGGATTACTCAGAATGGACGAAAGATGATGATCGAACGGTTGAAGGATCCTCAGACCTATGACATGGTCCTTCGGGATATGTACCAAAACGAAGTGAACTACTCGGAAGTTCTCATTTCGGTTTCTACGCTGAGTAAGATGCTGTCGCGAAAGCGTATTTCGGATATCGCGAAAATCCAAGGAAAAAAATCGGAAGAAGTCGTGCTTGATTTTCTGTTAGCCAGCGACGGGCGGGCGATCGTTTCCCAGGAAGTGCTTTCGGAACGAAACGTCCGCAAAGCCATACAGCATCCATTCTCGATAATCAGCAGCAACGGAGTCGGATACAGTATCGCTCATAAGGAAAGCGGCGATCTGCTTCATCCTCGTAATTTCGGTACTTTTCCTAAGGTCTTGTCGGAATATGTACGAAAAGAAAAGGCTCTCTCGTGGGAAGAGGCGATTCATAAGATGTCGGGCAAGCCGGCGGTCAAATTCTGTCTGGAAAAGAGAGGCGTCATACAAGAAGGATATTTCGCCGATATCGTCATTTTCCATCCGGAAAAAATCGAAGATAAAGCCACCATGGAAGATCCGTATCAGTATCCCTTGGGAATACATATGGTCATGGTGAATGGGGAAGTCTTGCTTCAGGACGGCGTCATGAATGCCAAACGTTCGGGCAGAGTGCTCCGTTCCAAGAAAAGTTTTTTCGGCTGGTAAACGGCAGGGGCAGAAGAGCTCTGTTTTTTATGTTTTCTACCCGTGACAACAAGGCAAAATTGTGAGATGATGGAGGAGTCTCATGAAATGAGGCGACAAGACTCCTTATGATTACAGCATCTTTTTTCAAAAATAAGCGTATAACTGTGTTTGGTTTAGGCCTCAATATGGGTGGGGTCGGCACGATCAGATTCCTTTCGCAATTGGGAGCGAGGGAAATAATAGTTACTGATATCAAAAACAAGGAAGAGCTGGCCTCTTCGCTTGAAAAACTTGAAGCATACAAAAATATCACGTTCGTGTTAGGGCAGCATCGGCCCGAAGATTTCACCCGTGTCGATCTCGTCATCAAAAACCCGGTCATTCCGTGGTCGAATGAATATGTCAAACTCGCGGAGTCACATGGCGTGCCTGTCGAAATGGACTCCAGTATCTTTTTCGAGCTCTGTCCGGCTCCGATCATAGGCGTCACGGGGAGCAAGGGGAAAACGACTACTTCGTCCCTCATCGCCCACATCTGCGAGACAGCAGGAAAAAAGATAGTCAAAGCCGGCATAGGCCAAGTGGGTGTACTGAATCAGCTTTCCAAAATCACGAAGGAAAGCATCGTGATTTTCGAGCTTTCTTCGTGGCGGCTGTCCGCTTTGAAGAACATCAAGAAAAGTCCGCACATTGCGGTGCTGACGAATATCTATCCGGACCATCTCAATTACTATAAGACTCTGGAGGGATATGCGCGCGATAAGAAAAATATTTTTCTGAACCAAAAAAGCAGGGATACATTGATCGCTAATTTTGATGACGTGGCGGTACGGGATATGGCCCAGGATGCTCCGGGCAATATCATATGGTTCTCCACGAAACAGAAGTTCGATGGAGACTCGGTTTGGATGGAGGATAACACGCTTCTGGTCTCGCAGGGCGGAACGACGAAAGTCCTCCTTCCCGTCGAAGAGATACCGCTTCAAGGGGAGCATAATATTTCAAATGTCTTGGCCGCCGCCGCGGCAGCGCTTTCAGCCGGTCTTTCGGTAAAACAGATACGGGAAGGCATAGTGTCGTTTCCAGGGATACAGCATCGGCTCGAGTTCGTCGCAGAAAAAAAGGGAGTCCGATTTTATAATGACACCGCCGCAACCATTCCTCATGCGACGATCGCGGCGCTCCGTTCCTTTCAAGAACCGGTCATCCTCATAGCCGGGGGAAGCGACAAGCGCCTCGATTTTACGGAATTGGCGAAAGAAATAGCGGAACATTCGAAAGGTCTTGTTCTTTTCAAGGGGCCGGGGACAGAAAAATTGATAACTGCCTTGCGCGAACAGTTAGGTGAAAAATTCAGAAAATTTGAAATCGTCGAAAGCATGGCGAAGGCGGTCGAATTGGCATCGCGCGGAGCGGATTCCGGCGATGTCGTTTTGCTCTCTCCCGGAGCAGCCAGCTTCGGCCTTTTTAAGAACGAATTCGATCGTGGAGAACAGTTTCGTTTCTATGTGACAGGGAAGAAATAAAATTTCAATCCTCGGAGTTCTTAAGAAATGTACTCCATTTTTTCCTGTTTCGTCCGTCTCTTGACTCCAGAAGACTGAACGTGTAATATACCCCTAGAGGGTATATTAATACTGACATATTTTATTGCTATGACTGTCAAAAAAGCTGCCGTAAAAAAAGAGCAGAAATCTCCTTTTCTTTCCCGTATCGCCAAAATAGAAGGTCAACTGAAGGGAGTGAGACGAATGATGGAAGAAAAAAAAGATTGTTTAGCTATCATCACCCAGATCACCGCCATCCGGGAAGCGGTGGCGATGCTCGGTGTCGAGCTGCTGAAAGATGACATCTCATGTAAATGGGATGGTAAGAAAAAGATCGATGAAGCCTATCTTAAATCCCTGTTCCGAATGCAGTAATAAAGATTAAATCGAAAACTATGAATAATCCATTTGAAAGCGCTCAGAATCAATTGAGAGAGGTGCAGGCCATATTGAAATTGGATGAGAACATATTCGCTCAGCTCATGCATCCGAAGCGTGTCATCGAGGTATCGCTGCCGATCAAAATGGATGATGGAACAGTGAAGGTTTTTACCGGTTATCGTGCCCAGTATAATGATGCGCGCGGACCATTCAAAGGCGGTATCCGCTTTCATCCCGGAGTGACAGCGGATGAAGTCAAAGCTCTTTCGGCCTGGATGACCTGGAAAACAGCCGTCGTCAAGATCCCGTTGGGAGGAGGGAAAGGCGGAGTCATCGTTGATCCGAAGAAACTGTCAGACCGGGAATTGGAATCGCTCTCTCGTGCCTATGCCCGTGCACTGACGCCGTTCATCGGGCCCCTCGTCGATATTCCGGCGCCGGATGTCTCGACTGATCCGCGCATTATGGCGTGGATGCTCGACGAATACGAGGAAATAACGGGGAAAAAAATGCCGGGAGTCATAACGGGCAAGCCGCTTTCGTTAGGAGGTTCTCTCGTGCGAGATTACGCCACTGCACAAGGCGCCTTTTATGTCATTGATGAACTTTCCAAAAAATATCATCTGAAAGACACACGAGTCGCCATTCAGGGATTCGGCAATGGGGGTAGCTTTCTGGCAAAGATCCTTTCGCAAGCGGGGTATCGGATTGTCGCTATCGCTGATTCGAAATCCACCATCTATCGCGAGAGCGGTCTTGATGTCGATGAATTGATCCTGCATAAGCAGACGACGGGCACTTTGAAGAATTGCGTCGGGTGCGAGAGCATGCCGAGTGCCGCTGTCCTATCCGTACCGACGGATATACTCGTGCCTGCTGCCTTAGAGAACGCTATTCATGATGGAAACAAGGAAGAAATCAAGGCAAAGTACATCGTAGAATTGGCAAACGGTCCGGTTGCGCCGGAAGCCGATAAGTGGCTCTTCGAAAAAGGGGTATCCGTCATACCTGACATATTGGCGAACGCCGGAGGAGTGACGGTATCGTATTATGAACAAGTCCAAAATGCCGCCAATTATTACTGGGAGGAAGCTGAGATACTTTCGCTTTTGGAAAAAACGATGAGAACCGCATTTCAGAAAGTTTTGGAAGAAAAAGAGAAGTATAATACGAGCTACCGGATGGGAGCGTACGCACTAGCCGTACAGAGAGTGGCTGAGGCGATGAAAAACAGAGGAAGGATATGAACAGCGGGGGAAGAGGAATCGGCTCTCCCTTTTTAAATGATTTAAAAAGTATTAAGAAAAAGGAGTATGTATGATGTCGTGATTATCGGGGGAGGGCCGGGAGGTATCGCTGCGGGGGTGTATGCTTCCCGTAAACAGTTGAAAACGCTTTTCATCACTGAAAATTTCCAGAGCCAGTCTGTCGTGTCTTCGGGCATCGAAAATTGGATAGGTACTATCAGTGTCACCGGTTTTGAATTCGGCCAAATGCTGGAAAAACATCTGCGGGCTCAGGAGGGCCTGGAAATCAGAACGGATGAACGGGCGGTAAAAGTCGAAGAGAAAGAATCGGGTGGCTACGTGATCGAAACGACCAAGGGAGAGCGATACGATACGAAAACCATCATCATCGCTTCGGGCGGACGGCACCGTCATTTGAATGTGCCCGGCGAAGAGAAGTATAGCGGCAAAGGAGTGGTGTATTGTTCCACGTGCGATGCGCCCTTTTTCCGCAATAAGAAAGTTGCCGTTGTCGGCGGGGGAAATGCCGGATTGGAGGCGGTGGAAGATCTGCTTCCGTATGCGAGTGAAATCGTGCTGATCATCCGGTCTGGCGAATTGAAAGGTGACCAGATCACGCAGGATACCGTGCTCGCTTCGCCGAAAGTGACCGTCATGTTCCATACGGTGATCGAAGAAATCCTGGGCGATAAGAAAGTGGATGGTATCCGTTATAAGGACAATGAGACGAACGAAGTACGGGAACTGGCGCTGGACGGTGTCTTCATTGAAATCGGCATGATTCCGAACACGGAATTCGTTGGGGGCCTTGTCGACATGAATGAACGAGGAGAAATCATCTTGGATGGCAGGACAGCGGCCACTTCAAAGCCCGGGATTTTCGCGACCGGCGATGCGACGGACATTCCTTTCAAACAGAATAATATTTCTGCCGGGTATGGGGTCGTAGCGGCTCTTTCCGCTTATGATTTCATCCGTAAACGGAAGGGATAGAGGGAAGGGCTCATGTCTTATTGACAGGATGCCTTTTTCATGCTATACTGTATCCATAAGGGTGAAATAGTAGCGGGTGTTTCAAGGGGGTGAAACACCCGCTTTCTTTTTCTGGCAGAGCTTCCAACAGACTTGGCAGTTTTTCCAGGGGAAGAATAAGTACATTAAAAACAAAAACAAAAACAAACACTTACAGAGTATGTTCCCATACTCTCGCCTCTTTATATGAGGAAAAATTACGGCTGGACGAGAAAAATTCTCCCAGCCGTTTAAAATTTCCCCAATATGGAATTTCCTTGAAAAAGCGCTTCATTCGGGCTATACTAGCCAGTATGGAAGTTTTTGAAATCAGAGGCGGAAAAAGGCTTAAAGGAGAGATAAAGGTATGCGGCTCTAAAAACGCCACAACCCCGATTTTGGCTGCTACTTTGCTTACACAAGAGAGGTGTGTGCTTTCAAACATCCCTCTCATAGAGGATGTTTTTCGCATGCTTGAAATACTGGAGAGCATGGGAGCGGAAGTGGAGTGGCAGGGAAAACGGACGGTCGCGATTACGGCCAAAAATATAGATCCGAAGAAAATGGACACCGAACTGGTGAAGAAACTCCGTTCATCCATACTCTTGTGGGGATCGCTCTCAGCCCGGTTCGACCATTTCTCATTTTATAGTCCTGGAGGCTGTCTCATAGGCGCTCGACCAGTCGATACCCATCTTGATGCATTGCAAAAAATGGGCGTGAAGATCAGGGCTGAAAAAAAGGGATATGTCGTGGACGCATCCGAAAGGCACGCTGCAACCGTCGTTCTTCGGGAATTTTCTGTTACCGGAACGGAAAACGCGATGATGCTCGCGGCCTGCATGCCCGGTAAAACCATTATCAAAATCGCAGCCGCCGAACCGCACGTCGAAGATCTCGGAAAGTTTCTCATAAGCATGGGAGCGAAAATAACCGGTCTCGGTACGAATACGCTTCATGTGATCGGGAGCAAAAAATTGCGAGGCGCACAGCATAGCGTCATTCCGGATGCCAACGAAGCGGCGACCTTTCTCCTTCTCGGGGCGGCGACTCAGAGCGAAATCACTGTCGTTGGTGCTCGCGAGGAACATCTCGATCTCGTTTTGGAAAAAATACGCGAATTCGGAGTCGATTTCAGAGTAGAAAAAAATCGGATCACGGTTCTGCCGACAAAAAAACTTCGAGCAGTGAAGAAAATCGATACTCGGGTGTATCCTGGTATTCCGACCGATGTGCAGGCACCTTTCGGAGTGCTGGCAACTCAGGCGGAAGGGGAAACATTCGTTTTCGATACCTTGTTCGAAGGACGTTTCAACTATGTCTCAGAGATAAAGAAGATGGGAGGAGAAATAAAAATCTTGAATCCTCATCAAGTGGTCATCGTCGGAAAGACACCACTCACGGGAACTGTGATAAAAAGTTATGACTTACGGGCGGGAGCAGCGCTTATTATCGCGGCGCTGGCAGCCAAAGGAACGACGGTGATCGAAGAGATCTATCAGGTGGATCGCGGTTATGAACGTATCGAGGAGCGGCTACAGAAAATAGGGGCGGCGATTAAACGCATAGACAAATAGAAGTATGAAATCGTTTTTCTTAAGAAAAATCGGGATAGACTTAGGTACGGCTAATACGTTGGTTTTCGTGCCGGGCCAAGGCGTTGTTATCAATGAGCCGTCTGTCGTCGCCATATCGCTTTCTGAAAACAAGGTGTTGGCCGTCGGAAATGAGGCTAAAGAAATGCTCGGACGGACCCCGGATAATATCGTAGCCAGTCAGCCTCTGAAGGACGGGGCGATTGCCGATTATCGCATTACGGAAGCGATGCTCAAATATTTTCTGGGGCGAGTCGGCGGAAGGATACGTTTTTTCCGTCCTGAAGTCGTACTTTCGATTCCGGCTGGAATCACCTCGACAGAACGGCGAGCCGTAATTGATGCCGCTCTCAAGGCCGGAGCAAAGGCCGCGTATGTCGTGAAAGAACCGATATTGGCAGCGATCGGAGCAGGCATTCCCATCCATACGGCCCAGGGGAACATGATCATAAACATCGGCGGCGGTACTTCGGAAATTGCCATAATCAGCCTGGGGGGCGTCGTGGCTTCTCACAGCGCGCGCGTAGGCGGGAACAAGATCGATCAGTCCATTTCGGACTATATCAAGCGCAAGCACAGTTTGGCCATAGGCGACCGGACGGCGGAAGAAATCAAGATAAAGATCGGGGCAGCCATCGCACAGGTGAAGGAAGATCATATGGAAATACGCGGACGGGATCTTATGGGCGGATTGCCGAAGACGGTCTCCATCTCTTCGAATGAAGTCACCGAAGCCATCCAGGACGAACTGAGGGAAATCATCAATGTGATAAAGCAGGTCCTGCAGGAGACTCCGCCGGAATTGGCAGCGGATATCATGGATAAAGGCATGGTGCTTTCAGGCGGCACGGCTCAGCTGCGTTTTCTCGACCAGCTTATCTCCAAGACGATCAATGTGCCGTGCTATGTGGCGGATGATCCGGCGTTTTGCGTGGTGAAGGGGACGGGGATCGTATTGGAAAATTTGGAAATGTATAAGAGGAGTATCATGCTGGCGAAGTAATGCTTTCTTTAATTTGTGCCAGAAGTCTTGCTCACCAAGCAACCTTTCAGAGTACCGCTTGTAAGTCCCGGCGTGACTTCCTGCGCTACACAGAATCTCTCGCTCTCCGACCTTCGGTCGGAACCCTGCCCGCTCGTAATTCTGAGTTACTCTGAAAGATTCTTGGTGCGAAGACTTGAGTGTCTGTCCGGAAAAGAATTTTTTCTGATAGATTCTTTGTTTGAGAGAGTTTCTTGGTTCGAAAAGTTTCCTAGGATGACGTAGAGTGGGGGAAACTTTCCGGTGACCAAGAAATCTCTAGAGTTAAGAATGTATCAGAAAAAATTACTTTGCTCGTGACAGACGAGAATAAGAAATAGAGTTGTATGACAATAGGAATAGATGCATCGCGGGCGTTCTTGAAACGACGGACGGGGATAGAGGAGTACGCGTATCAGACAATCAAACATTTGCGCGATGTCGTCCCTTCTTCGCTCCGGGTTATTCTGTATGTACGGAGAAAAATCATCTGGAAGAATAACGCGCTTTCGTTCGAGTATCCGCAGATCGATTTTTCGCTTCCGGAGAATTGGGAAGTACGGGGGATCTGGGCTCCGCGATTCTGGACTCAGATCGGCCTTTCTCTTGAGATGTTTCGGAAAGCACCGGACGTTTTGTTCGTTCCCGCTCACACGGTCCCCCTTATTCATCCGAAGAAAACGATCGTCACGATTCATGGATTGGAGTATGAGTTCTGCAAAGAGGCCTATTCGTTCTGGGAACGGGCGTACATGCATCATTCGATACGATTCTCCTGCAAGGCAGCAGAAAAGATAATCTGCGTTTCGCAGAATACGAAAAAGGACGTCATGGCGATCTATCATGTTCCGGCAGAAAAAATAACGGTCATTTATGAGGGTTATGATGATCTTGCGAGCAGCAGACAGCAAGGAGAAAGCGGTAGCAAGGGAGAAATACAGACGCCGTACTTGTTGTTTATCGGAAGATTGGAGGAGCGGAAGAACGTGGTGCGGATCATCGAAGCGTTTGAAATACTGAAAGAAAAGTACCGGATTCCTCATCAGCTGGTGATCGTTGGGAAACCGGGCTATGGGTATGATCGGATACAAGAGAAAGTGGCAGGTTGCCGGTTTC
>Ga0134124_10002071_pt1 | contig 16131 bp, 19 predicted proteins | sample KB304_FD_96880 | JGI IMG/M metagenome (GOLD analysis project Ga0134124, IMG submission 96880) | Terrestrial soil microbial communities without Nitrogen fertilizer from Kellogg Biological Station, Michigan, USA - KB3-0-4 | ecosystem: Environmental > Terrestrial > Soil > Unclassified ...
CAGCCTCTGCAGATCCCGCAATCGCAGAATCCGGCCTGGCAGAATCGCGGACAAAGATCAGGGTTGAGAGATTACAACCGATTCGAGCAACAACGCCCGCCCGTGAGTGACAGATCAGCTTTTGGATCTCGTAACAATCGGTGGCAGGAAGCGGCCGCCCGATCGGAGGCTCCGTGGAGAAATCGAGATCGCGATTTTCAGCCCCGAGGTTCGAATATCCCCGCTCAGAGTTTCATGGATCAAAATAGATCTCGATTCGACCGATGGGAAGGTCGTGGCCGGTCACAAAATGGCAGATTCGACAGGTTTCGCGATGAGTCCCGTTGGAACTACTCCGAAAGAAATGATCGCGGTAGAAATGACTGGCGCGAATCGCGGGTGCGCGACACGATCGCTAACGTGATAACCGGCTACTCGGGAAGGTCCTCGTACGATCCGTACTACGGAACGCCCTATAGCCCTAACTACTACGCGACGAATTACTATAGCTACTCGACGAACTACTACAATTCCCCGTACTATCCGAGTTATTACGATTCCGGGTACTACAACAACTATGAAAGCAGTTACTACAATTACCCCGACTATTCGGGCTATTACGACGATAGTTATCCATCGTATCTAACGACGTCGTACTACCCTGTGTATTCGAGTTATTACGACCCATACTCCTTTGTGTATTCCAGTCCGTCGTATCAGCAGTACTACGATCCTTATGGAGTGAATTACGACGATCCTTACTATGGATACAATGATCCAAACTCGTATTACGACGACGGATATGGAACCGATTACTGCAGTCTGGCTAGTAATGGATATTGGCATCCGGGATCTCTTGCAGATACGCTCGGAAAGCTGGTGGCCACCGGATATGATCAGGGTTACGGAGACGGCCTGTCTGCCAGCTACTATAACGAAGACGCCAACTATTACAATCCCTACTCTTATGAAGACACGTCATACGATTCGTATTCATATAGGCTCGCGGAAAATCGGCAGTGTTTGAGTCAGGGATACGAGCTTGGTTATCAGGATGCACTTGCTGGGCGCGGCCAGTACAACCCGCTATATTCTGGAAATGAGGACCTTGTGAGTATGCTTATAGGAACGGCGTTACAAGCCGTCAATAATTGAGGCGATTTAAGATCGCGTAGCACCGAAGGCGAAGTACCACCCTTCGCCTTTTTCTACGTTTTGACTTTAGATAGCAAATAAACTCCGAGCATAGCGAAAATCATTAACGGCCCCCAAATGACCAACGACGGCGCAAGCGTGCCGTTCAGGCCGAGCTGTTCAAAAACGTTTGTGGCGCCCGTGTACACAAGCCATAGGCCGATGGCGTAGCTAATTGTAACCACTTTCCCTTTTCGGCTCAGACTCAATGCAAACGGAGCTGTGAATAAAGCGATCACAAAAGGCAACACGAGAGTAGAGTATTTCTTGTCCAGGGCCACAAAAAATCCCTTTCGTTCCGCATCAGATTCACTAGTCGCGATCTGAGCCCGGAGCTCGTCCACATTCATTTGACTCGGTTTTCTCCTGAATTCTGAAAACGGATTACTTGTTTCGCCGAGTTCCCCACCCTCGGTGACTTCCGTTCGATTCCGGCCTCCTGATATGAACGTCTTTTCGACGCTACCCTCAAAGACGATCCGATCACTTTTCCAAACAGCTCGTGGAACGTGGTATACGGCTTGCAATTTTGCTCTATCGTCGCCGAATTCGAAGATGCTTAGATTTTTCACTGCGCAAGCGGACGAACAATCTGCCAGTGAGCCCGATGCGTTATCAGACGCACGGTCGTCAAGTTCGAAAGAAAAGATCCGTTTGTCCGTGGCCACCCACAATTTTCCGGATTGATTCGCCAATATGCCGCGACTCCTGATCTGATCGCGGAGCCTGTCCTGAATTTGATTGGCTCGAGGCAGTATCCGCTCCTGGATCTCCCAGTTGACAAACCCTAGAAGCAACATCAACACAAAGCATGGAAGTAACAGCCGATAAACACTTTGGCCGGCGGACGTCCAGGTTACAATTTCGTTTTGTCGCGACTTTATGACATATGTGGCTAGTACCGCGATCATAGCCGCAGACGGAGCAAGTTGAAGATAGATAAAAGGCAGCAGGAAGAATAGATACTCAAAAAGCAGCCGCACGCCACCCTCTGTTGTTCCGGCAAATTTCCAGAGCTCGAAAGCTGTAAAAATCACGAACACTGCCGTGAGAAAAGCGAGCGTTAGGAAAAAATACTTAAGAAGATTAATGATCAAATCGAGGTCCCGCAGACCGGCAGTGAAATCCGCAAATAGGCTTTTGGTTTGTATCCGCCCCGATGCTCGACTGAAATGCTGTCCGAGTCTCTTTATCTTATCGATCCAACTAGTCCAGAAATCGACCCTGCGCCCCAGACTGAACCAAAGGATCACAAGAGAGCTAACCGTTATTGGGATCAATCCGCCGGTCAAAACAGAGATCCGAGATGTTCTAGCGAGTTGTTCTCCGAGAAATGCAAACAAGTAATACCCGATCAAACCCACTAAAGCGAGAAAGATCCCGAATCCACGGCCTCCCCGATTGAACCTCAGTATCATTGCCGAACCGAGCAAACAGAATAACAGCGGCGTGATCGAGAGGATTATCCTCCGCTGCCATAATATTTGCGCTTCGATCCGATCACTGCCCTCTTTCGACTGAGCGTATTGAGAAAGTTCGTCAAGGCCAAGTTCTTCCGGCGTGTGTTCGGACGAGCTTAACTTTTCAATTAATTCAGCCCGTTTCGTTTTTATGGCCAATCGTACGTCGCCGATGTTTTCGGAAATGAACTTTCCCTCGCCCGACTGCTTTGGAAAGCTCGATACCGTAGCATTCTCAAGTACGAGTTCTGAAGCCTCACCGGTTACATCAAGGCGGCCGTTGGATGACGTTATCAGACGCACCAATCCGTTTGCGTCGTCTTCGTTGTAGATAAATATGTTTTTCCAGGTTCCGTTTTGAAGGTCGCCACCCTTTACATAGATCGTATAGCCCGCGATCTCCGTATTGAAAACTCCCGGTTCGATTGGTGACTCGAGTTTCTTGATGGCTGTTTGAAGAGCTGCTCCGCGAACCATCCGGGCAGCGAACGGCACTCCTTTTAGATTTACGAAGAAAGCGAAGACGGAGAGGAGGATCCCAAGTACTACAATTGGAATCGTGATCTGAATGTTACCGACGCCGGCAGCGCGAATCGCGATCAGTTCGCTGTCGCCCTGCATTTTCGAAAGCCCGATGATCGTTCCGACCAGAATTGCCATCGGACAGGTAAATGCAATTACATTCGGTATTAACGCTAACGTAAGCTGCCAGATCAGCCCCGGCGGAACATTGACGCTGAAAAAAATATCGGCGTAACGGGTCGCTTGTTGGGCAAAAAGAATTACAGTCAGCAGAAGCCACGAGAAAATAAAGTACGGCAGAATGGACTGTAATAAGTATCTGGAAATCAGCCCGGTAATCTTCTTCATTCTCTAATTCGCGGTCGTGCGATCTCTTCCGACCATTACATCACGCCCTGTCGCTGTTGCAAAAATGCGGCGCAGGATCGGCGAGAGATCGTGAATTTCGTTTTGAATATTTGAAGCAGATTGAGCGAAACGAAGCGGAGAGAGTTTCTGAATGCTGCCTAACAAATCTCGAGCCGCTGGACTGACTACACTTGATGTTCTCGCCTTCGTGCAGCCAAGACACTGCAGCTGGAAATTGACCTGTAGGCAAGCCACTTCATTCGAATCAAACAAACGTCGGCAATGTTCACATCGGTTCCAGTCAGGTAAGTAACCGCCCAACCGCAATAACCATACTTCAAAATAGAGGCCGACCCGATCCAAGCTGTCCGGGGTTTCCGCGGCTGCATTGAAACACGCCTTTACCATCCGGTAAAGGTCGTCACTAGGATCATTAGGCGCAATGATCGCGGTAAGGAGATCCATCAGGTATGCAAAGCGATGCTGAAATCCAGCCTCGGATGCAAATGCAAAATACGATTGCACAAGTTCGACGTGTTGAATGGAAACTAGTTCTACGCCTTCTTTCTGAATATATGCGAGTTTGACGACGGTGTACGGTTCCAGGCTGCTACCGAACTTGCTTTTTAGGCGTTTTGCTCCCTTTGCCACACCTCGCACAAGGCCATGTCCGTGAGTGAGAAATACAACTATCCTATCGGCCTCGGCTAAGTTGTAGGTCTTGAGCACGAGGCCCTCAGTTTCTAAAAGGGACATCGGATCACCAAGGGATAAAATAAAGAAGCCAGGCGAGTATCAAGCTAACAACCATGAACTGAAGGAAGGTTTTTCCCGAATACCACATTCGCTCCCTGGGCGTGCCCGTCGTCAGTACGCCGAAAGCGATCGACACAAAGGCGGCGAAAGCAATCAGATAAATGAAATGAATCATTTCTTCCTCCCGAGTGCTATATCAACCGCATCAAGAGCGGCCAGATAGTTGAGCAGTCCGGCCGTCTCCAGGAAACGGCCTGCGTATTCGAATGTCGCCAAAGCGGCCACATGCGGCGACGGGGTCGCCGCGATGACATAACTCACAACTGCTCCCAGGCCATTCCCGCATCTGGCAAATATATTCAGGAGGTACAGCAGAGCTCCGTCCTTAAAATCAAAACCGGGATAGTATGCTCCGCCTCCTAGAATCGCGACGATGAACATGGTCCAAATGACACCGGCAATAATAGCTCCGCGTCCCCAACGCTTCTGGATCAAGTGACCGGCTCCCGGCACTATCCATGAAATGATGCCTAATAGTACTGGATTATCCATTTCTAATAATAAAAATACCCTGCAAAATGACTTTAACTGTCAGCTCGCCTACCGCGAGATAAAACCTTAAAAACTTGATTATAAACTATGGCTTGAATTGAGTTGCATCCTTTCAAATGTTTTACTTTAGGTGACTTAATGAACAACTTTAGAGTGATTGTTTTTCCCAAGTTCAAACTCTAGAGTCCGCCATGTAAACGTTACCCGATAAAGGCTTTGCCGATCTCACGTAAAACATTAACGGTCGCCGTTCCGACTCTTGCAGTAGTTCACGAACGCACCAAAAATGCTCTGGGACAATCGATCTTGAGACCAGGCAAGTTCCGGATGCCACTGAACCCCAACCACAAATCGGTCGAACCGTATATCTTCGATGCTTTCGATAACCCCGTCCTTTGCCCAGCCGGTCGCACGCAAATTCTCTCCTACAGCTTTTACGGCTTGATGATGATGAGAGTTCACTCGAAGTGTTCCAGATGACTCTTCAAAAGAAGGAAGGCCTGAGAGAAAACTGCCTTCCTCGATTTCGACTCCGTGAGAGTGTCTATCACGTGGAACACCCTGGTCATGCTTTATACAGTTTTCAACCTGGGATTCTATGTCCTGGATCAGCGTACCGCCGCGCGATACATTCAGTGACTGCATCCCATAGCAAATTGCGAGCACAGGCAAATTCAGCCGCTCTGCTTCGGCCAATACCATCAAATCCGTTTTGTCTTTTTCCGGAACGACAGGGCCGAGTTTTTGGTGCGGCTCCTCGCCATACAAATGCGGATCCATGTCTGAATCGCACCCGGGAAGCAGAATTCCATCAAGCCCTTCAACTGCGGATTGAATGTAGTCTCCCTCGGGAAAAAGACTTAGGTGAACCGGCACACCGCCGGCCGCTTCGACAGCTTCGGAATAATCGCGGCCCAGATAAAACCTGCGAGTTGCGAACTCTAGGCGCATGGTGAGACCAATACGTGGACGTCTGCTCATAAAACATTTTATGTTCAGATATATAGCGTCGAAATGTCAATTTGAGCATTTGAAATTAAACCTTTATCATCTTGTTTTTATGCGTTCAGGTGAAAACTCGGAGCGAATCCGCTCGACAACCGTGCTGCTTGTTACTCGCGAGGGAAAGACCGCGATGGCAGGCGATGGACAAGTCACGCTAGGTGAAACTGTGATCAAAGGAAATGCCAGGAAGGTTCGTCGGCTCGCACACGGCAATATCCTGGCAGGCTTTGCGGGTTCGACGGCGGATGCATTCTCACTTCTCAGCAGATTTGAGACTAAGCTTGAACAATTTCAGGGACAGCTGGAACGAGCCGCGATAGAACTAAGCAAGGATTGGAGAACCGACAAATACCTTCGCAACCTGGAGGCTCTGCTCATCGTGGCCGACAGCAAAGACGCTTTTCTTATCTCAGGGAAAGGCGATGTGATCTCGTCTGACGAAGGACTTTTGGCGGTTGGTTCGGGAAGTATGTACGCGCTGGCGGCGGCGAGAGCTTTGGTCAAACATACGCAAATGACCGCACGGGAGATCTCTGAAGAAGCACTACGGATCGCAGGCGAGATTTGTATCTATACCAATTCCGATATCGTCGTCGAGGAGCTTTAATACATCCATGGCAATCTATTTGGGTGGAGAAACATCAGCCGCAACGGCCAAACCGATTCTCGACGATCTGACACCTCGCGAGATCGTCGCGGAGTTAGATAAGTACGTCGTTGGTCAGCTGGATGCTAAAAAGGCGGTCGCGGTTGCGCTTCGCAATCGCATTCGCCGGCAAAAGCTTCCGCCCGAGATCGCCGAAGACGTCCTGCCAAAAAACATTCTGATGATCGGGACAACAGGCGTCGGAAAGACAGAGATAGCTCGCCGCCTGGCTCGCCTCGCTAACTCTCCCTTTATCAAGATAGAAGCCTCTAAATTCACTGAGGTCGGCTATGTAGGCCGCGATGTTGAAAGCATGATCCGCGAACTCGCTGACGTCGCGATTGACATGACCAAGCAAGCGGCATTTGAAGAGATTCTGCAGCGGGCTAAGGAGAATGTTGAGGAAAAGCTTCTTGATATACTGCTACCGCCTGCCGGGCTGCATTATCAGACGCAATCGGAAGGCGAAGCCGGAGAGTCCACTGAAAAAGCTCAAAACCGCACCCGCGAAAAATTACGCGAACAGTTGCGCCGTGGAGATCTGGATGACCGACTCATTGACTTTGACACGCAGGAGCGAGGTGGAGCGGCTACGATCGACTTCGTCGGCGGGCAGGGAATGGAGGAAATGGGAGTGAACCTCAAAGATATGTTCGGTAATCTCTTCCCAAGCAAAACTGTTCGCAAGAAAATGAAGATCGGCGAAGCAAAAGAGTACATGCTCCGGGACGAGCAGGAAAGCCTGGTAGACATGGACCAGATCACCCGCAAGGCAATAGACAAGATCCAATCATCAGGAATTATCTTCCTTGACGAGATCGACAAGATCGCCGGCCGCGAGTCAGGCGGTGGAAACCCCGATGTATCGCGTGAAGGTGTTCAGCGGGATCTGCTTCCGATAGTAGAAGGAACTAATGTAAATACTCGGTATGGGATGGTAAACACTGAACATATTCTGTTTATCGCCGCCGGGGCCTTTCATGTGTCGAAACCATCGGATCTGATCCCGGAACTTCAAGGACGATTTCCAATCCGGGTAGAGCTAGAATCTTTAACGATCGATGACCTTAAACGCATTCTTACTCAGCCCAAGAACTCATTGATTAAGCAATATCAGGCACTGCTTAAGACAGAGGGAATTGAGCTCACGTTCACCGAGGATGCAATTGATAAGATCGCTCAGATGACGGAAGAGATCAATCGATCGACCGAAAACATTGGGGCCCGACGCCTTCACACTCTCCTTGAAAAGCTGCTCGAAGAAATCAGCTTTATGGGCTCCGAACTCGAGGTTAAGCACCAGCGAATCGATGCGACATACGTAGAAGAGAGATTAAGCACTTTGATTAAAGACCAGAACCTGCGCCAGTACGTCCTCTAATTAAATAAATGTTAAAAGCTTTTCTACTTAAGCATTTCAATTTAAAAATCAATCTTAAGCAAAAAGCACTTAAAGCACTGACAATGCTTTTAACGCTTTCTTTTGCCCTGAGCTTAAGCTGTGGAAAGCGACGTCCTCCGCAGCCTCCTGTTGAGAGAGTTTTACAAAGAGTTGAGGTCAGTGGATTTCAGCGCGGAGGAAGCGTTTTGTTGTCGTGGAAGATGCCGGCAAAAAACGCGCCTTCGAAGAGTGTTCAGAATATAAGCCGCGCGGATATCTATCGTTTAGCCGAGCCGCTCAATTCCCCGCTTTCAATGTCTGAAGAAGAATTTGCAGCACGGAGTTTGATCATCGCATCGATAAGGATCACTGATGCTGATTTTGAGCGAAAAACGATCTCATATTCTGATCAGCTTGAATTTGCGGGCCAAGCCGCTCGCCTGCGATACGCGGTCAGGCTCGTGAATTCATCGGGACAAAAGGCTGCATTCTCCAATTTCCTGCTTGTTGAGCCGGCCGCAAATGTTGCGGCAAATCCGACTGACCTTAAGACACAGGTTACACAAGATGCGATCCATCTGAGTTGGACGCCCCCCGAGGCAAACATTAACGGAACGAAGCCGCCAAATATTCTTGGATATAACGTCTATCGTTCAAAAAGTGACAAGGAAGCCGCGACTCTATTGAACAAAACGCCGGTCACAGAAACGAAGTTTTCCGACGGATTCTTCGACTTTGATAACGACTACTTCTATTTCGTGAGAACCGTCTCAGCGGGCTCTGAGGGCGTTCCCACAGAAAGTCTTGAGTCCAACATTGTTAAGCTGCGCCCCATCGACACCTTTCCTCCATCCCCGCCGGCAGCTCTTACGATCGCTGCTACGCCAACGACGATTTCCCTGTTCTTTCCCGCGAATCCGGAAAATGATATTGCCGGATACAAGATCTATCGATCGACAGACGCGAATCAGGATAAGAAAGCCTGGACGTTGTTAACACCGAAGCCTCTAACGGTAACAACCTTCCAGGACGATAAGGTGGAATCAGGTAAAAAATATTACTACTACGTTACAGCAACGGATAAGAATGGAAATGTAAGCGAGCCTTCTGAAGTAGTATCTGAAATCGTCCCCTAAAGGTTTATCGCACAAAATGAAAATCGAATTTGATTCAATAAACCGGCCAACAAAAATCGTTTGCGTCGGCCGCAATTATGTCGAGCACGCAAAGGAACTAGGGAACGAAGTTCCAAAAGCTCCCCTACTCTTCCTTAAGGCTCCATCGGCCTTGATACGCCAGGACGAAGCGATCGTAATTCCGCCGCAGTCGAGCCAGGTCGAGCACGAAGGCGAACTCGCTGTCATTATCGGACGCACTTGTAAGAGACTTCATAACGATGATGATCCCTTCGGATATGTATTAGGCTATACGTGCCTCAATGATGTGACGGCGAGAGATATTCAGCGTAAAGACGTTCAGTTTACCCGTGGCAAATCCTTCGATACGTTTTGCCCGGTCGGACCGGTGATCGAAACGCAGCTCGACGTATCAGATATTCGGGTTACAGCCACGGTCAACGGCGTGATCAAGCAGGACGGACGGACATCACAAATGGTCTTCCCTGTCGATTTTCTGATACGATATATTTCAAATCAGATGACGCTAGTTGAGGGCGATATTATCGCCACCGGAACGCCGTCAGGCGTTTCTAAAATGGAGCCGGGTGACGTTTGCGAGGTCGAGATCGAAGGCATCGGCGTCCTCCGGAATCCGGTCGAGAAAGCATGAAACGCTGCCCGCAGTGCAATCGAAGTTTCGAGAACTCATTGGATTTTTGCCTCGAGGACGGTGCTCGGCTGACCCCCGTCTTCGATTCTGCGACCGCTGTTACGGTTGAATCGAAAGCAGCTAAAACAGCTCCCCCCACGATCGCATATCCTTTAGCTCCAGTGCGTGAGGCCGCAAACAAGCTAAGCAATACCGTCGAAACCGAAACTGTTGTCGCAAAAAAGGCGATCCTGGGCCAGGAGCCGACGGTGAAACCGACGCCGGCTTTTGAGTATGCTTCCATCGCGATCGCATTAGCACACAATTGGTGGCAGTGGCTATACCTGGAAAAGCAGTATGTGTCGTCGATCCTAGACTATATTTTTTCGGCGAACTTCCTTATGTGGCTGGTACTTTTAGTAAGCGGTACGGCCATAAGCCTGTTCGTGGTTCGCCGGAGTGACCGAAAGATCTTTGGAATTCTTAGTTTAGTTATTCTCGCTATTAACCTGATATTGTTTTTGGTACCAAGAAGATAAACTCATGAGCCGCTCTATTAACGGGCTTGTGCAATGGAGAGAACATGAAATTTTTTATTGATACAGCAAATTTGGATGAGATCAAGGAAGCGAACGAGCTCGGCCTGATCGATGGCGTGACAACAAATCCGTCGCTGGTCGCCAAGGAAGGTAATGTGGATTTCAAAGAACACATTGCGAAGATCTGCTCGATGGTAAAGGGTGATGTCTCAGCGGAGGTAACCGCGCTCGATACAGCGGGAATGCTCGAGCAGGGCCGTGAATATGCCAAGATCGCTTCCAATGTTGTAGTTAAATGCCCGCTGACGCTTGATGGCTTAAAGGCCACGCGAATTCTCACGGAAGAAGGGACGGGAGTAAACGTTACCCTTTGCTTTTCCGCGGCGCAGGCTTTGCTGGCTGCAAAAGCCGGGGCAAAATACATTTCGCCCTTTATCGGACGGCTTGATGACGTAGCCACAAACGGAATGCAGTTGATCCAGGATATCGTGACGATCTATGACAACTACGGTTTTGGAACTGAAGTGCTGGCAGCTTCGATCCGTCATCCTATGCACATTGTTGATTGTGCATTGGCAGGCGCGGATGTCGCGACAATTCCCTTCAAGGTCATCCAGCAACTTGTGAAGCATCCTTTGACCGACAAAGGCTTAGAGGGATTTCTTTCAGATTGGAAAAAGAGCGGTAGGGATTAAATTCTTTAAAAACCAGGAAAAAACGCGGGCCTTTTGCGGTCCGCGTTTTCATTCCAGGGTCTTTTTTATCTCTGCATGAAGTGCGGCTACATCCGAATCGTTCTGCAACGCCCACTTATATTTGTCATGAAAATAATCATCTTCGCCCTCCATGGCTAAGAGATTTCGCATACGGCTAATATGCGCCGTAACTGCATCGCCGGCGTAACCTTCCTTCTGAGCAAACATCTCGTCGATATCCACGATCAATGTGGAGAAACGCCGCAGCCATTCAAAATCATCGTCATTCAGTAAAAGATTCAAAAAGTCAGTCGCCGTTGTCGGCCCATTGAAGCCCTCGTAATTGCTTCGTTCGTGGTCAACCAGGGATTTATGCAGCTTGAGCAGCAAGTTGCGGCCTGACTTAAGTCTTTCAATTTCATCCATAACATAGATTCTATAACAGTTTTGCGTTTCGTCGGTCTTCCGTTTAAGATTAACGCTTAGCCGGCTAATCGTAGCATATTAGCCGGCTAATGATTGCTAATTAGCGAGCTAAGTGTTTCTATAAACACTTAGCCTGCTTAAGTTAACGCCCTATGGACTTTAAGGAGAGTTCGTCATTTCTTCTCGCGAAATTGGCAATAGCGCATAAGAATCTATTGGAAAGAGCGATGGATGATCTTGGCCTGCACGGAGGGCAGGTGTTCGTGCTTTTTGCATTGTGGGAGCAGGACGGGCTTAGGCAGATCGATCTGGCAGAGGCACTGAATCTTGCCGCGCCCACAGTTAACAAAACCCTAACGGGAATGGTTGAAAGCGGCCTGGTCTCGAGGGCACGTTACGAGGAAGACGCGCGGTCAACTCGCATTTTTTTGACCGATGCCGGCCGAGCAGTAAGGCCGGAGGTCGAGAGAAAGTGGCTTGAAATTGAAGATCACATCTCGTCCGACCTTACTGAAACTGAAAGACTGATACTTCCCCAGCTTCTTGTAAAACTATTAGGAAATTACCTGAACAAATAGCTGGTGCTTTCTTTAGTTTGCGTCTTGGTTTGAATTAAGATTTGTAAGGATCGGCTCTCCACAAGGAGGAATTTATGAAGATCTTGTTGGCAACTGACGGTAGCATTAGCGGCGTTGCTGCTTCCGAGGCGATAAAGGTGTTTGCCATCGGGCCCCAGGACGAAATCAAGGTGATCTCGATCATCGATCTGCAGGTGCCGCTTCCCATCGACATTTACGGCGGTTATCTGCCGGATACAACCGAGCTTGAAAAGATCGCGAAAGACAATGCATTAAAAGTCCTCGATGAAACCGGTTCCCGCATAAAAAGTTATTTCCCTGACATTGAGGCAAACGTGTTAACAGAGGTTTTATTCGGAACTCCCGAAAGCCGCATTGTCGAGACCGCGGAGGAGATGCGCGCCGATGTTATCATTGTCGGCTCGCACGGATACAATCGTTGGGAAAGACTTCTGTTGGGCTCGGTTTCCGACTCGGTCGTACATCATGCTCATTGTTCAGTCCTGATCGTCCGGACAGAGCGTCAGTAGCCTACCGCACTTTTTTGATCTTGATCTGAAATAACTTCCAGCTTTTTACGGTGTGAACATGGAGATTGTAATAAACTCCCGAAAGTTCGATGGACGGATCGGTAAGAGCTGGTCTGCCGAATTAATTGAAAACCGCGACGGAGTCATTGTCGCAAAGGGAATCTTCGATTTTGATGTAGATCACAAAAAACTGGGCTTTATCAGACGCGGCACTGTCTCCTACGAGTTCTATTGGCCAGATCGATGGTACAACGTTTTCAGATTCCATGAACCCGAAGGTAAGCTGCGAAGTTTCTATTGCAACTTCGCGACTCCGGCTGTGCTGCGGGATGGAGTGTTAGATTATATTGATCTGGACATCGACGTCCTTGCGGATTCGGGACTTAATTACGAAGTTCTCGATCTTGATGAATTCGCGGAGCGGACAGTTAAGTACGGCTACACTAAAGAAATACTCGAGCGATCCACCCAGACGGTCGACGACTTAATAAGTTTGATCGAAAAGCGGGGATTCCCCTTTGATCATTTTGGTTGAATACGAAGTACATAACTGCAGACGGCGAGGTTTGTACCAGGTGAAAGAGTTACGCGCTGTCCGGGAGCAAGCTCGTAGTTGTTGATCATCGCGGGATTTCTTCCTTCGTTTACCACCCAGTAATTCCCGCCTCCGTCCGTGATCAGAATTACGTGCCGGCGGCTTATCTCGACATCACCCGCAAGAGAAATGTCCACAGGCTTGGATTTCGATCCACGGCCTATCACGACTTCTTTTTGGTATATGGGGACTACGTTTTGGCGAATACCGTTTCGCCAGATCTCAAGCCGATATAGTTCGGAGGCCTGCCGCTTCTGGACATGCGTCATGATCTCCTGATCTTCTGCCCGCTGCTGCGGCATCACTTGTTGAACAGAACCGTGCGGAACCGGCTGGGGAGGGGACATCGAGCTAAGCGTCTGGTTCTGAACAAAATTCGGTGTTTGGGGAACGGGTTGAATGTTGTTGGTCTGCGGTTGATTGAAAGGATTCTGGGCCGGCGGCTGGTAGTTCGAACTTTGTTCCGGTGCAGGTTTGGGTCGTGCAAGAACTCCCGTTTTATTGCCCGATGAATCCTCCCAACTGTGCTGGACGCGTACCTCGCCTTTATCCAAGGTTCCGTCAACCCGCAGCTCGATCACAAATGATTTTGTTTCGAGTTTTTTCTTTCCGGCGATCTCCCTCGCTCGTTCCGCAAGTATGTGATAAAGGCCTTGCTCCAGCCCTTTTCGTTTCACGCCTTGCCAATCCTTATCATCGTCGTTGCTTAAGAAGATCGCATATTCGCTCGGAATGATCGTGGTCCCCTGCGGCAGCGGAACTAGCTCACGCTGCATCACTTCTTCAACGGCGCGAGCGATCTTTACGATAAACTCCTCCGCTGGGCTTCGAGGTTTTACCTGAGCGTTGCGCGCAGCCTCTTCGAGAACGAGTTCGGCGGTTTCGCCATCTATCCAGCGTCTAACTTTGTCGAGTACGCTCAATTATTGTTCCTCTTGATTCCTAATCGAGATCGAGATATTTTCCGTTGAGCCAGCCGCGGCCAAGCGCTGCCTGATTCGCGTTGGGCCGCCCCTGCTCAACCACATCAACTTGATACCAGTTATTCTGCGAATTGACAATCCGGACCTTTGAGTTTTTTGTCACCAACCCAATCGGATCGTTATTTATATTCGGAGCGGGCCGCAGATTAATGTCCGAGTTAGCAGTGGCGGTCTGCTGCTTCATCGTCTTGATACCCGGCAGCAGGCCTGAGTTCTTCAGATAGGAATGCGTTCCGTAAAGAATTCCGCCAAAGATGCAAATGAACACAATAAATGCGGCAACTTTCGCAAGGAACCTTCGGCGCTTTTTTGGCGCGCCGGTGACGGTTAACTCGATCCGACTTCCCTGCACTGCAGGCATCCTAACGCCGGGTCCTGTCGGCTCGGCTGATTCCAAATCAAACTGAGCGAGGTCGGATTGAGTACTAATGGTCTTTCTTGGATCAACCGCCAGTGCGGGAAACCGGTTTTGAAGATCCCTCGAAGTATTGAATTTCGGCTCCATCGGAGCGATCGGAGAGTATCCGGCCGATACGTGAGCCTGAGGAGAGACATCTTTTGCTGATCGGATCGAAGTTGGAAACTCTTCCTCCTCCAGCGTCCGTCTGACACCAGCAAGGTCCGTCCAGAATTCGTCAACGTTTTGTTGCCGCATGGCCGGGTCGCTTTGGGTGGCCTTCTTAATGACTGTTAAGAATCCATCCGACCAATCAAAATTTCGCGAATCCGCCGGCAGATCGGTGATAGTCTGGTTGATGAAAAATCGAGGAGACTCAGCTGTAACCAGCATGTACGCTGATTTTGCCAGTGAGTATATGTCGGCTGCCGGCGTCAGCTTGGCAACGGTCATCACGCCCGCTCCGTCAAAGAAGACCGGACTGTGCTCGGGCGGAGCATAAACATTCGTACCGACCCGCGTTATCGGCGAATCGGCATGTGAAAAGCGAGCAACGCCAAAATCCGTTATCTTTACAGTTTGTCCATCATTCGCGACCAGAAGATTCTGCGGTTTGATGTCTCTGTGAATTACTCCGCGCTCGTGGGCGTGTTTCAGCCCGGCGCACACCTGCTCCAGATGCTTGAATGCTTGTCGCGGTTCAAGAGGCTCCTGCTTTACCACTTTTAGAATATCGCCGCCCGAAAGATACTCCAAAACAAGGTAATGAAATACAACACCGCGCAGATCTCTTGCAGTGCCATGGCCTAGCCTAGATACAATATTTGGATGGCGCACGCGATCCAGGGCGATAGCTTCATTCTGGAAGTTCTCAACCAGGGTACGTTCAAGATCAGCATCGAGATCGTCCTGAAGAAAAACGTTTAAAGCTTTGATAACAACAAGGTTGTGAGGAGATCGAGGCGAAGCGAGAATGTCGCGCGCGAGGTAAATCTCTGCATAACTCCCTTTCCCGAGATGCCGCAAAACGTCGTACCTCTTATCCAGCCGGCAATTATCCAATGAGAGTTCACGCATCAATCACAAAGTCCGGCAGACTTCAGTTTACCGCACCCATTCCTCAATACGACATTATATTGCCAAAGTTCAAAAATGCGGAATGGTATGTGCGTGGAGAGGAATCACGGTTCCGGACGTTTCATAATGATACGCCTATTCGAAATGTCTCAGGTGTTCCAGGTGTGCGGGTATTTCATTGCCAAAAAAAGGGCCGGCTGGAAATCGCCGACCCGTAGAGCAATAAGCCACCTGAAAGGCCTATTAATTGTTGATTCTTTGGAATCCGGTTATTTGTATCTGCTGGAAGAACGGAGTTCCCGGCGGGATACGGTTGATGTCGAGGAACGAAGCGTCGAACACCCAGTTACGGGTTGGAGGCGAGTAAACCGTTGCGCTACCGTTCTTATAAGTCCCGTTGTTATTATGGGAATTGTAGAGGTTGATCAACGATCCGCAGTAGTTCAGACGGGTGTTCCATTGCTCGAGAAAGCGGATGAAGTTGTGCACACCGCCGTTCATTCGCGTATCGTTTCCGCCCTGATTCGGAGTAGCATCTATTGTAGTTATCGAATCGCCCGCGAGCATTGCAAAACGCGTGGTCGTCGTTCCTGCCGGAGAGGTGACAGGACGCTGGGTACTATCAAACGGGACGGTGAAACTGTTCCCATCGTTCCAGGCATTGGAAAGCACCGTGACCGCGTCCGCTGCGACCGAGGCCG
>Ga0134124_10002073_pt1 | contig 16123 bp, 11 predicted proteins | sample KB304_FD_96880 | JGI IMG/M metagenome (GOLD analysis project Ga0134124, IMG submission 96880) | Terrestrial soil microbial communities without Nitrogen fertilizer from Kellogg Biological Station, Michigan, USA - KB3-0-4 | ecosystem: Environmental > Terrestrial > Soil > Unclassified ...
AGAATCGGCATTGTGGGCATGGTGCTGCAAATCTCACTGCCTGCCTCGATTCCGTTCGCACCAGGCATCTTAAAATCTAAGAGAATGAGGTCGGGCTTGAGTTCCGCCGCTTTCGCGACTGCTTCCTGCGCATCGTCGGCTTCACCGCAAATCTCCCAACGTGGGTTCATCCTGACCAGACACCGAACCGCTCTCCGCATCGACTCGTGATCGTCCGCAACTAGAATTCTCGCCGTACGAGCAACCGTTCGACTGCGAATCCGAAAACTTGTTGCTGGAGTGTTGAAAGCGCTCACAAATATCCTTAAGCCAGAGACCAAGAGGATCAGGCCTACGGCGGCAGCTACGATCGCCAGGACTTCCGTATTCCGAAGGCTAAAATTCTGAGGGTCCATGAACTAACACCAGTTTGACTTGTCGCACTTAATCCAAGAATACAGATTATGCCGTATTTAGAATCTAAGGGTTACCCTCTGGGAACAAAGGGAGGGATGTGTCCGTTGACTGCCCTAACCAGATGGGATGAGAAGGCCGGTCTCCCACGGGATGCGATACGCTCCCAACTCAACCAAGAGTGCGGATGGAAGATGGCGACACAGGCGGCCCGGCTCGAACGTAAGGAATCCACGGGAAGAAAAAGAGAAAAGCTAAAACCCACTTGACTCATACCGGCCTTCTCATGGAAGGAGTTGAGAGGGAGTTCGCAGCGGAACACCCTCCTGGCTAGGGTCTAATTGAGTGTAGCGGGACAGATCGGTTTTTCTGGGAGGCAATATTGTCGGATCAAACGACTAGATGGCGTTGCATCGACCGGTTGACGTGGCAGCCGTTACCGGACGTGTGGATTTCGCACATCGAGGGGCCTGCGTGGAACCGCAGCGGAAAATTTAGCTGACGAATTGCCCGATCCGGAACTCATGGCACAGCCCGGCAACTTCCAGTAGCCCGGCGGTCAGCCGATCTGCTTGCCGCTCGCTCTTCACCTTCGCGCATCGTCCATTCTTGCAGTGCGCAGCGTTCCTAAAGGTTCGGTCGCTATCGACCAACGACTCCGGTACTGTGGCGGCTGACGCGAAGACAGGCAAGGCCTAGCCAAGAATGAATGATCAACCGAGTTTCCTCTTGAACCGCAAGGACGCTGGTTCGTCCATGGTGATAGGGACACAACAGTACTATAGGTCCGTTTCCTGCCCTTGGTTGAAATGCTAGTTTCAAGTACACCTGGACTTATCTGCTGCCCTGGAGCGCGGAAATTGAGACTGCGTACCAAATTCCTGGTTTCGCTGGTGGTCGTCATTGCCGGATTGACCTGCGCCACCCTGTTCGTGGTACGTCGTGGCGCTCAGGAGCGTGCCCGTCGGGAAGTCCAAGAAGAGGCGTTAAATGCTGTTCTTACATTTCGGGTTCTTCAGCACGATCACGAGATAGCTCTAAGCCATAAAGCCGATCTTTTGGCTTCGGTGGCCTCCATGAGAAATGGGGACTCTACCGCCATTCAGGATGTAGACGAAGATCCTTGGCAGTCAGACGAATTTCACTTCTGTTGCTAGCAGATCGGGAAGGTAAGATCGTCGCGTTACACACGACGCTCAATGAATTTCCGTTAGCAGTAGCGCAAGCAAACCTGAACCGTTCTCTCCAACTCGGACATAAAGCAGCGTGGTGGTACAGCGGCACTCAGCTTTACCAAGTCGTGACCCAGCCCTTCTATGACGACGCGGTGTCGAAGAGCGCTCTTTCTGGGACAGTTGTCGTGGGGCGGAGAATCGATCCCGCGGAACTTGGCCGTATTTCCTCGAGCCAAATCGCACTGCGCCTTGGGAGCAATATCGTCTCCAGTACGCTGGGTCCGTTCCGAGAACGAGAGCTTGCTCGACACCTCACTGCCGACGGAGGCTTGCCGAAAAATGTCGATATCGAGGGAGAGCGATTCTTCGCCCAATCCGTTGATCTCACCACGAGTTTGCAACCTGTGAGCATCGTCGTTCTCAAATCCTACAGCGTCGTATTCGCAGATCTGCAAAAACAAAATCGCTTACTTGCTGGGTTGGGTCTAGCTGCAATTCTGATGGGCGTTGCGGTCGCATTTGTCATTTCTGATAGATTTACACGCCCGCTAGGAAATCTTGTTGCTGGAGTCCACGCGCTCGAACGGAACGACTACGGATATATGCTGGAGACGAGCGGAACCGACGAAGTAGCGGACGTGACCCGAGCCTTTGACCGCATGAGGAAGACGTTGAAGAGCAATGAAGTTCAAAAACAGGAACTCGAGAATCAATTGCGGCAAGCGCAAAAGATGGAAGCTGTGGGGCGCTTGGCAGGAGGAGTGGCTCACGATTTCAACAACCTTCTTACGGTAATCAAGGGACATGGCGATTTGATGCTTGACCGGCTGCAATCCGGTGAACCCTTTCATTTTAGTGCTCAGCAAATTGATAGGGCGGCCGTTCGCGGCACAGCTCTGACTCGGCAGCTGCTGGCCTTCAGTCGAATGCAGGTGCTACAAGCAAAACCTTTGGATCTCAACACCCTTGTCTCTGAAATGTCTGGGCTCTTAAAACGACTAATTCGAGAAGATATTTCGTTTTCTTTTTATGCCGCCGAGTTTCTTGAAAGGATAAAGGCTGATCCAAGACAGATCGTTTATCGGTACTTCTCGGTTAGCACTTTGGTCCCATTTCGTAAACACATCCAGACCGGTCAGAATCGACAAAAGTCCGATGAGACAAAGCATTCAAACCGGACGAAGGTCGGCTGCCTTGGCATGCTGGTATTAGGTGTAGTTGTGATTACTGCGTCCGCGCAAGACGGCCGGAAGCTCATTGCGCAGCCAGTGCCCGCTTATCCAGAGATCGCTAGACGCGCAAAGCTGAGTGGCACGGTCAAAGTCCAGGTCTTGATTGCCCCAGATGGTAGGGTCAAAGACGTTAAGGTAATCGGCGGGCATCCGTTATTCGTGGATGCGACGATAGAAGCCTTAAAAAAGTGGAAGTATATGCCAAGCAATGCTGAAGCCACTGCCACGCTGGAGTTCAACTTCCATCCATGAAGCACCCGTTCACCCTTCAATCGGTGCGATCGAACCGGCGCCATCATCAAAACACGAATCTTACCTCGATCTAACCGCGGAATCGGTCTGATGCCACATCACAACGCGAGGGATAGCCTTTTTGGAGGACCTTGCCCCTTTGACCAGTAGCGTCCACACAAACAAGGATCTAGCCTATCTGGTGGACATAGAAAAATCTCTGATCGGCCACTCACAACCCGGAAAACTCCGTCGGCCAAAAGGAACCCTGTGACTATCAAAAAGCGACCAATGGCCGCCGATGGCACCGACAAAGAGCGGCGGAAAAGTAGGCGCTTCCCTGTGGTCGTTCCAATTGAAGTGAGCTGGCGCGGATCGAACGGCATAGCGGTCAAAGAGGATGCTCTCGCTCGGCAAGTAAACGCCAATGGCGGCTTTCTGAAAATGGCTAATTATCCGGCGTTGGGTAGCCGGGTTACGCTGGCAAACTTTCTTTCTGCACAGACAGCAGAGGCCAGAGTACTTGCGGCACCAGATTCGCGCCAAGGGGTCGCGAACGGCATCGTCGTCGAGCTGATCGTTCCAAACGAGAGCTTTTGGGGCGTGGATTTGCAGGTCAATAAGACGATTGTCGAGCTGCAAAATCTCGAAGAAGCCATGAGGGGCGAGGACATCAATCTTCAGCTGGTGCGAGAATATCGTGACGCCGTGGATTACATCCGGACAACCACGGAGACGCTTCAGCAACTGAGAAAGGGCCAGTTCCGAGATCCGCATGACGGCGAGTTGCTTTCTGTTCTGGCTAATGACCGCATCCGGCGTACAAGCAATCTCTGCCTGGAAATAATCGCCGACATCGATGCTGGCCGCGTTAGGCCGGAGTCTAAAGGCATCGAGGAACTCCAACAGGCACTCGAACGTCTCCAGCAACGCCTAAGCCAAGGGAGCAATGCCCTGACAACGGCAACCGGAGAGCTAGATGCGGGCGAGGAGGTACGCCATGCGCTCGCGGTTGAGTATCCCTATCCAAAACCACGCTAGGAGGTTTTAAGGTAAGCCATAACAGGCTTCCTGGCGATATGTACCGTCCCTTTCGTCCAGCCCGTTTCCTGAACGATTTCGCTCCAGGATCGGCTGGCTCACTATAACGCCAGGATTCGACCGGCATCGATAGCACCTTCGCGTCTTATGCACGTTCAGATAGGGCTGTCAGAGACCTGTCAGCGGATTGCTTCGATGAGTCTGAGAGGGCTGACATTCAATCCGCGAGCCAGTTTCACCATGTCTAACAAGCTTACGTTCCATTCCCCGCGCTCGATCCCGGCCACATAGTTCCGATGCAGCTCGGCCAGCTCCGCAAGCTTTTTCTCCAAAAGCTTGCGTTCCTGTCGCAGTTCGCGTACGCGCCTTCCGAATACGATTCGCGGCACAGGATTCGACACCCGGTCATCTTGGGAAGAGCAATCACTGACGTCTCGAGCGATCTCAGTGAATTTGAACACTGCATTGCACCCCAGATATCAACGACTAGACACGATAGCAAGCGCAGTCGCGCTTGAGCAGCTGATCACTCGAAATCACTGGCGAAGAAATCGAGCTAAGACAGCGATTTGGTGATCACGATGTTTCGTGGACCGTCTTTTCCTGGGCGTAGCACGGCGTCAGCGGTATTTTCGCTCGGTCTTGCGTCCCTAAGCCTAGTAAGCGTGAAAATCGGTGCTCCCTTGCTCTTTCCTCGGCCCTGAAAAAACCTCGCTTCGACGAGTAACCCAAAACGGTTCGAATTCTGCGGACATTAACGCGATAACCACTAGTGAAGTCCTGGTGCGCTTGAACAGAGGGTTGAGTGGGCACCCTCCTAAGAGAACCAGCAGCGGGGTATGCCGCCTTTGTTGGACCCAATGCATCTAATTTGCAGGCGGTGCTCCCACGGAGGTTTTTACGATCAAGCGATCTCTAGCGCGTCTAGTGACGTTAGCGGTCTTCAGCGCTTCGCACCTTGTAGCGGCCGACGAGCAGAAGGAAGATCAACGCCTCCGGAACTGCGGAACTGTAGTGAAGGAAATTCTGGACATCCCGGACAATATCCCGCAGGACCTCCTCAACAAAGCGGAATGTGTAATCGTCTACCCTTCCGTGCTCAAGGCGGCGTTCATAGGAACAGATTCGAGCAGCGTGTGACTACGGTCTGACAGGGGTTCTCGGTGCGAGGTTCGAAATGAAATCGAAAGCCTACGACACTGTGAGACAGGGCGACCAGCAGTCGGCAATCTGGTTGGAGACCGTCGCGGATCTCAATACCGCAAAGTCTCGGATCCAGCAGCTTGCTTCATCCTGGCCTGGAGAGTTTTGCGTCATGGACCAACATAGTCATCACATCGTCGCTCGCATGAATGATCATCGAACCTTCCCCGTGCAAACGCTCAACCATCCCAGAGTGCGGTAAGTGGTCATGCGCAAGAGCCAAATTGCTGTGCCTCTCCAAATGGACACACTTTCCAATCATGAGAATTGGTTGGACATCGACCGTAATGCCTCGGTTGCGGTCACCTCCGAACAGAGCGGCTACCCGATCGAAGCGGCTCTGGCTGGGCAAGAACCGGGTTGGCGCGCAGCCGCTCCGGGAAGCCAGATCGTCCGCCTGACTTTCGACAAGCCGCAAACTCTTCGGCTCTTTCAGCTGATTTTCGAGGATCTCGAAAACACACGCACTCAGGAGTTCGTTCTGCGATGGTCGCTGGGCGCAGGGCATTCCTTTCGAGAAATCGTCCATCAGCAATGGAACTTCAGTCCAAACGGCTCCACACGAGAGACCGAGAATTACAGAGTGCAGCTTTCCGGAGTCGCCCTTCTTGAGCTGATCGTTGTGCCGGACAAAGGTGGAAGCGACGCTCGCGCATCCTTGCGGAGTTTTCGGATCGCCTGATCCAGGCACAAGGCTGCGAGCACAGCGACCGCAACTAGTATCGTTTGTGGTATTTACCGTCAACCGCGAACCCGCCGTTCTCATCCCGAGTGACGCTTGCCGACCAACGCTTATTGAACTGATATTCGCCTTGAATGATCTCGCGTTGTGTGGACGTCACGTCGGTCGCGAAAGTAAATAGGAAGTTGTTGGTAACCCGCTTTTGCATCGCGATGCGGGCACCTGGATCGGAATTGTTGCCGCCCAACGTCGGATCGATCGACAAAGTCGAGAGACCCGCCAGCTTTTGAACGCCACTACTCACCTGGCTTGCCGCCCCCTGTGCTAGAAGGGAGCTTGCTCCAAAGTTCGATGGTGAAACCGCCGCCTGTTGGCTGGTCTGCCCTCGGGCGATCAGATTGATGATATCGGCTGTCGGCAGAGGCGGGTCGGAGACATAACTAGTTTGCATTTTGTCGAGCGGTCCGCGAAACGTCAGGCTCAGGTTGTATTGGCTTATGGTTGTTGTGAGGAGCACATTGAGCACGGGTTCCGTGCGGTTTGGATTCGAGAACTGAATCACTCCGCGCTCGATCTGATAGCGCTTATTCATCACGAATATGTCGCCGGCGGTGAACTCGGTTCTTCCGACAATCACCGGATCCGCTGCAGTGCCGATCACGTGCAGATTCGCTTGTCCTTGCAGACTTACGGCGCTGCTTGTCAGGTTCAGGTCGCGAGCAGTCTGCACCGCTATGTCCAACTTTACCTTATTGGCCATGCCCTCACTTGGAGTGGATTCCGGGCCGGACTGAACTTGCCCTGCGAACGTTGCGAGATCGAAATTCCGCGTGAAGCTCAAGCTGTCGATGAGTACCCGGCCGTTTAGTTTCGCAGCTTGGCTCGTGCCCATCAATTTCAGGTCGCCTCCCAGAACCGTCCGTATCGCATCTTGGTACCGAATGCGCATGTCCTTTGCTTGAACAGCCACGTTCATTTGGAGCTGCGGCCGATACCCGACAACTCCACTGGCAGAAATCTGCCCCCCGCCTGCTTCCCCCGCGAGTTGCGTAATGTTGACCTGGTCGTTGCGGACATCCAGGATTCCATTCAAATTCTGGAGCCCTACCGGGCCATCTGCGGGCAACATCGCTATGTTTTGTAATCGCAGCTGTCCTTGCACGCCGGGATTGCTGGCGGACCCAGTCCCGCGCATATCGAGCAGCAGCTTCCCCGAGCTCTGGAGATCGCTCTGAAAGAAACGCAATAGCTGCATGTCTACTGATCCCTGAGCAGCTAAAGTCATGGGTGCGCCGCCTTGCAACGGAAGCTGACCTTGGATTCGCAAGGTGGTGTCCGTTCCCACAATTTCCGTTGGATCGAGTCCAACAATGGAATTCGCGTAGTGGACCATGATCGGCCGCGTATTCCCGATCTGCAGACCTTGATATTCGGCCTTGAGCGTTGGAATGATCACCTGACCTTGCATCCGGGTTCGGTCGTCTAATGGGCCCTCCGCGGAAGCATGGACCTCGACAATCCCGCGCGGTCCGTTGCTCTTGGCTGGGACGTACAGTGCGAGCAACCCCTCAATCGGCATTCCCTGGGTATCCAGACTGGCGCGCGTGTAGTGTCCATCGCTGAGATTGACGGTTGCGCTGGCTTGCACGGAAGTCTCGGCGACTTCGGAATTGAGAGCCACATGAGCTTGATGGTTGCCTACGTTGACTTCTGCTTTGATACCCGTAATGCTCGCGTCGCGTACCTGAAACCGCGGAATTTGCGCCGTGGCCGTCAATTGCGGATCGTCAAAAGTCCCACGTCCGCTCGCGATAAAGGTCAGCACGCCGGTCGCACCTAAGTTTCTCTCCTGAACAGCCTGAAGTTGAGCGAGATTAGCACTGGGAATCTCGAGTTGAAGCTCGTAACCGTTTCGTTTCGGGTAGTAAGTAACTTTTCCTTTTGCAGACCCGGCAGACAAGCTCATGTCGAGCGAAGAACGGAGTGCATCACCGTTTCCTTGAGACTGAATCGAGAGTTGCTGCACTGGCTGTCCGTACATTTTGGCTTGGACTAAATGGACCGACGCCGTGCCCACAGGGTTGAGTTGCGAACCATGCATCGAGAAGTCGACCGAAAGAGTGCCGGAAACCGGATAGTCAAGCTTTGCAAGTTGCAGCAGCTGCTCGATGGCAAGGCCGCGGGACGTCACTTCTAGCCGGACCGGGCTTGCTGGTTGGTAATGCCAATTGGACAGACCTGCGCTCCCCGCGAAATTGATATAACCCTGACGTGCATTCGCTAGAGCGCCATTTTCGACTGAGACGCCGGATTTGCTGGCCTGTAATCTCAGCTCCAAGTTGCGCCATTGCGTGTTCTCTACCTGAAGGTTTCGGCCGTTCAATTGGCCTCGAATGTGAGGATCATTCATATTGCCGTCGACGAGTACTTGCATATCTGCAGCACCGCCAAGATTTATGGAGCGTGCATATGCACTAGGTTCCGATGACTCTGCACCAGTCCTCTGGAATGCAGCGGCGAGAGAATCTAGTTCCTTCAGGTCGGCCGCCTGCCCCCTTATCCTCATATTGAGCTTTTGGCCCACGGTGCCTTCAATTTCCAATCGCGTCTGCGGAGTGCGCACGAATGTGTTCGTCAACGTTGCCAGATTCGACCGGCCTTCGTAGGTCACGTGGGCCATGCCGTCGACCGGAATGCGTGCCGACTCAGCAGCAGCCGTGAGGGTACCTTTTAGGGTCATTTCCGACTGGGCGGCTATGTTCTTAGCACTGCCGGCCCACGCAGCATCCGCGGTTCCACTAATCTCTCCATCGAGCGGCATGGAGGCAAGACTCGCGGTTCGTACGGCTACGTTGGCGGCCGGCAGCGAAATTGCCTGCACGGAGACATGTAGCTTGCCGGTCGAGTTGGCATCCAGACGTTGCAAAATTGCGGTCGCGGTCACATGTCCGCCCAGCAGATCGGCCTCGACTCCGTGTACATCGAGGTTACCGTTGAAGAGCTTGAACTCCCCGCGGACATTCCGGATGACGGTACGGAGATCCGAGGTGTTGACCGTCAACTCTCGACCATAAAGGCGCCCGTCGGCGGACACGGCGCGGATTGCCGGTACGTTGACCTGTTGTTGAAAGCGCAGGGAACCCGCTACCGCAACTTCGCCAGTGGGAATGCCATCATTTTTAAGAGCGCGACGGGCATCCTGCGGATGGAGCGTAATCTTGTAGGAGGCGCTGGCCGAGGGCTGCGAGTAGTTTTGCAGTTGACCGTCCAACTCGATTGTAGACGAACCTACCGTTAGGACCAGCGGTTTCAGCATGAATTCGGAACGTGTTGCGATGAAGCTCGCGGTCAGATCGTGCGGAAGTGCTTTCGTCTCTCCGTACTGAATGCGTCCGTCTCGATAGGAAATGCGGCCGTCGTAGCCATCACCAATGACACCAGATTTGATCTCTAGACCCAGTTCATGTAACTCCGCATTTAGAGGCGTTTTGACATCATTGTAGTAGACCTCTCCGTTGTCGATTAGAACGTGTTGGATTCCAAGGTCGAACGGACTGGTGGAAGAATTGCTCTTGGATGGCGGAGTTGTTGGAAGATTCGTGGTTCCATCCTTGCGTACCGTAAAATTGACCACCGGGTGACGAAGAACTATCTCACTCAGATCGACCTTCTTGCGAAGCAACGAAACGATCTTTACGCGGACCATGAGTTGATCCGCCTGGACCAGCGGCGCCGCGTTCGCCGGCTCGCTGCCACGCATGGTAATCCCATAGGCATCCGCGCGAAGCCCAGAAAGGTGGAAGCCGAAATCGCGAATGCGCACCTGCGCTCCAGTAGCTTCGCTTACTTGTTTCTGAATTTGAGCGAGCACGTATCGATGAAGCCCCTGGCTGTGGAGGACGAGGTATCCCGCAATACCAAGGATTGCCATGTTGCTTAAGAGGACGATTGCTATCCAACGAAGCTTTCTTTTCCAAGTCATGACAGCACCTATGGCTCACCTTCAAAAAGCCTGTCCTAGGGTGATATAGAACTGGGTCGCTTTCACACCGGTGACAGGGTTGAGATTTCGTCCGATATCAAGGCGAACAGGGCCTATCGGCGTTTTGTATCTCAGGCCGATACCCACCGTATTGCTGTAGTCCTGAATGAAACGGCTGATGCCGATCGCGGTGTAGACGTTTCCGCCGTCGTAGAATACCGCCGCACCTAGTCCTTCTTTGATGCCTAAAGGAAAGCGTAGTTCGGAATTGAAGATGAACAGCTGACGCCCGCCAACGGGTACTTGCAGATTTACGCACGTCGAGGGGTCAGCGGGATTGCTGCACGCCGGCACAGTGCGTTGCGGTCCGGCTCCATTGATAGGAAATCCGCGGAGGGTCGTTTCACCTCCGGAGAAGAAACGCTCGCTCGTAGGCACGTCGCTGCTGCTGCCGAAGGATTTGGCCAATCCCAGGGTGATCCTGTTCGCCCAAACCGTTGGACCGAAGGGCTTGTAGTAGGAGCTTTGACCGAGGAACCGAACAAAATTGGCGCTGGAACCCAGAGCTTTCGGGGTGATGCCGAAATCGAGCGTTTGGTAAAAACCACGGCTCGCGTCGAGAGGCCTGTCCCGGGTGTCCCGAATCCAGGTGGCGGAGAGCGTCGAAAGTCGGAGTCGCTGGTCTTCGGGCAACACGAGTCCCGGGATGAGTAGATCGGACAGGATCGTTCGACGGAAACGATAACGCAGTTGGATTCTACGTGTTTTGTCTTTGTTTAGCGGCTTTTCTAGCTGCCATGAGCCTTCCGCCAGACGCGCCGCAAACGTAGGATTCTCTGTGGTGCGCTCGATCGACGCGCTGATTAGCGAACTCCAGCTGGAGCGTCGGAAGTGTGGATCGGTATACGTGAGGAGGGCACGTTGATCTAGCCGTGAAAACAGCACGGAGGCGGACGCCGATTCTGCACGACCCCGAAGGTTGTAACGAGTGAACGTGATAGACCCCCGTGGACTCGCAAACGTTTTTTCCGCCGCGGTGAAATTCGGTGCTCCGCCCGTCACCGGAGGCAGTCCCGGAAGAGCGACCGTGCCTGCAGGCACATTCCCTCCACGGCGAGCCACTTCAAGCCCAAAACCGTAGGTAATTTCATTCCTTCCGGCTTCATGGACCTTAATCAACACGTCCTCGCTTCCCTGATCGGTGATCGGCCGACGCGAGTCCACGCTCTCCCAATCGAATACGCCTAGATCGTGCAACGCACTCTCACCGGTCAGCATGGCTCGTTGGCTCAATGGCGTTTCAGGTGTGATGTTCGCGGTTTTCTTGATCAGCGATGCCCAGGTTCGCTTGTTGCCGAGCAGAACGACATCGTCTACCTGCACCTGTTGTTTCTCCGTGATCGTATAGGTGACATCGACTTTGTGGGGATCGTTCGCCAACCGCGTGACTTTGGAATCGAATTCGGCATTGAGAAAACCGCGGTCGAAGTACGTAGCCATGATGTGCGTCCGATCGTCCGCCAGAGCTCTTGGGGAAAATGGCTGTTCCGGCCTGAGCCGGAGCCCTCCTTTGGGCGAGAGCGCCGTGCTGGTTACGCTGGAGTTGCCCTCGATCGTCAGGTTAGCGACCACCACTTGCGAACCCTCGGTGATTTGAAATGTGACGTAAACTTCAGGCTCCCGATCAACTACATCGGGTTCCACTTTCACTTCTTCATACCCCAGATTTTTGTACAACGCCGTAATGCCTATGACGCTCTGACGAAGCAGCTTGTCGCTGAATTTCCCTCGGGAGAGTAGAAAGCGGTGAGGCTTCACCACGACCTGGCGGATCAGTTCGTCCTTGCCAAAGTGCTGATTGCCTTGGAAATCGACGCTCTCCACTTTGTGTCGCGATCCGCGCTCCACGTTGTAGACCAGCTCGACGCTCGAAGATTGGTTCTGGAAATTGGTGGTTACCTTCGCGTCGAAGTAGCCCTTGCTCTGAAAGAAGTCGATGAGGTTTCGCCGACCCTCCTCCACTAGGTCGGGATCCACGGTGCCTTCGGAAAAGATCGGAATCAGTTTTTTCATCTGCCGCTCACGAAGGAACGGAAGTGGTGAAAGCTTTGCGCCGGTAAGCCGAACCCTGACGATCGGGCCAAGCTGGACGTCTATGACGAGGTCGGCGCGATGCGTATCTGCGTGATAGCGTGGATGTCCCGACTGAACCTTGCTGGCGAGGTGATGCTCGCTGGCTAACTTTCGCTTCATAAGCGCGAGCCCAGAGTTGATCCGCTTGGGGGTATACGGCTTGCCGGGTTTTAGCGATGCGCCGGTAGCGGTAGCCCGCAATGACCGCGAGGCGCGCAGTAGACCTTCTGTTTCGCCGGGTTCGGTTCCCGTAATTTGTATCTCTCCTAATTTCGCACGCTTTTCAAGATCTATGTGGAACACCACGTTGGCGAGCATTTTGCTTTCATCGAACTGCGCCTCTGGTTGCACCTGCGCTTCAAAGTAACCTGCCGAAACAAAAAATTGTTGGAGACTGTCCCGAGCCTTGGAAATCACATCCTCGCTATACGGTGTCCGGTTCGGAATGTCGACTACTTGCAAGAGCCTGGTGTAGGAAAAATTCTTGCTCGCGCCTGTGAACTCGAAGATCCCAAAGTAGAGCGCTGGCTCCAACGTGAAGATTAGATACAGCCCGCCTGGATCTGGCTTGACGTCAACTTCGACCCTGCTGAATCGACCCGTCCCTTGGAGTGCAGAAACAGTTTCCTTGACCTGAGCATCCGAATAGGGCTCCCCGGCTCGCTGCCGCACCAGCGGTGCCAAAGACGCAATGGAAATCTTCGGATTGGCAACCAACTCGACCGTTGCGACCGGCTGGCCTTCATAGGAAACTCTGTTGCTTTGGCTGGTCTGTGCGGACACACTACACGGGAACAATGCGACAGCCACCAACACCCGAACGCTCCAGTGGCCCATAGTTCAAAGAATGCCGGCACTTGACGCTGACCGATGCCACGACAAAACTAGCGAACGGACTAGGCAGGATTCCTTGGTCAGGGTCTCCGATGGGCCGAAATGTTTGCAATCCCAGGAATACTGTAAGCACCGCAGGAAGAGGTGGTAAGTCGATCTCGCTTTTTGCAGCTACGCTAAGAATCAGCTCCGAGATATGGTCTAGGCCCTAATCGATGAAAAACCCACGTGGTCGCTACGCTCTCAGCCTCTAAGGCCGCCTACACGCCAACCGCTGATCGATCTCGGTATGGAATCGTATGGCCTGACGCCGCAGCAAACGCGAACAATTCTAAGCGATAGCTGAAAGGATTTCTTTCATCTGGCTCGGTTGGTGCTCAGAATTTTCGCACAACCGCGAGCGCATGAGAATACCGATTGCGTCGAGAAGGCTATGCGGTCTTTGTCCACGAATTTTCGCAAGGCTGAGAGCAATTTAACCAATCCTATCCGACCCCTACCTCTCAGCAGCAAGCCGGAGTTCCCAGCTCCGCCCCACCGGTTGCGTCTTTTGCTAAAGCCCAGGACGGCTTTCGGACTTCTCAAAGCAACGTACCTAGAATGGAATAAAGACAAAGCGCCTCGCATGGGTGCAGCCCTCGCGTACTACACTATTTTTTCTCTAGCGCCCCTTCTGATCATCGCGATTGCCATTGCCGGTCTGGCGTTTGGAATGCAAGCCGCACAAGGCGAAATTACGAGGCAAATCCAAGGCCTCATAGGTCCTGAAGGTGCACACGCCATTCAAGCCATGCTCCAATCTGCTCACAAGCCCGCCCATGGTGCAATTGCCGGCGCCATCGGCGTCTTGGTGTTGTTCTTGGGTGCGTCCGGAGTACTAAGTGAAATGCAGGATGCCCTGAATACCATCTGGCGCGTGAGTCCGGATGACACAAGTGGGGTCTCGAAACTCATCAAAGCGCGCTTCTTGAGCTTTGGCATGGTCCTCGGCATTGGGTTCTTGCTGTTGGTTTCGCTCTTGCTAAGCGCAGTTCTTGCAGCCGTGGCGAAATACGTAAATGGCATTCTGCCGGTTCCCGCCGTTTTGCTTGAGAGCCTGGATTTTATCTTTTCGTTATTTTTTATCACCGTGCTGTTTGCGATGATCTTCAAACTGCTTCCTAGAGTCGCCGTGGCTTGGACCGACGTGTGGGTCGGTGCGGCATTAACTTCTTTGCTGTTCACGGCCGGAAAATTTGCCATTGGCTTCTACATTGGGAAGAGTGTGTCAGCCTCGGCGTACGGAGCCGCAGGCTCCTTGGTGATTGTCGTCGCATGGATTTACTACTCGGCCTTGCTTCTCTATTTCGGAGCGGAATTCACCCGCATCTACGCGAACAACTTTGGCTCCCGACGCGGCCAATATGCTACGTGATCCAGGGATGCTGGCGGCGCGCGATATCGCACGGCTATGTGCTGCCCCAAGGGGACTCACATCGAGTTTGTCATGCAATAACCTGAGATAAAGCCGAATGGGTCGGACGACCAAACGATCGGGCCTCACGCGGTTAAGCAATGAGCTACGAATCTTGGCAGACGACGATCTTAGCGGTTCTCGCAGCTGTACTACTGCTCCAGACTATCGTGCTCGTCGCAGTTGCCTTAGCCATCCTGAAGGTCCGCAAGCCTCTCGAAGCGATGGTTGCGAGTACCCATGAGCTCCTTGGAATAGCACGACTAAGGGCGCAGCGGCTCGACGTTACGCTGGAACGAATCGGTCAAGTGGTTCAGGACCGGAGCGAGCAAGCTGACGTTATCGCCAAGGAGCTCTTGGCAAAGAGCCAGATCCGCGCTCAGGCGGTCGATCGGCTCCTTGGTCATCTCCTGCGCGAGATGGAATATGTCGCCGATGAAGTCGAGCGTTTCTTTCGCAAACTGCTTCAGGAAGCTTTATGCCTTGCGCGTGCGGTTCCGAGCAGGATTTGAATCCCTCTTCTCACGCCGGCAGCTGACGAAGAACGGGCCTCACTCATGAGCTACCGAACTTAGGACGGCCAAACAACTAGCGTTCGTTTTTGATTTTTTGCACATCCCCGCATCTGAAATCCATGCGCTTTCTACGCAGGGTCACAAAAAGTGTCATAGTCGCGACCTGAGTGCCATCCGCGAGAGGGACACGCAGGGAAGGGAACTTGTGCGCCACCGACGAGCTCGCGATGTTGGCAGGACGACTAGTATCTAGTCTGGCAGCTGGGCAGGTGTTGTCGGACGCGAAGAACGAACCGACGACGAACTGGCCGGGTTTAACAGATTGGACCGCGCGCTTCGCTCGGACTTATGTTTAGTCACGGTCTTTAGGCTCAAAGTATGCCCGGCCATCACATCCGATCATCGAGTTTGCACGCCAACGAATCGACAGAAAACATGCCGGCTTGCTGACGGTCTTCGATAGCTTTCGCCGAAAGCGAAAGCTTGCCCTGTATGACGACACGGCATTTGTCTCCCATCAGGATGCCGAACAATCTCTCGAAGCTGCCCGCGATTATTTGGCCGTCATCTGCGCGGATGTCACCGCGCGGAAACCGTGACAGCTAACAGAGGTAGGGCGTAGTGGGCGGCTGTTGTCCGTCCCTCATAAGTCGATCCTGGCGGGTACGGTGCTGTTGATCCTGCCTTGAACCGAACGACAAACTTTTCGACACCACCACCTTCCTCGAAATACTTTCAATCGTGCGCGACACGTTTTTCTCACCAAACACTGAATAGGTAGATAGGGAAGTTCACACGCAGTTCCCGTCTCCTCCCCTGAGCGGCGTCAAGACGCAACGGGCAAGGCACTTTGGAGGGTACGCCTAGCGTGTCTATGGACCAGTGCGTTCCGGCCGCAATGACTAAAGGAGTCGGGGACGTGGACTTCCCTCGCCTTGCTGCTCGCAATGCACCCTATCGACGAGGTCTCGCACGAAATGCGCAAGAGATCCATCCCTTTCCGCCATCTCTCGCTCCGCTTGTTCAGTCTTGCACTCGTGGCGCTGGCCCTCGCAGATCCCGTCTTCGCCCAGGCGAATTCGCCCTGGGAGAACGCGACCAATGTTCTGCAACAGGCTTTCACCACCACCATCGCGCGTGGTCTGTCGCTGGTAGCCATCGTGGTGTCCGGATTGACTTTCGCTTTCGTTCGATTAAAACGAACGTGGCGGATTCGCTGAACGTCGTTGTGCACATCGAACGAAGGCCG
>Ga0134124_10002074_pt1 | contig 16120 bp, 14 predicted proteins | sample KB304_FD_96880 | JGI IMG/M metagenome (GOLD analysis project Ga0134124, IMG submission 96880) | Terrestrial soil microbial communities without Nitrogen fertilizer from Kellogg Biological Station, Michigan, USA - KB3-0-4 | ecosystem: Environmental > Terrestrial > Soil > Unclassified ...
GTCCAGCAACCGGTGCGGGATACCCGCCTTCTGCTTTGCCTTCAGGTCGGCGGCCAGGGCCAGCATGACGTCCAGTTCGTCTTTCGTATAATCGTGCAGTGCCAGAAAATGTCGCGTCATCTATTCTCTCCCATTTCCAGCCCGTAAAGCTGGAGCTTGCTTTATCGAACTTACTGAACCTCGGCAAAAATGCCGTCGAGGATTACAATCATTGTGTCGATTTCCTGCTTGGTCACCACCAGCGGCGGCACAAAACGGAGCACCGTGTCGTGGGTCACGTTGAGCAGCACCCCGCGCTCGTGCCCCTTTTTGACGATCTCGGCACCCGGAACAGCCAGGCTCATGCCGATCATCAGCCCTACTCCGCGCACCTCCCTGACAAAGGGGTATCTCTTCCCCAGGGTTTCCAGTTCGCCGGTCAGGTATTCGCCGATCTCTTCACAGCGGTTAAGGAGGCCATCCTCAAGAATAGTCCTGATCGTGGCGATAGCCGCGGCACAGACCAGCGGGTTGCCGCCGAAGGTGGAACCATGCGTTCCGGGAACAAAGGCCGCGGCAAACTTGTCCCTGGCCAGCATCGTGCCGATAGGTGCCCCTCCGGCCAGCGCCTTGGCCAGGGTCATGATGTCGGGGGTTACGTCAAAATGCTCATACGCAAACAGTTTGCCGGTACGTCCCATCCCGACCTGAACCTCGTCGAAGATCAGCAGCAGGCCATGACGGTCGCAGATTTTCCTGACATCCCGGAAATATCCGGGCGACGGCATGTTTACCCCACCTTCGCCCTGGATCGGCTCCAGCATGACGGCGCAGGTGGCGGGCGTTACCGCTGCCTCCAGCGCGGCAACATCATTGAAAGGAACATGTTTGAACCCGTGCAGAAGCGGATCGAAGAAGCGCTGCACCTTCTCCTGGCCGGTAGCCGAAACCGTGGCCATGGTGCGGCCGTGGAAGGAGTCGGCGGCCGTGATGATCTCGAAGCGTTCCGGGCCGAACGTATCGCGGCTGTATTTACGGGCAAGCTTGATGGCCGCCTCGTTCGCCTCGGCGCCGCTGTTGCAGAAGAACGCCTTGTCGGCAAACGAATGGTTGCACAGCAGTTCCGCCAGTTCGATCTGCTGGGGGATCTGGTAATAATTGGAGCAGTGGATCAGCTCGGCGGCCTGTTTCTGGAGAGCAGCGACAACGTTCGGGTGGCAATGCCCGAGATTGTTGACCGCAACCCCCCCCAGAAAATCAAGATACTCCTTGCCGTCCGCATCCCACAACCGGCACCCCGCCCCCCTGACAGGAACGATCGGATAGCGGCCATACGTTTTCATGATGTATTTGTCTGATTTTTCAATCCACATATCTGATTTCATGGGCCGTTACCCCCTTCTGCGGTTATGGAACAATGGCGCGACTGCATCTCCTGGATATAATCGACGAGAAACTGGCGATCCTCATCCTCGATATATTCGTAACTTCCCGCCGTAATGCTGATGGACTTGGACTTGAGTCTGATCTTGGCCCAATTGTAAAAGGGCCGGTCTTCAGGGGTCTGTTCGAACGACTTTGAACGGATGACCTTGAGCACCGCGTGGATAACCCTCGGTTCGGGCCAGTCCAGAAATAGCTGCAACGCCAGAAAGGAATTGCGCTGGAACGGGTCCACGGTGGCAAAGCGTACCCCACCCCCTCCCAGGTTGATCAGCACCGGCACCAGATCATCCTTCCTCTGCCAGGCCACAGCCTTGAAACTCTCGCCGTACTTCTCGCGACTGAAAGTTACCAAACGGGGATCGGCCCGGCGGGACAGGATCAGTTCCTTCGCCTCTTCAAACCCCGGAGACGGTTCATACAGGAAGGGGATCAGAACATCCTGACGAATATAGTTCCGTTGGATCCTGACTTCGGCTTCCCCGGCAAACCGGGCGAATGCCGTCTGTTCGAACGAGTTTTTACCGATGATGACAGGACATTCACAGTGCAGGTAGCCAACCATGGCTGAAAGGGTCGCCGGAATTTCCATGCCGATCAAATGTGCCGGCAGTTCGTCGAACATAATCGCGAGTTCGCAGGATACCTTGGATATCTGGGCGATAATACAGGTCAATTCCAGGCAGGTTCCGGAAGCCTCCTCAATTTTGAGGGTTGCCAACTCGCCGATACGAAAATATTTCACATACTCGCGTGACTTGAAATCCATTCCGTCTCCTAGCGAACTATCTCCGTCCCGATACCGACATCGGTAAATATCTCCAACAGAACGGCGTGCTCCATACGGCCATCTATAATATGCGCTTTCTTGACTCCCTCATTGAGGGCGTCGGCACAGCAGATCACCTTGGGAATCATGCCGCCCGTGATGGCATCCTCTTCGATCAGGCGGTGCAGATCGGCAACCGATATACTCTCAAGCAGTGTGCCGCTTTTGTCCTTCACGCCATTGATATCGGTCAGCAGGATCAGCTTTTCGGCATTAAGAGCCGCCGCAACCCTTCCGGCAACCAGGTCGGCGTTGATATTGTAGCTCTCGCCTTCAAGCCCGACACCGATCGGCGCGATAACCGGAATATATTTCCCCTGCTCCAGCGTGGCAATCAGATCCGTGTTCACCTTGACCACATCGCCGACATAGCCTATATCGATCAACTCGGTCGTACCGTCATCCCCCCTGACCTCCTGCAGCAGTTTCTTCGCCTGCAGCAGGGTGCCGTCCTTGCCGGAAAGCCCGACCGCCCGGCCGCCATGCTGATTGAGATATCCGACGACCTCCTTGTTAACCTGGCCCGCCAGCACCATTTCGACCACCTGCATCGTCTCGGCATCGGTGACGCGCATGCCGCGCACGAACTCGGAAACAATGCCATAGCGTTTCAGGGTATCATTGATCTGCGGGCCGCCGCCATGAACGATAACGGTATTGATCCCCAGCGACTTGAGCAGAACCACGTCGAGTGCAAACGATTCCTTAAGCTTTTCGTCCGCCATGGCATGACCGCCATACTTTATGACAAAGGTTTTTCCGGAAAAACGCCGAATGTAGGGCAGCGCCTCCATCAGAGTATTCGCTTTTTCGATTAAATGTTTCATCGTTTATCCTTATTAAAGCAAATCTGTGAAAGGTGAAGGGTGAAAGGTGAAACGCGAATTCACCTTCACCCTTCACCCTTCACCCTTCACGGGTTGTAAGTATCTCAACAGTTTATTGCGGGGGCAGGCTTATCGTTACCGTCGTACCCGATCCCAGTTCACTTTCGAGAGTGATGCTTCCCCCATGCTGTCGAATGAAATCCCGTGCGTAAAACAGTCCCAGTCCGAAGCCCGGTATCTGACCGGTATGGTTCGGATCGATCTGATAAAATTTTTCAAACACCTTCGGAATCTCGGCCTCCGGAATCCCGATTCCCGAGTCTGAGACAACGACGAAGGGTGTATCATCCCGGCTTTCAATCTTTACGGAGACCCGTCCGGGTTTCCCGGAAAACTTGAAGGCGTTATCGATCACCTGCTGCAGCGCAAAGCGGATTTTTGAAGCATCAAGCGGTACCTGCGGCAGGTCGCCCGGGATAAATTCAACTGTAACATCGGGATTGCAATTCATCTTCCGGCAATTGAGCAGTGTTTCTGCAACGATTTCATTCAAATCACAGGGACTTTTTTCGATATTCGGACCTTTGACCATAAGCTGGCTGAATACCAGCAAATCCTCGACCAGCTTACCAAGATATAACGCCTCCTCGTTGGCCAGGGATAAATTCTGATGAAAAATGGGATCGTCAGGGTCAAACACCCCCATCCGGAGATTTTGCAGAAAAAGGGAAATACCGGTGATCGGGGTGCGCAGCTTATGCGAAACAAGATTCAAAAATGCGTTTTTGATCTCGTCCGAGCGCTTGATGTTGGCCAACTCCTCTTTAAGCGCCTTTCTTCCCAAAGCCTTTTCGATAGAGGTTTTCAGCTGGAGAAAATTTATAGGTTTGTTGATAAAATCATCGGCATCTTCTTTAAGTGCGTTCAGAATGATCTCTTTATCCACAAATCCGGTCATGAGGAGCACGGTCGCATTCGGATCATGAGCTTTGACCTTTTTAAGCAGGTCGATACCCGATCCTCCCGGCATTTTGATATCGGAAAGAATAAGATCAATATGTTCCTTTTCGTAGAGCCGGAGAGCCTCCGCACAGGTTCCTGCCTGCAGTACCCGATATTTTGGGAGCGCCTGCACACACAAATCACGGATAATATTATCGTCATCGACTACCAGAATAGTTGACTTTAACGAATTTGACAGATGCTCTCCGTCATGGGTGAGTGAGGCCGACATGCTGAACTCCCTGGTGTTTTCCGTTTCTAACTTGCTAACCCGGTGAATCAGGATAAGCGCGTTCACGAAGTTATTTTCCGCCAGAAAAACGCAGAAAATAACTTCTAACTTACTAGCCCGGTAAATCAGGATAAGCGCGTTCACGAAATTATTTCCTGCAAAATACCGCAGAAAATAATTTCTAACTTGCTAAAATCCTGGAGACCGTTGCCAGCGCTTCGTCAAGCTTATCCGGCAGGCTTCCACCCGCCTGAGCCAGCTCCGGTTTGCCACCGCCACTGCCGCCGACAAGAGGTGCAATCTGTTTGATTATGTCACCGGCCCTGATCGACCCGCTCAACCCTTTGGTAACTGCCACCAACAGATTTGCCTTGCCGCCGATGGCTGCGCCAAGGGCAATCACACCCTCACCGATGCTATCTTTCAACGTGTCCGACAGATCACGCAACGCCTTTATATCCTCAACCTGCACCTTTACGGCCAGCAGCTTGACGCCCTGCACCACGGTCACCTGCGACAGCAAATCTCCGGAAGCAACGACGTTCAGTTTTGCCTGCATCGTTTCTATTTCACGCTGCAACTCTCTCTGACGGGCCAGCAGTTTTTCGAGCCGGTCGAGTGAATTGCCCGCTTCCGACTTGAGCAACGCAGCGATACCCCGCTGTTCGTCCTCCATCTGCCGGACAAAGTCGAGCGCTCCGAAACCGGTCAGAGCTTCAATACGACGCACCCCGGCAGCGATTCCCGCTTCGGAAACGATCTTGAACAGACCGATATCACCTGCTGCCCCCACGTGAGTCCCGCCGCACAATTCCATGCTGATGTCCCCGACTCTCACGACCCGAACCGAATCGCCGTACTTCTCGTCGAAGAGCGCCGTGGCACCCGCCTCGATAGCTTCGGCAACATTCATCTCGCGGGTTACTACCGGATCATTTGCCATGATGAAGCCGTTCACCATCGACTCGATACGCCGCAGTTCTTCGTCGGTCACTGCGGAAAAATGGGTAAAGTCAAAACGCAGCCTATCGTGTGACACCAGTGAGCCTGCCTGTTTGACATGCTCGCCAAGCACCACGCGCAGCGCGCTCTGCAGCAGATGTGTCGCGGTATGATTGCGGCGGGTGGCATCCCGTTCCGTTCGTGCAACCTTCAGATCCGCCGCGTCGCCGATTTTCAGGGTCCCTTCCGTAACTACCGCGTGGTGGACAATCAGATCGGTGAAAGGCCGGCTGGCAGTTGCGACATCAAGATGGGCGTTACCGGTCGAAAGCGTCCCGCTGTCACCCTTCTGCCCGCCCGAGTCGCCATAGAACGGAGTCCGTTCCGTGATGACCGCGACCGAATCTCCGGCGGTGGCCGACTCAACCGGGACCCCGTTCCTGATAATTGCCAGCACCGGGGCATAGATCGACATTTCGTCATAGCCTACGAACTGGCTGCGCACTCCGCTGTTGTGCAGCTCCTTATAGACCTGGGCTATCCCCTCTTCACCGGAACCTTTCCAATGTTCCCGCGCCTGGGCCCGCTGCCGCTCCATGCAGAGTTCGAAACCGGTTTCATCGATCGTAAAGCCTTCACTCTCGACGATATCTGCGGTCAGATCGGTCGGGAAGCCATAGGTATCATACAGTTTGAACAGGACATCACCCGGAATGACATTCTTTCCGGCGCCACGGAGGGCTGCAACCTCATCATTGAGAATTGCGAGGCCACGGTCCAGGGTTTCGGCAAAACGCTGCTCTTCTGCGAAAACGACCTTTTTTATATACTCTTCGCGTTCCTGCAGTTCCGGATAGGCATCGCCCATAACCTCCCGCACCGCGTCAACCATGTGATACAGCATCGGTTCGGCACAGCCGAGCATCTTGGCATGGCGGGCCGCCCGGCGCATGATTCGGCGCAATACATAGCCACGTCCGTCATTTGAGGGGAGCGCGCCGTCACAGATCAGGAACGTCACCGCCCGGGCATGATCGGCAATGACCCGCATCGAGACATTGTCCTTCTCATCGGCGCCGTAACGTTTGCCTGACAGGCGCTCGATATGGCGGATAATCCCCTGCAGGATGTCGATGTCGTAATTGGAACTGACTCCCTGCATGACCGCCGTAATGCGTTCCAGCCCCATGCCGGTATCTACCGACGGTTTCGGCAGCGGTGTCAGGGTGCCGTCACTTGACCGGTTGAACTGCATGAAGACGTTGTTCCAGATCTCCATGTAACGGTCGCAATCACAGCCGACCGTACATTCGGGACGGCCACAACCGACCGCGGCCCCCTGATCGTAGAAGATTTCGGTGCAGGGACCGCAGGGACCGGTGTCCCCCATCGACCAGAAGTTGTCCTTCTCGCCGAAGCGGAAAATACGCTCGCGCGGGACCCCTTCCTGGATGTGCCAGATATCGGCCGCCTCGTCATCATCGGTATAGACCGTAACATACAGGCGGCTTTTGTCCAGCTTGAGCTCCTTGGTCAGAAACTCCCAGGCGTAAGAGATCGCCTCCTTTTTGAAATAATCACCAAAGGAAAAATTCCCCAGCATTTCAAAGAACGTGTGGTGCCGAGCCGTCCGGCCTACGTTTTCCAGATCATTATGCTTGCCGCCCGCCCGAACGCATTTCTGGGAACTGGCCGCCCGGTAATAGCCACGATCCTCCAGCCCCAGAAAACAGTCCTTGAACTGATTCATGCCGGCATTGGCAAACATCAGGGTCGGATCGTTCTTGGGAATGATCCCCGAACTGGGAACGATCGTGTGAGCCCGGTCGGCAAAATACTGAAGAAAGCGTGCCCGAATTTCTGTACCTGTCATGAATGTCCTCGTTAGTTCAATTCAATCTTGCGATTTGATTCGTTAAAATCTATTTTCAGCTTCATGATTACTCAAGATTTTTAAGTTCAGAATCCAAGTAATCATGAGGTAATCATGAGGCAAAAAACGTTCTTTGTTAGTCCCGGCTTGTTCGGCTTGGTTTTATTCCTCTGCCCGCAGAGCCCTCATTATCGCGGAAATCCCGAAGCCGCGCCGCTGCAGGAAACCGACCACCCGCCGCTTGTCGCGATCGTTCGCTTCGGAAAAGGAAAAACCTGGGTAGCGCCGCCCCGCCGCCGACCTGACCTCGGAAACTTCATCGCTCTCCGCAAGAAGCGTGGCCAGGGTTTCGGCAACTACATCCGGGGTAAATCCCCTGCGGCGCATCTCCAAACGAAGGCGAACCCCGTAATAACGGCCAGAGGAAAGCGCCCCCGCCGCAAACCGTTCGGCATACCGCCGGTCATCCAGCCACCCCTCACGCTGCAGGCGCTGGATCACCGCTTCGAGATCATCTTCGGCAACGTCCCGCGTCGCCAGTTTTCGCCTGATTCCGGCGACGGAATAATCCCTCCCCGTCAGCAGCCGCAATGCATACTGGTAGACCTGGCCGGACGATAACGGCTCAATATTTCTCGATTTCAAGCTTTTCCGGCTCCTCGGCTGTTTCATCGGGCTTGCCTTCAAACCCTTCCCAGGAAGCATCCGAGGTTGAAGAAATACCGGAAATCTTGAGGGCAAAGTCGTCAGGATTCGAACTCTGGCGAAGCGCTTCTTCATAGGTAATCAGCTTGCTTGAATAGAGCTTCATCAGCGACTGATCAAAGGTCTGCATGCCATATGTGACAAAACCCTGGGAAATGGCGTCATTCAACTGCTTGGTCTTGTCGCCGTCATCGATACATTCCCTGACGCGGGCGGAAGCCAGCATGATCTCAACCGCGGGTACGCGCCCCTTGCCGTCCGACTTGGGCACCAGCCTCTGGGAAATAACCCCCTTGATGATGCTTGCCAGCTGAATACGTACCTGACGCTGATGATAGGGTGGAAACACGCCGATGATGCGGTTGATGGTTTCCGCCGCGTCCATCGTATGCAGTGTAGACATGACCAGGTGACCGGTCTCGGCAGCGGTCATCGCCGTTTCAATCGTTTCATAATCGCGCATCTCCCCAACCAGAATGACATCAGGATCCTGGCGCAGAGCCCCTTTCAGGGCGGCAGAAAAAGTTGGCGTGTCGGTGCCGACCTCACGCTGACTGATGATACTCTTGTTGTCGCGATGCAGAAATTCGACCGGGTCCTCAATAGTGATGATGTTGCAGGTGCGCTGACTGTTAATGTAGTCAATCATAGCCGCAAGAGTGCTCGATTTACCTGAACCGGTTGTCCCGGTCACCAGGACAAGACCCCGCTCTTCCTTGCAGATTTTCTGCATGACAGGCGGAAGATTCAGCCCTTCCAGAGTCGGGATAATAATTGCGATCGAGCGGAATACCATCGCCACGGTACCGCGCTGGCGGTAGACACTTACCCTGAAGCGCCCGAGACCGGGCACGGCATACGCCAGATCGACTTCATAATTCTCCTCGAATATGCGCCGCTGACGATCATTCATCATCGACTCGGCAGTTGAGGAAACAAAGTCGGGCGTCAGGCGCGGGGCATTGGGAATCGGGTGCAAGCGGCCATCAATCCTGACAATGGGGGGGAGGCCGGTTTTGATGTGAATATCAGAACCCTTGGCTTTAAACGCAATGGCGAGTATCTCGTTCAACTCCATCAGCTTACCTCCGCTGCTACGCAGCCTTGTCTGCTTTGCCTGCCTTGTCGGGGGCCGGCGCCGGCTTGAGCAGATCCATCAGTTTGCCTTCAATCTCGGCCAGCACGTCAGGGTGTTCGGTCAACCAGGTGCGTGAGTTCTCGCGCCCCTGACCGATCCGCTCCTTGCCATAGGAGTACCATGCGCCGCTCTTTTCGATGATGTTTTTGTCAACCGCCAGATCAAGTACGTCGCCGGTGCGCGAGATACCCTCACCGTAGAGAATATCGAACTCAACCTCTTTGAACGGGGGGGCAACCTTGTTTTTGACAACCTTGACGCGGGTACGGGAACCGATGATCTGATCGCCCTGCTTCAAGGTGGCGATCTTACGGATATCCATACGCACCGATGCGTAAAATTTAAGAGCGTTACCGCCGGTAGTCGTCTCGGGGTTGCCGAACATGACGCCGATTTTCATGCGGATCTGGTTGATGAAAATTACACAGCAGTTCGACTTGCTGATGATGCCGGTCAACTTGCGCAGCGCCTGGGACATCAGGCGCGCCTGCAGCCCCATGTGAGAATCGCCCATATCGCCCTCAATCTCGGCCTTGGGCACCAGTGCGGCCACCGAGTCAACGACCAGTACATCAATAGCGCCGCTTCTCACCAGGGTTTCGGCAATTTCCAGCGCCTGTTCTCCGGTGTCCGGCTGCGATACCAGCAGGTCATCGGTTTTGACACTCAGTTTGCGGGCGTAGCCGATATCCAGCGCGTGCTCGGCATCGACAAAAGCGGCAATACCACCCGTTTTCTGCGCCTCTGCGATAATGTGCAGCGCCAGCGTGGTCTTTCCCGATGACTCGGGACCGTATATCTCGATCACCCTGCCGCGAGGAACACCGCCGACACCCAGAGCCATGTCGAGAGAAATGGAACCGGTCGAAATTGCTTCGACCCCGGGCAGCGCCTCGTCATTGCCGAGCCTCATGATTGCGCCCTTGCCGAACTGTTTTTCGATCTGGCTCAGGGCCAGTTCAATCGCCTTGTTTTTCTCGAGCGCGTTGCTTTTATCAGCCATAAGAAGGTATCTCCTGAATTGGATAGGGTATGTAAAGTAAAGGGGTAGAAAAATAGCATATCCGGCCGATGTATCGCAAGGATTTATCTGACCATGCAGCCATTGCGGGCATATGATCCCCGGGTAATGACGGATCCGGTGGGCAAATTTATGTTTGGGAACTTCATATTTTCATGTTATAAGGCGATTACGCTGTAACTTCGGGTAGATATGAAAATTCCAATATTAATCATCCCGAGCGTTGGAACATGCAAACCGGCTGCACATTTCACCCATAAGAGGTACGATTATGAGCTTCCTGTTAGATCTATATCTGAGCCTGAAGATTCGTACGCGCATTATTCTTCTCAGTCTTTGCTACAGTCTGTGCATCATCTTTGCGGTCGTTGCGGGGCGTATGCTGTCTCAGACCGTTTCCATTCTGTCTACCGCCACGTTCGTGCTGCTTGGAGCCATCTTCAGCGGCCTGCTCTTCTGGTCCGTAAACGATGCCCTGAACAGGATCATCGGCTTTCTCACCCACTTGACCGAAGGCGACCTGACCCGGCCGATTGCCGCCAAGCGCAACAATGAAATCAGCGCCATAATCCGCTCCATCAACTCCCTTCAGTTAACCATGCGTGAAATCATCGGACAGATCTCCCAGACGTCGCAGCGGATGGCCCAGGCATCGGGTCACCTCTACACCAATGCCACCCGGATAGCCACCGGAACCGAAGAGGTCGCGCACCAGACCAACTCGGTTGCCGCAGCCAGCGAGCAAATGGCCGCGACCTCAAACGACATCGCCCGTAACTGCCTGGGCGCCGCCGAAACCTCGAATCGTGCCAGCGAAACCGCACGCTCTGGAGCAGCTATTGTAAAGCAGGCAACCACCGGCATGGAACGCATCGCCGTCAGGGTAAAGGAAACCGCAAAGACCGTCGAGGAGTTGGGCACCCGCTCGGACCAGATCGGCCAGATCATCGGCACCATCGAGGACATTGCGGACCAGACCAACCTGCTGGCTCTCAATGCCGCTATCGAGGCGGCCCGGGCCGGTGAGCAGGGTCGCGGCTTCGCCGTGGTCGCCGACGAAGTGCGGGCCCTTGCCGAACGCACCACCCGCGCCACCCGCGAGATAAGCGATATGATCAAGGCCATTCAGAGCGAGACAAAGGGAGCGGTTGCCGCTATCGAAGTGGGGGTGTCGGAAGTCGAGAAGGGAACCGAATATTCCATCAGTTCCGGACAGGCGCTGGAGCAGATACTTTCCCAGATAAACGACGTCACCATGCAGGTCAACCAGATTGCAACCGCGGCCGAGGAGCAGACGGCAACCACCGGAGAGATCACCACCAACATCCAGCAGATAACCAACGTGGTGCATCAGACAGCCGGCGAAGCGTCGCAATCAGTCTCCGCATCTTCGGACCTGTCCAAGGTGGCCGAGGAGTTGCAACGGTTGGTAGGAAAGTTCAGACTCTAATGCTGAATCCGTGACGCCTCCGTGCCTCCACTTGCCCGGAACGCCTATAGCTTCAGGGTTTCATGATTAATTAACCGGGAAGCGGAGGACATCTGATAACGCAGGCATGTTCCGGCACAAGCGACGGGCCGCTCCGGCATTCCGCGCATTCCGGCACTCCGCCGTCACGGATTCAGGTCTAATGACTTGGTGAATTAAATCACTTCTGGCACGTCCCGCAGAACACCGTGCTCCGGTTGCCGAGCCTGATCTCGTCAAGGGGGGCTCCGCAGCCGGGACACGCCTCTCCTCCCCTTCCGTAGACCCTTAGTGCCTGCGGATAATAGCCGACCGTCTCCTCCGCCACCCTGAAGGTGCTCCCGGTCCCGATCGACTCCTCCAACACCTCGCGGATGTCCGCAGCCAGCTCATCACACTCCTCAGAGGCCAAGGTCCCGGCGGCACGATCCGGGCGGATGCGGGCACGGAACAACGCCTCGTTGGCGTAGATGTTCCCCACCCCGGCCACCACCGCGCTGTTCATTATCAGCTGTTTGACCGCGACCCTCCTGTTCCTGGTGGCGGCGAAGAGGTAGCTGCCGTCGAAGGCCCCGGTCAACGGTTCCGGACCGATTCCCGCCAGGAGCGGGTGTTGCAGGGGATCACCGGTAAGCCAGGCAACGATGCCGAACTTGCGCGGATCGTGGAAACGGAGCAATTTGCCATCGTCAAAAATGAAATCGATATGATCATGTTTCCCCGGTGGAGATGTTTCTTCGAGCAGCTGCAGGAAGCCGCTCATTCCCAGGTGCACGAGCAGCCGGCCGCTGCCGCAGTCGAACAGCAGGTACTTCCCCCGCCGCTCGATGCCCCGCACCCTGAGGCCAGGCAGAATTTCCGCGAGTTCGGCCGGCACCGGAAGCCGGAGCTTCGCAACGCGCAGCACCACCCCTGTGAAGCTCTTCCCCACCAGCTCCCGCTCCAGACGACGGCGGGTTACCTCAACCTCCGGGAGTTCAGGCACATTTTCCTCCAATAGCTGCTTTATCTCTGTTCAAAATCAACTCTCCCCTATTTTTTACCGATCTATTCAAAAATCCAGCAGACTCCTCGGTTCATTCACCGTTCTTACCGGCACGCATCGTACATCCTTTTTGGATAAATTTAATTTACAGGCTATCAAAGTATGCGTATATTTTCGAGCAAATTACATTCAACCTTCTACAGTTGCTCCTCTCTGAATCATCAAATAACAGGTATGTCGTCAAGGCGACAGACTTATGCTGAAAGATATGAAGGCACATTGCCACCTTAAACCGGGACAAAAAGGGACCAAGCGGCTCGTTGAACAATACGGTGAATCGCTTCTTTGTGTGCGCTACCGGTATGACGAACAACGCGGGGTGCGGATAAAGACAGTTGAACTCGTGGTTGATGAAAAATCATGGCAACCACCATTTCGCTTCAAAGATGATGGCATTGTTCCTATTGCTGTAGGTTACAACGAAACAGATTTGCGCGAAAAGCTACGTAAGGCCCGCGCAAAATGGGATCCTCAAGTTAAAATGTGGCAAGCTAGATATCGCTTTATTCGCAACACGGTGTTGGAATCACGTATTCCAGAAGAATTCATGAAACGTGGAAAGCACTCGTAAGTTTCCTATATAAGAAACACTTGAAATTTCTTATATAGGAAATAAATTTCTTATATAAGAAACAAGTTTACTATATAGGGAAACCGTAGAATAAATGAGTTATACAAATCAAAAAATACGAAGAATCAGAGGGATAATGTCACAGACGAAAATTGCCAAAAAACCTCCAATCGTGAAACCAAGTAAAAGAGAGTTTGCATGATAACCTTTGACCCAGCCGTTACCTTCGGGGCAGGAGCTATTGTTGGTGCGCTTTCCATGAGAGTTATCGACAACATCCTTGCAAGACAGAGAACCACTGAAGACCGAAACATCAGATATCATAATGAAGCGGCGGACCAGTTGAATATCATTCTCAGAAAAGAAAGAGACTTCCCGACACCCGAAAGTAAAATTGACTTTGAGCCTTTCAGAAGAGTTCTCAAAAGCATCAGCAAGCGGAAATTGCGCTGCTTCGACAAAGCAGTTGAAGAGTATGAAAAAGCAAAAGAAGAACAAAAGCATAACATTAATTCCATCCTTGATTTTTGTTCCCCTGGTGAGGAAGGACGCTTTAATAAACCATCCTATTTGTACCACGATTCATCCTCCATTAAGACTGCACTCGACAAACTTCTGGAGTTCACTGAGAGAGCGTAAATGTATAACCAGACAGAAGCAGCGGCCAAAAACCGCCGCTGTTCTGCCAACCCGTTAGGCGGAAAACTTCAGAAGGAGTCAAAGATGGCAGAAATAGGCAGAAATGACCCGTGCCATTGCGGCAGCGGGATCAAACACAAGAAGTGCTGCCTCGAAAAAAAGAATGTACCTAAGCAATTCGCACCGCCGTGGAGGACGTACGAAGAGGAATGGGTTCTTAAAGAGGTTTTAAAAGAATCTGCTTCTTTCGCTGCATATTTCCGGTCCCAGCGCCAAAAGGTAAAGCACCAGATAAAATGGTCGCATGATCCATCAATGCCTAAAGGCACGCCATTTGCCTGCGTAAGAATTGGAAGTGGCCCGAAATATATTTGTCTTCGGTCAGTCCCACCATCTCCGTCAGATGCAGTCAAAATAGCACACGAAATTGAGCATTTGGTCCTTGATGAAGAAGGCTTCCCAAACATCTCTACTGCATCTACACATAGAGAGGTTGGATCAGCATTAGCAGCAATGCTGCAAGACCTAATAATTGACACAAGGCTTATAACATTCGGATTCGATGCTAAGCAGAAATATCTGGACGAGCTAGATGACACCATGAATCAATTAAAACCAATAAATAATCCACCCACTTCAAGACTTGGTAAGATCCTGTGGACTTTTAACTTTGCCTCTAAAATTTTAGACTGTGGACTTTTTATTGCGGAAACAGATGAGTATCGCAACTTCCTGAGTTGGTTCAAAACCCGTTTCCCAGAGATCGCGTTGAGCGGTCAGGAGCTTTGCTATATTGTTAATGAAGTCGGTTATGACACGCCAGAGAAGATGCAGGCATCTTTCAACCAGATAATCAAGAAATGTAGAGTGGGTGACATTCTTCAGGTAAAGGCGTAGCACTAAAATAGAATTCCTTACGCCAACCAAACGTGGCAGACGGTCTCCGCTTCGCTCCGCCGCTACACTCTCAGACGTTATCCCAAGAAAAAACGAAGTAAAACTAAAAATAAAATTCCTAAAGAAAACCCAAGCGAAATGCAGGCGCAGTCATTTCCGTCAGGGAGTCGAAAGTGCAAACAAAATTTGTGATTCTTGCTAGTATTTTCGGAGTGATTACCGGCTTGTGTTTCTCCACAAATCAAAACATCCTCCTTTCCGTAGGAACTGCTCTAATAGCCTCTACTTTTGGCCTTGTCGCCTACTTTTCAAAAGACAAAAAAGACAAACAAATCGAAGAAATGCATTCTGAAATAACCAGCAACAATTCAAGTAAACCGACAGAAACTTCAACTTCAATTATAGAATCATACATGCAAACAGCACGTCAGATTGAAATTGATGCTTACAATAGTGATGTTGTTGCTTTGAACCGTAATCTGGCCTCTCGTGGGCTGTACAGTTCCGGTATGGCAATTATGCAAATAAAAGAACTCAAACTGACGCATATAAAAAAATTTGTTACTGATTGCGTTGAGTATGCCGAAAGTACAAGAAATACCTACTTATTAGACAAACCAAAAATTAAGTTACTTTTACAAAAGTATCAAGCCGTTGATATATCGGACACTGCCTCAATTATTGACAGTCAATTCACAGCGAGAGGCCTACTTGTGAAGCAAGATATGATGCCTTCTGTTGTTTCTGACATTGATAACGCTTACAGCATCGCCCTACTACGCATAGATACTATGTAAAGGGCTAACTTACGCCACGACCAGACGGCGGAAAAAAGCCCCCGCCGCCAGGTCAGGCCTACACCGTTGGGCTTGAGTAGAACACGAAATAGTTGAATATTCATTGACCGCTTAAGAGGAGATAACAGCAGAGTGGCCATTAGTAAGAAGAGGACGCCCATGACTTTCTTTATTCAAGCGGGAGTTAATAGTTAATGACTACGGTCAGCAAGCAGATCCAGAACGTTGACGAGGCGATCTGTCGGAATATCGAATCGCTCGCTGACCAGCGGGCATTGCTCTCGCAGAACGTCCTCTCACAGCTCCGGAACCTAGTCGAAGGAGTTGCGGTCCGCCTCTACACGGGCTCACCCGATGCCGAATTTAACTACGCCGAGGTAGAACCTGATAGGGCTATGGGGTCAGGCTTCCAAGATGTCAAGTTGCTAAAACATTTTCTTGACTTAACAACTTGGAAGCCTGACCCCACAAATTTTTCCTCTTGCAGATTTACCTACCTCGGCGGTGAGAAAAAATGAAAATATTATCAGTTTTGCTGGCCATGTTGATGTGTACCGTCACCAACCCTGCATGTGGGAATTCCGGCAAGCCGATGCCGCCTGCCCCGGCGTCCGAAAGCATTGGGGGCTATCTGCCGGTCGAAGCCATTCCCGACGGCATGGCCCTGCTTCCCCCGCCTCCGGCCCCGGGTTCGCCGTCTTTGGCAACGGAC
>Ga0134124_10002075_pt1 | contig 16120 bp, 10 predicted proteins | sample KB304_FD_96880 | JGI IMG/M metagenome (GOLD analysis project Ga0134124, IMG submission 96880) | Terrestrial soil microbial communities without Nitrogen fertilizer from Kellogg Biological Station, Michigan, USA - KB3-0-4 | ecosystem: Environmental > Terrestrial > Soil > Unclassified ...
CCCAGGCCGACGCCGCAGGCCGCTGTCGCGAGCCACCACAGCCTCCCGGTGGAACGCAGCTGGCTGGCGAACGGAATCATGACGATGAGCGCGATCAGCCAGAGGACCGTGCCCACCGCCACCGAGCCGACCCCGTCATAGGGCAGCGGCGCCAGCCCCGTCCCGGTGGTCGGCCCGTCGGGGCCCGGCCCGCCTGGCTCGGAGGTGCCGTCCGCGCCTTGTGCGGAAGGCTGGCGGTCCGCCGACTGGCCGTCCAGCGGCCGGGCCGGGTGCGAGCCATGGCCCGCCGCGCCGACGCCCTGGCCTGCCGCGGCGTTCGCCTCCATCTGCAGGACGTTACCTGTCCCGCGCCCCGCATGGCCCGGGGCGGCGGTCCGCCGGGTGGAACCTCGGGCGGTTGCCCGGTGGCGGTCGCCCAGTGTGGCGCCACGGGGTCGCCCGGGGCCGATCACACGCGTGGCGCCGTCGCCGGTTCACCCGTCAGCCAGTCGGCGAACGGGCGGCGGGTTACCGACTCCAACAACTGGATGTCGAGGCGGAAAAGCCCGATGGCCCGCGCTCGCGCGTCCGGAGGCGCGCCACCTGGGAACGAGGAGAGCGCGGCCGCCGCGTCGGCGACCGTGCCGGTGTGGACCGCCGCTTCTCCTCGGGCCGTGGGTTCTGGGCGGGCCGGGGATTCTGGGCGGATGGCGGATGCGGTGGGCCGTGGCCCGGTCGCCCGCGGGAGGTCCGGCCGGTCGCCTGTGGCGTGACGCTCGCGCGGGCGGACGCCGAGGAAGGCGTACGCCCGGTCGCGCGCGGCGGCCGGCGCGGCGAGAAGATCCGAGTAGCGGACGAGCAGCACCTGGCTCGGGCTGTAGAGCGTGTAGAGCCGGCGCAGCTGGCGGCCATACTGGCCGAGCTCCGCGTAGCGCCACGTCCAGTCGCAACCGGCCGCGGCTCGGGTCGGCTCGGCCGTGAGCGCCATGCCGAAGTCGGCGAGCGGCTCAGTGCCCGCGGCCCTGGCCCGCTGCCAGGCGGCGTAGGCGCGGTCGACCGGGTCGCGCAGGGTCACCAGCAGCCTTGGGTAGGCCACGCTCTCGTGCAGCCGCCGCGCGGCCGTGAAGTCGGCGAGTAGGTATGGAGTCAGCTCACCTTGTTGCCCTGGCGCGGAGTCCGTGGCACGGGCGGACCCGGCGGTGGGAGCGGTCCCGCCGAGGCCCAAGGCGGGGTGATCGGCGAGCATCGCGGCGAGCCGGAGACCGCCCGCCTCGGGCGGGCCCGCGACAACGAAGTCAGGCCTGGCCATACTCACCCCCTCGATGAGCCAACCTGTAGTTGATCGTAGTCCCGGGGTGTATCTCCGACAATATTGACCGTCAATGTGGAGAATAGTCTCCACGCGATCTTGGCCTCCGGGTATGGCGCCGCGTGTCGAGATGACGGATGGTGATCGGTTAACGGCCCACCTGTATCCGTTGCCACGGTGTTGCGCTTGGGCGACGAATACATAACTTTCTCTATGAAATTGGTCGACTTTGGCCTCCCGGCCGTCTACGTTGCCGTCCACTCGTGCGGAGACAGTGCAGCCCTGAAGGAGCTTGGATCACGACCCTCGACACCGTGACCGTCGACAGCGCGACCGTCGATACCGCGCCAGCGCTCGCCACGCCCGCGGTCAGGCTGGACGTCCGGCCGCTCACCGTCCGGATCGGCGCCGAGATCAGTGGGGTCAGGATTTCCGGCGATCTCGACGCCGCGACCGTCGCCGCGATCCGGGCGGCGATCCTGCGCCACCGGGTGGTGTTCTTCCGCGACCAGGCGCACCTCACCCCGCGGACCCAGGTCGAGTTCGCTCGGCTGCTCGGCGAGCTGACCCAGGCCCACCCGACGCAGACGGCGCTCGCCGGCCACCCGCTGATCCACGAGCTGGACGCCTCCAGAGGTGGCCGCGCCGGCGCCTGGCACACGGACGTCACGTTCACCGACCGGCCGCCGGCCTTCTGTGCACCGGGTGACCGTCGCCGGCACCATCCCGGTCGGCAAGGACGGTCGCCCCAGCCACTCGCGCGCCGGCGACGCCAGCGCGTACTCGCCCATCGGCACCGTCCCGACGGCCTGAGTGACGCAGCGGCGGCGGAGCGCGGCTCACGTCGCGCTCCGCCGCCGCTGGTTGGAGCCAGACCGCTCACGTCGATTCAGGAGGCGGCGCGTCAGCCCTCCCAGAGAGGGACGCCGGAGTCGTCGAGGTCGTCCTCGGCGTCGCGGAAGGCGGTCCCGGCTGGGTCGCGCAGGGCGGCGGCCAGGGCGTGCCGGCGATGCCAGGTGCCGGCGTGCCAGGCCAGCGCCCGGGCCAGCGCGTCGGTGCCGGCCGCGGCATCGACGTGGATCTCGCCGCCGATGCCGCCGACGACGCGCCAGCTCGCCTGCGTGGGCCGGCCGGGCAGATCGGCGACGGTCAGCCGGGTGTGCTCGACGTACGGGGTGCCGTCCGGGGCGCGACCGCTGGTCACCACGTCGGCGGGGTCGGCGAGAACCGGGAACTCGGCCAGCGCGGTGGCCAGCGGGACGCCCAGCACGTAGCCGACCTCGGCCGCGCGGTCCAGCGGCAGCCGCAGCGGGGCCGCGTCCCCGAGCAGGGTCAGCAGGTCGGGGGCGTCCAGGATCGCCGCGTCGCCGGTCGGGACGACGCCGAGCGGGGTGCGGACGGCCAGCGGCGGGTCGAGCCGGCCGTCGGCGAGGCCGCCGCCCGGCTGCCCGTCTGGGCCGGCCGCGAGCAGCGTCGCGGCGCTCACCGCGGCCACGTAGAGCGCGCGGGCGCTCGGCCAGGGGACCTCCCGGTCGGCGTCGCCGAGGCGGTCGAGCAAATCGAGCACGCCCGGAAGGTCGCCGAGGACGTCGTCGAGGGTGACCCGGCAGCCGAGCGCGCGCAGCAGATCCTGGTCGACCCCGGGCAGCGTGGCAGCCGGGGCGAACAGGCCGTCCAGCAGCGGGTCGGCGCCCGGTAGCCGAAGCTCCGGCGGTGGCAGGCGCACGGGTCGGTGGGCCCGCGGCGCGTGGTCGTCGAGGTCGTCGCCGTCGAGGTCGTCGTCGAAATCGTCGCTGGTGAAGTCGTCGTCGAAGTCGTCGTCGAGGCCGGACGAGGACGCGTCAGGGCGCGCGACCGGGAGCAGGGCGTGGCGGGCCAGCCACCAGCGGGTGTAGGACGGCTCGTCGCCGAGCACCACGTCCCGCAGCGGCGGCCGGGCCAGCTCGGCGATCGCCTCCGGCCAGGCTGCCGGGTCGACCAGCTCCAGGTCACGGACGGCGGCGAAGGACGCCAGCACCAGCGGGGCGCGCCTGGTGGCAGCGTCGGCGTGGTACGGGCCGCCGCGGGTGGCCGCGGCCCTGGCGCTCGCCAGCGCGGGCGACTCGGCAGCCTCCTGGACCCAGGTGTCGCTGTCGTCCAGGTCGAGCAGCACCGGCTCGTCCGGGTCGAGGGCGACGTCCGCCGCGCGCAGGACGCCGAAGGTGCGCAGCACCCCGACGGCTTCGAGGACCTCGGTCGGCCACGCCTCCGTCAGCTCGGCCGCGAGGACCGCGAACGGGGCGTCGGCGGCGACCACCCGGTCCAGCGGGCCGCCGGCGATCAGCAGCTCCGAGGCGGGGACGAACTCGCCCGCGCCGTCGGCTAGCAGCAGCTCACCCAGCCAGTCCAGGCCGCCCGCGGTCTCCTGCGCGGTGAGCCCGGCGTCGCGGACCAGGGCGAGCACCGCCGCCGCGAGCGCCCGCAGCTCCTCCGGGTCGTCGTCCGGATCGGAGTCGACGACCGCCTCGTGCACCGCCGGATCGCGCAGCACGCCCGCCGGGGTCCCCTCGACGGCGCCGAGGGTGCGTAGCGCGTCCCTGGCCCCGCCGAGGCAGGCGTCCGGGTGCACCACCCGCAGCGGCAGGCCGGAGGCGGCCAGCGCGACGACGTCCAGGCCGTCGGTGGGCAGCAGCACCCCGCGCGGCCCGGTGACCATCCGCACCCGCAGGGCCCTCCCCGGACCCGTCTCGCCGGCGGCCGGGGCGTCGGCGTCGAGTGAGTCCTCGTCCGCCGCGACCGCGATCGGCACGGGCAGGGCGCCGAGCGCGTCCCGGTCCGGCGCGGTGATCAGGACCGAGTACAGCGCGGACCACCAGGCCGGCGGCCGGTGTACCGCGGCCAGCACCTCCACGAGGCCGGCGCTGTCCAGCCGGCGCACGCCGAGCGCGTCCAGCGCCCGCCGCCAGTGCCGGGCCGCGTACCGCGCGGGCAGCAGGCCGGCGACGGCGCCTTCCGGCTGCTCGCCGGCCCGCCCCTCGAAACTCGCGTCAAGGCCGGCTGCCAGGCCCGCGCCCAAGCCGCTGTCGAAGTCGGCGTCGACGAGGTCCGGGTCGGAGGCCAGGCCGTGATCGAGGTGATGGCCCGCGTCGGAGCGGCCGAGGGGGTGGGGGCCGCTGAGCAGCGCGGTGACCGCGTCCGTCGCGGGGCCGAGATCGCAGACGACGCACTCCCGGCCGAGCCGGCCTCCCGGGAACAGGCCGGCCTCGGGCAGCTGGGCCGTCAGGGCGTCCCGCAGTCGGCCGTCGACCGCCCCGGCGGGCAGGCCGGCGGGAACCAGCTCCAGCGCGGCCAGCGGATCCGGCGGCACGAGCGGGTCGGCGCCGATCGGCGTCGCGCCTTCCGCCGGCGCGCCGACACCCGTCGCCGCGCCAGTCGGCCGCGTGAAGACCGCGAACGGGTCGTCCTCCTCCGTCCCGGTCCGCGTGCCGGGCGCCGTGCCCTCGGCCGTTCCCGCGGTGCCCAGGTGGATGGCGAGCGCGACGACGGCCTCGCCGAGCCGGTCGGTCAGCCAGTCGCGCAGCGGCCCGGCGACCGTGTGCCGGCGGGAGGGCTCCAGCGGCAGCTCGACGCTGGCCAGCACCGGCAGGGACAACGCCTCGTCGGTCGGCTGCGGCGCGCGGACGACCTTCGCCGCGCCCGCCGGCCAGCCTCCGTCGCGCACCATGGCCCTGGCCGCGTAGCCGGTCCGGGCGCGCTCCTCGACCGGGCGGTCGGCCAGCAGCGCCACCGGGATGGTCCCGCGCCGGACACAGCCTCGCCAGCGCTGCCCGTTCAGCAGCGCGATCTCCAGCCCGGCGTCCAGCGGAGTCTCCACCGGCTCGGCGCCGGCCACGCCCGCGCCCGCCTGGCCGGCGGCCCGGCCGGGTGAGGTCGCGGGCGCGCCCGCGACGAGCTCCCAGCGGCAGCTGTGCGTCTCGACCTCGCCGTCGAGGTCCAGCACCACCTCGCCCAGGCCCGGCAGCACCAGCAGCAAGGTCGGGTCGAACGCGGCGATCAGCTCGCGGGTCAGGGCGACCGCCTCGGCATCGCGCAGCGGCAGCCGCACGACCGTGTCGTAGCCGACCGGCGGCGGGGCAGGGGTGGACACCGCGAACGGCAGCCGCAGCACCGGCGCCGCCCCGTCCCGGCGGCCCAGTTCGGCGCGCAGGCCGGCGGCCCCGATCTCGTGTACCGCCGCGGCCGTCCACTCCTTCGACCAGCGAACCCCGCGCGCGGGGCGCGCGCTGTCCGCCGGGCCGGCGGCGTGGCCTGGGGAGACCGAGACGATCGCCGGGTCGTCGCTGACAGCCAGGACGGCGGCGAAGCCCGCACCGAACCGGCCGACCGCGGCCACATCGCGCTTCGCCGAGGCGCGCAGCGTGCTGAGGGCCTCGACGCCTTCGGCGGTCAGCGGGGCGCCCGTGTTGGCGACCTCCAGCAGGTCCCCGGTCAGCCGGACGAGCACCCGGGCCGGCACCGCGGCCGCCGCGGCCGCGTCGACGGCGTTCTGCAGCAGCTCGACGACGAGCCGGTCGCGGTAGGCACCGAGGGCGGCGTCCTCCTCGGCGTTCGCGTCCTCCCGGAACCGGGCCGGGGACGCCGCCCACGAGTCCAGCACTCTCGACCGGATGGCCGCCGTACCAAACGGGTCTGCCTGGCCGTCGGTGAACGGGGGGTTCGCGGGCCCGGCGCTGCCGGTCGCGTCGAGATGCGTCGCTTCCACCACTCCATCTTCGTCACCCGGCGGCCCGGCCGGCGCCTGGCCGTCCCCTACCGCTTCCCGGACGCGCCGCTTCCCCCGCCAACCCGCCCTGGCCGGGCCCGCCGGGGCCGGAGAACTCGGCAGGATGGGCTTATGACGCGACGAGTGGGCGCCAGGCGGCCGGATGACCCCCGGCTGGCCGAGGCGTTCGACGAGCAGTGGAGCCTCGTATCCGCGGGGGTCGACGCGCTCGGTGACGCGGCGTTCACCGAGGCGAGCGTCCTGCCGGGCTGGACGGTCGGCGACCTGGTGGCGCACTGCGCGCGGTCCGGCGGCGCGCTCGCCAGGGCGCTCGAGGCCGTGGCCGCCGACGGTGCCGGCAGGGACGAAGCTCGCGGGAGCGGCGCAGACGGCACAGGCGTGGCGGATGCCGTCGGCTATCTGGGCGGCGTGGGCGCCCGGACGGACGCCATCGCGGACACTGCCCGGGCAGATGCCGCTGGCCTGTCGGCCGACACACTGCGTGCCCTGTTGCGGGACGCGGTGGCGGATTCGAGCAAGGCGCTCACGGCCGCGCTGGCGGACTCCGGCGGGGCGCCGGGCTGGGACCGGGTCGTCCGCTCGCCGGGCGGGCTGGTCCGGCTGGGCGACTTCGTCGTGACGCGCTGCGTCGAGGGGGTCGTGCACGGGCTGGACCTCGGGTTGCCCCCGGCGCGGGACGCGCTGCGGATCGTCACCAGGGTCCTCGTCGACGTGCTGGCTACCAGGGCGCCCGGGCGGTCGGTGGAGCTGCGGGTGCCGCCGTTCGCCGCCGTCCAGGTGGTCGAGGGCCCGCGGCACACCAGGGGAACCCCGCCGAACGTGGTCGAGGCCGATCCGGTCGCGTTCGTCCAGGTGGCGGCCGGCCGGCTTGACTGGGCCACCGCCGTCGCGGACGGCCGGCTCACCGCCAGCGGGGACCGGGCCGACCTGCGCACGTGGCTACCGTTGCTGTGACCGGGCCCGTCAGATCGGTCACGGTGCGCACTTTCGATACCGGGCCGATACTCGACGGGACCCCAAGCGCGCCGCATACGTCGAGATTTGCGATCAAAGCGACGGCCGAGGCCATTCCGTCCCATTGAGCCTGGATTCGCGCCTTGGTGGGCGGTTGGGACGGGACGGCGCGAGTGGTGGCACCGGTCACGGGTATGTCCCAGGGGAAATGCCTGCTAACCCAGCCCCTGTTAGCGTGCATGATGGTGGCTGTCGGCGGTGCGTCCATCTTCGCGTGCACAGCCGTTCAGGTGCACAGCTTCAGGTGCACAGCCGTTTGCATCCCGCGTTGCCCGGCCGGGAGACAGCTCCCCGGTACCCCCCCAAGCTGCCTGACGGCGAGGAGACTGGTGTCAGTGACCAAGGGGACGGCTGCCGCCCCGGGCACGGGTCGCTTCGGCGACCCGGAGCCCGCGCCCGGCGAACCCGGTAGAGCCAGCACGGACAACAGAGCCAGCACGGACAACAGGGGTAGCGCAGACATCAGAGGTCGAACGGACAACACCGGCCGACGGGCCTGGGACCTGGAGCTGCGGGACGCCGCAGGCCCGCAGGACGCCTGTGGGGTCTTCGGGGTCTGGGCGCCGGGCGAGGACGTCGCCAACCTCACCTACTACGGCCTCTACGCGCTGCAGCACCGTGGCCAGGAGGCCGCGGGCATGGCCGTCGCCGACGGCCGCACGATCGTGGTCTTCAAGGAGCTGGGCCTCGTCGCCCAGGTGTTCGACGAGCGGACCCTCTCCAGCCTGTCCGGTCACCTCGCCGTCGGGCACACCCGCTACTCGACCACCGGTTCGTCGACCTGGGAGAACGCCCAGCCGTCGTACCGGACCGCGCGGCTCGGCGGGGGCGTCGCGCTCGCGCACAACGGCAACCTCACCAACATTCTGGAGCTGGCCGAGGAGCTCGGCGAGGACCGGGACGCCGGCATGCACGCCACCACCGACTCGGACCTGATCACCGCGCTGCTCGCCGGCCACCCCGGCCCGACGCTCGCCGAGGCCGCGCTGGACGTGCTGCCCCGGCTGCGCGGCGCGTTCTCGCTGGTCTTCTCGGACGCCACGACGATGTACGCCGCGCGTGACACCCACGGCATCCACCCGCTGGTCCTCGGTCGCCTTGACAACCGGGCCGACGAGGACGCCGAGCACTCGGCCGGCGTGGACTACGCCGCGACCGGGGCCTGGGTGGTCGCCAGCGAGACCTGCGCCCTGGACATCGTCGGCGCGACGTTCGTCCGCGAGGTCGAGCCGGGCGAGCTGGTGGTCATCGACGGCGACGGGCCCCGCTCGCTGCGCTTCGCGCCGGCGGACAGGCACGGCTGCCTGTTCGAGTTCGTCTACCTGGCTCGGCCGGACACCGCGATCGCCGGGCGGTCGGTGCACGCGACCCGCGTGGAGGTCGGCCGGATTCTGGCCACTGAGGCGCCCGTCGAGGCGGACCTCGTGATCCCCGTCCCGCAGTCGGGCGTGCCGGCGGCAGTCGGCTACGCGGAGGCCTCCGGCATCCCATTTGGCGAGGGCCTGGTCAAGAACTCCTACGTCGGCCGGACGTTCATCCAGCCGTCGCAGAAGATCCGCCAGCGCGGCATCCGGCTGAAGCTCAACCCACTGCGCGAGGTCATCGAGGACCGCCGGCTGGTCGTCGTCGACGACTCGATCGTGCGGGGCAACACCCAGCGGGCGCTGGTCCGGATGCTGCGTGAGGCCGGCGCCGCCGAGGTCCACGTGCGGATCTCCTCGCCACCGGTGCGCTGGCCCTGCTTCTACGGCATCGACTTCGCGACCCGGGCCGAGCTGATCGCGAGCGGCCTCGGCGTCGAGCAGATCCGCGAGTCGCTCGGGGCGGACTCGCTGGCCTACGTCTCGCTGGACGGCCTGGTCACGGCGTCCCGCCAGCCGGCGAACGAACTGTGCCGGGCCTGCTTCGACGGCGTCTACCCGGTCCCGCTGTCGGACTCCACCCGGCTGGGTGGCAAGCACCGGCTGGAGGACATGGGCAGCGGCGCGGCGACCGGGGTGGCCCTCGCGGAGGCGTTCAGCCGCCGGATGGTGCTCGGGATGAACGGCGCCGACCCGTCGCCCGACGACCTGGACGAGCTCGCCGGCCTCGCCGGCCTCGGCGCCGTGGCGGAGATCACGGCGATCGACGGGCAGGCGGCCGGCGCGGTGGCGCTGGGCAGCGACGTCGCTCCGGCCAGGAGTGGGCGCTCGTGACCGCCGACGCGGGCCGCGCGCCGGGCGGCGCCGCCTACCGGGACGCGGGCGTGGACGTGGCGGCCGGGGAGCGGGCCGTCGAGCTGATGCGCGGGCATGTCGCCCGGGCTACCCGGCCGGAGGTCGTTGGCTCGCTCGGCGGCTTCGCGGGCCTGTTCGCGCTGGACACCGGCCGTTACCGCAAGCCGCTGCTCGCCTCGTCGACCGACGGCGTGGGCACGAAGATCGCGCTGGCGCGGGCGCTGGACGTGCACGACACGGTCGGCATCGACCTGGTCGCGATGGTCGTCGACGACCTGGTGGTCTGCGGCGCCGAGCCGCTGTTCCTGCTGGACTACATCGCCTGCGGTTCGCTCGACCCGAGCAGGGTCGCGTCGATCGTCGCCGGGATCGCGACCGGCTGCGAGCAGGCCGGCTGCGCGCTCGTCGGCGGCGAGACGGCCGAGCACCCCGGCCTGATGGGCGCCGACGACTACGACCTGGCCGCCACCGGTGTGGGCGTCGTCGAGGCCGACGAGGTGCTCGGCCCGGAGCGGGTCCGCGCCGGTGACGCCCTGATCGCGATGGCCTCGTCAGGGGTGCACTCCAACGGCTTCTCACTGGTGCGGCACGTGCTGTTCGGAGCGGCCGACCAGAACGCGCCCGGCGGGATCGGCCCCGACGGGCAGGCCGCGCTGCGGGTGATCGAGCCGGCCCTCGGCACCACCCTGGGCGCCGCGCTGCTGACCCCGACCCGGATCTACGCGAAGGACTGCCTGGCGCTCGCCGCCACCGGCGAGGTGCACGCGTTCTCCCACATCACGGGTGGTGGGCTCGCCGCGAACCTGGCCAGGGTGATCCCCGCGGGCCTGGTGGCGACGCTGGACCGGTCCACCTGGACGCCGCCGCCGATCTTCGGCCTGCTGGCCGAACGCGGCGCCGTCCCGCAGTCGGACATGGAACACACGTTCAACCAGGGCATCGGGATGATCGCCGTGGTGGCGCCGGGCGCGGTCGACGACACGCTCGCCCTGCTCGGCGCGCGCGGGGTGCCGGCGTGGTTCGCGGGCCAGGTCGCCGAGGCCGAGCCCGAGGCCGGCCTGACGGCTCGGCTGGCCGGCGCCCACCAGTAGCCGGTCGGGCCCGCACGGCTCCGGACGGGTTCGCCCGTGCGGAGCCGTGCGGGCCCGGTTGCCTGGGACGGTGGAGCCCGCTCCGGCGGGTTTGCGCCGGTTCAGGCTGGAACGAGTTCTGGTGCTCGAATCGGTCCGGCTCGAATCGGTTCGGGCGTACCGAAACCGCCGTGGACCTGGAGCGCCGGCTACGAAGGTGACTGACGCTCAGCGAGCGGAGTGACCCGGCTCGTCGTCTTCTTCGTCGTCGTCGAGGTACGCACTGTAGGCGTCGTCGTACTCGTCGTCTGTATACGGATCGTCATCCTCGGTGGTGTTCCGAGTGGTTGACCCACTGACGCCTAGATCCGCCTTCAGCCGGTCCAGATCCATCGACGGCGAGTTGTACTTGAGCTCGCGGGCGACTTTCGTCTGCTTGGCCTTCGCTCGGCCGCGCCCCATGGCTCGACCCCCTCGAACATGACGACGGGGACCCGCCCCGGTGCTCTAACAGTCTCGTGCTTACCGAGACTACAGGGATCGCGGGCCGGTCGGCACGCCAACCCCACACTTGCTCGCCACGGCGCTTCGCGGAGCGGCCGAGCGTCGCTCAGGGCAGGAGGATCTGGCGCAGGCGGCCGATTCCGGTCATGCGGCGTTCCGCGAGGGTTACGGCGGCCACGCCAGGGGGCTGGCCCTCCGACTCGGCGAGCTCGAAGACGCTGCGCGTCGTCTGGAAGATCCGGCTAGCGGACGCCTTCGCCCGTTCCGGGCGGTAGCCCTCGATCTCGTCGGCGACCTGGATCAGCCCGCCGGCGTTGACGACGAAATCCGGCGCGTAGAGGATTCCGGCCTCGGCGAGCAGCTTGTCGACGCCGGGATGGGCCAGCTGGTTGTTGGCTCCGCCACACACCACCTTCGCCCGCAGCCGCCCGACGGTCTCCTCCGTCAGCGCGCCGCCAAGCGCGCACGGCGAGTACACGTCGGCGGCCGCGCCGATCAGCGCGTCCGGGTCGTCGACGATCTCCACCTCCGGGTAGCGGTCGCGCAGCCGGGCGAGCGCGGCCGGGTTGACGTCGCTCGCGAGCACCGACGCGCCGTCGGCGAGCAGATGTTCGATCAGCCGGGCGCCGACCTTCCCGACGCCGCTGACCGCCACCGACCGGCCCGCCAGGCTGGCGCTTCCCCACACCCGGGCTGCGCTCGCCCGCATCCCCTCGAAGACGCCGTACGCGGTGAGCACGCCCGAGTCGCCGGAGCCGCCGTGCGCCGGGGAACGCCCGACGACCCAGCGGGTCTCCCGTGCCACGAGGTCCATGTCCTCGACGTAGGTGCCGACGTCGCAGGCCGTGATGTAGCGCCCGCCGAGGGAGGCGACGAAGCGGCCGTAGGCGCGCAGCAGCGCTTCGGATGAGTCCCTGGCCGGGTCGCCGATGATGACGGCCTTGCCGCCGCCGAGATCGAGGCCGGCGCAGGCCGCCTTGTAGGCCATCGCCCGGGACAGCGCGAGGGCGTCGGCGAGCGCGGCCGACTCGCTCGCGTACGGGTAGAAGCGCGTTCCACCGAGGGCCGGTCCGAGCGCGGTCGAGTAGATCGCGATGATGGCGCGCAGCCCGGAGGCTGGGTCCGAGCAGAAGACCACCTGCTCGTGCTCGGCGGCGGCGTCGAACACCGCCGACACGGCGATCGGCTCGTCGACCGGCCTCGAAGGGTAGGCAGACACCGTTGTCATGCCTCAAACCCTACGGCCGCCCTCATCCCCCGACCCTCGGAACCACTGCCGGAGCGGCCGAAGAGCGCCTGGCACCGGGTGACCGAGCAGCGGGACGTTGCCCCGGCAAAGTGACCGGACAACGTGACCCAGCCAGGACGCCGACTGTGCTCGGGGTCGGCCCCGGTTTCAGGGAGGACGCGTAGCGTCCCGGACCTCCCAGATCGCCGACCTCCCAGATCGGCTTCGCCGATCCGGCAGGGACCCCGTCGCCGATCCGGCAGGGACCTTGTCGCCGATCCGGCCGGGACCCCGAGGCGGAGCGGCCGAAGGGCGCTCCGCGCCCGGTTCCGGCCGACCGCCCCGGCCGACCGCCGCGCGATAGCCTCGCGTCGGGCGGATCGGCTGGGGAGGGGGTCAAGGAGTGCCAGTCGTCTCTCCAGCGGCATATCTGCGGGTTTACGAGCCGTTGGCCGCCTTCTCGCCGGCGGAGCGGCTGCGTTGGCAGCGGTTCGCGGCGACGGCGCCGCCCTCGCGCCGGGCCGGCACCCGCCGAGAGCGGGTCGTCGCGCTGGTCGCGACGGTGCGCCCGTCGCTCGACGTCGCCGGTGAGTCCGCGTTCGTACAGATGGTCGACGGGCTGATGTTCGTCTGCCCGTGGTCGACGCAGCTGCGGGTGTGGCAGGCGGCCCTGGAGTTTCGCGGCGGGATGCCGGAGCGGGTCGCCGACGTGTTCCTGCCGCGGCGGATCGTCGACTCCGCCGAGACCGAGCTGGACCGCTGGCGTGCCCGGCGGCCCGAGCTCAAGGTGCACATCCAGACGTCGACCTGGACCGTCCCCGCGCCGTGGTTCCTGCTGTTCGACCCGGCCGAGCGGATGCTCGTCACCGGCGACACGGCCGAGCGCTCGATGGTCTACCGGACCGAGATCGGCTTGGCCCGCCGGCGGGTCGCCGAGGCGACCGAGGCGGTGACCGCGATGCGATCATCGATGCCGGACACCGCCAGTGTCGAGGGCGTGACGGAGCTGTCCCGCTGGCTCGACGGCTTCCACCCGCGCAGCCGGGTTGAGCTTGACTACGACGGGCTGGTCGACCTGCTCGACGACGACGTCCTGCGCCGGGACAGCTCGGTGGAGGACCTCTCCGAGGCGGTCAGGTCGTTACGCCAAGGGCGAACAGAGCGGGCGGCGGAGGCCTACGAGCGGGTCCTCGTCCGGTGGCGCCCCTTGCAGTCACGGGAATCCGCCAGCTGAGCACCGCGGTCTGCTAACAGAGAGTCGTCGCCCGCTTCGGACGAGCCGTGACTAGTCAGCAGATGGTCCCGACGTGCCATGTCCGAAATGCCCCCGAAGGATGCACGATCTGTATGGGACGGAGCGACGCTCTGTGACGGGAGGCCAACACAATGACGACGAGAACGCCAGACGCCGAGCCCCTGCTGACGCCTGCTGAGGTGGCGACGATGTTTCGGGTGGACCCGAAGACCGTCACCCGGTGGGCGAAGGCCGGGAAGCTGACGTCGATCCGTACGCTCGGTGGCCATCGGCGCTACCGGGAGGCGGAAGTTCGAGCCCTGCTCAAGGGCGTCCCCAGTATGGGAGGCGACCTCTAGGCGGACCGATCAACTCGGTGCGCATGCCGAAGAAGCTCGCAGGCCGCCAACGGGGACGGTGGCCGGGGTCGGAGCGGAGCGCGCCGACTGGGTGGGTATCCGGGCACGGCATGTCAACCTGCCCGTACCGATGAGCCGTTGGTCTTCGGCCAGGGTCGTCGGTCGTTCTGACGTGCCGGCTCGGTGGGGTACTCGCTCGTCCCACCGATCTGCCTGATCGGGAGCAGGGGCTTTGCCGTCGCGGTCGCGCGCCTTGCGCGACCCGACGGGAGTCCTGAGGCGACGAGCCGGCAGGCCCTGCAGGGCGGCCGGGTCTCAACACAAGGACGGACGGCGTCATGCCGTCCGTCCTTGTGCTGCCTGGAGCCCGTCGGCTCGCGTCATGCCGTCCGAGTGCCCGTCCGGCCTGTCGTGCCGCGCGGGCTCTCGTCGCGGCCAGGGTCCCTTGGCGCAGGTGAGCGAACCGCGCCTGGCGGGGAATGCCTCTGACGAGGTAGCTGGCCCGGGCGGTGTCCGGCCTGGGCGGTAGGCCGGGAGGGAAGTCCCTGACGATGGACCGAAAGTCGACATTTGGGCCGGTCCTGGCCGTCTCGGAGCCTGACCGGGCGGTCACCGACCTGTTGGAGGCCGTACGGCACCGCCTGCGGATGGACGTCGCCTGGCTCGCCCGGTCGGACGGCGACCTGCTCGTCATCGAGGCCATCGACGGTGACAACTCGTCGTTCGGGGTCCAGCCGGGCGCGACGATCCACGTTTCCGCCACCTCCCGCCCGCCGGTCATGACGGGCGGCCCTCCGCAGATCATTCGCGACGTCCGCGGCATCAAGGACCAGCGGCGGTCGCCCGCCGCACGGGCGTTGAGGGCCGGCGCCTACGTGGCCGCGCCGGTGTTCGAGCGCGATGGCGCCTTCTACGGCACCCTCTCCGCGCTGTCCCACGATCGGCGGCCCGATCTGCAGGAACGGGATGCCCGCTTCCTCTGCCTGGCCGCCGAGATGATCACGGACTCCGTCTCGGACCTGCGCCGGGTCTGGGAGGGGCGCCGCGCCTTCTGGGACAGGGTGGGTGCCGTCATCGACGCGGGCGGACCCACCATCGTCTTCCAGCCGATCGCGGACCTCGGCGCGCGCGACCGCATCATCGGCGTCGAGGCACTCGCTCGGTTTCCCCCGTTCGTGGAGCTCTGCCAGGCCGAGGTGGCGGCCGTCCCGGCCGCGCCGTCGGATGAGGCTCCGCCGTCGGGCGAGTGTCCGGCCGGTTCGGATCAGGCTCCGTCCGCGGGGCCCGGAGGTGGGAACGCCGTCGGGCCTGCCGAGCCGGAGCGCTGGTTCGCCGCGGCCGCGGCGGTCGGCCTGGGCGTCGAGCTGGAGCTCGCGGCCGTGCGAGCCGCGCTGGCGCGGCTGCCCCGCCTGCCGGCGGATCTTTTTCTTTCGGTCAACGTCTCGCCGGGCACCGTGGGGGCCGAACTGGCTGAACTGATTCGGGACGTCGACCCCAGTCGGTTGCTTTTGGAGATCACCGAGCACAACCGGCTCGAGGAAGAATCCGCGGCGTTCGAGGTGCTGCGCGAGATCCGGGCGCGTGGCGTCCGGATAGGCGCGGACGACGTCGGCTCCGGGTACGCCGGTCTCTCACAGTTCCTGATGTTGCGGCCAGATCTGGTCAAGATGGACCGGTTTCTGACGCACGGGATCGACGCGGATCCGGCTCGGCAGGTGATCGCGGGGGCACTCATCCGGATCGCCGACGAGATCGGGGCGAGCATGCTGGCCGAGGGCATCGAGACCCCGCAGGAGCTGGCGACGGTACGCGCGGCCCGGGTGCGGCTCGGCCAGGGCAATTACATAGCGCCACCGTCCGACCTGCCGGTGGCTCTCGCCACCTAGACGCGGTGGCACGAACCGGCCTCCTGCTAGCCCGAAAGTGTCAGGGAAGCGGCAAATACTCCCATCCCGCCTGGTGACGTTGCGTGGTCAAGAAGGAGTTGGTCAGACGGGGGTGGCAACGTAAGCGGCCACGGGAACGGTCTCGAGGACCAGGCCGGCCGCGCCGCGGTGAATGCCGTCCAGCGCGATCCATCCGCTCTCGATCTCGGTGAAGCCGGCCCAGGCGGGACCATGCTGACGCAGCAGGAACGGCAGCGGCTGGCCGTCGACCGGAAGGTGCACTGTCGCCCAGTCCTCGGCATCGAGGTTCGTGGATAGCCAGCCGGCGAGGTCCAGCTGATAGCGCCACCATTCCTGACGATCGACGGAATCCGCGGTGAACGTCGGCGCGGCGGCATGCAGCATGTTCCGCTGAGCCCAGCCGATCGCGTCGTCGGCGACCGTCGGGGGGTAGTCAACCTCGCCAACCCGCGTCGTGGGCAACCGGGGCACGGTCGTCACAACGATCCGCGGCTCGGCGTTCGTCGGGTCGCCATGCCCCAGACTCACTCGCCAGACC
>Ga0134124_10002078_pt1 | contig 16119 bp, 4 predicted proteins | sample KB304_FD_96880 | JGI IMG/M metagenome (GOLD analysis project Ga0134124, IMG submission 96880) | Terrestrial soil microbial communities without Nitrogen fertilizer from Kellogg Biological Station, Michigan, USA - KB3-0-4 | ecosystem: Environmental > Terrestrial > Soil > Unclassified ...
AAAAGATTTCACCACAGGAAGTTGACGCGATTCTCATGAACCATCCGGCTGTGGACCAGGCTGTGACTTTCGCCGTACCGAATGAAGTGCTGGGCGAAGAAGTTGCGGCAATCGTAGTCTTACGTCCGCATGGCGCGATAACTGAAAAAGAGTTGCGCGAATTCGTTCGTGAACGGCTCGCCGATTTCAAAGTTCCGCGACAGGTTTTGTTCGCAAGCGAGATTCCTCGAGGAGCGTTCGGCAAAATCCAGCGCACTCGACTCGCAAAACTGCTCGGTGTCGAAGCGCGTGATCAATTGCCATCGAAGGCTGAAGCAGCATACGAGGCGCCAAGTACGCGGGAGGAATCGGAACTCGCGCAGATCTGGGCGCGAGTGCTTGGACTCAGCTTAGTTGGTATTCACGACGATTTCTTCCGATTGGGAGGCGACTCGATTTTAGCGACGCAGGTGATCTCGCAAGTCCGCAGTGTCTTCAATGTCGATTTGTCTCCGGCGAGTTTATTTGAAATGCCAACCATCGCCGAGCTGGCGCGCAATATTCAAGCCAGCGCCAGAACAACCGCTGACAGGGGAATGCAGCCCATCAGATCAATTCCGAGAAGGTGATGCCGAATACTGACGAAGACAATATTGGTTTCGCGCGATCGATCGAGTCGACTGATTCACTCAACGCGAACTTCTACGGAAGATTTCAGTTTCCCTGGGCGCCGTCTGCTTTCGACGCCGCGACGGATCCAGAGTTTGAAACGGTCATGCTTAATCAAAGTCTGGGTAGTTGGGATCACTCACTCGTTCCCGCTAATCCGAGAATTTGGGTTGCAGGCTGCGGCACTAACCAGGCGATTTTCACCGCGCTTCGATTTCCTAACGCAACAATCCTTGGCACCGATCTATCGTCGACGTCTTTAGAAACATCGGCGGCAAACGCTCGACAGTTGGGAATCTCGAATGTGGAATTCCGGCGTGAGAGTATTAATCATTTTGAGTCTGAGAATGAGTTTGATTACATAATCTGCACTGGCGTGATTCACCACAACGCCGATCCGCAGGCGCCGCTCGCCCGACTCTCCCGCGCTCTGAAGCCGAGCGGTGTCCTCGAGCTGATGGTTTACAACCGTTACCACCGGATCGAAACGACTGCATTTCAGAAGGCGGTCCGGATCCTCGCGGGTACAACCACGGAAGCTAACTTTGAAGGCGAGCTCCAGGTTGCTCAGGAGATCATCGCCGGCTTCAATCTGCCGAGCCGCATGGCCCAGTTCCTCGAGAGCTATAAGGACTGCCCGGAAGCAAAGCTCGCCGATTCGTTGCTGCAGCCGGTTGAATATAGCTTTACTGTGCCGTCACTCGAGGAATTGATTGGGAGTTGCAACCTGGAGCTGCTCGTACCGTGTCTCAACCAGTTCGACGTCGCCAATCGCACGTATCAATGGAATTTGGAGTTCGGCGACGATCGTTTACAGACACTCTACGACGCATTGTCTGATTCGGATCGGTGGACCGTCTCTAATTATCTGATGCTGGAGAGATCGCCGATGCTTTGGTTTTATCTTCAGCGGACGGACTCTAATCGTCCGAGGAAGTCTGAAAAACAACTATGCGAAGAGTTTCTCGAACGGAAGTTTAGAAAGAGCAGTACAAAGAAGAAAGTGTTTATAAGAGCTGAGGATGGCAATTATGTTCTGAGTGACAGGCTGCGGCCGTATCCCGGTCTGCACATAGACAACTTGTGCAGCAAAATAGTCGCGTCGATCGACAGTCAGCCAGCGACACGGCTCGGAGTTATCCTTGATCAACTCGAAGTGGAAAACAGGTTCACGCTCGTTAACAAGTTGCGCGTGTTGCTAACGACAAATGCTTTCCCGTTTTTGGTTAGTGATGTCTGAAATCTATTTGTCTACTCTGGTTCGGTTTGAACATACGCCGAAGGCGTTTGCTAATGTCAGCCCAGGGTTGGAGCGTCAGCGACAACCCTGGGGTTGAAACGTAAACATGAATTGAACCCTGTAAGGGTTCGCCAACCGCCGAACCCTTACAGGGTTTAGCGCATATTTGAAATCCTTGACCCAGGGTTCTCGCTTCGCTCGAACCCTGGGCTGAAATTAGCCAACGCCTGCGGCGTATTCAAATGAACTATACGCGCCGCAGAGAAGAGTTTTAGTTCACATGGAAGCGCAGACTTACACATTTCCGGTATCGTTCGCTCAGCAACGGCTCCTGTTCCTGGACCAACTGGAGCCGGGTAGCCCTTTTTACAATGTACCTCTCGCAATCAGTATCAAGGGCGACCTTAACGTTGCTGCGCTCGAAAATACATTCGCGGAAATCGTTCGTCGTCATGAAGCCCTGCGCACAACCTTCTCGATAGACGAGACCGGTCCAGTACAGGTCATCGCCAAGAGCCTGACGTTGGAAATGCCCGTCGTCGATCTGACATCGTCCCCGGAATCTGAAAGTGAAGCATTGAGACTGGCCAGGGAAGAGGCGGAGCAACCTTTCAATCTGAACCAGGGACCGCTAGTGCGCGCACGATTGCTGAAAGTCGGTCCTGAAGCTTACGTCCTGCTATTCACGCTCCATCACATAGTCAGTGACGGCTGGTCCATGGGAGTTTTGTTTCGCGAGCTGGGCGAAATCTATGACGCCTTCGCTCAGCAAAACCCTTCGCCACTACCCGAGCTGCCGATTCAGTACGCTGACTATGCCGTCTGGCAGAGAGAGTGGCTAACGGGAGAAGTCCTTCAAGAGCAAATCGACTACTGGAAAACCAAACTCGCGGGGGCTCCGCCAACACTCGAGCTGCCAACCGACAGGCCGCGGCCGGCAATTCAGCAATTTCACGGAGCCAGGCAGGTCTGTCACTTATCGCAAGAACTCACTGAACGCCTGAAACAGATCAGTCTGGACGAACGAGTCACACTTTTTATGACCTTGCTCGCGGCGTTCAAGGTGCTGCTCTGGCGTTACACATATCAGGACGACATCGTGCTCGGCTCGCCGATAGCCAACCGGACGCGTGCGGAAACCGAAGGCCTGATCGGTTTCTTCGTCAATACACTCGTACTACGGACAAATCTATCCGGCGATCCGAGCTTTCGCGACTTGCTCAAACGAGTCAAAGAGGTGGCTGTTGGCGCCTATAACCATCAGGACGTGCCCTTCGAAAAACTCGTCGAGGAGCTAAGACCAGATCGCGATCCTAGCCGCAATCCACTCTTCCAGGTTTCGTTTGCTCTTCAGAATGCAACGCGAACAAAACTCGAGCTCCCCGGCCTGACGTTATCGCCGATGGAAGTTCACAGCGGCACTACAAAATTTGACTTGTCGCTTTCGATTCTTGAAGGAGCCGATGGACTGAAAGCGACGTGGGAATATGACGTCGACCTCTTCGATAGCACGCGAATCGCGCGGATGATCGACCACTTTCAGGTGCTGCTCGAAGGAATCGTCGCTGATCCGGCGCGCAAAATATCGGAACTACCGTTGTTGACCGCCGCTGAGCGAGAGCAGATCCTCGTCGAATGGAATCAGACTGAAACAGACACTCCTGATCGATCTGTTCATGAGTTGTTCGAGCAGCAGGTCGAGAAGACTCCCACAGCGGTGGCGGTGGAGTTTGAGGAGACTAAACTCACGTACCGGGAGTTGAATGAGCGCGCCAATCAATTGGCCCACTATCTAAGATCCGCGGGCGCAGGCGCCGATGTTCTGGTGGGTGTTTGTATTGAGCGGTCTGCAGAATTGATTATCGCATTGCTGGGAATCTTAAAAGCCGGCGCAGCTTACCTCCTGCTCGAGACCGAATATCCGGCAGAGCGTCTGCGCTTCATGCTCAACGACTCCGCGACTCCAATATTAATTACCCAGAAAAGTCTGAGCGACAGACTTCGACAACTGGAAACAAATGCTCGCATCGTCTGTCTTGATGAGGAAGAGATCGAGAACCAGAGCCGCGAGAACCCGGGTCTCTCAGTAGCGCCGGACAATCTCGTCTACGCGATTTACACTTCCGGATCCACTGGGAAACCCAAAGGCACGCTCATCACACATCGCGGTTTGTCGAATTATCTCAGTTGGGCCATCCGATCGTATCCGGTAGCGGAAGGAAAAGGCGCTCCCGTTCACTCTTCGATCGCATTTGATCTAACCGTCACCGGATTATTTACGCCGCTGTTGGTTGGTCGCACCGCGTATGTCTTAAAGGAGAGTCAAGGTGTTGGAGCGCTAAGCTCCGCACTCAGGAGCCAGCAAGGTTTTAGTCTGATAAAGATCACGCCCGCTCATTTAGAACTATTAAGCCAGGAATTAACGCGAGAGGAAGCGGCCGGCTGTGCGTCAGCTTTCATAATCGGTGGTGAGAACCTGACTGCCGACAGTATCAAATTCTGGCAGGATGCCGCGCCCGGCACGTTACTCGTCAATGAGTACGGACCAACTGAGACGGTCGTGGGCTGTTGTGTCTATACGGCCGGCAAAGAAGATCAGTCGCCGCGCTCAATTCCTATCGGCCAGCCGATCGCAAACACGCGACTGTATATCCTCAGCCCGCAACTTCAACCGCAGCCGGTAGGCGTACCCGGAGAGTTATACATTGGCGGCCCGGGCCTCGCGCGCGGCTACCTGAACCGGCCGGACCTTACTGCCGAACGCTTCGTTCCCGATCCTTTTGGAACGTACGCCGGTGCGCGTCTCTACAAGACCGGTGACAAGGCGGTTTATTTAGCGGACGGCAATATCGAGTTCCTTGGCCGGCTCGATCATCAAGTCAAAATCCGTGGCTTCCGAATCGAACCGGAAGAGATTGAATCGGTGCTGGAATCGCACCCGTTGATTCGAGACTGTGTAGTCGTTGTCAGAGATGAAGCCGACAAACGCCTGGTTGCGTACCTTGTTCCGCAACTCGAGACGAGTACCCCGGATCTTCTGGATGAGAATTGGAGCACCGAGCATGTTTCGCAGTGGCGTCAGTTTTATGAGGACATGTACAGCAGTGAAGTTGCTGATCCCACCTTTAACCTGGCCGGTTGGAATAGCAGCTACACCGGTGAGGCGATCCCGGCTGAGGAAATGCGTCAATGGGTTGAGCATACGGTTGAACGCATTCTAAGTCTCAAACCGCGCAGCGTGCTGGAGATTGGTTGCGGCAGTGGTCTGCTCTTGTTTCGAATCGCTCCACACTGCGAGCGATATGTTGGTACAGACTTTTCGGTCGCGGCGATCGAGCGACTGCGCAAGATACTGAAGAATGATTCGCACGTAGAACTGGCGCACAGGACTGCTGATGATTTTGAAGGGATAGATGCAGGCTCCTTTGACGCCGTGATCCTGAATTCAGTCGCTCAATACTTTCCGGGCGTGAGTTATTTCCTGGACGTTGTGCGAGGAGCTATTCGCGCCGTCAAGCCCGGAGGCGCAGTTTTTCTCGGCGATCTGCGCAGTCTTGAACTACTGAGCGTATTTCATTCTTCAGTTCAGTTCAGCCAAGCCGATGACAAGGTCAAAGTTACAGAGCTAAAGGAACGAATCCGCAATCAGGTTCTTAAAGAGGAAGAGCTGGTGCTCGACCCGGATCTGTTTATCGCCCTGCAAGAACGCATGCCCGAGATCGCGAGTGTGCAAATCCAACTCAAGCGAGGTCGCTATCAGAACGAGCTAAGCAAGTTTCGTTACGACGTAGTGATCAGAACAAAGAATGGAAGCACGTCGTCGCTCGTTCCGGAGCAGAAGAGCGATTGGGAGAAACAAGGCTTCACGCGCCAGTCTCTCAGAGAGTATTTGGTGGAGAATCAATTTCAATCGTTGCTGTTGACGCAAGTGCCTAACGCACGGCTTCGAGATGATCTGAGAATACAAACCGCCTTGAGCGAGCTCGAGGTCGAAACGGTTGGTGAAGTGCGCGAGTCGCTGGGCGCGCTCAAAGATAGCGGTGTGGAACCGGAGGACATTCGGGATCTCGCCGCAGAACTTGGCTATGACGCTGAGATCACGTGGGCCAGAAGCGGCGCCGCGGATCGTTTTGACGTGCTCTTTAAGAAAATCGGCGGCGAATCAATGAGCGCTGTTGAAACAAAACGCACCATCGTTTCGAAGCCCTGGAGTCACTATGCAAACAACCCGTTGCAGGGACGGCTTGCACGTGGTTTATCGGTACAACTGCAGCCGTTCCTGCGAGAGCGGCTTCCCGATTACATGATTCCATCAGCTCTGGTAGTTATGGAAACGTTCCCGCTGACGTCGAATGGAAAAGTAGATCGAAAGGCGCTGCCCGCACCGGATCACTTGAGACCGGTACTCCAAAACGCGTTCACCACGCCCCGCACGCAAACGGAACAACGCGTGGCGAGCGTTTTCAGTGAAGTGCTGGGAATTGATCGAGTTGGCACGAATGACAATTTCTTCGAGCTAGGCGGACATTCGCTTTTGGCCACGCAGGTAGTTTCTCGTTTGCGCAAAGCATTCGACATGGAACTGGTCGTTCGTTGGATTTTTGAGGCGCCAACTGTGGCGGAACTGGCCGCGCGCATTGATAAGACCACTGGCGCGACCGATCACTCCAACATTATTCCCGTCGCTGCAGCACAGCGCGATCGACTGCCATTGTCATTTGCTCAGCAACGACTCTGGTTTCTGACTCAGCTTCAACCCGAAAGCCCTTTCTACAATGTCCCACTCGCTTTCCTATTGAGTGGTCCTCTCGATAACGCGGCACTGGCGCGCGCGCTCGAGACGATCATTATGAGGCATGAAACTCTGCGCACGGTTTTTGATGAAGTCGACGACGAGCCGGTACAACGAATTCTTCCAAACCAGCCGCTGAGTCTGAACACGATCGATCTAACAGGCGATCGCAAGGAGGAAGCGCGAAAACTCCTCAGAGCAGAGGCCGAGCGCCACTTCGATTTCAAACAAGGGCCTTTGTTCCGTACGACGTTGATCCGGCTCACTGAAACTGAACACATCTTGTTGCTTTGCGCTCATCACATCGTCAGCGACGGCTGGTCTACTTCGATCCTCCTGCGCGAGCTCGGCGTCCTTTACGATGCTTACACGCATCAGCAGCCCGCCTCTTTACCAGACCTGAAGATTCAATATGCCGACTACGCCGTTTGGCAAAGAAACTGGCTCGACGAAGAGCGCCTCGCGACACACGCATCGTTTTGGCGGCGTCACTTGTCCGGCGCTCCTTTGGTTCTGGAGTTACCGGCTGACAAGCCACGACCGGCAGTTCAAACCTTCGCCGGCGCCGACCTCCTGCTAAAACTTTCAGATGATCTGACCAGCTCCTTGAAGGCATTGGGCCAACGGGCCGGTGTGACGCCCTTCATGACTTTGATGGCCGCCTTCCAACTTTTCCTCGCGCGTTATTGCGGTCGTGAAGATATCGTCGTGGGCACCGATCTCGCGAATAGAAATCAGGTGGAGTTGGAAGCGCTGATCGGCTTTTTCGTTAACCTTCTACCGGTGCGAATCGATCTCTCCGGGAACCCGACATTCAACGAGCTGCTGGCGCGCGTGCGCAGCGAGATGCTCGATGTTTACGCACATCAGGAGTTTCCCTTTGAGAAGCTGGTCGAGGAACTCAGGCCCGAACGCGACCTGCGTCGAAATCCTGTGGTCCAGGTGCTGTTCGTGATGCAGAACAGTGTGCAGCACGAGCTGCAGCTCAGCGGTCTCGATGTCGAGCCTTTCAAATTCCGCGATGCGAGCTCTCGCTTTGACCTCGCTCTTTTCATGAGTGAAGCTGAACGGGAGTTTACGGCCCTTTGGCGATACAACCCCGATCTGTTCGAAGCGACGACGATTGCGAAGATGGCTGATCAGTTTCAATCGCTGCTGAGAGACGTTGTCGCAGATCCGTCGGCTCGTCTGAATAAGGTTAAGACCATGGAACAGAGTGAACGAAAGGAATCTCAAGCCAAGCGGCTGCGTGCGACGCGGCGCAAGGGAGTTGATCTGTCGGAAGTCGCCAGCGTAAAAACCGGTTTCCTCGAAGCGGGACAAACGCTGCCACTGCTGATTGAACCGGCGCGCGCCGATGTTGATCTGCCAGATTGGGCGTCGAATAACAGGCAGATGCTGGAACAGCACCTGCTGCGTCACGGCGCGATACTGTTTCGCGGTTTTACGGTGCCGGCGGTGGCTGAATTTGAGCGTACGGCTGAGGCTATTTGCCCTGAGTTGTTCGGCGAGTATGGCGATCTTCCGCGCGAGGAGTTAGGTGGTCGAGTCTACGGATCGACTCCTTACCCCGCCGACGAGACGATCCTGTTTCACAACGAGAGTTCACACATGCATCGCTGGCCCATGCTGATCTGGTTCTATTGCGTGAAAGCAGCGTCGCAGGGAGGTGAATCGCCGATTGTCGATTGCCGGCAGATGTATCAATCGATGGACGTGTCGATCAGGGAACGATTTGAACGTCAAGGTTTGATGTACGTGAGGAACTTTACTGACGGACTGGACGTCAGCTGGCAGGAATTCTTTCATACAAGTGACAAGTCGAAAGTTGAGCAATATTGTCGCGCCGCATCGATTGACTTTGAGTGGAAAACCGGAGGCGGTTTACGCACGCGCCAGATTTGTCCGGCGGTGGTCCGGCATCCACAAACAAACGAATTCGTCTTTTTCAATCAGCTACAGTTGCATCACATCTCATGCCTGGCGCCGGCGGTGCGCGAGTCGCTGCTTTCAATGATGAAGGAAGAGGACTTGCCCAGAAACGTCTATTACGGTGATGGCTCACCGATCGAGGATGCGGTGGTCACATATCTGCGTGAGTTGTCTCAAAAGTTAAGCGTGAGTTTTCCATGGCAAGCGCAGGACATCCTGATGCTCAATAATATGCTGGTAGCCCATTCGCGCAATCCGTTCGTCGGCGAGCGCAAGATCGTCGTCGCCATGGGAGATTTAGTCTCTGCGTAATCTCTGCGTCCTCTGCGCCTCTGCGGTAAAAGAAAATGAAAACGCACTTAAACCGCAGAGGCGCAGAGGACGCAGAGATTACGCAGAGATTGAAGCGGATTGAGAATTGCGGTAGGCTAACGACTGCAATATTGCTGCTGTGTGCCCGTTCGCTATGGCCTTCCTCGGATCTGGTTGCAAATGTCTTCAGGCCAAAACGAATACCGATACTTACCGAACTGAGATCTTTCCCCTAATCGCATGACGGACGATCCCATAGATCATCTGCGCGGCCACGAAACAATCAAGATGTCGGAGAACCAGTCGCCGAATCCCACCGGCCAAATGCTTCCCGTCGGAACGCTGCTCGATAACCGTTATCTAATCCTTAGAGAACTTGGCCGCGGCGGATTCAGTTGCGTGTTTCTGGCCTCTGACGAGAAGGTGATGTCCAAGAAAGTTGTAGTCAAGATACTGCAAGACAGGGAAGTACGAAACGAGTGGACCGTTCAGAAATTCAAGCAGGAGATCGAAGCACTCAGCCGAATTGATCATCCCAGTGTTGTGGGTGTGTTCGACTTCGGGGAACTGCCTTCCGGAAGTCCTTACATCGTGATGAAGTATGTGGATGGTGTTACGTTGCGTTCCTGCATTACTCCCGAAGGGATGGAGCTGAACCGCGTCGCGCGCCTGATTAAGGTGCTTGGCTCTGCGCTCGCTTCAGCACACCAAAAGGGTATTTTGCACCGCGACTTGAAGCCCGAAAACATCATGCTACAAACGTTGAGTGACGATGATGAGCAGCCCACGATGATTGATTTTGGGGTGGCGAAGGTGAAGAACTCCCTCATCGCACCGAGCACAGTCGAACCTCGCACTTTGGGAACTTACCTCTACATGTCGCCGGAACAATTTAGAGGTGAGTCAGTGACTACAGCCAGCGACATCTACTCTCTGGGCGTCATTGCCTACGAGATGATCACCGGCCGCCGGCCGTTCAATCCTGAGACGGTGGCTGGGCTTGCGGAAATGCACCGTGAGGGCGTGAAGATCAAACCAAAAGACTTGCGTCCGTCCTTGCCTGATAGAGCGCAGGGTTTGATTCTCCAGGCGTTGTCGTTTGCAGCAAGTGATCGGCCCACCGATGCGCGTAGATTCGCCGAAGCGTTGGAAGTTGCGATCAACCAACCGGAAGCGCATAAGTTTGAGAAAGAAAATTCGCGTAAGCTAGAGTCAGTAAAAAATGGGAGATTCAGCCGGAAACTTCTGGCCGGTGGTATAGCGTCGTTACTTTTGATCGCCATTGTGGCGGCAGTAGTCTGGAGCAAGTTCTCGTCGACGAGCAAGGTGGGTCTGGAATCGGTCGCTGTTCTGCCATTTAATTTCAGAAACGCAGATGCCGATGCTGATTATATAAGTGGTGGTATTACAGACAGCCTGATCGACGAACTATCACGGATTCCATCCATGAAGAAGGTCATCGCGCACGCGTCAGTTGCGCGCTACCGTGGGCAGTCGGTTGATCCGATAAACGTCGGACACGACTTAGACGTGCAAGCAGTACTTTTCGGTGAGATTACTCAACAGGGAGACCTTCTTACTGTCAGCGCTGAGCTTGTGAGCACACTCGATAAACGTCATATCTGGGGCACAACTCGTAGCTTTCGGCTCACCGATTTGCTCGCCAACCAGATCGAGATCTCTCGTAACATAGTTGTCAGCTTGCAGCAGCGACTGACGGGTGGCGAACAGTCTCGAACTAACAAATATCCGGAAAACAATGAAGCGTATTTGCTCTATTTCAAGGGCCGCGATTATTGGTCCAGGCGCGATGTTTACCGGGCTGCCGAGTGCTTCCGCCAGGCGATTGATAAAGATCCTGGTTTTGCCCTGGCATATTCCGGCCTGGCGGATTCCTACAGCCTAATGGACGACCGGCCGCCAAATGAGGTAATGCCTCAAGCTAAAACGGTAGCAATGAAGGCCCTGGAAATCGATAACACTCTGGCCGAAGCACACACCTCGCTGGCGTACGTTCTGTTTCGATATGATTGGAAGTGGTCGGGCGCCGAAGCAGCAGTTAAGCGCGCTATCGAGTTGAATCCAAATTACGGAACCGCCCACGAAATGTATTTTAGTTATTTACTGGCGACTGAGAGGCTTGACGAAGCTCTTAAACAAATTAAGCGCGCTCAAGAGCTGGATCCCTTCTCGGCAGGTGTTAGAAAAAATTTGGGCACTTATTTCTTATACACTCGCCAATACGATAAAGCATTAGAGGAATACCGCAAGACACTCGAGATCGATTCAAAAGCTGCGATACACGGATATATGGCATTAGCTTATCAACAGAAGGGAATGTTCAATGAGGCCTTTCAGGAAACGCAAAAAATGCGGGCTTCGAAATTGAGCACCGAACAGATGGAACAGCTCAGGCAAGCTTACGTCACTTCCGGCTACAATGGTGTGGTAACAACAGAAATCAGGTTGCTGAAAGAACGATCCAGGGGACAATACGAATCCCCGGCTGAACTGGCGAGGCTTTGCGCCACAGTTGGACAGAAAGATGAAGCATTCGAACAGCTAAATAAGGCGTATGAGGCCCGATCTGACGCATTGATATGGATCAAAGTTGATCCCAGATATGACAATCTTCGCTCGGATCCCCGTTTTTCAGACCTCCTGAAGCGTGTGGGCCTGGCCAATTAATTAGATCAGATGGCGATGGACAGCTCCAAACGTGAAGGATTCCACCTATCCCCGCAACAGAAAAACCTTTGGTCATTCCAGCAAACTGAGGATTCTCAGTATCGTGCGTTCAGCATGATCCGCATCGAGGGACCGCTGCAGGTGCTGGTATTAGAAAGTGCGGTCAACACGGTGGTTCAGCGGCACGAGATCCTGCGTACGACATTTTATCTCGCGCCGGGGATAAAGACGCCGTTTCAAGTAATTTCACCCGCGCCGCAGTTTTCATGGCAGAGCGTTGATCTAACCAATCAGAAAAAGAGAATTCCGGAATACATCGTTCACGAACTGGCGCAGCCTTTCGATTATTTTCAGGGACCACTGTTGCGAGTGACTCTAATCAAACAGAGTGACGATCGCCACTTCCTACTGGTTTTGCTTCCCGCGCTTTGTGCCGACTCAGCGACACTCGCGAATTTCATCAGTGAACTCAGCCATGCGTACTCCGCAACCCTCAACGAGGATGAGCCTTTGCAGTATGCCGATTACGCTGAATGGCAACTCGAGTTGTTGGACGCTACCGACGAACATGCCCTAACCGGCAAAGATTACTGGCGGAAGCAACGGGCCGGTGCATCGTTTGTGTTGCCAACGCAAAGGCGAATCATCAAGCCGCAGGAGTTTGCGCCAGGTTCATTTCCCTTTGATCTTGAGCTTGAAAAGATCGAAGCCCTGGCTCAGGAGCGGGATACCTCAGCCGCGACCGTCCTCTTTGCCGCCTGGCAAGCATTTGTTTGGCGGCTGGGCGGAGCGATGGATTCTGAGTTCGCGCTCTTCAATCTCTCGTCAGGCAGGAAACTTGAAGACCTGGCTAATGCGATGGGCCTATATGCGAAGTATTTGCCGATTGTACGTCGTTGTGAAGATGAGCTGTTTGTCTCACACCTGCGAAACGTTCACGCAGCTCTGGCCGAGGCTGCCGAATGGCAGGAATATCTCGATCCGATCACGCTTCGCGATTCGGTGGGCTTCGACTTTGAAGACCGGCAGACGAGATACGACGTAGCAGACGTGTCGTTTACGGAATTCGATCAGCACGTTTGGTTGATTCCTTTTAAGCTCAAACTGTCGTGCGAGCGTTCTGGTGCGACTCTTTTTGCCGCGTTGTACTACGACACCCAGGTCTTCGATCGCGAAACGGTAAAAGAGCTTGCCGGCTACTTTCAGCGCTTCTTGTCCAACGTCCTCCAGCATCCGGAACGACGTCTTAGTGAAATCGATATGATGGACGCGGACGAGTTGCTTCGTTCGTTTCCTCATGGCATTGAGCTATCTCCCGATTCGATCGATAAAACCGTTCACGAGCTATTCGAGACGCAGGCCGCCAGCACGCCGGCAGCGCCGGCGCTTGTCTCGGGAGATCAGGAGCTCACCTATGAACAGTTGAATACGCGCGCCAACCAACTCGCGCACTTGCTGCGCCGCCGTGGAGTTGGTCCAGACGTGCGTGTGGGTCTCTGCATGGAGCGCTCGGCAGAGTTGATCGTGGGATTGCTCGGAATCCTGAAAGCAGGCGGAGCTTATGTGCCGCTCAATCCCGATCATCCGCAGGAGCGGCTGGAGATGCAGCTCCGCGAAAGCCAGTCGTCGCTGCTTGTCACCAACGATGACCGCAAACTCGACTTCGGCGGCGAGGCAATTGATTTGAAAGGCGACTATGCGATCCTCGCTGCTGAGCCCACCGACAATCCGCAAACGATCACGACGGCTGACAATCTTGTTTACGTAATTTACACGTCGGGATCGACCGGCGTGCCGAAAGGTGTCGCCGTTCGCCATCGAAATCTCGTCAACTACACGCAAGCCATCCTGCAGCTTCTTGAAGTCGATCGACCACTGGCGTTCGCCACGGTCTCAACCATCAGCGCAGATCTTGGCAACACTTGTATTTTCCCAGCGCTGGCGTCGGGTGGCTGCCTGCACATTCTCAGTTATGAAGTAGCGATGGAAGGCGACCAGCTCCGTGACTACTGCGCGCGACGTCCGATTGACGTGTTGAAGATCGTGCCGTCTCACTTGTACGGACTCCTCGCTACGCAAACTGATGGTGGGATTCTGCCGGCGAAGTATCTCATTCTCGGTGGCGAGGCGCTCTCGTGGGATCTGGTCCGGCAGATATCACGCCTCGATCACTCATGTCGCCTCATCAACCACTATGGTCCAACCGAAACAACTGTGGGATCGCTGACGTTCGCGGTCGATGATGAAAACGCCGTCTATTCAGCCACAGTGCCAATCGGACGGCCGCTTGCGAATACGCGCTGTTACATTCTCGATCGATGGCAGCGTCCGGTCGTGCCGGGTGTGGTTGGTGAGTTGTACATCGGAGGCGCAGGCGTGGCGGCGGGCTATCTGAATCAACCTGCAGAAACGGCAACGCGATTTGTCCAGGATCCACTCGCGCACGGTGCTCGCATGTATCGCACGGGCGATCTGGCGCGGTATCTGGTTGATGGGAACATTGAGTTTCTCGGGCGCGCCGATCATCAGGTAAAGGTGCGTGGTCACCGGGTCGAGCTGGGCGAGATCGAAGCGGTGCTTGCGGCGCATCCCGGTGTACGGCAGGCGATTGTGACTGCCCGTCGCGGCGAGTCTGACGAGTTGCGTATCGTGGCTTATATCGTTGGAGCTTCGATGCCTCACGATGAATTGCGTACCGCGCTGAGAAAGAAATTGCCTGAGTACATGCTTCCGTCAGCGTTTGTGTTTCTCAAAGCCCTGCCGCTGACTCCGAACGGTAAAGTCGATCGCGCCGCATTACCAGAACCCGAGGACGTGCGCGCCGGTGTGCAGACTGAGTTCGTAGCTCCGCGGACTCCTGTTGAAGAGAAACTGGCGAGCATGTGGGCGGGCTTGCTCAAGGTGAAGACAATCGGCGTGTACGACAACTTCTTCGAGCTCGGCGGGCACTCGCTGCTGGCGACACAAGTTGTCTCGCGCATGCGCAAGGAATTTCAAGTGGAAATTACGCTCGTGAGTTTGTTTGAGTCGCCGACAGTGGCGGCGATGGCCGAAAAAATCGAGAAAGCCACTGCCGACAACACCGCCCGCCTGCTGCTGGAGCTCGACCAACTCTCCGACGACGAAGCCAGCCGTTTGTTAGGACTCGAAAAAACCTAACCGCAATCGCCTAACTGGCCTTGCCTCAAAAGTCAGAAATTATTGTTGGACCGGGTCAGTACAGGGAGCGGAGCGACCTGGTTAGTGAGCAGAGCATACGATATTCCTAATGATTCTTGATTCCGATGGTCTGACCAGGTCGCTACCGCTCCGGGTACTGACCCGATCCAAGTGTGATTCCGAACATTTGAGGCAAGCCTGCCACCTCAATGGGAGGTTGTCGAACATCGGGCAAACTCTTCGCAATCAGATCGAACGCGCTGCGCCATCCGCGAGCGATTCGTAAGAGCGCAGAATTATTTGAAGATCTTGTCGGGCGTCTTCAGCGGGGGTCACGGGTTCACGACCTTCAGCGACAGCCGCAACAAACTCTTTCATTTCACCCAGGTATCCAGTCGCGTCCTTATCCGAAAACCTCTTTCTTATACGCTGAAGAGTTGGTCTCATCAATCGTTCCTGTAAAGAGTATGGTCTAACAAAAGAGAGCAGCTTAGTCGCCAACCGGGGTTCGACTGGATAGTAATCAAGGTAGTGGGCGCCGGGCCAAAGGTGCAGCGTTCCTTTCTCTCCCGCTACAACGATGTCGGGTAAATGACCGCGCTGTGTGGACCAACTGGCAAGCATATGGCCTTGCCATCCGAAGCGGCTCGAAAACATCAGTTGCACGCTATCTTCACCCGACATTTTTGTGTTGATTTGCATGGCGCTCGATGCGTAGACAGAATCTGGTTCACCCATCAATAAACGCAACGCGCGAACATAATGTACTCCAATATCTACCAGCACACCGCCGCCCATCCGCTCTTTGTCAGCAGCCCAACCGCTCGGTCGTCGAACGCCACCTGCATGTGCGAGAAAATATAAAGGTTCGCCAATTGCTCCACGATCGATCAGGTCAACGGCTTCTCGGATCGCAGGACGGAAATGCATATCTTCGGCAATCATCAGAATCACACCGGCTTTTCGAGCTGTATTGATCATCGCATCAGCGTCAGCAAGATTAGTGGCTATCGGTTTTTCTACGAGCGCATGTTTTTTGTGGGCTGCAGCCATCTCAACGGCTGATTTGTGCAGGTGATGAGGTAGCGCCAGAGTTAACGCATCCACTCGGCTATCTGCGACGGCTTGTTCTATTCCGTAGAACGCTCCGGCTGCTCCAAAAACGCGAGCAATGCGATCCGTCTTCTCACGATTCTGCCCGCATATGAATATCCGCACATTCGAACCCAACATCTGCAAGTACCTTGCGTGTGTTTGTCCCCATCCAGTTCCGACAACGCAGATCCCGAGAGTCTTTGTGATTTGCCTGGGTGAGTCGGGAGGTCTCAATACGCGGCTACGACCGACG
>Ga0134124_10002080_pt1 | contig 16115 bp, 11 predicted proteins | sample KB304_FD_96880 | JGI IMG/M metagenome (GOLD analysis project Ga0134124, IMG submission 96880) | Terrestrial soil microbial communities without Nitrogen fertilizer from Kellogg Biological Station, Michigan, USA - KB3-0-4 | ecosystem: Environmental > Terrestrial > Soil > Unclassified ...
GCCATCCGCGAAGCCTGCCTGCTGCGCTTCCGGCCCATCACCATGACCACGATGTGCACGCTGTTCGCGGGCCTACCGCTGATGATCGGCCATGGCGCGGGCTCCGAGCTGCGCCGGCCGCTGGGTTTCGCCATGGTGGGCGGGCTGGCGCTGTCGCAGCTGCTGACGCTGTTCAGCACACCAGTGGTGTATCTGTACCTGGAGCGCATGCATCAGTGGTACATGCGCCGCAAGCAGCGCCACGTGCCCAAGGATGAAGCACTCGTGACGCAGCCATGAAAGTGCTCATCGTCGAAGACGAACGCAAGACCGCCGACTACCTGCAGCGTGGCCTCACCGAGCAAGGTTGCGCAGTGGATGTGGCCTATGACGGCATCGACGGTCAGCATCTGGCCGTGCACCACGACCACGATGTGATCGTGCTCGACGCGATGCTGCCCGGGTTGAACGGCTTCGAGCTGCTGCGCTCGCTGCGCGCCGTGAAGAACACGCCGGTCATCATGCTGACCGCGCGCGACGGGGTCGAAGATCGTGTACGCGGCCTGCGCGATGGCGCCGACGACTACCTGGTCAAGCCCTTTTCATTCGTGGAGCTGTTCGCACGCCTGCAGGCGCTGACGCGGCGTGGCCGCCTGCAGGAGGCAACGTTGCTGCGCGTGGGTGGCCTGAGTGTCGACCTGATCGCCCGTCGCGCCGTGCGCGACGGCCAGCGCCTGGATCTCACGGCCAAGGAATTCGCGCTGCTGGCACTGCTGGCGCGTCGCCAGGGCGAGATACTTTCGAAGACCACCATTGCCGAACTGGTCTGGGACATGCATTTCGACAGCAACACCAATGTAGTGGAAGTCGCGATCAAGCGGTTGCGCGCCAAGATCGACGCGCCGTTCGCGACCCCTTTGCTGCACACCATCCGCGGCATGGGTTACGTGCTTGAAGAACGCAGCGCAGCCGCCTGAACCGCTGACGCGACGACGCTCTATCGCGCTACGTTTGGCGCTGATGTTCAGCGCGGTGGCGCTCGCCAGCTTCGCGCTGATCGGCTTTGCCGTGCACGAGTTGCTGTCACGCGACCTGGCGCGGCACCAACAGGAACAGGTGGCCGACCGACTGGCGGATCTGCAGTTCATGCTCGAGCACGGCCGCTCCGTTGATCTGGTTGACCGCGTGCACGACAAGATCGCGGCGGTGACCAGCAATGGCCGCACGCGCTACTGGCTGTGGAGCGAGGATGCCGTATGGCGCTACGGTGATGATGCCGAGCGGATGGCGGATATCACACGTTCGAAGCCGGGTTTGCTGCGTCTGAACATGGATTCCTCGCGCGATCAAATGGCGCTGTTGGCCGCCGACATCGCAGCCACACCGGTGCATCCTCCACTGCGACTGATAGCCGGCATCGACACTGCGCCCATCAATCAGATCCTGCGCACATTCGAGATCTGGCTGCTGCCGGTGATGCTGTGCGGCGCCCTGCTGGTGGCCGCTCTGAGCTATCACGTCGCCCGTGTGGGACTGAAGCCGGTGGCGCAGCTTTCTGCGGATGCTCAGCGTATCGGCCCGGACAACCGCGCGCAGCGCCTGCGCATGCCCTCGCTGCCACTGGAGCTGGCGGAGTTCGGCAGCTCCTTCAATTCGGCCCTGGATCGACTCGACACTGCGTATACGCAACTGGAGAGCTTCAACGCCGACGTGGCGCATGAACTGCGCACTCCGCTGGCCAATCTCATCGGCCAGACGCAGGTGGCGCTGTCACGCGAGCGTGATGCGGTGCAACTGCGGGAAGTGTTGCAGTCGAATCTCGAGGAGATCGAGCGCCTGCGCACCATTGTCTCCGACATGCTGTTCCTGGCGCGGGCCGAACGCGGCGAGCGGGCCGCGCGACGCGTGGACACTTCACTGGCGCGGGAAATCGGCAAGACGGTGGAGTTCTTCGACATGCTGCTCGATGACGCAGGGCTGGAAGTCGAGGTGCAGGGCGATGCCAACGCGGCCATCGAAACCTCGCTGTTCCATCGGGCCGTGACCAACCTGCTGCAGAATGCCATCCAGCACGCGCCGCGCGGCGCCCGCATCCTGGCGCAGGTCGCAGCCACCGATGAGGACGTACGGGTGAGCGTCAGCAATCCCAGCGAGCCCATCTCCGCGGAGCAATTGCCGCGGCTGTTCGACCGCTTCTACCGCGCCGATGCCTCGCGCTCCAACAGCGATGCCAACCATGGATTGGGCCTCGCCATCGTGAAGGCCATCGCCTCGATGCATGGCGGGCGGGTATTCGCCCGCTCCGAGGCTGGGATCACCACCGTCGGCTTCAGCCTTGGACGGTCATCCGGCGCATAAAAGTGCCGCAAATGCACCGCAACCTGCCCCGTCTGGGGGGAAAAACAGTGAGCCTGCGCGAGGCCGGGTTGCCGAGCGTGGTGCATTTGCGGCAGAGAACTAGAAGTTGTACTGGTACGTCAGAGCAATCTCCCGCGGACGTGAGCGCGTCACGCTGACCATGTTGCGCAGCGGTGCCCCAACCACACCGAGAGGCACCGTGCCCAAACTCGGATTGAAGGTGTCCCAGAACCCACCACCGAACTTGGTTGCGAAATTCTCATAGGTCTTGTCGAGCAGATTGTTGGCCGACAGCGTGACCACGCTCTTCTTGTTCACGGAGGTCCACTGCAGGCGCGCGTTCACGACGTCGTAGCTCGGCATCAGGTACGCGCCGTCCGACTGGGCGGCTGGATCGGTGGACTCCGGATAGGTCTGCTGGTCCGACGTATAGGAATAGTTCACGTTGAAAGTGAACGAGCCGACCGTCGTGTTGCGCAATGAGTAGGTAGCCCCGACATTCCAGGTGGGCGAGGCCTGCGGCGGGAACAGGTTCGGTCCGCCGTTCGCCACCACATCGTGAATGTTGTAGCTGGTGGTGCCGAACGAGCCGTCCAGTGTCAGGCTGTCGGTCAGCGCGAACTGTGCATCGACTTCCGCACCCATCAGATCGATGTTGCCCGTGCTGCGCAGGAATACATTGGACCCCGTGGGACAATCCGCGCTCACCACGCACGGCTGGCGCACGGCGGTCTGCCGATCCCGCCAGTCCATGTAGTACCCGGTCGGATTGATGCGCAGGCGCTTGTCGAAGAACGTCATCCGCAGGCCCGCTTCCAGATTGGTGACCTGCTCCGGCGGAATGGCTTTGTACAGCAGCGACTGCTGCACGCCGGTAGGACAAGTGGATGTACCCGGGGTCGACGGCGTCGTGCAGCTGATGAATGTGAACGCGGGGAAGGCCCCCGCCTTGTGCGCGCGGGATGCCGTGCCATACGCCATGATGTCGTCGGTGAGGTGGTAGTCCACCGTGCCGCGCCAGTCGACAGCGTGCCAGCTGTCATGCGCATTCACCGTCGTGGACGTGGTGCCGGGCACCGTCACGAAGTCAACGGGCGTGCCAGGCCGGCGCGTCGCCTCGATTTCCTTCTTGTCGTAGGCCAGCCGCACGCCGCCGGTGAGATTCAGCTGGTCGGTGATGTGCCAGGTGAGGCTGCTGAACCACCCCACGGACTTGGCTGTCTGGTCCACGTCGGCCGCGTTGGTGATGCGGACAAAGGCCTCGCCCACATTGCCGTTGGCCGCACCGGAAGCAGCTAGGTTGGCGGCGATCTGCAAGGCGGTCGGATACACACTGGTGCCGCGGCGAGTCTGCGTGACGCCCGAGGACTGCGCATCTTCCCAGAAATAGTTCAGGCCAGTAACCGCGTCCACCTTGCCGCCGAACAGCTTCGCGTTGAGCTGGAACTCCTGGTACAGCGACTTCGACTGCACATTGTCTTGCGCCAGAGTAAAGCCCAGCAGCGGGCCATCGGACAGCGAGTTGTGATCCAGGCGCGAGAAGCCTGTGATGGAGGCGAGCTGCACGTCGTCGTTGATCTTCCACTGCAGGTTGGCGTCAACCTGCTTGTACTTGTTGTCGTCGCGCAGCGCGCAGGCCTGATCCCAGTCGGGATTGAAGTCGTCGAGGAAGCAGAAATCCGGCATGGTGTAGTTGTCGAGCACGACGCGCGGATCATTGAGCACGGCCAGCGGCGCCTGCCCCGCCAGCACCAGCGCATCGCGCAGCCAGTCCGCGTAATTGCCCTGGTAGTTCAAATCGGGTCGCAGGTCGAAACTGGTGATGTCCTGAGGCGAACCCGTGCCATGAGAATCGCTGTAGAACCCGGCGAGGGTCAGCTTCAGGTCGTCGGTGAAATCGTAGGCGAGCTGCAGGCGACCCAGCCGCGAGATATTGCCGCCGAGTTCCTGCGTGCCGCGCTGGACGAAGCCGTCCTCATGCAGATACGCGGCCTGTGCGCGCACCGCGAGCTTGTCCGTGACCGGAAAATTCACCGCGCCGGTGATGTTCTTCTGGTCGAAGTTGCCATAAGTACCCTTGATGTAGGCCTCGAACTCCTGCGACGGCTGCTTCGTGAACAGGCGGATGGCGCCGCCCTCGCTGTTGCGGCCGAACAGCGTGCCCTGCGGCCCGCGCAGGATCTCGGCCCGATCGATATCGAACACCTTGAGCACCGAGCCGCTGGTGCGCGGCACATAGATGCCGTCGATGTACATGGCGACGCCGCGCTCGCCCGTGGCGCCGCCGCCGCCGCCGATGCCGCGAATCGAGAATACCGGCGCATTGTTGCCGCCCGTCCGACCGGCCTTGATGCTGAGATTGGGCGTGAAATCGGAGAGATCCATGATGTCTTCGATGCCCTTGGACTGCAGTGCCTCTTCGGTGAGCGCGACCAGGGAAATGGGTGTGTCCTGGAGTTGGGTTTCACGACGCTCTGCCGTCACCACGATCTCTTCCAGTGCCTGCCCGCGGGCGGTCAGGGGGACTCCCACCACCAGTGCCGACACTGCAGCTGCCACGGCACTTACCGCGTTGCGCTGCCGAATTGATGCACGGCGGTTGTCTACCCACTGGTTCATGAATCCCCCAATTTTTTTTTGGACCGCCGGAAGCCTATTGACAGCACCGGACCACGTCTCCACTGTGGCGGTAGCGACCTGCAGGCTGACGGCAGTTCGCGCGTGCGGACTGCGATTCAGTCCGGCCTGGGGGGGCGCATGACTCAAGCGGTGCAAATTTTCTCGACGCAGGGAGTTCCGGGTCCGCGCAAGGCGCAGATGTGGAACACCATGCTGGGCGAGCTCATTGACGCGGTGCAGGTATTGCCGCGCGATCCACTGCATTTCGACGGGACACTGATCCGTCAACGTGTCGGCGCGCTGACACTGTTCGAAGTGCGTTGCGCCAGCGTGCGCGTCCGGCATCAGCGATCGATCACGGCGCGCAGACGCCGGCCGTCGTTCCAGCTGCTCATGCCGGTTCAGAGTGAGTTCACGCTTTCACATGGCGACCGGCCTTCGATGACGGTGAGTGCGGGTTCCTTCTGCCTGATCGATCGCACCGCACCCTATGAAATGATTCACGGTGACGGGCTGCGTACCCTGGGCGTGGAATTCCCGCGCACGCTGCTGGAAAACTGCCTGCCCGGCGCCTCGCAGTACGCTGGCGCCGTAGTCCGCCCTGACTCAGGCGCGAGCCGTGTGCTCGGTGGCCTGCTGCGCACACTGGGTTCAGAACTGAACAGCGACGATGCCGCCGGCACTCTGCCACCCATCATCGCCAGTTCACTGGCGGGATTCGTTGCCGCGGCATTCGCCGATCACCACGGCGCGATGGCACTGCGGGGCTCAAAAGCCCGGTTGCCTGCCTACCGCGAATACGTCGACGCCCATCTCGGCGATGGCGACTTCCGGCCGCTGGATGTGGCGCGCCACTTCGATGTCAGCGAGCGCTATGTGCGCATGATCTTCCAGTCTTCGGGCGAGCCGCTGTCGGCATTTCTGCTCCGGCGCCGGCTGGAACGCGCGGCAGAGCTGCTGCGCAGTGATTACTACGCCGGCCACACTATTACGGATATCGCGCTGGAATGCGGCTTCAACGGCGCTTCGCACTTCGGCCAGAGCTTCCGCCGGCGTTTCGGCATGACGCCACGCGATTACCGCAACGCTGCAGCCCGCTAAAGGGCGGCCCCCCGGGGGTTCACCGCGCTGAAAGGTGGGGTTGAAACGCCGCGGCCCAGGCACCTCCCGCGGGGGTGAGGTACAATTAGTCGTACTAATTCGGCCCCGGGAAAGTCCGCATGAGCCTCGCCCTCGGGCTGGATGTCGGTACGCAAAGCGTCAAGTTGCTGGCCTACGACCCCGCCTCGCGTGAGGTCGTCTCCTTGCAGGGCCAGTCCCTGGACCTCATTGCTGGCGAGGACGGCAGCAGGGAGCAACACGCCGAGTGGTGGATTACCGCGATCCGCGCCTGTATCGCACGACTGGATCCGGCGCTGCGCGCACGCGTCAAGGCCATGGGCGTATCGGGTCAGCAGCACGGTTTCGTGCCGCTCGACGCGGCCGGCAAAGTACTGGCGCCCGCCAAACTCTGGTGCGACACCAGTACACAGGCCGAATGCCAGGAAATCATGGACCGCGTTGGCGGAGCCCGCCGCTGTGTCGAGCTGGCTGGCAACCCCATTCTGGCCGGTTATACCGCCTCGAAGCTGCCCTGGACGCGCAGGCATCGTCCGCAGGCGTATGCGGGACTGGCTTCCATCCTGCTGCCGCATGACTATGTGAACTTCTGGCTCACGGGCCAGCGCTGGATGGAATGCGGCGACGCCTCGGGCACGGGCTGGCTGGATGTGCGCCGGCGAAATTGGTCTGCCGAACTGCTCGCAGCCACCGACCCGGAGCGGGATCTGACCGCATGCCTGCCGCCGCTGGTCGAATCTCAGGCCAGCTTTCCGATCTCCCCATCCATCGCTGCAGAACTGGGCTTGCCCGCTACTGTTCGCGTCAGCGTTGGCTGCGGCGACAACATGGCGGCTGCAATCGGCACGGGCAATGTGGCGCCGGGCACTTTCAGCATGAGCCTGGGTACTTCGGGCACGCTGTTCGCCTGCACCGACCGCCCCATCGTGGACACAGACATGGGCTGGGCTGCCTTTTGTTCCTCCACTGGCGGCTGGCTGCCGCTGATCTGCACGATGAACTGCACCGTGGCCACCGAAAACGTGGCCCGTGCATTTGGCTTCAGCAGTCGCGACGGTGACGCTGTAATGGCCGGAACCCGCCCCGGCGCCGGTGGCCTGGGCATGCTGCCCTTCTTCAATGGAGAGCGCACACCTGACCTGCCGCTGGCCCGCGCCAGTTTCTATGGCATGGACTTCAGTAATTTCACACGTGCCAACGCCTATCGCGCCGCAATGGAGGGCGCAACCTTTGCGCTGCGCAGCGGCTTCGATGCATTGCGTGCAGCCGGTCTCAGCTGTGATGCCATCCGCCTCACCGGAGGCGGCAGCCACAGTGCGGCCTGGCGTCAGATGGTGGCCGACGTGTTCGACAAACCCGTAGAGGTCCCCGAGCAGGCCGAGGGGGCCGCGTTCGGCGCTGCGCTGCAGGCGCTATGGGCCACGCAGACCGCAGGCAAACCCGCTGATCTGGCCGACCTCACCCGCGAACACGTGAAGCTCACCACCGACCTCGGTACCGCCCCGAACGGAGAAGCTGCGTCGCTTTATCGTTCAGTTTATGGCCAGTTCCTGCGTCACCTGGACGCGGCCAAGTCCTTGTATTCAGCTCGCCCCGCAGGCGTCTGAGACAAACACCACCATCACTCTTCTGGAACCCTCATGAGTACTCCTTTCATCGGCAAGCGTGAATACTTCCCCGGCATCGGCCAGATCAGATTTGAAGGTCAGGGGTCTGACAATCCCCTGGCTTTCAAGGTATACGACGCCGGCAAGCGCATCGGTGGCAAGACCATGGCCGAGCACCTGCGCTTCGCGGTGTGCTACTGGCACACCTTCACCAACGCAGGCCACGACCCGTTTGGCCCCGGTACGCGCCGCTTTCCGTGGGAGGCCGGTTCGCCCCTGGCATCGGCCGAGGCGCGCGTCGACGCCGCCTTCGAGTTCTTCACCAAGATCGGCGTGCCCTACTACTGCTTCCACGACATCGATCTGGCGCCTGATGCCGAGGACATCGGTCAGTACGAGAAGAATCTCGCGCACATGGTCGCTCTGGCGAAGGAGCGGCAGTCAGCCACCGGCGTAAAGCTGCTGTGGGGCACCGCGAACCTGTTCTCGCATCCGCGCTACATGAATGGCGCTGCCACGAACCCGGATTTCAACGTGGTGGCGCGTGCCGCGGTGCAGGTAAAGAACGCGCTGGATGCCACCGTGGCGTTGGGCGGCGAGCATTATGTGTTCTGGGGCGGCCGCGAGGGTTATGCCTCGCTGGTCAACACCGACATGAAGCGCGAGCTCGGGCATTTCGCGCGCTTCCTCACCATGGCGCGCGACTATGGTCGCAGCATTGGTTTCAAGGGTTTCTTCTTCATCGAGCCCAAGCCGATGGAGCCGATGAAGCACCAGTACGATTTCGACAGCGCCACCGTGGCCGGCTTCCTGCGTCAGCACGGTCTTGAAAAGGACTTCAAGCTCAACATCGAGGCCAATCACGCCACGCTGTCGGGCCACACCTTCGAGCATGACCTGCAGGTGGCGGCCGACCACGACCTGCTCGGCAGCATCGATGCCAATCGCGGCAACGCCCAGAATGGCTGGGACACCGATCAGTTCCCCACAGATCTATACGACACAGTCGGCGCCATGATGGTAGTGCTGCGCCAGGGCGGACTGGTCGGCGGACTGAACTTCGACGCCAAGCCGCGCCGTGAATCCACTGACATGCAGGATCTGTTCATCGCACACATCGGCGGCATGGATGCCTTCGCGCGGGGCCTCGAGGTGGCGCATGCACTGCTCACTGCATCACCCTGGGAGCAGTGGCGCAGGGAACGCTACGCCAGCTTCGATCACGGCGCGGGCAGGGACTTCGCTGGCGGCAAGCTGAAACTGGCCGATCTGGCCGCCATGGCCGCACGCAACGGCGAACCGCAGCAAATCAGCGGCAAGCAGGAGCGCTACGAAAATCTGCTGAACCAGTACCTGCTGCGCTGAGCCCATGAGGCCTTGCGAGACCGCGACGTGGCTGCTGGCCTTTGCCCTGATGCTGGCGCGACAAGCGGTGGCGGAAGACGGCTACGATCTATGGTTGCGCTATCGGCCATTGCCCGCCGCGCAGGCCATTGACTACCGCGCGCATGCCGCCGAGCTCGTGCTCGATGCCGGATCACCCGTGCGCGCTGCTGCCCGCAGCGAGCTGCTGCGCGGCCTGACCGGCCTGCTCGGCAAGGCGCCGAAACTCAGTGATCGAGGCAGCGTCGACGGCGCCATCATCGCGGGGACACCCTCCTCTTCTGCGGCGATCGCCAGGCTAGATCTCGGCCTGCGCGAGCTGGGCACCGAGGGATTTCTGATCCGCAGCGTGACCATCGACGGCCATCGTGCCACTGTCATTGCTGCCAATGCGGATGCCGGTGTGCTGTATGGCGCGTTCCGTCTGCTGCGACTGCTGCAGACCGGCCAGCCGGTCGATGGTCTGAACCTGCGCGACAGGCCGCGCGAAAAGCTGCGCGTGCTGGACCATTGGGACAATCTCGACGGTCACGTCGAACGCGGCTACGCCGGCAATTCGATCTGGGACTGGTGGAAGCTGCCGGGCTATGTCGACCCGCGCTATACCGATTACGCGCGCGCCAATGCCTCCATCGGCGTCAATGGCGCGGTGCTGAACAACGTCAATGCCAATGCCATCATTCTCACCCACGATTACCTGCTGAAAGTGGCGGCCGTGGCCGGGGCACTGCGCCCGTACGGCATGCGTGTGTATCTCAGTGCGCGCTACAGCGCACCGCTGGAGATCGGCGGACTGAAGACTGCCGATCCGCTCGATCCGGCTGTGCGCGCCTGGTGGCTGGGCAAGAGCAATGAAATCTACGCGCTGATTCCCGACTTCGGCGGCTTTCTGGTGAAGGCGAATTCCGAGGGTCAGCCTGGGCCGCAGGATTACCATCGCACGCACGCCGATGGCGCAAACATGCTGGCCGAAGCACTGGCGCCGCATGGCGGCATCGTGATGTGGCGCGCCTTCGTCTACTCGCAGGACAACCCGGACGACCGCGCGAAGCAGGCTTACACCGAGTTCAAACCACTCGACGGGCAGTTCCGCGACAACGTTCTGCTGCAGGTGAAGAACGGTCCGGTCGACTTTCAGCCGCGCGAACCCTTCAGCCCGCTGTTTGGCGCCATGCCGAAGACGCCGCTGATGATGGAATTTCAGATCACCAAGGAATACCTGGGCTTCGCCACGCACTTGGTATACCTGGGTGCGTTGTATGAGGAAGTGTTGCGCACCGACACGTACGCGCACGCGAAAGGCGCAACGGTCGCGGCGGTGATCGACGGCGAGCTGGACAACCACACGCTCACAGGCATGGCTGGCGTGGCCAACATCGGCTCCGATCGCGACTGGTGCGGCTCGATGTTCAACCAGGCCAACTGGTATGCCTTCGGGCGCCTGGCGTGGAATCCGGCCCAATCCGCGCGCGACATCGCCGCAGACTGGGCGCGCATGACGCTGGCCAATGACGATGCAGTGGTGCGCCCGGTGATAGACATGATGATGACCTCCCGCGAGGCAGTGGTGGACTACATGACCCCTCTGGGTCTGCATCACCTGATGGGCACCGGCCATCACTACGGACCGATGCCATGGGACGCTTCGGGCGCGCGTGCCGACTGGAGGCCCGTCTACTATCACCGCGCGGACCGTGACGGCATCGGCTTCGACCGCACCAGCACAGGCAGCAATGCCGTGAGCCAATACACCCCACAGCTCGCCACGCAGTTCCAGGATCTGAAGCAGATTCCCGATGCCTATCTGCTGTGGTTCCACCACGTGCCCTGGGATTACCGCATGCGCTCGGGTCAGACACTTTGGCAGGAGCTGGTGACGCACTACACGCGAGGCGTGGACGAAGTGAAACAAATGCGGGCCACCTGGGCACAGCTGCAGGGTCGAATCGATGCGGAGCGCTACGCGAAGACCGCCTCATTCCTTGCGATCCAGCAGGACGAGGCGCAGTGGTGGCGCGATGCCAGCGTTGCCTATTGGCAAAGCCTGAATGGCTTGCCAATACCGGCGGGCCAGGCCGCACCGGCGCATGCACTGGACTACTACAAGAGCCTTACCTTCCCCAACGCACCAGGACGCTAGATGAACCACGACAGCAGCAGCCGGCGACTCTCAGCGGGAGAGAAGATTGGCTATAGCCTGGGCGATTTCGCGGCCAACCTGATTTTCCAGACACTGGTGACCTTCCTGGCCTTCTTCTACACCGACGTCTATCGCATCCCGGCGTCCACCGCACAATGGGTGATCGGCGTGGTCGGCGCAGTGGGCGCTTTCGTGTTCACGCCGCTGATGGGCTTCATCGCCGATCGCACGCGCACGCGCTGGGGCAAGTTCCGCCCCTGGATTCTGTGGACCGCTGTTCCGTTCGGCGTGTTCGCGCTGCTGGCTTTCAGCACGCCGGACTTCGGCCCGCAGGCCAAGGTGATCTATGCCTTCGCCACGTACACGCTGCTGGTGGCGGTATATGTAGCCAACAATCTGCCCTATGGCGCTCTGAGCGGCGTGATCACCGGCAGCATGGCTGAGCGCAACAGCATGTCCTCCTACCGCTTCGTGGCGGTGATGATCGCGCAGTTCATCATCCAGGTGCTGCTGCTGCCCCTGGTGCTGATTCTCGGCCACGGCGACAAGGCCGTAGGCTTCTCCAATGCCATGGCCCTGTTCGCGCTGATTGGCACGGTGTTCTTCCTGATCACCTTCTTCACTACCAAAGAGCGCGTGATACCCGAGATCGCGCAGCGCTCCACCATCCGTCAGGACATCGCCGATCTGGCGAAGAATCGTCCCTGGCAACTGATGCTGGTGCTGACCGTTCTGATATTCATTACCCTGGCGCTGAAGGGCGGCATGTACGTGTACTACTTCAAGTACTACATGGATGGCGCTGAGCTATCGACCTTCCTCGACGGCATCGGCTTCAACCGTTTCATTGCTGAACTGAATGCCGCGTTGACCGGCATGGGATTCACCGAATTCCAGTGGCCGAAGGATGCACCCACCTCGGCGCTGAGCCTCTTCAATGCCGGCGGCATTGTCTGCGGCATCATCGGCATCGGCCTGTCCAAGCGCCTCGCCGACCGCTTCGGCAAGCGCGATGTGTTTGGAGTCGCCCTGTTCGTGTCCACGCTGTGCCTGCTGGCCTTTGCGATGTTCTCCCCGCGCTCTGTCGGCGCGGTCATCGCCGCCTACATGCTGCATGGGTTCTTCTACGGCATCACCACACCCATCCTGTGGTCGATGGTGGCCGATGTGGCGGATTTTTCTGAATGGAAGAACAATCGCCGCGCCACGGCCATCGTGTTCTCGGCCATTCTCTGCGGACTGAAGGCCGGCCTGGCTCTCGGCGGCATGCTGGTGGCAGGCATCCTCGCCCACAATGGCTACGATCCGGACCAGGCGGTGCAGGCACCAGGCACCGTGCATGGCATCCAGCTTGCGGTCAGTGTGTACAGCTCGATTCCATTCCTGCTGGTCTGCGTGCTGTTGTTCTTCTACGAGATCAACAAGCAGACCGAGGTGCGCATCGAGCAAGAGCTGGCGGCGCGTCGCGGCGGCTGACCAGGGCGTTTCCATGGCCAATGAAATCGACGCCGCAGAGCTGGCGCGCCTCGCAGCCAGCGCACTGTCACCGCCACTGGTGACGCAGATCCACACGGCTGATCCGTCCGCGCATGTCTTCGAAGGAAGGTTGTACATCTATCCCTCACACGACATCGATGGCGGTGTTCCGGCCGACGATCTCGGCAGCCACTACTGCATGCAGGACTATCATGTCTTCCGGCAGGAGACACCCTTGAGCGAGGCCGTGGACTGCGGCGTGGCACTACATGTCAAAGACGTGCCCTGGGCCGAGAAGCAGCTGTGGGCGCCGGATGCGGCGCGCAAGGACAGCCGCTACTACCTGTATTTTCCGGCCAAGCGCGCCGACGGCATCTTTCAGATCGGCGTGGCCATCGGCAGCAGGCCGGAGGGTCCTTTTGTGCCCGAGCCACGCGCCATAGAGGGCAGCTATTCCATTGACCCCTGCGTGCTGGAAGACAGCGGCTCTTTCTACATGGTCTTCGGCGGCCTCTGGGGCGGACAGCTGCAGAAGTACCGCGGCAACCGTTACGCAGAGTCAAACACGGAACCCCCTGCCAATGAGCCCGCCCTGGGTCCCCGCATGGCGCTGCTCTCGGCCGACATGAAGCAGTTCGCGCACGAGCCTCGCGAACTGACGATTCTCGATGAGAACGGCGCGCCATTGCAGGCAGGCGACCATGCGCGCCGCTACTTCGAAGGACCGTGGCTGCACCGATACCGTGACCGCTACTATCTCTCCTACTCCACCGGCAATACGCACCTGCTGTGCTATGCCACGGCCGATAGTCCGTATGGGCCATACCGGTACCAGGGGCAGATTCTCACACCCGTGGTGGGATGGACCACGCATCACTCCATCGTCGAGTTCATGGGCCGTTGGTGGCTGTACTACCACGACGCCATTCTTTCTGGTGGTGTCTCGCACCTGCGCAACATCAAGGTCACCGAGCTCCATTACGACGCGGACGGCCGCATCCGCACCTTGCATCCCTACGGTCTGTGACACAGGTCCCGCTGAATTGTTGAAGTCATAGCGCTTCCGGAGCGCAAATTGCGGTACCTTCAGGCATACCGGACAACACCGCGATCACGCGGGGCCGGGCGGGCTGACTGCGGCACCGGGCCGGCGGCGGCGTCCAGGAATGAGACTTTGGGGGAAGCTGAATGACTGTCCATGTTCGAGCGCTCAACAGCACTGAGCAGATGCGCGAGTTCGTCAAGTTCCGCATCGACCTGTATCGCGACTCCCCATTTGCCATCCCGCCGCTGTACATGGATGAGATGACCACCCTCGATCCAAAGAAGAACCCGGCCTTCGCGTTCTGCGAAGCCCAGTGCTTCATGGCCTTCAAGGGCGACAGGCCCGTCGGTCGCATCTGCGCCATCGTCAATAGCCGCGCAAATGAAGCCTGGAAGACCCGCAGTGGACGCTTCGGATTCGTCGACTTCATCGATGATGAAGCCGTCTCGAAGGCGCTGTTCGCCGCTGCCGAAGAATGGGTGCAGGCCAGGGCCATGCACTCCATCCATGGTCCGCTGGGCTTCACCGACCTGGATCAGGAAGGCATGCTGGTCGAAGGCTTCGACCAGATGGGCACCATGGCCACCATCTACAATCATCCCTACTACGTCACGCACATTCAGAAGCTGGGCTATGTGAAGGATGCCGAGTGGGTGGAGTACCGGGTCACCATCCCGGATGTCGTGCCCGAAAGGCTGGAGCGGATTGCGAAGGTGGCGCTGAAGAAAAACAAGCTGCGCATCCTCAAGTATTCAAGCGCCTCGAAGCTCATCAAGGACGGATACGTGCAGAAGCTGTTCGAACTGGTGAACGATTCGTACAGCCACCTGTACGGCTTCACCCCGCTCACCCAGGCGCAGATCGACTACTACACCAAGCTCTATATTCCAATGCTGAATCTGAAGTACCTGGTGCTGGTGGTGAACGAAGCCGATGATCTGGTGGCCATGGGCGTGACCATGCCCTCGTTGTCGCGGGCGCTGCGCAAGGCCCAGGGCAGGCTGTTTCCTTTCGGCGTGCTGCACCTGCTCAAGGCCCTGAAGATGGAGAATCCCGTGATCGACTGCCTGCTGGTCGCAGTGCGCAGGGACTATCAGAACAAGGGCGTGAATTCGCTGATTTTCTACGACATCATCCCGCATCTGAAGCGTGCGGGGGCGAAGTATGCGGAGAGCAATCCCGAGCTGGTCACCAATACAAAGGTGCAGTCACAGTGGGATGCGTTCGAGCACGTGAACCACAAGCGCCGGCGGGCTTACGTCAAGGAGCTGGGCGCAGCGCTCTGAGGGTCACGCCGGCGGTGAACACCAGTGGCAGCGCCGGATCGGCGCTGAAGAGCTCACCATCGAGCGCGTAGGCCGCGACACCCTGCAGCTCAACCCGCTCGCTGCGGCCGCTGAGAATGCCCTGTGCGACATCCATGTTGGCGTCGAAACGACCCTTGAGCAGCTTCGGCAGCATTCCCCACAGTGACGGTGCGGCAGCCGAGATGGCCGTGAAGCGCACGGACCCCGCGCCCCGCTCCGCGAAAGGATTGTAAAGCGCCTTGCGCATCTCGAGCGTCGTCGCGACCAGCGCCCGCATGCGGCCCGTCAACTCGCCGCCACCAGCCATCCTTGCGACCACAGGTGAGGACTGCGGCAAAGGCCTGCGGAACACCAGGGTACGCACGGCCCAGCGTACCAGTATGTAGGGATCGGAGAACCAGCTGTGTCTCCACCAGCCGCGGCCCGCGGCACGATTTTCCGCTGTCAGGCGTACGGCCTCATGTATGAGCGCACCAGCGAACACGAAGCCATGGCGTGATTCGCGGCCGGCCTGCGAGAGCTGCAGCGTGAGCAGAGGCTCCTCGCGCAGCGGCCTTCCCGCGCGCAGTGCAGCCAGCGCCCGACGCAGGGCGGGCATGGCTGGATATCCATCGAACTCACGCGGCACGACATTGGCACGACCGCCGGCCAGCAGCAGCAGCGCGGGAGACCAGTCGGGAGTGGTTTGCGCGAAATATTCGGCCAGGGCATGAATCGTACCGTCTCCGGCGAGGATCCAGATTACTTCCGCTCGACGGTCGCGCAGGGCATCGAGCCGCGCACGCAGACTGACGGGATCTACAACCTCATGGACTTCGAGCCCGGCAGCCTGTGCGAGTTGCGTGGCACGGCGTGCCATCCCGGAGCGTGAGGCACGGAAACTGCGCGGATTCACCAGCAGACAAGGAGGCATCCCTGCATTTTAGATCCTTTCAGGGTGCCTCCGCAGTTGCATCACAACTGCAACGGGGCTTCAGCGAGAGCGCGCGACCTGTGCAGCCACCGCATCGAATAGTGCCTGCATGCCTCCGCTCACATCCTGGACTATGCCATTCACGAAAAATCCCGGCGTGGCACGCAGA
>Ga0134124_10002081_pt1 | contig 16105 bp, 17 predicted proteins | sample KB304_FD_96880 | JGI IMG/M metagenome (GOLD analysis project Ga0134124, IMG submission 96880) | Terrestrial soil microbial communities without Nitrogen fertilizer from Kellogg Biological Station, Michigan, USA - KB3-0-4 | ecosystem: Environmental > Terrestrial > Soil > Unclassified ...
CGATCAATCTCGTCGCAAGGCGAGGCGGGGAAAGTTGGTTGGTGGGTCAGGCCGGCATCGCAAAGACCTGCCGATTCATCTTCTTGGACAGCGGCTGTTTTTCGTCGAATCGCTGCTTGTCTCGCAACGTGGCATAGCAGATGCGAGCGAGCTTGTTGGCCAGCGCGCAGGTGGCCTTGTTGTGATTGCTGCGGCCTTGGACTTCCAGCGCCCATCGGCGAATGCCGGCGACCTCCTGTCCTTTGGTGCGGGCGGCCGCGGCGGCGCGCAAAACACTTCTGGCCCCGTGAGTCAGCAGCATGCGCAGATAGCGGTCCCCACGCTTGGAGATGTGGCCCAGGTAGCGCGTACTGCCCGAGCTGTATTCCTTGGGTGTCAGGCCAAACCAGCTGGCGAAGTGGCGCGCGTCCTTGAAATGGCTCACGTCGCCGCAGGTCGCCGCAACCATTGCTGTGGCCGTCAGCAAACCAATTCCCGGAACGGAAAGCAGCGTGGTGCACGCCGGGCTCAGACGAGCCGCCTGGGCCAGTTCGCGCTCGAGCTGGGCGATGCGCGCTTCCAGGAGGCGAATCTCCTCCACAAGCAGGCGAGCTGTCCCGCGAATGAGATCAGGCACGGCCGTGTGCGGATCGGCCAACACCCGGGAAACCATCTCGATGCCGGTGCGAGCTCCCACCGGGATGGCGATGCCAAGCTCGCGGCAAAAGCCGCGCAACGCATTGATGCGGGAGGTGCGCGTGCCCATCCACAGACTGCGGATGCGATGCAGCCCTTGCAGGGCTTGCTGCCCGATCGATTTGACGCGCACGGGGCGAATGTCGGATGCCCGAGCGGCTTCCAGCAAGGCAGTCGCATCGGCCGCATCGGTCTTGTTGCGCCGCACATAGGCGCGCACGTACTGGGCCGGCAAAAGCTTCACCGAGATGCCCAGGCCCGTCAGCCAGCGCGCCCAGTGGTGGGCCGAACCGCACGACTCCATGATGACCAGGCCCACCTCTCGGTTGGCAAACCAGCGCTCGAACTGAGTGCGAGTGAGCCGGTGTTTCTCAGTCACGCGCCAGGACACGTCGGCCACGGCCAGTTGGAAGACGGACTTTGCCAAATCGACGGCGACGGTTGTAGCATTCATGTCGGACTCCTTTCGTTTGAAGACCTGATCCGCACGCCAATGAAGACCAGTCGCCAATGTGGCGCGAAAAACGGGGGGAGTCCATCCCATCATTCAACACGGACGCACAAATGCGTCCGCTCCCTCCGGTCGCACCTGGCTTTGTGCGCCGGTTAGGCGTTTTCGGGGAGGCTTTCGAGGATCCGAACACCTACGGCGACAAGCGCCCCAGTTCTGCCTACCTGCGACAGTTGCTGGCGAGCAACTACTTCATCGCGTTGGTGGCCCGCGACGAATCCGAAGTCGTTGGTGGGCTCGCGGCATGTGAGTTGAAGAAGTTCGAGCAGGAGCGCAGTGAGATCTATATCTACGACCTTGCGGTTGCCATCGCACACAGGCGCAAAGGAATTGCGACCTCGCTGATCCGCAAGCTTCAGCGGATCGCTGCCGATCGGGATGCCCACGTGATCTTCGTCCAGGCGGATCTCACAGACGGGCCCGCGATCGCCCTGTATTCGAAGATCGGACTGCGCGAGGATGTGCTTCACTTTGACATTCCTGTGACCAAGCCAGGGTAACGCTCTGCGGCGGCAATCGCCCGGTGCCCGGAAGCTGCCTTGGGCAATTGGGCTCCCCTGCTGGCTTCTTGACCCGCGGCAAGGCGCATCGATCCCGATGAGGTGCATCTTTGTAGGCCCTTAACTCGATGGGAGTCCATCATGGGATCAAACGCCACCTCCGTTCATCGCGAGCCATGGAACAAGGGAAAGATCGTCGGCCAGAAGGCGCCGTTCAAGCTCAAGGACATCTGGGCACTTCGTGACCGCCTTCAAATGGAAAATCGGGTGCGCGAGCTTGCCCTCTTCAACCTCGGGATCGCTGCCTCCACGCCCCTCCGGTGGGTGCTCATTAACGGAGGACCGCTTCCCGCTTCGGCTTACCTTTTTGTGGCTCGGCTACGACGGCGAGACATGCTGTAATCAATCCTGCTCAATGCACCAAGTTCTCTGCGAGTTCCGACCATGCCACTGCCGTTTCGACGTTTGTTCCTCTTCCTGCTTCTGGCCACCGCCGCAATGGGCTTCACGGCCGCTGCCCGCGCTCAAAGCAGCATGGTGCGGCTGCAGACCACGCTAGGCCCCATCGACATGAGCCTGCTTGGCGCGGAGGCGCCGTTGACGGTCGCAAACTTCCTGGCCTATGTCCGGGGCGGCGACTACGTCGACGTGTTTTTCCACCGCAATGCCTTGCTGCAATCTTCGCCTCCGATTCCGTTTGTCATTCAATCCGGCGGATTCCGCTGGCCGCAGACGGGCTCTATCCAGTCGGTCACTTCGCGAGGCACGGTCACCAACGAATTCAGCGCCACGCGCTCGAGCGTTCGCGGGACGGTCGCCATGGCCAAAGTCGGCGGGGATCCCAACAGCGCCACCAGCCAGTGGTTCATCAACATGGGCGACAACTCCGCCAATCTGGACGCCCAGAACGGCGGTTTCACCGTGTTCGCGCGGGTCACTGCCGCGACGATGGCGACGGCCGACCGCATCGCTACGCTGCCCGACGTGAATGCAGGTGCGCCATTCACTGAGCTGCCGGTCGTCAACTGGCAAGGTGGCACCTCGGTGCTGCGCAGCAATGTCGTGCTGATCACTGCCGTGACCGAGTTACCTGACCTGGCACTCCAGAGCGACAGCGACAGAATCTTCAACTACCTGGAGGCCGCCTACCCGCAGTTCCTGGCTCCTTCACAAGGCAGCCCGGGTGAAGCGCTGGGTTACGTGTACCGCTACTACAGCGGCAGCAACGCCTATGTCGGAACGAAAGACGGCAAGGTGTGGTATCTGGTGCTCGCCATCAACGGCAACATCAACCAACTGGGCACGATTGCGAACTGGCTGGCCACGGCGCAGTCCGCGGGGTACTGACGGCGCCAGGCTGAGCGAGAGGTCTCACGTTTTCTCTAACGCAACCCGCGACTTTCCGGATCCTGTCTGCGGCTATCGTTGCCGGGCCGCCAGAACCGCGGCAGCGTCTTTCTTCCTGAGTGTATTGAGGGCCGCGATGACGGGCAAGTGACTGGCGCGAGGACGCGTCTTGCCACGGGCGCGTTTACGAAAGCTGGTCTTGGATCTCGGGGCGGGAACGCTATGATCTGATTTCGCGGGGAGTCCAGAACAAGTCGAACAGGAAAGAAGCTAATGGCAAACATTGCCACCGCGCTAAAAAGTGAAATCTCTCGCATTGCTCGTAAAGAAGTTCGAGCCCAAACGCAGCAGCTAAACAAGCAATCGGCGCACTACCGAAGTCAAATCGCAACATTGAAACGCCAGTTGGCGGCCTTGGAAAAGCAAGTTCGCAGGACTGCGAACGGCGGAAAGGCTGTCTCTGCGGCACCTGAGGTGGACGACTCCGCTGCCGGCGGTCTTCGGTTCAGAGCAAAGGGCTTTGCGACTCATAGGCGCAGGCTTGGTCTTTCAGCCGCTCAAGCAGGGGCGCTGCTGGGAGTTTCAGGCCAGTCGATCTATCACTGGGAAACGGGTAAAGCGAGGCCTCGAGCCAGCCAAATGCCCGCAATTGCCGCACTCAGGAAACTCAATAAGACTCAAGCGGCTGCGGCAGTTGCCCAGGTGCTGGGTTAGGACCGCCAGCTAATTCTCTGTCGCGGCGTGTATCAATCGCCGGGATCGGTTGGGAAAAACGCAGCCGATTTTCGTTGAGCTGGCCATCGACATTGTTCGATAGTCGACAACCAAGTTCTTCGCAACCAATACCGGCCTACGGCCACAAGGAGTCCGTCGCGACCGGCCGGTTTGGAGGCGCAAATGAACTCCCTCTGAAGGGGACAGGGGACCTCGTATTTCGGTGAGACCTCGCAACGTTTGTCACTTGTGATCCAGAGTTGTGACCTCAGGCACAAACCTCAGTTTGCTTGGCTGCTAGCATTACGGTGGGATCCCAGGGAGGAAAAGAACGATGTCCAATCTGTTGCGTACGGCCTGCGCCGTGTTGACGTGCGCGGCGATCTTGTCCTGCGGCGGCGAATCCTCCGCGCCAAGCCCGTCGACGGTTGCGGACATCGCGGACGCCCCGGGTGCTTACCAAGCATGCAGCGGCCCGAACGACACGGGCTGGTGCTGGCTGCAGCCACAGGTTGTCCCTCGCAAATGGCAGGACTTTCAATTTGTCGATAGCGAGCACGGCTGGGGAGCCGGCGAATCGGGCGCGCTGATCGCCAGCGTGGACGGCGGACGCAGTTGGCACTGGCAGCTTACCCCCTTGAACGAGGAACTGTCCCTGGTGCGCTTTTCCGATCCCGACCACGGCTGGGCCTTCGCGGGCTGCACGCACAGGGTGGTAGAGACCCAGGATGGCGGCCGAACCTGGGAGGTAGTCGGCGAAATCCCGCTGGGCCAACCGCTGCGATTCTTCGAACGCCCTGTGGAAAGATTCTGGGTCACGAGTTCGGGCACGCTGGTGGCCGGCGGCGAGTTACGGGGCAGCGCGCTCAGTGAGGATGGCGGACGCACCTGGCGCGTCCTCAGCATGCGGCCCGTGACCGACGTGGGCCGATCGGGGACGCTTTGGAGCCGGGATGTGCTTGAAGGGCTATGGGTGTCGCGCGATGCCGGCCGCAGCGTGTCACTGGCGCTGGAGTGTCGATCCGCTTGCTCCATCGCATCCGTGGATCTGGCGGATGACAGCCGCCTGACGGTGATTACCGCCGTTTTCCAAAACGACGGGAGCATCGGGCCTTTCACGAGTTATTTCAGCAGTGACGGCGGCAAGACATGGAGCGCGACGCCACTCGTGGTGCCGCAATCGGATTCGACCTCCAATTTCTATCCAATCGGCCCGCTAGTGGACGGACAGGGCTGGGCCCAAAGCCGGCCACCGCCGCGCGCCACAACCGCCACCATCAACGGGCCAAGCAGCACCACCTCAGACGCCGGTCCGCCGGCCAACACGCTCGCGGCGCTCTGGTACAGCTCCGATGCAGGGCGCGCCTGGAGCCGAGCCACGCTGCCACCGGTCGAATTGGACGCCAATTCGCTGGCGACCCCCCTGGACGGCACCAGCCTGTGGATCGCGGCCAAGAACAAGGTTTACGTCACACTGGACGCGGGACTCAGCTGGCGAGCGATCCAGATTGCCGGCGAAACCGCTGCACCCGCGAGCCTGCTGCGCTCGGGCGGCGTCTTGTTGGCGGCGTTTGGCCAGGGCGGCAAGCTACGCTGGTACAGCAGCGCGGACGGCGGTGAGGCCTGGACCGCACTGCCCGGGGGACAGGCTGATGCCACTAGCCGGCTTCACTCGGGCGTATGGTTTGCGAATGCGCAACACGGACTCTCCATCGGAGGTGATGGAGCGATCGAGGCGACCGAGGACGGCGGCCGCAGCTGGGCGCAATCCTCCTTGAGCAGGCTGCCCATTGACGGGCTGGCCACGCGCTGGGTTTATCCCGGGTCGCACTTCACGCCCGACGGTGTGGTCTGGGTGCTGGCTGACGAGCGGCTACAACGCTCGCGCGATGGCGGCCGCACATGGGAAGCGGCCGCCGGCTTGCCTGCGCGCGCCGCCGCACAGGTCGGCTGGATCCAATTTGTCGATGCCAGTCACGGGTGGCTCACCAGCAACGACTGCGAAGATTTCACCCTGGTACCTTGTTGGGCGACGCTCTATCGCACCTCTGATGGAGGACTGAGCTGGCAGTCATTGGGGATGCCTGAACAGGCGGCAAATTTCGCTTTCGCGGACAGCAATACCGGCGTCCTGATGCGATACGACGGCAGCCTGTACCGCACCGAAGACGGCGGGCAAAGCTGGACGCCGCTGGACATCGATCGCCACAGCGTGCCGACTTCTCAGCTCATATACTTTCAGAAAGCCAAGGTGGGCTGGATCCTCCCGGCAACCCTGTCGGATCGTCGCCTCTTGAAGACGATCGATGGCGGCCGGAGCTGGACTCTCGCTGCCACCCTGCCCGAGACCGGCGCGGGCGTGATCGACATCCGTTTCGCCGACGAAGACAACGGCTGGATCGTCGGCGACCACGGCCTGGTGCTGCATACGAGCGACGGAGGAGCGACCTGGCAACGGCAGGACAGTGGTACCGAGCGCCTGCTGACCAACTTGTTTCCGATCGATGGCGATAGGGCCTGGATTGCCGCCGGCGGCGGCACATTGCTATTCACGAGAACGGGCGGTCGGAGCCCATAAGAGCGAGGTGCAGCGAAATCAAGAAAATTTCCAGCAGCGACCCTGCTCCGCTTCATGCTTGCGGCAGACGCAGCTTCGCAGCGACTAGCTAACCAGACCTGACATTCGGCTGGTTGGCTGCTGTCCGTGAGGGACCAGACGCTCTGCGGATTTAAAACGGCCAGCTCTGGACGGCCACTAGCTGCCTGTCATGACCGGCCGGTTTGGAGGAGCGAGATTTCGCGTTGCCTCCGGCCAAAACGCGGATGCCGGGACACGCATTGAGTGACGCGTTTTCTTGGCGGTGACCTCAGGCTCTAGACAGCCCGCTCAGGATCGAAATCGGACGATCCACCTTGTTTATGTCGCTTCCTCACGGCATTCGGTCACGGGCTAGCTCAAAGTCGGCTCATCGCATCAACGTCCTGCGGGGGACAGCTTCACTTTGATATGGATCAAACGTCCGCTCGAAAGCTGCCCCGGTTAAAGTGCTTCACGTACGCTTTGTCCGTTAGCTGGAAAAGCCGCAACGGAAGTCTACTTGGCAGCCCCCTTTGTGGTGGCGAAAACGATTGACACTGTAGGCTCGGGGTCTTGGCACGCTCGGGGCTAGAAAGCAGCTGGCTGAATCCGAATCAACAACAATGAGGAGCCAACTCAATGAAGATCTTCTTTTTCGCACTTCTATTTTTGGCTCAGGCTGCTCAAGCCGAAATTCCAGAGGCATTTCACCCTATCGTAGTGAAGCCCCCTTTCAGTTTTACTGAGCGTGTGTTCGACTTAACGCCAGCATTCGCTAAGGCAAAGGCAAAGAATATGCCATTACTGATATATCTCGGCGCAGCGGATTGCCCACCTTGCAAGGACTACACGAGATTTCTGGAGACACACGAAAAGGAGCTGGTTCCAGTATTTGCGAAGTTCGTGGTTGTCGATATTCGCACTTGGCTGCGAGGCGGTAAGCTCGTTTTTCAAATCGGCGAGCACAAGTACAGCGATATTGAATTCAAGAACCTGATCGGAGACGTTAAACACGACCGTTTCTACCCCGATTGGTGGCTGCTCACGCCTGAGGCACGACAAGTTCGCCAGCTACCTAGTGGTTCAAGTAACTTCCTTGACGTCAAGAATCACATTCGTCTACTTGAAGGCTCCTAGTTGATATAACCAATAGCTAAGGAGAAGTTCATGCGGTACTTAATCTGCCTCTTACTGCTGTTAGTCTCTCAACTCGCAGCTGCGCAAATTCAGTTTCCTCAAGTCGCACAACCCGCACCGGTGTATTCGGACGAAGACAAGAATTGGAACGTCGAACCGACCACAAGTGTCAAACGCTCTAACTATCACTCATCCACTCCAACCTCACTGCCGGGAGGGCGTGTCATAAAGACATCGGAACTAAAAGAGCTTCTGGCGACCAATTCGCAGGTCGTTGTTGTGGATGTGCTTGATGACAAGAAGCGCGACACTATTCCCGGTGCGAATTGGTTGTCGGGCGCAGGAAGTGGGATTTTCTATGGAGCGGAGAAAGCTCGGTTTGCCACTGCTCTCGAGAAATTGACGGCAGGCGACAAGAATCGTCCGCTGGTGTTTTTGTGTCTGGGCTCTATGTGCTGGCTTTCTTACAACGCATCACTCCGTGCTCTTGAGGCAGGATACAAGGACGTCATCTGGTATCGGGGCGGCACCGACGCTTGGGGTGAAGCGAAGCTGCCCATGAAACGCGCCGATCCGTTTGGTTGGTAGGCAGCAATTGCGCGCTGCCCGTGGCGACGCGATAGCGTGCAGTGTCGCGTAGTCGCGCGCAAGGATTGCGGCGTTGTGTAGGCTTTTCGGCTTCGATTCCGGCGTTGAAAGTGGAAAGTGGCCGCTCAGGGTCGGGTGCACCGGTCCAAGCAATGCCATTGGCCGACAGCATTACACGCAATACCGGACCGCCGATCGTCGTCCGGCAGCTGGCCGCTACGACCGGCGACTCACAACCGTCGCGTGACCTGCGCTGGTCGGCCAGAGGCCGACCTTACCTTCCCGAAAAACCGAAAAACCGCTAACGGCTCCGGTTCTTTGCGATGGTTCTCTGTGTTCTTAGGGGCATCACCTCTGCGCGGACAAGACCGCGACCCACCGGGGCCCGAGGCATATATGCAGGAGTCCCCTTAAGCAAGAAGGCCGTCCTAGCCGCTCCTGCCGCGTCAAGGCATCAGGCGTCAGTTGGCACCTTTTCCCATTCCACGCCTCACCTGGTGCCGTCCTCGGCGACATGGCGCTACTTGCCGAACGTCACGATTGGAAACAAGCTCGTCTCTTTGCCCTTGAGGTCACCGGGTGCGAAGTACAGATTAGAGTCTCGACGATATAAGGCTCGGCACCACTTTTCGGTGAAGTCTGGTACGTTGCGCATCGTCTTCCAATCGATGGATACGCAGTACTCGCCCTTGTCGTTGAATGACCATTCACCCGCGCCGTTTGACCGCGTGTTGCCGCTCCCGCCACGTCTGTACGCTGTGAATTTGCCGCTGGCGTCATTCGTCCACTGTCTGGACGCACCCGTAGGGACCCAAAAAGTGCTGATCGAAACCCCTGGTTGAATGATCGACCGAATCTCATCGGAGGACAGTTTATGTGCATCACTTTGCATTAGGGCTTCGCCTGCGATTGTGAAATCAGCGCACCACGCAAGCGGTGCGCACAACGCAGCAAGAACAACAACCGGTAGCCTTCTCATTGAACCCCTCCAAAGTCGCGATATGTTTGTTTCGGGCTCTTCGCCCCACCCGGCGTACGCCGTGCCTATTGAAGCTCATAGCGGAACGAATCGTTCTCGGACTTGAGCTTTACGACTTCACCCGAAGGTCCTTGGTCGCAGCCCGAGATGGCAAGCACGGAAAGGACCAGCGCTAACGACTGAAGCGGCTTTAAGACCATGCAAGCAATAGTTAGGGCTTATGAATTTCGTTACCTTGCTTAAAGGCGACAAATCCATGGTCTTACTGTGTAGCGGCAGCCCTTTTGAAGACGGCTTGGTTGACGCCATCCGGGCCGCCGTATCTACCCCAGAGCTCATCGCCGTGGGCTGTGAAGTGGCATGTGCCGCCCGTCGTGCCACAAGCGAACGAGAGGGTCCCATTTTTGATCTCGACGTCCTTGTACACCTTCGGCAAGCCATACGAGAGTTTGGCAACGCAGTTCGCGTCTACAGATACCAGACTGAGAAGCCGCCTGCCGTTGCCCCAGTCGCCGACCCAATTTCCCTTTAAACCAGAACACTCGGCCGGCACGGCCTCTTGGGAAACGGCGATGCTTGAAAACAAGATTCCGAGAAAAATGGCGACAAACACGGATGTGACGGGTTTCATGGAAAGCTCCTTGCTTGTATCCAGCTCGTTGCCTCACTTAGTCGCGAAGACAAACTTGGCAAACACACCCATGATGACTCCTCTGCGGCTAGCACAATGGCCTTAATGTTCGTTGCGACAAAAGGATCTAAGCAAATGCGCTACTTCGCCGGTGCAGCCGCGGCTTCGTTAAGGCAATGGGAATCGCGACAGTCCGGTTCCCAAATACCTTGAATCTTCTCGACTTGGACGTGTTTGGATGTCTTAAAGTACAACTTCCCAAGGTCACCCCGATACCATTCGTACACCGTGGTCGAATTCTGGTATATCTTGCGGTAGAACGTCTGGTCCGCCGCAGCGAGGGGAATGCGCTCACCATCGATGACAAGTTGTAGCCACTCAAACCTACATCGCTGCTTCGGCTTCTGCAATTCGATTACAACGCCACCATCCGCCAACCAGACGCCCGTACGCTGAGTCGCGCATTGTCCGAAGCCCACAGGCCGTGGTGTTGAGTCAATTTGCTCTTTGATATCTGGAAAGTCTCCCCCTACTGCTTGCGTTGTGATCGTAATACCGATCAGCAAAGCGGTCAGTGGGAAGATAGTGAAGCATCTAATCAACATCAAGAATGTCCTTCCCTTTTAGCTCACAGGTTTAAGCAATTCTCGTTGTATCTAATCGGTGCGTCATCGGCGTCGGGCTAAGCATGACAACTTGGTCGGCGACTTGCCGCTCGAATCTTCGAACCAATCCCTCCTACCGGTACCGCATCTCGTGCGGCGCAAAAGGATTGGCGCGTCCGACTTCCCTGACCAGCGGACACTCTGCGGTTTCATTCAATCCAGGCTTGCAGGTCATTTAGGGATCAATGTCAGGAGACTTGTTGCCCAGCGGCCGGTCATTTGCAATCTTCGCTGACTGCAAGTCAAAAGTGGTTGGCAGAGGACCGTTGCTTCGATTCATTAGTGAGGACGTCAGATCGGTATGCAGATAGCCTAATGCGTGGCCGAACTCGTGAATCAGCACAACGGGGACATCGGCAGCTCGTTCGTAGGAGACAAAGGCGCGCCCCGCTCGGATCCCATTGCTGAAATCTCCTGTGAAATTGGCAATGCCAGCAGGAACCACGCCTTGGGCGTTCGCTGGAAAATTCGTAGCCCAAGCGACAACAATTGTGCCAACGCCTCCGAATTCACTTACCCGCGATCCTGGCGCGGCTGTTTCGATACGCACTCCGGTAAAGGCGGAATATGAGCTTAGCTGGGGCAGCGCGCTCTGGACACGCTCAATGGCACGCGCTGCCAAATCGTCGGGAACGGTAGTTTGCGTGGCCACGTACGAGCGTCCTGAGATATTGCCCGACCCGCTTGGGTCCGACGCCTCGGTGCTGTAGTCGATCACCTGCCTTTGCACAATCAATGTTGGGGCTTGCTGCGTCCAACGGAGAAGGCCGTTTGGATTAAGACGGAGCATTTCGTCAAACGCGGGCAAATTGAAACTATTGGGAATGAGCGAGAAAACGCGCGGCGCCCCACTAGGTGTGAAAGATGTGGTACGAGGGACCGTGCTGACAGAGTTCAGGGTCACGGAATACTTAGTTGTCGGAGTGGCACCGCTGAACTTGAACGAACCGTCCGCGCCGGTGGTCGCCTCGCCCAGAAGATTGGCGGTGACCTTTACACCTGCAATTGGAGCGCAGGTGAGCGCGTCGACGGCTACTCCAGAGTTGGGCCCGCCATTGGCCGCGCTTGAAGGAACCGGACATGGTTTGGCGTTCGTTGCTGCTGCAAAGTCAATCCCGCTGCCACCATCACCACCGCCACCGCACGCAACGAGCAGAAGCACCAAATGCGCTGCAAAGAGTGGCGCACCGAGTCGTAAGTTCACGGAAATTGATATGCGCATAGCACCCTTTTCTTTGGAAGTTTTTGGTTTTGAGTGAGTCGGTTGACAGGTCGGCGGTCCAAGCCTTGAGAATGGGCTGTACTGTGCTCCATCTAAATTCACTGCGCCCCCAAGCAGCGACATTCCTTGATTCAAATCAAAGTCCCCCTTTGTGATAGCTGGTGACCGCCCAGATTTTCGGGGGCGGGCGGGGCATTCGGGCGACGGCACCTCGCGGCACCGCGAAACGCCATAAACGACATCCGCGTATTGGGGCTACTTCTGCACGCATGCGCTTCCTCTTTCAGCCCGCCCGCTGCTGACAATTGGTGATTTACAAAGGAGCGAGCCAGTGAAATTCTTGCGGCAAATTCGGGGCGCGTTCGGCCCCGGCGAGGCGGACAACGGCGGCGCCGGCAGCGCTTCCCCACCAGAGCAACCCCAGGCGAAGCCCGCCGCGACGCCGCAGCCGCGCGCTCCGGTGACTGTCGGAGAGCTCGAGCGCGCGGTCAACGCCGCGTTCGACAAAGCCGTGCAAACCAATGACGAAGCCTACCTGCGCCGGAATCGCAGCGCTGATCGAAAGACGCAGCAGTGTGGCGGAGACGTCCGCGGTGGTGACCTTCACCAGCCCGACGGCGGCGCGCCAGTTCCACCACTGGTTCCTTTCTTACTTCAGAGACCCGGTCGGCGAAGTGCGGCTGCAGCTGTTTTGCCGGGACGGCTTGTCAGCGATGCCAATTTCCGCTATGCAGCAAAACTAAGGTAGCGTGCGGCGAAGGACTCTCAATTTCATTAGCTCAAACTGGTATGGAGCGGGCGATTTCGGCGATCGCCAATCGCGTGCGAATCACCCTCTGTCCGTGAGTTGCGAAATGCGGGCACTGCGGGTGAACAGAAGATAGGTGCATGCCAACTATCGACATTCGAACATTATCGACAGTCAGCTAACGGCAATGTGGTCGGCGTTTCTCGGGGGCTAGCGTTTTCTGGATCTGCAGATTGAGCTGCTGCGCCGAATAAACGACCTCGGCATCAGGCTGGCGCCGACATTGCCGGGCGCAAGATCACGGAATAGTTTGAGATGGATCAAGACCAGGTTTCGAACTCAGGGTTTTCCCTTGCACTCTTCTTCTGCTCCGTTTCAACATGCAGCATCTGCTTCCAATGAGCAACTAAGAACGAGGAGGATCAGCCATGCACATTACATGTGCCCGATATTTCGTATCTGTTGCAATCATGTCCGCTGCGACCGCATTCGCCCAGGCAAAGCCTATCGCCTCCGGGGACATACTGACCTACAACAATATGAATGCCACCCAGGTCGGGCGGCAGCCGATCACATTTGTCAGCGAAGGTCAATCGACTAATTCAGTGACGATCGATGCCAGCGGAAATAGAACCTACAAGAACGTAAGGTCCAAAGGCAACTACACGCTGGACAAGCTTTTCACAAGAATCGCTAGTAACGGCAAGGGGCGACCGGCGGAAGAGGTGTTCCAGTCCTTACAGAAAGAGCAGCTGGAGCCAGGCATGAATTGGAAAACAACGGTCAAGCGACCCACGGGTCAGTGCGGGTACGTCACGTACGACTACGACGTCAGTACTGCCAAGGGTCCTGATTTAATCATCCAAATCGATACCAAGGATACGACCATTCCAACGATCCAGGTCGAATTCAAGGCGTCGCCTTCCGGAGGCGTTTGTGGCCAGTGGACGCAAGTCAAGAAGATGTTGATCTCGCCGGAGCTGTGGGAAATCGTGAGCGAAGAATTTGTCAGTGACCAGCGTGGCGTCCTGCAGGAAGGCTACAAATTTGTGATCACCTCAGTAAAAACCTTGGCCAATCAGCAGGCAAAATGATCTTACGTTGCGCAATGGATTCCCAAATTTAGTAAGCAACGCGATTTGGGCTACCGACACATGCAACACGAGTGCGAACGTAAGAGCACGATGGCAGCGTGATGTCCCCGGAAATTGCGCCACACCAACCAAAAGAAAGCGAAGGCACGCCAAAGAAACTACTTCTGGTCGCATTCCTACTTCTCGTTCAGGCAGCGCGAGCCGAAATTCCGGATGCATAGTCGTCATGAAATCATTTTCCAAGTTTCGCCTTTTCGCAGCGTTAGCCATCCTGGCCGTCTTCGCGACAAGCGCCGTGCATGCGGAACTGGTCCAGGGGGATGAATTGAAGGCTTTGATAGTCACCGAAAAAGGGAGTACGTGGACCCTTTCCGACGGAGCGCGTCTTACCTTCTTCCCGAACGGGCAGTTGATCGACTGCAATGGCAAGCCCGGATGGGAGTCTTGTGACGATGGCACGTATGTCTTCACAGACTATACCGTCGAGCGCAAGTACAACAATTGGAACAAGAACACGGGTGGCGCCCGCAGTGCTGCGATAAAGAGGGAGGATGGCAACTTCATCTTCAACCAGACTACTGTGGTGAAGTACAGCCTTGTCCCCACACTGGTTCCGGCGACTAAGGAGCAGATCATGTCGCTGGCGGGGAAGAACTTCAAGATTAATTATCGGGACGAGGGACCTGAGACCTTCAATTTCAGCAAGGAGATGAACATCTTCGACTGCACCAATGCCCGGACTGGCTGCGGGACAACTGCTCCTTTGACCATTGAGGCTCCTTGGGTGTCGTATTACTACATGAGGACCACCGTTTCAGGAAAGGCTTTGATCGTTGTCGAAGACGGGGCAATCCTTTGGAATGGATGCAAACTGATCCCCCAGTGAGGCGACTGGCCTTCGACACAGCGCAAGGAAGGAGAATAATGAAATCGTTAGCCAAGTTGTTCGCCACCGTTGAAATCACCGTGTTGACTGCGGTCTCCGCATTCGCGCAGACCGCGCCGGCTCCATCCACAGAAACATTGCCGAATTGCGATGCGACGACGAGCCTCGCAGCTGTCGCGCCCGCGGCGACGCTGGCAACTGTGCAGTCTCCGCAATTCGTCGTCGGCGATTGCTGGAAGTACAGAGCTCAGGACATTGGAAATGGAGCTGCCCCGACTTGGCATATCAACATCGTCAGGTCGGTTGCAGACAACGAGGTTCTTATCGAGGGCAGGAGCCAGAATCAGGCTCGCTTTTGGTGGGTTTACGAGCCGCAGTCCGCCAAATGGTTGACCAGGTTCAGCTATGACGAGGGCGCACCGGACAGGCGTGGGCGCAAGACTGCCGATTTATCAGCGAATGATCCGTCGATCAGGTTTCCGCTCACTATTGGCGCAAACTGGACAGTCAACGAAAAATTTGAAGGTCGTCGCGTTATCGAAAACGACATGAAGGCTGTTGTCTCCGCAGTCGAGAGGATCACCACGCCGGCTGGAGAGTTCGACACGTTCCGGATCACTTACGAGGGTCGGTGGAACAACCGTACCGAGGGTGGATCGGGTCGCCGGCTGGAGACGTATTGGTATTCGCCGCTTGCCAAGCGTTACGTGAAGCGCGAAGGGAAAACGTGGGTGAATAAGGGCGGTCCGATGGTATGGGATCAGTGGGTTGAGGAATTGATCGAAATTGGAAAAGGCAAGTGAGCAATAGTTTGCGCTGGGGTGGTGCGAGGACGCCAGGCGATTTGCTGCCGCAATTCCCCATGTTTGAGTGTTGCCCCAGTGCCCTTAGGTGCGCAGAGTTCTTCGATGTGCCCCGCCCCTGAAACACTGGAGCATGCACTCAGCAAAGCGCTGCCAGCAAGCGAGCGAAACTAACTTTCGGATGGTCATAGCTACTCCCTCGGGTGTTTGTGTGAGCACGACTCGGATGAAGCAGACGTATGTATTGCAGTATTGCTAGCGTCGCTACTGCCCATTATTGTTTGCCGGCCGTGATTGCAATGACGCACACTGTCAACTCTGACAGGTTCGGGGCTTGGTAGTAACCCTTTTGCCCTGACCTCGCACAATCAAAAATATTCCGAACGCCAGGACTGGTATTTCGGAGGCGAGGTTTCCGAGCGACAAACGCTATTGGCCGTCCAACGCATCGCCCAGGCATGCGGCAGAGTGTCCGGACCGTCACGGACGGCACTGTCCACGCGCATGGCCACCGATGGCAGGCGGAGCCTGCCAGCCACCATCGTGGATCGACTAGTCGCGAACGACCCTAAGCAGCCGGCCATCAGCCTGACGGGCGTGTCGGAAAGCAGTCACTTATCGTTGAAACTGGCGGGTGCTGTCCGCGACGGACCGGACACTCTGCGGCTTCGCCTGGCCTGTCTGGACGGCCAAATGCGGGAGTAGCCGAACGGCCGGTCTGGAGGGGCGGAATTCACCCGAATGCTCGCTTCGGATCTCATCAGCCACGCGATCGTGGGGCCATCAGGACACAGGCACGCTGGCAATAAGATGCATGTGGCGGCTCTTATTGGAAACTCCGCCAGCACTGCCCCTTTATGCTTCCTTCGTTCGTACCGCGCAATTCAGAATAAAGCCGCCTCGACCACCGGCGCAGAGCCAACAATCTCAACAGGCCCGTGGGCGCTAAGGATGATGGGGTCGTCGATGACGATCGGTGGCCACGTCCCTGGATCCTCGGTAATAGGGAGGATCAGGCCGCGAAGTA
>Ga0134124_10002082_pt1 | contig 16097 bp, 12 predicted proteins | sample KB304_FD_96880 | JGI IMG/M metagenome (GOLD analysis project Ga0134124, IMG submission 96880) | Terrestrial soil microbial communities without Nitrogen fertilizer from Kellogg Biological Station, Michigan, USA - KB3-0-4 | ecosystem: Environmental > Terrestrial > Soil > Unclassified ...
AGAGAGCCATTATCCAGGGCGGCCCCACTGTAGGACGGGTGCAGGGTCCACGTTGCGCCAACTTCGCCGGTGTGCGAAGCAAGCGTGGTGTCGCTCGCTTCGGTGAACGTGTCGGTAACAAAGTCTGAAGGAGCAATGACCTTCGCGCTGAAATTGTCGAGGTGAATCCCGGTAGTTGAAGTAGCCTGCCCTGAGGCCCGGATACCCGCCTTCCCCACCGCTGTAGTCGTGGTGGTGGCATTGAGTGCGGTGTCCTGAACTCCGTTGGCAAACACGGTGACTGAAGTGCCGTTGCGACACATCTTCATCGTTATGGCCGCACCGCCAATGCCAGGCTGGTTTGAGGAACTACTCGTCAGTAACGTATTAGAGCCTCCTGCTCGATCTATCACCTCCCACTGAAAAGTCGTGCCATTGTCATTTCCCCGCAGTAACAAACCAGCATCAGCAGCCGTGTCCATGCCGATGATAATGCTGATATTGTTAGAGATTTGGGTGACTCGATTGAAGTCCGCCTGTACGCAGTAATTAGCGCCAGAAGGCACACCGCTGGCATAGTACGCCGCCGCTGCGGACGTGTTGAGATAGATACGTTTTAGAGAGCCATTATCCAGGGCGGCCCCACTGTAAGACGGGTGCAGGGTCCACGTTGCGCCAACTTCGCCGGTGTGCGAAGCAAGCGTGGTGTCGCTCGCTTCGGTGAACGTGTCGGTAACAAAGTCGCCGCCGCCCACCACGCCACCGCTCCAGTCACCGCCGATAGTATTTGTCGTCGCGGTCGTCACGTCGTCAAAGTTCACTCCAATATCGGTTCCATCGGCTGCCGGAGTGGCGTTACCGGCTTTATAAGGTGACGAGCTGTTCAGGTGGTAGTCGCCGCCGGCCCGATTGACAAAAGTGTTCGTATCGATTGTGGCTGGAAAGTAATTTGGCCCACCCCGCGGGGCTGTCCACGTATCACCATTGGCTGCGTGGCCTCCCACATCATCTGAAAAGACGTTGTGATGGAAATAACTATTGGTAGTGAACCCGGCGATCGCCGCGTCTCCCAACGAACCACCACTGCCAAAGAACCCATAGTTCTCATAAGCGTTGATGTTGTTCAGGTAGAGCATGTTGTCGGTGAGGGTGTTGTCGGCGATGATAAATTCATTCCCACCTAAACTAATGGCAGTGTTGTGGCTGAGGGTCAGATTACGTGGCGAGGTCGTCATCACCACGACAGCCCCGTAACCTCCGCCCCACTTTGAGCCGTCCAGATCTTCAATCAAGTTGTTGCGCACAATGATGTACTGCACATACCCGGACGATCCGGCAGTATCCGCCACATCCGTCCCGAGGTAATTGAATGCATCCGGTAAGTGGCTGATGCGAGTATCAGAAAATTGAATATCTCTGACCGTGGCCCAGGGGTTGGTGTTCGACTGATTGCGAACCGTAAAAAGAATTGTTGGCCCACTCTGTCCCTGGCCGCTCCAGTTGTAGTCAAGGTAATTGCCGACTAAGACAGCTCGGCGGCCATGTTTGAACTCAATGGTGTTTTTCACCACCGGGCCATAAGAACCGTTGTAAGCGGGATCACCAACACGGTAGTACAGGTCTTTCGGGAAGTAGTTTCGGGCGACGAAAATATCCTGCGGTGTGGCTCCGTACTTCGCCGGCCCTGCCGTGGTCGGTGTGGCGCTCACTGCGTCGTAGGTGACGTTGGAGCCGGAGACTGAGCGAGCTATCGTGACCATCCCTGCATTGCGCCGAATGATCGCCACACCCGCCGAGACATTAATGCGCACACCTGGATACTGCGAGCTTGTTTCCAGCGTTATCGTGTCTGGCGAGGTCGCAGTGTTCACAGACTGCACCGTACCGATGATCGTGCCGCTTGTAGTTTCCAGCAGATCGGATCTCTGAATCGGTGTGCCATCTGCCACCTGGCCGGTCGCTGAAGAGGTCGAGAAGCCCGTGCCCGCTGTGGTGCCGGCGCCAAGAGCGAGGCTGAGGGGCATACCGGGCGTCAGATCCGTGACACTGGAAAAAGTGGCGCTTGTAGTCGTGGGGCTGCTGATGTTCGATGTGTAACGCACACTCGTATCCGCGCCGCCCCACATGATGTTCTCGCCGTACGCCTCGCAGAAGTTGTTGACGAAGCCAAAGCCAGTCCCGGCGAAGGTGGCAACGCATTGAGCGTCAGCGCCGACTACGTGAATGTCTTTGAAATAGGAGTTCAGGATTGAAATGTAATCGCTCTGAACGTATAGACCGCGGTTTAGATCCTCAGTTGCGTTACCGTGGAAGTAGTCGCGGTCAAAGATTATGTGATTTGGTAGAGCGCTGAAAGTTGATGGAGAGTCACTGCCAATCTCGACGAAGTTATAGAGAAATTCCGCTGCCGTACCCTTTTGGAATTCAATCCCAAGCACACGTAAGTACTTGCGTCCGGCTCCATTGATTATCAGCGGAGGATTGCCCTGGCTTGACGACACCGGGGGAGCCTTTAGCTTTGGCATGTTCCCGGACTGGGATGGCCCAATGCGCACGAGTGGCCCCGGTAGCCAGCTAATATTAGTCGGGCGGATCGTGACGTACTTATTGCCCGCTGCGGCCGGGATGGTGAACTGGCCCTGATAGGTGATCGCCGGTAATCTGATCTCTTGCTCTACGGTGTTGTTAGCGAACGCCGTGTTGATGGCATTCTGGAGCCTGGTGACGTTGGCGGCATTCGAGCCTAAATCAGTGAGTGTCTGAATGTTTCCACTAGTCGCGGCGGGAATATCGCTGATCGTGATCGAGGTCGAAGTCGAAGCAGACGCACCACCTGAGCCTTTACCTGTGAAGTTGATCGTGTAAGTGCCGGCCGTGAGATAGACGTGTGTCGAGCGTAACAACTCCGCTTTTGAATAAGGGCCAAGGTTATCTCCGAAGTCCCAGGCCACTGGAGCAGTTGCATCGGCACTAAATTGTTGCACGCTCCAACCGACTTGACCGTTGATGCCGGTCGAGCCACTTCCATCGCAGATTACCGGCTCGCCTACGAGCGCGGTTGCGGGACAGGAGATCGAAGCTGTTGGCGTTTGCGCATGAACCGCCACAGCAAACAGCAGCAGAGTTAGCGATAACAGAAATCGGGCAATCTTAGTGAGCATTGAGAATTATCCTATTGAGTCCTGAAGTTAAAGTTGATTGACCGGACTCAATGGTGACCTCACGCCGATGCCGACGACTGATTACCTTGTTCCGTTCGGACGCGGTTCGAACACTTCGATCAGTGTAAGACCCAGCGTGTCGAGTGTTTTCTACGTCGGCCTCTCTTGCCGCGTTTCGTTCGTTAACCGCTGTGCGATAAAAGTTACAAGTTCGAGGACCTATCTTATGCGAAACGGTAGGGGTGAAAACTATTTTTTATTATGCATTTTTATTACGGGTGCAATTATGGCTTCACTACGAGATGAGTAGTGGCTAGTCTTTAGCTGGACTCTCTTTTGGCTTGATGAAGTAGAAACGGATCACTACCAAACCGGCTAGCGCTGCTATCCCCGCGAGTAGGTCCAGGCCGGAGATTCCCGAGATGACCATCTTGCGCGCAATAACGAAGATGAGAACTTCGACGGCGGCGCTCGTTTTATGAAAGAGTAGGAGCAACGCCAACTCTGCCGCGATCGCTACCAGCAACACGTCCTGAATGATCTGATGTAAGGCCTCATACTCACTTGTTTGAGCACGCCAAAGCATCGGAACATCGCGAATGATGATTTCAAACGTCCCAATCGCGGCTGCAACAAGTATCAGAACCGCCAGGAACGTGAGGAAGAGATGAACGGCGTTACCGAGATGACGATCCAGGAAACGTTCGGGCGCAGTTTCGCCTCCAGTTCGCGCCTGGGTTTTATCGGGCTTCGTCATCGTTCCAGCAGACTAACAGATTCAGTCACTGGGTGTCTGTTGATTTCTTCCTTCGCGTTTATCAGCGGTAGAAATAATCGGACTATTGCGACTGCTTCTGCGCGGGCTCCTCGCTCAAGTCGGCGGCTCTCTGCGTACATTTGCGGCCTCTGCGTTAAAGGGCTATTTCAACGCAGAGACCGCAGAGATACGCGGAGGATCGCAGAGAATTCACGGTTTGTGATATTTTGAAGGCCTGCATGCTCGAAGATTTAGGTCCGATGAAGCCCTTTCTATTTATTCTTATCTGTTTGTTGTCGCTACAGGTCTCTGCACAACAGACGCCAGTCGTGGTTCAGCCCGGTGCGCCGGGTCAACCGACGAAGACGCTGCCGCCCACGACGAGAGCGAAGTTACCGCCCAACTCCCCGGCTGACGTGCAGTTTATGCAGCACATGATCATGCATCATGCGCAGGCAGTTGAGATGACGGCGCTCATTGATTCACACTCGAAGAACAAAGAGCTCCACACCCTCGGCGCGCGCATCAGCCGCTCGCAAGCGGACGAAATAAAGTTTATGAAACGGTGGCTCGCAACTCGCGGAGAGCCGGCAGTGCCGCCCATGCACCACATGCCCGGCATGGACATGTCGAGTCATTCCATGCTGATGCCCGGCATGTTGACGCCAGCGCAGATGGAAGCGTTAAGAAAATCCAGGGACGCAGACTTTGACCGTCTCTTTCTTGAAGGGATGATTCAACACCACAAGGGCGCACTAACAATGGTGAAAGATTTGTTTGACACGGCGGGCGCAGGACAGGATGCTGAGTTGTTCAACTTCACGACCGACGTCGACAGCGGCCAGCGCGCCGAGATTAGAATCATGCAAACTATGCTGGGCGTAAAACCCGAAGAGGAGAAACAATGAATCGATTACACGTTATTACTTTCCGCTTATTAATTTTTGCCGTTGCTTTGTCCTCGTGTTTGGTAGCGCGAACGTTGGCGCAAAAGCCGACGCCGTCACCTTCGTCGCAGGCAGCCACAAAGCCTGACGACAAAGCCGGGAAGAAGGAGGAGCAGGAGAACCCGTTTGCTCCTGAACCGGCTGGACCACTACCGGCGGGCATGACGGGCGCCGATACGAATGATCCACGCGCAAAACTGACGCCGGGATTTTACAACGCGGGTGAAACTTCGCTGGGCCTGAAGCATCTGCTGCTTGTCAAAAAGCCTGCTGCGTTTCAACTCGGCTCCGACAATCCTGACGATCCGAAGGTGCAAAAGATACTGGGCCAGATGGGCAATCCTGCTCAGCTCGCACAGGTGCCTAAGGGCGTTCAGCTCGTTATTGCTCAGCTCGCTTTCGCCAACTCGGATATCGCCTTTCAAGGCAATCATCTGTTTCAGGGAAACTTCTACGGTCTCAGCATCTACGACATCTCGAATCCAGCGAAGGCGAGTTTGTTGACTACGATGATCTGTCCCGGCGGACAGAACGACGTATCGGTTTACAAAAACCTTCTCTTCATGTCGGTGGAAATGGCGAATGGCCGTCTGGACTGCGGCACTCAGGGTTTCCCACCAGCGCCAGCCCCGGCGAAGGAACCTGCAAAAGACGAGAAGCCGGCGCCTCCGGCAGCGCAGAAAGATCGCTTTCGCGGTGTGAGAATCTTTGACATCACCGATATCAAAAATCCGAAGCAAGTGGCGGCAATTCAAACTTGCCGCGGCTCACACACACATACGCTCGTCACTGATCCGAACGACAAAGACAACGTCTACGTCTACGTTTCGGGAACGTCTTTCGTCCGCCAAAACGAAGAGCTGGCCGGATGTTCAGGTGAAGAGCCTGAAAAAGATCCGAACACGTCGCTGTTTCGCATCGACGTGATCAAGGTGCCGCTGGCGTCGCCGCAGGATGCGAAGATCGTCTCGAGTCCTCGTTTGTTTATGGATCCGGCCACCGGCAAGCTGGATGCTTTGAGTAACGGCGGCTCGCATGGAAAGAACGGCCCGGAAAAGCCCGAGGCTAGCAACCAGTGTCACGACATCACGGCGTACTCAGCGATCGGTCTCGCCGCCGGCGCGTGCTCTGGAAATGGAATTCTGATCGACATCAAAGATCCCGCGAATCCGAAGCGCCTCGACGCAGTGAATGATCCGAATTACGCGTACTGGCATTCAGCGTCGTTTTCAAATGACGGAAAGAAACTCGTGTTCACTGATGAGTGGGGCGGTGGACTCGGCGCTCGTTGCCGTCCGAACGACCCGATCAAGTGGGGCGCGGATTCGATTTTCCACGTGAACGACAACAAGATGAAATTTGCGAGCTATTACAAGATGCCCGCAGCGCAGGGAGACAGTGAAAACTGTGTGGCCCACAACGGGTCGCTCGTTCCGATTCCCGGTCGCGATATCTTAGTGCAAGCGTGGTATCAGGGCGGCATCTCGATCGTGGACTTCACCGACGCGGAGCATCCGGTTGAGATCGGCTACTTCGATCGTGGTCCAATCAATCCAAACATGCTCATCCTCGGCGGCGACTGGTCGGCTTACTGGTACAACGGCCATGTCTACAGTTCCGAAATCGCGCGCGGCTTGGACGTTTTTGAGTTGACGCCGACGAAGTTTCTGACGCAGAACGAGATCAATGCGGCGAAGTCCGTTCAAGTCGCTGAGTTGAACGTGCAGAACCAGCAGAAGATCGAGTGGCCACGAACGTTGGTCGTCGCGAAGGCGTACCTTGATCAACTGGAGCGCTCACAAGCGTTGCCGGCAGATCAAATCGCGTCGGTGCGGGCGGCGATTCAGAGTGTCGAAAACACGCAAACGAACCACGCCGGACAGGGTAAACTGAAAGACCTCGCGTCAGCGATGGAAACAAGCGCAGGCGCGGCGAAGAACGCGGCGGATTCAAAACGACTGCACGAGCTGGCGGAAATTCTGAAGAATCCGGCGCATTAAACTAACTGCGACCCTGTTCACCGTGGAGGAGTTAAGGATGAATTTCTCTCTGGCATTCTTTCACGGTGAACAGTTTCTCGTGGGTATGGCTGTGGCTGGTCTGATCGTTGTGATCACCGCGCCGTTAGTGTTCTACATCTGGTGGCACACGAAATCATCGGAGCGGACCCTCACACTTACCTATGTAATAGCAGTAGCAGTATGCGTTCTCAATGCCATCCCCACAGATAATCCATCGTCACTCTTTCAGTTTACAATGTTTACTGTGGCTGGAATTCTCGCTCTGCCATGGAACCTCATCACAATCGTCGCGATCGATATTACGAATAACTCATATGTAAGCGATCGCGAGTCCATGGTTGCGACGCTGCTCGGAGCCGGCGTCAACGCGGTGATTATATTTTACGGTGCGAAGAGGTTGAGACGCTGGAAAGGATGAAGCGATCATTTCACGCGTGTGTCGACCGCAATCCAGTTTAGCTCCCACGTCTTTCCATCATCGGCCGAGAATGATTGCTCAAACCGGTACTGGTCATCCGTGATCTTGATGATCACAAATCTCACCAGTACCGCGCGGCCATTGTACGTGTCCTTGTTATAGAATTCGCCGCGTCCGTCTTTGAACTCACCAATCGAGGGAATAGTCAGCTCGCCGTCGCGGATGTTCGCAAAATTGAGGCTCCACTTGCGCGACTCCGGTTTGTACAAACGCAGACTCAGTCCTTCTATACGACCCGCTGGACCATTAACCTTTAACTCGACGAGATTGGCGCGACCATCCAGAACTTTACTCACGACCGTCGTGCCATCATACTCCAGCCAGTTCGTCGAACCGCTTAACGGGCGTTGCAGGCGTCGCAAGTGGGTCTTCCAAGTGCCGATCTCAAAATCGAAATCGTGCTGTCCGTCCCTCTGCGCGAAGACTGGCAACGTAATGAACAGGATTAGAAGAAAGACTTTCATGCGTCGAAATTAGTCCTGCGCAAAGCTTGAGTCAATAAGGTACCTGGAGGTAACTACACATTTTGGACTTGAAACGTGAAGTGTTGCGCCACATGGTTGCGACGGTAGCGTATCGCGGCGGGCTTGCCGTCGTTGATGCGCCGGAGAGCTTCGCCTCGTTCCGTGCTCACGATACGACACGCACGCCCGGAGAAATACTCGCGCACATCGGCGATCTACTCGAAGGTTCTCTTTATCTGCTCAAAGGCGAGATGGTTTACCTGACATCCACTCCCCTGTCCTGGAAAGAAGAAATCAAACGATTTTTCTCGGCCATCAAAAATTTAGACTCATACCTGGCATCAGATGCGCCGCTCGCCTGCGCGGTAGAGAAACTCGTGCAAGGCCCGATCGGTGACGCCCTCACGCACGTCGGCCAGATCGTAATGTTGCGGCGTATGTCAGGAAATCCGATTCGCCCAGCAGCGTATTTCACCGCCGAGATAGTAGCGGGCGAGGTTAACGAGGAAACATTCTCTGCGTAACCTCTTTGTGGCATCATCCGTCCATGCGCGAAGTCATCCTAACAATACTGCTAGCTTTGTTGTGTCACGTTCAGGCAACGGCAAACCCGCTCGCTAAGGATGTCACGATCTATCGCGACACTTACGGCGTCCCACACGTCTTTGGCCGCACTGACGCCAGCACGGCGTTCGGCTTTGCTTATGCTCAAGCTGAAGATAACTTCTGGCGCGTCGAGGAAAACTTCATCAGCGCACTGGGCCGTTCGTCCGAAATCTACGGCGAGAAGTCGCTGGATGAAGATCGACTCAATCATGCATTAGAGATACCGAGATTAGCCCGTGAGGAATACGCGCGTCTCGACAAACAGATGCGTTCGTTATGCGACGCCTACGCCGCAGGCTTCAACTACTATCTCGAACGTCACACGGAAGTGAAACCACGCCTGCTTACAAAGATCGAGCCGTGGTACACACTCGCCTTTATCCGTTACAACTACTTCCAGAACGGCTTCGCGCGCGATCCAAACCTGCGACGCGCAGGACTCCAAACGGCCGCGATCGATAACGATCTGAAACCACACACCGGCTCGAACGGCTGGGTCGTTGGCCCGTCAAAGAGCGCTTCCGGCCACGCGCTGCTTTTCATCAACCCGCACCTGCCGTTCTTTGGTCCGGGCCAGGTTTATGAAGGCCACGTCCATAGCGACGAAGGTTGGAACTTCACTGGATACACGCGCTTCGGTTTTCCGCTCCCGTACGTCGGGCACAACGATAACGGCGGTTGGGTCAGCACTGACAACGCGGCCGACTTAACCGACGTCTACCTCGAAACGTTCGACGATCCTGCTCGTCCACTCGCTTACAAATACGGCAATGGATACCGGCTCGCCACCGAGCACGTCGAAGAGATTCGAGTCAAAACTGCAAACGGGATCGAGACGCGCAAATTCACGATGCGCAAAACGCACCACGGTCCAATCCTCGCCGCGCGTGACGGCAAGATGCTTTCCCTGCGCATGGCAAAGTTCGAATCGGATGGCTGGCTGCGCGAATGGTACGACATGACGCGCGCGAAATCGCTGAACGAGCTGAAGCGCGCCGTGTCGCCGCTCAACATGCTCTTCGGCAACGTGATGTATGCCGATCGACAAGGCAACACGTGGTATCTCTACAACGGCGCCATTCCAAAACGCGATCCGCGTTTCGATTGGACCAAGCCGGTAGATGGCAGCGATCCGGCGACCGAGTGGCAGGGCTATCACACGATCGACGAGTTGCCGCAGCTCACAAACCCCGCCACCGGCTGGATGCAAAACTGCAACACCAGTCCGTTCCTATTGACGAGTGAAGGCAATCCCGATCCGAAACAGTTTCCCAAATACATGGTCCAGGAAGGCGACAACCCTCGCGGCGCGATCTCGCGAGAGATTCTTTCGAGTAAACCGAAATTCACGTTCGACGAATGGACACGGTTGGCGTTTGACACGCGCGTGATGAGCGCCGGGAAAGATTTGGAAGCGCTGCTCGCCGTACTCAGAGAGCGTAACCAGACTACTTTTCGCACCACACGGTTACTCGCGGTCTACGACGAACTCAGTCGTTGGGATCGACGAAGCGCGAACGACTCGATAGCGATGACCATCTTCAGCTTGTATCACGAGCGCCGGATGAGAGACGAAAAGCTGGAAGTCCTCGCCGCGCTTAACGACGCTCTCAATTCACTCGAGGAAGATTTCGGCACGTGGAAAGTTGCGTGGGGCGAGCTCAATCGCCTGCAACGTATCGATGAGAGCCGCGACCAGGATTTTGACGATTCCAAGCCGAGCCTCGCCGTTAGCGGTGTGAATGGAAACGACGGCGCGGTGTTCACGTTTTACGCTACGCCGGAGCGCGGACAGAAACGGCGATACGGCGTCGCAGGTGGAACTTACGTCAGCGTGGTTGAGTTTAGTCCCCGCGTCCGGGCGCTGTCTGTCCACACGTTCGGCGCCAGCGGCGATCCAAAGAGTAAGCACTACACGGACCAGTCTGTGCTCTACACGCGCGGTGAGTTCAAACCGTCCTGGCTCGCACTCGAAGACATCCGCGCAAACCTCGAAGCCGCTTATAAACCCGGCGAAGAGCCAGGGAAAAAGTAAAACGATCAAACACAACTGTAGGGGTGGCCCTCTGTGGCCACCCGCGGTTTGATTCCGACAACGGGTGGCCACAGAGGGCCACCCCTACAGTTGAATTGGAGAATTCTTAATGAACCGTAAATTTAAAATCGTTGCACTTTTAATCTTGTCGCTGGTTAGCGCCACATACGTCCTGGCCCAAAAGACCGAACCCGTAACTCGCCAGGAAACATTGCGCGGCTCAATCACTCCGGAACGTGAGTGGTGGGACTTACTGCACTACCATCTGAAAGTAGAATTCCTCCCGGAAACCCGGAGCTTGAAAGGCTCCAACGAGATAACCTTCAAAACTTTAAAACCCGGCAACAAAATGCAGATCGATCTGCAGCCACCATTAGCCATAACCAGGATCACTCACGGCGACTCGCAACTCAAATTCGATCGCGAAGGCAATGTCTACTGGGTGACGTTTGAGAAGGAGCTCGCGCAGGGAGTCGAAGACACGATCGAAGTGTTTTACGAAGGCGTTCCAACTGCAAGTAAGAATCCGCCGTGGGTTGGTGGGATCACCTGGGGCAGAGACGATCTCGGAAATCATTTTATCGTGACCACCTGCCAGGGGATCGGCGCGAGCATCTGGTGGCCCAATAAAGATCACGGCGCTGACGAACCCGATCGCGGCATGCAGATCAGCGTAACCGTGCCTGAGAATCTCGTCGCTGTTTCAAACGGACGCTTGAAAAAGACCGACCACGACGTCGAAGCGAAGAAGAAAACCTATCACTGGGAAGTGGTGAGCCCCATCAACAACTACGGCGTCAACGTAAACATCGGCAACTACATCAACTTTACTGAAAAATACCAGGGCAAAGGCGGCGTGCTCGACGTGAACTATTGGGTCCTGCCGCACCAGAAAGAAGCCGCACAAAAGCAATTCAAGGAAGTAGCGCGCATGCTCGACGCCTTCGAACACTGGTTTGGGAAGTATCCCTTTTACGAAGACGGCTACAAGCTGGTAACAGTTTCGTATCCCGGAATGGAGCATCAAAGCTCAGTCACTTACGGCAACTGGTTTCGCAACGGCTATCTGGCTCGCGATCCTTGCGCGTGCGGAGTTGGCTTCAAATTCGATTTCATCATTGTTCACGAATCGGCGCATGAGTGGTTCGGCAACAACATCTCGATGAAAGACGCGGCCGACATGTGGATCCACGAAGGCTTCGCGAACTACTCGGAAAATCTTTTCGTCGAATACCACTTCGGGAAGAAAGACGCGGAAGACTACGTGGTCGGCACTCGTCGCTCGATCAGAAACGACATTCCGATCATCGGTGTGTATGGAACCAACCGGCAAGGCTCAGGAGACATGTATCCCAAAGGTGGAAACATGCTCCACACCATTCGACAGATCATCAACGACGACGCGAAGTGGCTCTCGATCCTGCGCGGCCTCAACGCCGACTTCTGGCATCAGACCGTCACGACAGAACAGATCGAGTCGTACATCACGAAGAAAGCCGGCATCGATCTGAGTAAGGTCTTCGATCAATACCTGCGAACGACAAACGTTCCGTTGTTGAAATACAGCACGAATGGAAAGACGCTCTCATTCAAATACGAGAGAGTCGTTCCCGGCTTCGCCATGCCGCTCCGCGTAACTATCAACGGTCAGGAAAAGGTAATAACCCCGACCGAAGCAAAACAGACACTCGACTTCTCTGAAGAGATCAAGACATTCGAAATAAATCGCAATTTCTACATTGATGCGGAGAAGAGTGATCTCTAAAAAGCTTTAACCGAAAGTTATAGAGCCGTGCCTGGATCGGGTAAGTCCTGCCATCTCTTCCTGCTGCTCACTCTTCTTCTGCTCAGCGGCCCAATTGTCGCGCAAAACACAAAGGAGACAAAACAAGAGACTGCTCTAAGACTAATAAAAGAGGCACAGCAACTAACTGCCGAAAAATCAGCGACATCCCTGGCAAAAGCCATTGAAAAGTTCGAAGCGGCTAGACTCCTGGCTCGCTCCCTTAACGATGTTGAAGGCGAGGCAAAGCTGCTCGCGGAATTGGGATTTGATTACAAACAGCTCGGGCAAAATCAAAAAGCTTTAGAAGCCTATACGCAGTCGCTGCCTTTGTTTCGTGTTGTTCGTAATCAACGAGACGAAGCAATCGCACTTATGAACCTTGGGTTGATACAGAATATTTCAGGCGAAAAGCAGAAGGCGCTGGACAATCTCGACTAGGCAGTCCGACTCTTGCGCACCGTTGGTCATCGCGAGGCTGAAGCATGGGCATTAGCAGTCATCGGCTATATTTACGCTGATCTGGGTAAACATGAGGAGTCACTCAGGTACTTCAACAAAACTCTGGAAGTCTGCCGTACCATAGGTTCTCGTGAGGGAGAAGTAGCCGCTCTGGCCGGGTTGGGACACCTTTACCTCGAGACGGGTCAGAGTCAGAAGGCACAGCAAAGCCTTGAGCAATCCTTGTCAGTGTCTCGCACCTCCGGCATTCGTGACGGCGAGGCTATTGCACTCGCAGGTCTTGGTCATCTCTACAATTTACTCGACACAGAGAAAGCCAGAAAGTATTACGAGCAAGCTTTGCCTCTCCTTCGATCCGAGCGCGTTGATCGTGTTGTCGAGGCGCGGGCGCTCTCTGGACTTTGCAGTATCTATTTGAGGAATCGTGATTATCAGAAAGGGTTTGACTACTGCAATGAAGCACTAGCGCTCCTTCGAACTAATGGTGCTCGTCACCATGAAGTCATCACATTGTTGTATGTTGCCGCTGGAGAACGCGTCCGTGGAAATCTTATTGCCTCTCAAGCCGCGATCGAGTCTGCCATCACAATCATCGAGTCTCTCCGCACCAAATGGATTAACCCAGAGCTTCGTCTCTCCTTTTTCACTACTTCACAGTTTTACTACCAGTTTTACATCGACGTGCTAATGCTTTTGCACGAGCAACACCCCAACGAGGGCTACGATGGTAAAGCGCTCGAAGCAAGCGAACGGGCGCGCGCACGGTCCATGCTTGAGACGCTTATGGAAGCGAACGCGGACATACGCGAGGGTGTCGATGCGGCTTTGCTGCAGCGTCAGCGTGAGATCCAACGCCAGCTAAATGCCAGAGCTCAAACACAAATGCTATTGCCTCAGCAGTCTCGCCCCGAGACGCAATCCAAGGCGGTCGAAGAAGAGATCGGAACGCTAATCAAGAGCTTACAGCAAGTCGAAACTGAGATCAGGCAAACAAGCCCTCGCTATGCGGCGCTAACGCAACCACGCCCGCTCACGCTAAAAGAGATCCAGACGCAGGTGCTCGATGACGACACATTGTTACTGGAGTATTCGCTCGGTGAGGAGGGCAGCCATCTATGGTTAGTGACGTCAAGCTCAATTACCAGCTACGAGTTACCCAGCAGCGCTGAGATCGAAACAGCAGCGCACCGCTTTTACGATCTCTTGAATGCGCGGAATGTACGCGTCAAGAATGAGAGTAACGAAGAGCGTGCCGATCGTATTGCGCAAGCTGACGGTGAAATGCCGTTAGCCGCTGAATCCCTGAGCCGGATGGTGCTTGCGCCGGTGGCGGGAAAGTTGGCAAACAAGAGATTGATGATCGTTGCGGACGGCGCGCTTCACTTCGTTCCGTTCGGAGTATTACCTGTGGCGGGTGGTCTACCTCTGATAATCAATCATGAGATCGTAAACCTGGCTTCAGCCTCAACGTTGGCAGTTGTCCGAAAGGAAGTAGCGGGACGTCAAATGGCGCCAAAGAGTGTAGTGGCGCTGGCCGATCCGGTCTTCATGAAGAACGATGAGCGTGTAAAGGCTGTTAACAAACCACCGGCTGGCGATGAAAGTGCAAAAGATCGCCAACTGGTCAAAGCGGCCGCCGAGGATACGGGTGTCGCCAGTAACGGATTGTATGTTCCACGTCTCCCTGGCACGCGCAAAGAAGCAGAGCAGATCGTGGCGATGGTCCCTCCCGGTCAGGGCCGGTTAGCCTTGGACTTTGCTGCGAGCCGCGAGACAGTTATGAGTGCAGAGTTGAGCCAGTATCGCTACGTGCATCTTTCCACGCATGGTTTTTTGAACAGCGTACACCCGGAGTTGTCAGGTGTGGTGTTCTCGCTGGTGAATGAACGTGGCGAATCTCAGGAAGGGTTCTTGAGGTCACATGAGCTCTTTAATCTGAAACTTCCGGCTGAGGTAGTGGTTTTGAGTGCGTGTCAGACGGGCCTTGGCAAGAACATACGAGGAGAGGGGGTTGTAAGTCTCACGCGCGGATTCATGTACGCCGGAGCGCCGCGTGTGGTGGTAAGTTTGTGGGCCGTGAGCGATTGGGGAACGACAGAGTTGATGAGGCGCTTTTATCATGGCATGCTGAAGGAAGGCAGGCGGCCCGCGGCCGCGTTACGAGCCGCACAAATTTCACTAATGAATGACAAGCGATTCGCGTCGCCATATTACTGGGCGCCATTCACGTTGCACGGCGAGTGGCGATAGTGCAAGGATGAACGGAGTAGATAACAGATGGGCCACTGCGAGGCTGGATGAGAAAGGCTGGCTCTATCGCGCCCTCGAGGTCACAACACCTGAAGGCACTTATCGCGTCGTTTACAATGGAAGAGGTCTGGGGCACGAGAGTGTTGCGATCAACGGTGAGTTTGCGGCGGGCGGAATCTCAGCGATGTGGTTTGTTCCCGAGTTCTCGTTTACTGTTGGCTCAAGTTCCGGTTTGTTGAAAGTCAGAGTGTGGCCCTGGTTTGCCATTCGCTCCCTGGAATTAATAATCGACGGGCAGTCCGTTTATTCCGAATGATGATCTGGAGCTAAGATGAACGTAATAGGTGTTACGCCGATATTGAACGTTTCGAGCTTGCAGGAAAGCTTTGAGTGGTTTGAGAAGCTTGGTTGGCGGAAGCATTGGGAATTCGGCGATCCGCCGAACTTCGGCGCTGTTATTTCCGGTACTACTGAAATCTTTCTCTGCCAGAACTGTCAGGGCGCGCGCGGTGGTCCAATGCCGGTCGAGGCGTGGGACAACCAGGCAGGCAGCGTTTGGATGAGCTGGTGGTTGAAGTCACCGGCTGAGGTAGATGCTGTGTATGAGCTGGCGCTGAAGCTCGGCATCCCCGCTCCATGGCCGCCGACTGACATGCCATGGAGCGTTCATGAGTGTCACATTCGACATCCCGATGGCCACACATTTCGCGTCGGCGCCAACATCGAATGCGAAGAAGAAGAACCAGCGTCACCGCAGGTGCTTCTTGAAGAACTCTAGTGTACGCGACCACGCGAGTTTCGCCGCTTCTTCGTCATAACGCGGTGTTGTGTCGTTGTGGAAGCCGTGCTGTTTGCCGTCGTACATGTAAACCTGGTAGACCTTGTTGTTGGCTTTCAGCGCAGCTTCATACGCCGGGATGCCTTCGTTGATGCGCTGGTCGTTGCCTGCATACTGCAAAAGAAGCGGCGCAGAAATCTTCGGCACGTCATCCGCGCCCGCCTGGCGCCCGTAGAACGCGACTCCCGCATTCAGGTCTGGTCCAAGTCGCACGGCCAGTTGATTCACCATTCCGCCGCCGAAACAGAAACCGACCGCGCCGAGTTTGTGTGTGGAATCGGATCGCGCTTTGAGCCACTTCGCCGCCGCGACGAAA
>Ga0134124_10002083_pt1 | contig 16092 bp, 12 predicted proteins | sample KB304_FD_96880 | JGI IMG/M metagenome (GOLD analysis project Ga0134124, IMG submission 96880) | Terrestrial soil microbial communities without Nitrogen fertilizer from Kellogg Biological Station, Michigan, USA - KB3-0-4 | ecosystem: Environmental > Terrestrial > Soil > Unclassified ...
GCCCCAGCCCCAGCCCAGCCAGGGCTTTTGTCCAATCAGGTGCAGCACGTTGGACCACAGCACCGTGCGGCTGCTGCACGCGTCGATCGCGGATGCGCGCTCCCAGAGGTGGTGTCCGGCCAGGCCGGTGGCCTTCCAAAGTAGCCACGGCAAGATCACGGCCGCGGCCGCGTAGGCGAGCAGTGCCGCAAGCCACAGCACCATGCGCTGACGGCGCGCGCCACGCCAGGCGAAAGCGAGAAGGACCAGCAGCAGCATCTGCAGCAAGCCGGTTCGTGAAGTCGTCGCGGCATTGCCAATGGCCAGCCAGGCCATCGCCGCGATTGCCGGCCCGCGCCCGACCGATCGGGGAAAGAGCCAGAACAGCGACGCCATCCCGATCACCGTGAGCGAGGCGAACTGGTTGCGTTGCCGCAAGTTGGCATACGCCTCGCCGGTGGCCGAGGCGTTAATCCAATCCGGCAGTAGTCCGGCAACACCGAAGTACTGAATCAGGGCCATGCCGGTACTGATCGACGCGCCCAACAGCCAGGACAGGGCGATGACTCGGACGAGTTCTTGCTGACTGTCGTGGCCACCGGCCGCGATGCATCCCGCCAGGTAAACCAGCAGACAGGCTGCTGCCAGAGCCAGTGCTTCAGGCGACAGGCCGCTGCGGGCCAGGGCCCAGCCGCAAAGGACGCTCAAGCCCAGGCCGACCCCGGGACGCAGTACCGCCGGCCTTTGCACGCCGAAGGCGATCGCCGCGCAAAGGGCGCTGAAGAGCCATGGCTCCACCGAAGTCGAAGGGCCGCTGGCGCGCGGATTGAGCCAGGGCAGCAGCAGGCACACGAGGCAGATCAGCAAGCGAAAAGGCGACGTGCCCGCGCTACCTGTCCATCTTGCGGGACTGAAGGGACGCGCACCGCTCACTGGATTGCTGCGGCCAGCGGGCGCGCCAGCGTCCCGGCTCCCCGCTCAGTCAGCCACTCGTGGTCACTCACCTACAACACCATTGATTGCCACGAAGAAACGCCACTTTGCGCTGGTTTGCATGGGGTCTATTTTGCCCCAAGGCGAGTTGGACTGCTACAGTAGCCGGAATGGTCCAATTCAGCGTCTGCGCATGCGGAGGAAGCGTTCGTTTTGCCCCTTCGGGCGGCAATAGTGCGAACAGGAACGGAGCATGGAGATAATTGCAATCGTCGGACTGGGATATGTCGGTCTTCCGCTGGCCGTCGCATTCGGCAAGCTGGCGCCGACCATAGGGTACGACCTGTCTTCGCGAAAGATCGAGAGTTATCGCAAGCATATCGATCCCAGCGGCACCGTCATTGGTGACGACATGCGCGCCGCTACGAGGCTCACCTTCACCACCGACCCCGTTGAACTGGCGCACGCCGACTTTTTCATCATTGCGGTGCCAACACCCATCGACGCAGCCCGCAAGCCGGATTTCGCGCCCCTCATCCGCGCCAGCGAAGATGTGGGAGCGCACCTCAAGCCCGGCGCGACGGTCATATACGAATCCACCGTCTATCCCGGCGCGACCGAAGAGATTTGCATCCCGATACTCGAACGCGCGTCCGGCCTGAAATGGCAACGCGATTTTCACGTCGGCTATTCCCCGGAGCGAATCAACCCGGGCGACAGGCAGCACGTCCTGTCGAACACGATCAAGGTCGTGGCGGGAGACAGCCCTGCGACGCTGGAGCGCGTGGCAGCACTGTACGAGAGGGTGGTTACCGCCGGCGTACACAGGGTTTCCTCGCTGAAGGTGGCTGAAGCCGCGAAGGTCATCGAGAACACCCAGCGGGACCTGAACATCGCGTTGATGAACGAGCTTGCGGTCATTTTCAACATACTCGGACTGGATACGCTGGAGGTACTGGAAGCTGCCGGCACGAAGTGGAATTTCCTGCCATTCCGTCCCGGCCTGGTCGGCGGGCATTGCATCGGCGTCGATCCCTATTACCTGACTTACAAGGCCGAAATGCTGGGCTACCATCCCGAAGTGATTCTGGCGGGGCGGCGCATCAATGACGGCATGGGCAAATTCATTGCGGAACAAACGGTCAAGCAATTGATACAGGCCGGCAGCTATATCAAGGGTGCCAAGGTCAATGTGCTGGGGATTACGTTCAAGGAGAACGTGCCGGACCTGCGGAATTCAAAAGCCTGGGATCTGATCACCGAGCTGCGTGCGTATGGCGTCCACGTGTTTGTGCATGATCCGGTCGCCGACGCAGATGAAGCACGACAGGAGTACGGGATCGAGTTGGTGCCATGGGAGTCTTTGCCGCAGGCGGATGCGGTGATTGTTGCCGTGGCCCACCAGGCGTTCTTGTCGAGGCCTCACTCGGCGTACGTCGAACAATTGAAGCATGGCGGCTGCTTTATTGATGTTAGGGCGCAGTTTGATTGCGCCAAACTGAGCGCCGCAGGTCTGACCGTGTGGCGTCTGTAGTTAGATGAGCGCTATCACACTGAACCCTTTTCGGATTTGCTCCGACATCTGGCGCCACCGCTACCTTCTCGGCCAGCTGATCAAGAGGGACGTGCTGCTGCGCTACCGGGGCGCCATGTTCGGCGTGCTTTGGATCTTCCTCAGCCCGCTATTCATGCTGGCGATCTTTTCCTTCGTTTTTGGCGAGGTCTTCCAGGCGCGCTGGCCCCAACAAGATGGCGGACTGCCTTTCTGGCTGCTGCTCTATAGCGGGTTGATTGCATTCAATGTCTTTGCCGAGACGGTTTCGCGCGCGCCGGCGGCGGTGCGCGGCTACCCCAGTTTTGTGAAGAAAATCCTCTTCCCCGTTCATATCCTGCCCGTTGTGCCGCTCGGAGCCGCGCTGGTGCATGGGACCTTCAACTTCCTCATACTGCTGGCCGCGCTGGCCTGGACGGGCAACTTCCACGGTCAGGTATTTCTCTTCCCCGTCTTGCTGCTTCCGGTCTTGCTGCTCGCACTGGGAATTTCGTGGTTTGTGGCGGCATGGGGCGTGTATATCAAGGATATGACCCAGATCGTGCCCATGTTCGTGCAGATGCTGATGTTCCTGTCGCCGGTCTTCTACCCCGCCAGCGCCGTGCCCGCCGCATTACGTCCCATTTATCACTACAACCCCCTGGGAGCGGCGATCGAAACCACCCGCGCCGCGGTTACCGGTCAGCCGATCGAATGGAGCACCTGGGCCTTGGCGCTCGCCTTTTGCCTGGCGGGTTCGATTCTCGGGTATGCATTCTTCGCGCACAGCCGTGAGGAGTTTGCCGATGCGCTCTGATGTTGCGATATCGGTCAACAATCTGTCCAAGACGTACCGGATCTTTGGTCATCCCGGCGATCGCATCAAGCAGGCGCTCTCATTCGGCCGCATGCGCTTTCACAAGGAATTCACCGCCTTGCAGGACGTTTCCTTCGATGTCAAGAAGGGGGAAACCGTCGGCATCATTGGTCGCAACGGATCGGGCAAAAGCACGTTGCTGCAGCTGGTTTGCGGCATCCTGAAGCCCACCTCGGGCAAGGTGGAAGCGAACGGACGAATTTCCGCCTTGCTGGAACTAGGCTCCGGATTCAATCCAGAATTCACCGGGCGGGAAAACGTCTACTTTCAAGGCGCGGTGCTAGGAATGCAGAAGGAGGAGATGGCGCTGCGGTTCGACGAAATTGCCGCCTTTGCCGGGATCGGTGAATTTATCGATCAGCCGGTAAGAACCTACTCAAGTGGCATGTTCGTGAGGCTGGCGTTTTCGGTCGCCATCCACGTCGATCCGAAGATCCTGATCGTTGACGAGGCGTTTGCCGTCGGGGATGCCAGCTTCCAGTCGAAATGCTTTCAACGCATAAAGGCTTTTCAGGAAGACGGCGGTTCGATTCTTCTGGTGACTCACTCCCTTGAGCAAGTAGGTCATTTTTGCGACCGGGCGCTGCTACTGGATCACGGCAAACTGATCGCCTACGGTGATGTCTCTGAAACACTGACAAGATACGTCGACAGAACTACCGCGAGTGCGACACGGGTCGAAGACAAGCCACCTCACCAGGATCCCTTCTCGTCGCATCCGTCTTACAACAGGAAAGAGACGCGGTGGGGTGACCGTGCTGCGGTAATCACGGATGTTTGTCTAATCCAAGACGGCTTGAAGAATCCAAATACTTTCTTTTCGGGCCTCGAAATGGAACTGATACTCACCATTGAATATCAAGCCATCGTCCATAGACCGATTTACGGCCTGACGGTCAAATCCCGAAATGGCGCACAGCTTTTCAACACGAATTCCCTCCAGTTGCCTGTTTCCGCTCAGAAACGAGGCGACGTCGTGCAGGCATGCTTCCGGTTTCGCCCTTTTCTGGATGAAGGCGAATATTCAATTTCTGTGGGTGTGGCAGGTGAAACGCAAGGCGGCATCGTTGCCCACGATCGTCGCTACGATTCGATTGATTTTCGCATCTCCCACCCACTTACAGGCTCGGGAGAAACTGCGATGCGTCCTTCTATTTGCATTCAGGAATTGACCTCCCTTAGCACTTCTTCGGCCAGTTGCTGACGAATCAAGCCTGGAAAGTACGAGTGTGACTAAACCCCTATATACATGTCGGCCCCATGATTGAACGGTATCGACTCGATCCCGGGCAGGGGACTTGGTCACGCCAAGTATCGGATGCGATCCCCTATTCAGACGGTGATGAGATTGAAGATTACCTCTATGCCGCATTGAGAAGCGCAAGCGATGTAGGCACCAGTTCTCCTGAAATGCTTGCCGCCATCAAGGACTGGCCCAGCGAGTACCACCTGAGCTCTGCACGGCATAACTTGCTTCGTCATGTCGCGTTTAAATCGACCGACAGAGTTCTGGAACTGGGCTGCGGCTGTGGTGCCATCACCCGCTATCTCGGCGAAACAGGCGCAACAATCATCGCGGTGGAAGGTAGCCAGCGTCGGGCAAAGATTGCGGCAGAACGCTGCCGGGATTTGCCCAACGTGACGGTTTACTGCGACAACATCGTGGACTTCATTGCAGGCCACAAGTTCGACTACGTCACTCTCATCGGCGTGCTTGAATATGCCCCGAAGTTCATCGGATCGGACGATCCGGTCGGTACCTGCCTCAAGCAGGCCAACACCTTCCTGAAAGATGATGGCGTGCTTGTTCTGGCGATCGAGAACCAGCTTGGACTGAAATATTTGAACGGTTGCAGCGAGGACCACACGGGCGTGCCCTACTTCGGCATCAACGATCTCTACGGCGTCGGAACGCCGGTCACTTTCGGCAGGCGGGAGTTGGAGTCTCGGCTGCGTGCCGCCGGCTTCGCCGATGTGACGTTCCTCTACCCCTTCCCCGATTACAAGCTTCCTACTGTGCTCTTGGCGGAGGGTGCCTTTAACCACCCGGAATTCGTGCCCGCCGATCTGCTGTTTCGTGACTTTAGCCGGGACTACTGTGGGGGCAGCTGTCGAGCATTCCACGAAAACCTCGCCTGGCAGCCGTTGGCGCGCAACGGGCTCATCCCCGACCTGGCCAATTCATTCCTGGCCCTGGTCCGCAAGTCGAGGCCCGAGAGCCGACCGCAGGCCGAATGGCTGGCTCGGATCTATAGCACCGGGCGGCTGCCCGCGTTCGAAACGGAAACCGTTTTTCTGCCCGGCGACAAAGGGATCGCGGTTGCAAAGCGCCTGCTTTTTCCGGACACGGCGCCTCCCAATCGCATAGACGGCCCGCGTTTTCGCCATCAGCCTCCATTGCACGCGATGTACGTTTCGGGACGGCTTTATGCCACCGAACTGCAACCCATCATGGCGCGGGGGGAGGGCCCGGCGGCAGTGGCGCGGTGGGCCGCCCCATGGGTAGCAGGCCTTGTCGCCGAAGCACTACCCAGCCCGGACAATGTGCTGGTGTTGCCCGGTTCGCGGCTGGATGCCGTACCGGCCAACCTGGTACGAGACCGTTCAGGTGCTCTCGTAGATATCGACATCGAGTGGGAATCAGACACGCCTGTGCCACTCGCCTGGGTGTTGATAAGGGGGCTCGTCAACACCATGGCCGCCTGCCCAGTATCGTCGGCGTTCGCAGGTCTGACTTTTCGCGATGGCGTGAGCAGCGTTCTCGAACAGTTGGGGCACGCTGTTTCGGACGAAGATTTCCGGACGGCCGCAGCTTTCGAGGACGCTCTGAAAAACACGGTGTATAGCCCACACCGGCCCGGTCGCGCTTTTTCCGAGGTGCTGGCCGGACCGATCTACTCATTCACCTCGCCCCCGACCTTTCACGATGAAATCGCTGGCCTGCGCAAGGAAATCGCCCGCGTCAAGGGTACGGTTTCGTGGCGCATCACCAAGCCACTACGGGCATTCTGGAATGGATTCCGTTCCCTGTTGCCGAGCAATTCGGCCAAAAGCTAATTGAGGCAAAGCGCTTGAAGTCTCGGACCTCAGATATCGATTCCGTTCAGGCGAGGCATGCCCCCCCTTTTGGCGGCCGACTCCAGACATACGGCTTGCTGGACGATAAACTGGCAAGAAACATGAGCTCTGAAGAGGCACGAAGTTTGCAAGATCCCAACCCAGCGCGCGCGCCATGACCAATCAACGGCACAAGTACGATTACAAGGTGAATCCCAATACCGCCGCGGAGAAGGTAGTGCGCATGGTGGGCTCGGACAAGCGCGTCCTGGAGCTCGGCTCGGGACCGGGATCGATCACCCGCTTGCTAAAGGGCAACCGGTGCCGCGTGACAGCGTTGGAGCTCGACCCAAGCGCGATAGAGATTGTTTCCAAATATTGCGAGCACGTCTATCCTTGCGACCTGAACGATTCCCAGTGGCCTGTGAAGCTTGCCGCTTCTGGAAAATTCGAGGTGATTGTCGCGGGAGATGTGCTCGAGCATTTGTACGATCCATGGACTGTTCTGAGCACCGTGCGGTCGCTACTTGCGGATGATGGCTGTGTTGTTGTCTCCCTTCCTCACATAGGTCACAACGCCGTCATCGCGTGCCTTCTGGCTGGCGATTTTGGGTATCAGCCATGGGGCCTGCTCGACAAAACCCACATCCGATTTTTTGGCATCGAAAATATTCAGAAGATGTTCGACGATGCCGGCTTCAAGATTATCGAGGCAGAGCTTGTGACCAAGACTCCCGAACAGACGGAGTTTGCCCAGCGTTGGCGCCAGCTCTCATCACCGACCAGGCAAGCTCTTGCGGCCAACAGGTTCGGTACGATCTATCAGGTAGTGGTCAAAGCGGTGTCCAAGCATGCCGACGGCGAGGCATTGCAGCTTGCTTCGTTGCCGGTTCCTTTGCCTGCGGCAACCTCTTTCAGCGCTATGGTCACCGGCAACCGGGTATTGAGGCTTCTCGTCTCCTTTCTGAGCTTCAGCACGCGACGACGGATTTCCGGTGTGCTTGAGCGGCTCGGTATCCGCCTTTAAGAGGATCCCGTTTTGGGCATGAACAATCCGACAGCTCCCAAGGATGCGGTTCGACAGCCGAAACCCGAGACTCAGTCTGCGCGTCCCCGTTTGATCGCGTTCTTTTTGACGCAATTTCATCCCGTCCCGGAGAATGACGCCTGGTGGGGAAAGGGATTTACGGAATGGACCAACGTAACCAAAGCGAAGCCGCTCTTTGACGGACATGAGCAGCCGCAATTACCCACGGATCTTGGTTTTTATGATTTGAGACTGCGCGCGACCCGGCACGATCAGATCCGCATGGCCAAGCAATTCGGGATTGACGGTTTCTGCTATCACTACTACTGGTTTTCAGGAACACGCCTTCTCAACCAGCCCCTCGACGACATGCTGGCCGACCCGGAAAGCGACATGCCTTTCTGTCTTTGCTGGGCCAATGAGAACTGGACGCGGCGATGGGACGCTGCCGAGCACGAAGTACTCATCGCACAGCGATATTTGGCGGAAGACGATGTCAACTTCATCAAGGGCCTGATTCCTTTTTTCTCCGACCCACGCTACATCCGCATCGACGGCGCTCCTGTCCTGATCGTCTATCGCCCTCAGCACCTGCCTGATGCGAGAAAGACGGTTGCCATCTGGCGGGACTATTGCCGCTCGGCCGGAATCGGGGAGATCCACGTTTGTGCGGCGTTGACTCACGGCAACGAGGACTATGCCCAGCTTGGATTCGACAGCGGCGTCGAATTTCCGCCACACAACCTGCAATGCCCTAACGTTGCGGATCGGGTCCGGTTCTATGAGCCCTTTCGTGGTTACGTCGTCGAATACGAAGCGGTCGCCCGTACATACCTGGAGCGGAAGTACGCTCATGACAATGTCTTCAGGAGTGTATTTCCCGCCTGGGACAACACACCACGGACCGGAAATCGTGCCGTTATCGTTCTCGGCGGCACGCCGGCAAACTATGAATATTGGCTTGCGGAGAGCATGAGAAAAACAGTCGAGGACTTTCCGAACCAGGAGCGGCTCGTATTCGTCAATGCCTGGAACGAATGGGCGGAGGGTTGCCATCTGGAACCTGACCGAAAATTCGGGCGCCAGTTTCTTGAAGCCACATTGCGTGCAAAGAGCGGGCTGTCGATGCCGCCGGGATTTGCTGAACGGACGTTGCTGTCACCGGACTACGGCAACAAGCGGTCATTGCTTCGCGACTTGCGGTCGGTGCTTGCCTATCATTCATTCGCTCTCTTTGGCCAACTCGCCGGCCAGCTTAGAAGATTCCCACGCCTCAGAAAAATTGTCCGGTGGGTAGTGAACAGCAAGCTCTGGCGGTCCAGGTCAGTTTAGGTGAGGCAGTCCATGCCGAAGCAGCAGCTGCAGCTTGTGAGGCATCATTTGAAACACCGACCAAAACGACCTCACGCTAATCTTCCTTTCTGCCTGTATTTCCCGCCTGAGCCGAACCAGTCTTGTTCGTTCGCCCCAAAGTGAACGCAGACAGGCCAGGTAAATACGCTGAAACAAGGTCCGTTCGCGCTTGACCAGCGCCAGCGTCGCGCCCTCCAGTATCAGCAGGACAAGATGCAGCGGGAAAATCATCTGGAACAGCGGGGCGGGGTAGGTCAGCGCCATCACGAAGCTTTTGTTGCGTTCGGAAAAAGTACGCCTGCGCCAGGACGTGACAAGGCGCTTTTCCATCGTGACCTTGCCGCCCCCGAGGCTGTGGCCCACAAAGTGGCGGAATCCGGATTTGTCTATCGCGCGCACCGGGTGGCCTGCCAGTCTTGCGCGAACGCAAAGATACATATCCTCCGCCAAAGTATCGAACCATTCAGGAAAGCCGCCCAATTGGGTCCAAAGAGTTCTGGGTAACCAAAAGCAGGCACCAATGATCATGCCCACTTCATTTCGGTCTCTAGTCAAGTTGGGAACAGGATTGAGAAAGGGATCGAACAGGCTTCCAATGTCAATCAGCTCACCGCTGCCGGCGTCATATTGAGGAAGGCCCAAAATGGCGGGCTGCTGAAGGCGACAGGCCTCGGCAAGCAATGTCTTCAAGGCGTCCGGGTAAAGTGCGGCGTCATTGTTAAGCAGTAGCAGGTACTTGCCCTGCGCCTCGGCCACCATGCGATTGTTGGCAACACAGAATCCGACATTGCCCTTGCTCTCGATGAGTCTTGCCGTCGGATAGTGGTCGCGGATATAGGCTACAGAGCCATCGCTGGAGGCATCATCATGGACCAGGATTTCCAGCGGAATGTCGCCTTCCTGTTGCAGCACCGATTGCAGGCAATCGTCGAGCACCGCGATACCGTTGTAGTTGGCGATGCACACCGATACAAGCGGAAGGCGCGGGGTCATGCCGGCTGCAACCATTCCCAGGTTCGCGCCATGCCGCCAGCCAACCCGACCCCGGGTTGCCAGCCCAATCGGGCCTTGATGCGGGAAATATCGAGCACGATGCTGTGAACGTCAACAGCTCTTGCCGGTCGGTAAGTTGTCGGCACTTCCTTGCCCGAAATGGATTCGACAATACGCCTGACCTGGTTGATGCTGAACCCAATGCCGGTGCCCAGGTTGTACGTGCCTGAATCTTCGGGCAACTTGATGAAGCGCGTGCAGGCCTCGACGATGTCGTCGATGTAGATGAAGTCGCGCACGTTTTCACCATCGCCCCAAATTTCCAGCGGAGTTCCGGCAAGCGCGTGTTCCAGCATGGTGCGCACCAGGCCAAAACCGCTTCTTAGCTCCTGCCCCGGGCCGTAGGCGTTCGACGGGCGAAGGATGGTCACCGCGTGGCCCTGGGCCCGGGCGGCTCGGAAGAAAGCTTCTTGAGATGCCTTGCCCGCGCCGTGGTTGGACAGGGGCGCGGTCGGGGAGTCTTCGGTAACCGGCAGCCGGTCGGGGTTGCCGTAAATGGTGCCGCCGGAGGAAAAGAAAATCAGGTGGATCTGCGGGTGCTGTTTCAACAGCGTCAAGAGGCGCAAGGTCAAGGCAAGGTTGCCCAGTTCCAGATCGGGCTGGCTGGCAGACGATCCGGGCGTGGTGGCGGAGGCCAGATGAACCACGGTGCCGCACTGAGGCAACACATGTTCAAGCCGATTGACGTCATCAAGGCGTCCGAAAACGTGCGCGCTCCGTTTTTCCTGGCTCAGCCGCCTGGCCAATGCGGTGCCGATGAAGCCGGTACCGCCGAGCAGCAGCACGCTATCGCCGGTCACGATTGGCGCTCCAGCAGACTTTGGTAGGCGGCGGCATAACGGCCGGCGCAGTCGGCCCATGTACCAATCGAATCCTTGACCCATTGGCGGGCAGCTTGTCCGGCACGCTGATTGTTCCCGGGGTCATCCAGCCAGTCCAGCCCTTGGCTCAATTCATCGGGCGTAGCGGCAAGCCAGCCAGTCAGGCGGTGTTGCACGATGTCGCGATGGGCCGGCAGGTCAGAAGCAAGGACCGGCAGGCCCGCGGCCATCGCTTCAAGCATCACTTGCGGGCGTCCCTCATCGTGGCGGCTCAGCGTGATCAGACCGCAGGCCATCGGAAACCATCGCTCCTGGAGATCAGCCGGGTGCGTCGGGCCGTGGTACTGCACCCAAGGCGGAAGTTCAAGCTCTTCTTGCATCGGTCCAAACAGGTGCAACTGCCGCTCCTGGCCGAACAATCCATCTCCCCAGCCAAACAGGTTGCCGATCTTGTTCTTGGTCAGGCGGGTGATGGCCAACCAATGACGCGTTGGATCCAGCCATGGGCGGCGCACGACTTCGAACCAGGGATCGTCAACGCCAAAGGCAATCGGGCGGATTTCAGCCAGGTCGCCAAAAGCCTGCTCCAGCGCGGGTCGCATCCATTCGGCATTCGGCGCCAGGATGGCGGGGCGTTGCCTCAGCACGGCGCGCAACAGCATCTTCATGCCGGGCAGGCGCAGCAAGCCGAAGTCTGTTCCCAGTACCGTGATCAAGGCGGGCGTTGTGCTTCCCCAGAGCGGCAATGCGTTTTGCAGCCAGTTGACATGAGCCACATCGGCAGGTTGTCTCCGGTAGGCGCGTCCCAGCCGCATCATCAACGCCAGGACGGTTCCCACCGCCAGAACTCGGCGGGTTCGCAGCAGGTGAGCGATGCCACCTTGCTTCGACAGCCGTCCTAGCCAGAGGGCATCGGACGGCGTGGACACGGCCGCCACGTCGGCGGGCAATCCACCGGGCGGCGCCCACAGCGACAGAGTTATGTCGTCGCGCCGGCCCAAAGCGGTGACCAGGTTGGCAATGAAACGGCCGCGCCAGTCCTGAAGGCTTTCGGGGTATGAGGTACTGCTCATCAGCACGCGCAGAGCCTTGACCCGCGCTGGCTCACATGAAGATGGCCGGGAAATGCGGCTCATCGTCATGCTCACTCCTCACCGCGATCTTCAACGTCGATGTTCTTGTAGTGCAGCGCGGAAATCTGCTCGGAGACGATGCCGATCAGAAAGGTAAAGATGGCGGAGATGAACAGCAGCGCGCTCATGTTGGTGAAGCGGCCGGAAGTCAGGTACGTATACAGGTAATAGACTACCCCGGTGAGAAAGAAGCTCGCGCTGATCGGAAGAAAAAGCTTCTGCGGCGAGAAGAGAGTGCCGATCTTGATGATGATCAGCAGAAACCGCAGGCCATCTCGCAGTGGATGGATATGGCTGGCGCCGCTATTTCTGCGAGGCGAATGAATCGGGACGTAGGCCACGCTGTAGCCCGCGCGGAAGAAGCTCATGGTGATCGTTGTGGGGTAGGAGAACCCGTTCGGCAGAAGGTACAGAAACTGGCGAAACTTGGAGGCGCGAACCACCCTGAATCCGGATGTGAGATCGCCGATCGGCTGCATGACCATCCAACTGGCGAAGCGACTGAAGATGTCGTTGGCGGCGGCACGATGGAAACCGGCTTGTGAACCGGACTGCCGCGCGCCCACGACCATGTCGTAACCCTGGTTGAACTGCTCGAGAAGGCGGGGTATGTCTTCGGGCTTGTGCTGGCCGTCGGCGTCCATGAAAACAATTACTTCGCCGAGCGCTGCTCGAGCGCCGGTTTTGATCGCGGCACCGTTGCCTTTGGAGTAGTGATGCCGCAGGCATCTGACCTTCGCTTCAGCGCATAAGGCAAGAGTCTCGTCGGTCGATCCATCATCGACTACGATTATTTCCGCGTCATGCATCAAGGCCACGAGGCAAGGCAGCAGATCGCGCAAACTTGCCGCCTCATTTCGGGCCGGGATCACGACGGACATTGTTATTGTGTGGGACATAGAGATGGACAAGGGTTATCAATGTCCCACAACGCGATGCGCGGCCAATAGTTCATCGAGGGTCTGGCGCTCCGATGTCGAGAAATTTTCGTCCTTCAATTCAAGAAGCAGTTCCAACGCCTGTCCATGCTCCCCGGAGATCAGCTTCAGCTGCGCCCACTTGAGGCGGTTGCTCGGATTGGACGGACTCAACGCCAATGATTGCCCCAACGCACCCCGGGCGGCCACAATGTCGTGTTCGTGCAGCCATAAATAGTCTGCATGCCAGGAGTGCAACATCGCCCTTACCGCTGGCGAGACGCCAACATTGGCAAGCGCGGCCGCAAACAAGCCATCGACTTCCGGCCTGTCCAGACATAGCGAGCCAACAATCGACATTTCCTTCAAACTGTACAGCACGTTTCTATCGCCTGGGGCGAAGTGTGTTTGCCGCAAGCGACGCCCCAGCTCGTTGCTCTCTGCCCGCACCACCGGAATTTTCGCCTTGCAGTTCAAGTGAACGAGGCCGAGCAAGCCAAACTTGAAATCGGGGTCCAGTTCGCCTGCCAATTCATAATGCCTGCGGGCGAAAGAATATGTCGCCGAATTCGGCACGGCCGATTCCGACAGGGCGGTGAGCGCTCTTCCCGCTTCGTACTGCGCCCGGGCGGATGTCCGGTGATGCTGGGCTTCAAGCTGCGTGCGCCGGACTTCGTCGCCAAACTGGTGTGCGCGCAGTGCTGTAACGAAGGGGAAATAGGCCAGCGCTGCGGCGACAAGCGCAAAGCCGATGGTCTTGCGCTCTCCCTTGCTTTCCAGGGCGCAAATCAGGGCCCATCCTGCCGCGATGAGAATACCGAAGATGGGGATGTAATTCCGGTGCTCATGGGCGATTTCGAGAGGCAGCACCGTGGACTCCATGGCATGCCCAATCAGGAACCAGGCAATCCCGAACGCAACGAGCGAAGCCCGCGTTCGCATCCGCCACGCCAGCCAGGCAAGGCCGATCAACCCCAGCAATGCGGGCAGCGTCGACCACGGAGAAACAAGATTGGTGGAAATCGCGATGTCATCGTGATACAGGCCGAGGACCTCCAGGCGCGGCGCAACGATCAAGCCGATGTAAAACCACAGCACCCTGGCCTCAGTCAGCAAACGCTCGATCAGCGAAAACGGGCGCAGCTCGTAGCCGGACCACAACCACTGTCCTGGCGGTGATAGAACATAGACCATTCCAGCCACCAAACATAGGCTGGCCAAGGCTGCAAAGACGCATGCAAAGCGATCGAGCTTGCCACGCGAAGTCCTGTGCACTATCAGTTCCCAGGCGAGTGCGAACAAGGGAAACAGTGCGCCTGTTTCCTTGCTCAGGAACGACAAGGGCCACAATACCGCCCAGGCCAGTATGAGCATTGCGGCACCTGCGCGCCCCCCCCGCTCTCTTGCCCGAACATGAAGCAACAGGGCAGCCAGAAGAAAAAGCGCAGACAGACTGGTCATGCGCTGTACCACATGCAAGACCGGGAGTAACTGGATTGGGTGCAGCAGCCACAGCGTGGCTACAACGGCGGACGCGATGCGCAGATGGTGTGGTCTGGTGGCTGGTCTTGCTGCAGTCAGCAGCCGCAGCGCCAGGCAGAACACCAGGAAACCACAGACGAAGTGAATGACCAGATTGGTCGCCTTGAACCCGAAAGGATCAAGACCGCCAAGATAATGATTAAGGGCAAGACTCAGTTGGGCAACCGGCCGCCCTGAAGGGCCGGCACCCCCGCTGGTCCAGGCCTGATGGAGCGACTCAAGCGACAACGTACTGAGGCGCACACCCTCTGCTTGCAGGACGCTTGGCCCGTCATCGAAGAAGAAGGCGCCCCGCAAGCCCGGCCAGTAGATGCCAAACAGAATGGCGCCGAGCAAGAACGCAGCTAGCGCAGTGATGTGTTGGGTTCGCACGGGGAACGCATAAGAAAAAGGCCCCTTGGCAACACCAAGGGGCCTCGCCTTTTGTCAGCTCAATTGATTAGAAATCTTTGCAGGAACTGGGTAGATACTTCGCGGGGACCGGAGACGTACCACCGCCGCAACCCCAGATGACCTGGCCGGTAGCTGCATTTGCAGTGCCGCGGAGAACCACGGTCTTGCTCTGCACGGCTGCTGGCAAGCTGGTGTCGTTCGTCGTCGTTACGATAATGTCGCCGTGCGTGGCGTCCGTACCCGTGTAGCTTACGCTAGCAACGTATTTCGAACTTTGAGTCTGTACGCCCATGGACGCGGCTGACAGCAGCATGGTCTGTTTTTGGCTGAAAGTCTCGGCAACTGCCGTACGACCAGATGACGCCGCGAGAATCACTTCCGAAACCTTGGCCCGAACCATGTAGTCCTGATAAGCAGGCAGGGCCACAGCGGCCAGAATACCAATGATCGCGACCACGATCATCAGTTCGATAAGGGTGAAACCCTGTTGCAATTGACGCTTCATTAAAACCTCCGGAGTTGTTGAGAAACAGCTCAGCTGTTGTGCAAGTGCTGTGCCATACAGTAACCTAGGTCAAAAGCATTCGTTTGAGGTTCTTTGTTGCGCCGCAACATGTCGGAAATTGGTCCGGCTGCTACTCGGCGCGACATTTTTGTCGCGCACTTAAGTTCGCCGCCTTATTTGATACAAACCGATCGCACCATCTTCAAATCGGTCAGGCCCAGCATGATTTTTTCCATGCCGTCCATCTTCAGGGTACGCATACCCGTTTCAACCGCGGCCGAAAAAATTTCGGCCACGCGTGCCCGTTCCTGAATCAGCCGCTTGATATGGTCGTCGGCGACCAGCAGTTCGTGCAGGCCCAACCGGCCCCTGTAGCCGGTCTTGTTGCACTTGTCGCAACCGACCGCCTTGTAGAACTTCAGCCGGCCGTCATGGCCATAGAGCTTGAGCCAGTTTTCATAGAGCTTCCGGGCTTCGCCGGCGTAGTCGGCTTTCCAGGCCGAGGAGTGCCGCAGTTCTTCGGCGTATTCGGCGACGAACAGCTTGATTTCCTCGGCGTCCGGCGTGTATTCCTGCTTGCAGCTGCACAGCTTCTTGGCGAGCCTCTGCGCCAGGATGCCTAGCAGGGCATCGGCGAAATTGAACGGGTCCATTCCCATGTCCAGCAGGCGGACGATGGATTCGGGGGCCGAGTTCGTGTGCAACGTGGAAAACACCAGGTGCCCCGTCAGCGAAGCCTCCACGCCCATCGACACCGTCTCCTTGTCGCGCGATTCGCCGACCATGATGATGTCCGGATCGGCGCGCAGGAACGCCCGCATCACGAGGGCGAAATCGATGCCCGCCTTCCTGTTGATCTGGACCTGGCGCAGACCTTTCTGGGTGATCTCGACCGGGTCTTCGGCCGTCCAGATCTTGGTGTCGGGCCGGTTGAGGAACTTCAGGATCGAGTGCAGCGTCGTGGTCTTGCC